>Ga0247727_10007783_pt1 | contig 20225 bp, 18 predicted proteins | sample WisWelCaveWW1625_FD_202498 | JGI IMG/M metagenome (GOLD analysis project Ga0247727, IMG submission 202498) | Biofilm microbial communities from Wishing Well Cave, Virginia, United States - WW16-25 | ecosystem: Environmental > Aquatic > Deep subsurface > Groundwater > Cave microbial mat | place... | reverse complement strand
TCGATACCGGCAAGGCCGATCACCTGCCCGGAGATCGACCCCTTTGGATAGTAGCGCCCACTTTCGTTCTGAACGCCGATCCCGGGAATCGGAGAACGACGGATACTTTCGGCCATGGCCTCGTCGGCTTTCCGCACCATGTAAACGAACGGTTCCTCCTTGCGGAGTTGCTTGCGCGTCCGGCGCGGGTCGACGATGGTGGCCAAACGCCGCGCGACCTCTTCTGGATTTTGGACATCGGCGGGGCGGGCGAAGATCGACGTGGCATCGGCATTCATCGCGAAAATGCTCCCGTTGCGATCACGGATCTTTCCCCGCTCGGCGGTGACCGTCTGCCGCGCCTCCTGTCCCTGGCGGGCGTACGCCACCCAAAAATCGTGCTGCACCCCCTGCACGTAAACCAGCCGGGCCGCGAGACCGAAAAATCCCATCAGCAAAAAGGCGCAGACCCAGCGGATCCGTCGTCGTTCAGCGCGTTCATCGGGCATCGGCCATCCTCGCTACTTCTGTGTCGAGAGAGACGGACGCCACCACACCGACCGGCGTCGTCATATAAATCCGCTCCTGCGGCTGACCGGATTTCATCTGAAGCTGCCGCATGGCGACCTGCTCAATCCGCTTGACCGCGCTGAGGCTCTCGGCCTCGACTTGCAGCCATCGATGAATCTGCAGCGCCTCCTCCTGCGACCGCGCCATCTGCTCTGTCTCGTAGCCCAGATGGATAATCTGGTTGCGCTGCCATGTCGCCACGATCAGCAGGACGACGACCAGCGCCGCCTGCGCCCAGAGGAGCCGTCGCGCCCCGCCACCTGCAATCCAGTCCACTTTTTCATTCTGACGGTAGATCAATGTGTTCATCGCGGAGACTCCAGACCCGATTTACGTGGCACTTCTATAAATCTCGTCAACGCCCTTCGACAGGCTCAGGGCGAGCCTGTCGAACCATGAGCGGAATCGAACGGATAGGCGTTCCCTTACGCGGCACGCTCAAGAATTCGCATCTTCGCGCTGCGCGCGCGCGGGTTGCGGGCAATCTCCGCTTCTCCGGGTCGGATCGGTTTTTTACAGGGGAGGACAAACTGCCGATCGCCCACCGGTTCACGCTCCCAATGGCGAAACGCCTGTTTCACGCACCGATCTTCCACCGAATGAAACGAAATCACCACCAGCCGCCCGCCGAGCGCGAGGAGCGCGGCCGCCGCCCTCAAACCTGCGACCAACTGATCGACCTCCCGATTCACCGCCATCCGAATCGCCTGAAACGTCCGCGTCGCCGGATGAATACGACCCTGTCGGGCGACGGGGGGAACGCTCCGCCAGATGATCTGCTCCAGCACCTCGCACCGCGTAATCGCCCCGACATCGGTGCGGTGCTGCACCACAGCGCGGGCAATGCGCCAGGCCCACCGCTCGTCGCCATATTCACGAAGCGTTTCGGCAATCTCATCGGCCGATTGACGATGGAGCCAGTCGGCCGCCGTTTCGTCCTCGCTCTGATCCATCCGCATATCGAGCGGCCCCGGATGCCGAAAGGAGAAACCGCGCTCCGGCTCGTCGAGCTGCAGCGACGAGACGCCCAAGTCAAAAAGCACGCCTGCAATCTCCATTTGCGTAAGCCCTTCGACCGTCGCCTGCAAATCCGAAAAGGCCGTATGGCGGAGCGTCACGCGATCACCGAATTTCGCAAGACGCGCGGCCGCCTTCGACAACGCCGTCGCATCCCGATCACATCCTATTACTCGACCCTGCGGTGCCGTCTGTTTCAAAATCGCCTCGGTATGTCCACCCAGCCCGACGGTGCCGTCGAGATAGACGGCATCGACATCCGGCCGACAGCCAAGCGCGTCCAACACCTCCGCCACCATCACGGGCGCGTGCGTGCGCGGCGCATCCGGCGCGTCCAGACCCAGGTCAACCGCTACATCCCCAGTCGGAACCGGATCTTGCGGATGGCGTCGGTCTGGCTCAAGGCGCGCTGTTTTTTTTCTGCCCATGTCTGCGGGTTCCAGATTTCAAACTTGTGGTCGATGCCGAGAAGGACCGCCTCGCCGTTGAGTTGGCCTTCCTCGCGCAGATGCGGCGGGATGAGAATGCGGCCCTGTCGATCGACCGGACATTCACCGGCCGACGAGAAGAACCGCCGCTCAAAGTCTTCCATTTCGGGGGGATAGTCTTCGTGTTCGGCCTGGCTGCGCAGGCGAACGCGCATCGCCTCCCAGGCGGGGAGTGGATAGGCAACGAGGCAGGGATCAAGCGCGGTGGTCATCATGACGGCCGGCTGGCCACTGCCGAGGATGACCTCCCGGAACTTCGCCGGGATGCTCATCCGTCCTTTATCATCAATGGTGTGCCGGAAGTTTCCCGTAAACATCCCGATCCTCATACCAAGATGTTCTTATACCACTTCATCCCACTCTATACCACCGAGTCGTGATTATACGCACGCCAAGCATTTTGTCAACGTGGTGTTTAGGTGTTGTTTGGAGCAGATCATCGGTACGGGACGGCCTGATGAATGAGGAATGATGCCGTCTCGACGGCCACGCAGGGAAATGGCCTCGGGCTACCCCATTTTCGCCAGACGAAAAACCGGACAGGTGATGTGCTACAAAACCGGACAGATCATGTACTCCCAACAACGTGATCCATTTTCTTGCAACGGGGGTGGCTTTTTACTATAGTGCCGCGCTGATCGTATAGAGGGATTGTGGACACAGGGGAGAGCGAAGGCGCGTCAGCGTCGGGGGTGGATCATCGGACTGTTGCCAAGGCCGATACCATGCATCGGTGCATTGCCCGTGCGCTCGATTTTCTGATTGTGGCGACGCTTTATCAGGCGCCGCTTGCGACCGGGGCCTATGTCGGGATGGCCTATTTGCTGATTGCCGACGGCTTTTATGGCGGTCGGAGCGTGGGGAAGCGGCTGATTGGGCTTGCGGTCGTTCGGCGGGATGGGGGGCCAGCGTCGTTTCGGGAGTCGATGCTTCGTAATGCGCCGTTTGCCGTCGCCTACTTTTTCCTCTGGGTCCCTTTTGTGGGGATCGCCTTGATGTGCCTGGTGATCGGATTGGAATGGCTCCTCATCGTCGGTAACGCGGAAGGGGCGCGCGTCGGAGATGAGTTGGCCCACACCCGAGTCGTTGCGTCCGCGCCGCTGTAATCATACTTTCACTGGTCTCGCCCGTATGGTGCGACTATTGTCGTAATCGCAGTACCCGACCACCTCGCCGAACATGAATCTCATCGACAAAATTTTTGGCTGGTTCTCGGTCGATCTTGCCATCGACCTGGGGACGGCCAACACGCTCGTCTACGTGAAGGGCAAAGGGATCGTCATCAACGAGCCATCCGTGGTGGCCATTGAGCAAAAGTCGGGCAAGGTGGTCGCGATTGGCGGCGAGGCCAAGAAGATGCTCGGTCGCACCCCCGGAAACATTATCGCCATCCGTCCGATGCGCGACGGCGTCATCGCCGACTTTGAAATGGCCGAGAAGATGCTCAGCCATTTCATCAGCAAGGCCCATGACCGGACCACGTTCGTTCGCCCGCGCGTCATCATCTGCGTCCCCTCGCGCATCACGCAGGTGGAGCAACGGGCGGTGCGCGACTCGGCCGAGCTGGCCGGCGCCCGCGAGGTCTATCTCATCGATGAGCCGATCGCGGCGGCGATCGGCGCGGGGCTGCCGATTTCCGAGCCGTTCGGCAGCATGGTGGTCGACATCGGCGGCGGAACGACCGACATCGCGGTCATCTCGCTCGCGGGCACGGTCTACTCCGAGTCGGTCAAGGTGGCGGGCGACAAGATGGACGACGCCATCGTCGCCTTCCTCAAGCGTAAGCACAATCTGCTCATCGGCGACCACATGGCGGAGCAGATCAAGATGTCGATCGGCTCGGCCTACCCGATGGACGAGCGCAAGACGTTCATGGTCAAGGGGCGCGACCTCGTCTCCGGCATTCCCCGAACCCTCCAGATCGACGACGGCGAGGTGCGCGAGGCGCTCTCGGAGCCGATTTCGGCCATCATCAATGCCATCCGCGTTGCGCTCGAAAACACCCCGCCGGAGCTGGCGGGCGACATCATCGACCGCGGGATCGTCCTCACGGGCGGCGGGTCGATGGTGCGCGGGATGGACATTCGGGTGCGCGAGGAGACCAACCTGCCGATCATTACCGTCGACAATCCGCTCACGACCGTCGTCCTTGGCACCGGCAAGGCACTCGACGAGCTCGATCTCCTTCGTAAAATTTCAATCGCATCCCGCTGACGGGCGTCGACTGCCCATCCGCTGTACGTCGCTCGCAGGGCGGCTCATTACAAGCGTGTCATTTCGACCGGAGGGAGAAATCTTCATGCTGTTCCGGTGCGGATAAGATTTCTCGCTTTGCTCGAAATGACAGTCTTGGCGCCTTCAAGGAAACGCTCCGCGAGTGATCGTCGTCGGCTGCGGCGAGAGGGGGTTTCGGCGTGCGTCGCTCTTTAATGAACAGGCGGGGCTATTTTGCGGGCGGGGCGCTTCTCGTCGTGGTGGCGCTTCTCTTTTTTTTACGAGGGTTGCGCGGGGGGGCCTGGACGGAGGTTCCGCTTCGGGTGATTCTCTATCCAATGCAAAACGCCGTTCACGCCATCTCCGACGGGGCAGCCGATCTCTGGTTTGGCTATCTGTCGCTGGTCGATGTCCGCAAGGAGAGCGAGCGTCTACGCGGCGAAATGGGGCTGCTGCAGGAGGAGAATCGCCGCCTGAAAGAGACGGCCCAGCGGACCACCCGATTACAGGTCTTGCTCGATTATAAAACGGCGTCGCCGATGCGCCTGACGGCCGCGGAGGTGGTCGGGCGCGAGCCGACCCACTGGTATCAAACCATTTTGGTGAATCGTGGCGAGGACGAGGGCGTTCTCCCCGACATGGGAGTGGTGACGCCGGATGGGGTCGCGGGCGTCGTTTTGAAGGTGCTGCCCCATCACGCGCAGGTACTGCTGTTAACCGATCGCCACGCCGCCGTGGCGGCGGTGGTCCAGCGGACACGCGATGGGGGGATCGTTGATGGATTGGGCGCGACAACGACGGCGGGAATGTTCCGCGTGAAGTATCTCCCGCTCTCGTCGGAGGTGGCCGTCGGCGATCTTCTGGTCACTTCCGGGCTGGAGGGGAGTTTCGCAGCGGGGATTCCGATCGGACGGGTGACCGGTGTCGCGCGCAAAGAGGGAGAGATGTTTTTAGAGGTGACGGCCACGCCGACCGCGCATTTCTCAAAGTTGGAAGAGGTGTTCATTATCTCCGACACGGGGGTCACGCCGACACCGGACGTTCCCCCACCGGCTCCGCAGTAGGGAAGATTCGCCCCGTGATCCCTGAAACCCTCGAAACCTATTTTCTGACGCGCAAGGCCGAAGTGGACCAGCGGCTTGAAGCCACGCTTCCTGCGGCCTCTTGCCCACCGGCGGGGCTGCACGAGGCGATGCGCTACGCCCTCTTTGCGGGCGGGAAGCGACTTCGTCCGATTCTCTGCCTCGCGGCCTGCGACGCGGTCAGGGGACGACGCGACGCGGTGTTGCCGTTTGCCGCCGCGCTAGAGTTAATTCATACCTATTCGCTGGTGCATGATGATCTTCCGGCGATGGATAACGACGACTTCCGCCGTGGAAAACCGACGACGCACAAGGTCTTTGGCGAGGCGACTGCGATCCTGGTCGGCGACGCCTTGCTGACCGCCGCCTTCGGGCAGATGGCCGAGGCGGGGCTGGCGGGCGACTCCCCGCCGAAGAAAGTGCTCACGGTCATCCGGGCGTTGGCCGACGCCGCCGGAAGCGCCGGAATGGTTGGCGGGCAATATGCCGATGTCGCGTCGGAAGGGAAGCCACACCTCGATCTGGAACAGGTCTACGACATTCACATGCGCAAGACGGGCGATCTCATTCGCAGCGCGGTGCGCATCGGCGGGATGTTGGGTGGGGCCAGCCCGAAGCAATTGACGGCGCTGACGCGCTACGGCGAGGCGGTGGGGCTGGCGTTCCAAATTGCCGATGACCTCCTCGACGTGGAAGGCCAGACCATTGAAACGGGCAAGTCGACCGGCGCCGATGCGGCCCGTGGAAAATGGACCTATCCGCGCAAAATCGGCGCCGAGGCGGCGAGAAAAGAGGCCGAGGCGATGAGCGAACGAGCGGTTTCCGCCCTCAAGCCGTTCGGCCCCGAAGCCGATAGGCTCCGAGAGATCGCGGTGCTCGTCGTCCGCCGGACGAAGTAGTGGGGGTTCTCTGTTGGTGTAACAGGCGCTGGTGTGAAGGTATCGGCTATGTCGATTTTAGAGCAGATTCAGAGTCCGAGCGATCTTAAAAAAATCCCGCGCGCTGATCTGCCGCGTTTAGCGGAAGAGGTGCGGCAGTCGATTCTCTCGGTCATCTCCGACAAGGGGGGGCACCTCGGTGCGGGCCTCGGCGCGGTTGAGTTGACCATTGCGCTGCACGCTGTTTTCGACGCGCCGCGTGATCGGATTGTCTGGGATACCGGCCATCAGGCCTATCCGCACAAACTGCTGACCGGACGACGCGACCGGTTTCACACGCTGCGGCAATATGGCGGCATCAGCGGCTTTCTCTGCCGCACCGAAAGTCCGTACGACACCTTCGGCGCGGGGCACGCTGGCACCGCCATCTCTGCCGCCTTTGGCATGGTGGAGGCGCGGGAGCAGCGGCGGGAGGACTACCATGTCATCGCCGTGATTGGCGATGGCGCGATGACGGCCGGCATCGCCTACGAGGCGATGAACCACGCGGGCGGCCTGAAGCGAAACTTCATCGTCATTCTGAACGACAACGAGATGTCGATCTCGAAAAACGTCGGCGCCCTCTCCGCCTATCTCACGCGAATCATCACCGACCAGCTCTATATTAAGGTGAAGGACGAGGCGGGGAACCTCTTAAAGAGCATTCCCAGAATCGGCAAACCGATGCTCAAGGTCGCAAAGCGGGCCGAGGAGTCGGTGAAAGGGTTCCTCGTGCCTGGTCTGTTATTTGAAGAACTGGGATTTCGCTACATCGGCCCGATCGACGGCCATCGGATCGATCACCTCATTCCCCTGTTTGAGAAGGTCAAGGGGCTTGATGGACCGCTGCTCATCCACCTCGTCACGCAAAAGGGGAAAGGGTACACCCCGGCAGAGGCCGATCCCATTGGGTTTCACGGAATGTCGGCGTTTGATTTATCGACCGGTGTCGCCAATAAAAAGGGGGCGTCGGCCCCGACCTACACCGGCGTCTTCGCCGAGCGGCTCATCCGTCTGGCCGAGACCGACCGGCGGGTGGTCGCCATTACCGCCGCCATGCCAGAGGGGACGGGCCTCACGAAGTTCGCCGCCAAGTTTCCCGATCGCTTTTACGATGTTGGCATTGCCGAGCAACATGCGGTCACCCTCGCGGCCGGGATGGCGACGGCGGGCTTGCGTCCCGTGGTGGCGATCTATTCGACCTTCCTCCAGCGGGCGTATGACCAGATCATCCACGATGTCGCCCTTCAAAACCTGCCGGTCACCTTTTGCCTCGACCGGGCGGGGCTGGTGGGTGAAGACGGCCCCACGCACCACGGGGTGTTTGATCTCGCCTATCTCCGACCGATTCCCAATCTGGTCATCATGGCGCCGAAAGATGAAAACGAATTGCAGCATATGATGGCGACCGCCCTCGCGGGGATGCAGCCTGCGGCGATTCGCTTCCCGCGCGGTGAGGGATTGGGCGTACCGATGGACGAAAAACCGGCGGCGTTGCCGGTCGGCGTCGGCGAGGTGATTTCGGGCGACCCGACCCGATCCGACGTCGCGCTGGTGGCGATCGGCAGTATGGTCGCCCCCGCGCAGGCGGCGGCGGCGATGCTCTCGCGCGAGGGGATGACCGTCACCGTTATCAATGCCCGTTTTGTAAAACCGCTCGACCGCGCCCTGCTCGCAACGGTCGCGCGCGGCTGCCGCCATGTCGTCACCCTCGAAGAATCGATGTTGGCGGGTGGCTTCGGCGAAGCGGTGCTTTCGGTGATGGAAGAAGAGCGTGCCACTGGACAGGTTCCGGAGATGTCGCTCCTGCGGATCGGCCTGCCCGACCGGTTTATCGAACATGGCGCGCCGAAACTGTTACGTGAAGAGTGCGGCCTCACGCCAGAGCAGATTTTCGAGCGCGTCAGGGACTTTGTGCAAGCACCTGGCGTTCCCCGTGCGGCATGGGCAAGATAGCGCCACCCAAACAGCGGCTGGATACGCTGCTCCTTTCGCGGGGGATCGCGGAGAGTCGCGAGCAGGCGCGCGGACTGATCCTCGCGGGCGAGGTGCAGGTTGCCGGACAGAAGGTTGAGAAGGCTGGGGCGTCGGTGGCTGCCGATGCAGAGATCACGCTGTTGCATCCCCTGTCGCCCTATGTGAGTCGAGGCGGGGTAAAATTGGCCGGTGCGCTTTCGGCGTTCGGCTTGGAGGTCACCGGAGGGGTCGCTCTCGACGTCGGCGCCTCCACAGGGGGATTTACCGATTGCCTTCTGCAGCGGGGCGCCACGCGGGTTTACGCTGTTGATGTGGGTTACGGCCAGATTGCCTGGCGGCTTCGGGGCGATGCGCGCGTCGTCCTGATTGAGCGAACCAACATTCGCACCATGCCGAAGGAGACCATTCCCGAAGCGGTCGATCTGGCCGTCATCGACGTGTCGTTCATTTCGCTTTCAAAGGTGATCCCCTGCGTGACACCGCATCTGAAGGCGGGGGGCGAAATCGTCGCGCTGGTGAAGCCGCAGTTTGAGGTCGGTTTCGGGCAGGTCGGCGCGGGCGGTATCGTCCGCGACCCCGATCAGCACCGCGAGGTGATTGATCGCATTTCAAACCAAGCGGCCGATTGGCAGCTCGACGTGCGCGGGGTGGTTCCTTCGCCGATTTGCGGCAAGAAGGGCAACCGCGAGTTTTTTATTTGGTTTAGTCAGAAGGAGTCAGTCGTACGATGAGAGTGCTCGTAACAGGCGGGGCGGGGTTTATCGGGTCGCATCTGGTCGATAGGCTGGTGGAGGAAGGGCAGACGGTCAGCGTGGTCGATAATCTTTCGACGGGGAAAAAGAAGAACCTCAACAAGGCGGCGGCCTTCTATAAAATGGATATTCAAAGCCAGAGCCTGGCGCGCGTTTTTCGGGACGCGAAGCCGAATGCGATTTTCCACTTGGCCGCGCAGATGGACGTCCGCCGGTCGGTGACCGATCCCAAGTTTGACGCCGAGAGCAACATTGTCGGGATGCTGAATCTGCTTTCGATGGCCGTGGCGTCGGGCTGCCGACGGGTGATCTTCTCCTCCTCCGGCGGGGCGGTCTACGGCGAACAAGAGACGTTTCCCGCGCCTGAAACCCATAGCACGCACCCGCTGTCGCCCTACGGCGTCAGCAAACTGGCGGGCGAGCACTATCTCTACTACTACCAAAAGACCTGCGGTCTGGAGACGACGACGCTCCGTTACGCCAACGTTTACGGCCCGCGGCAAGACCCTTTCGGCGAGGCCGGGGTCGTGGCGATCTTCACGCAGAAGATGCTCAAGGGCGAGGCGCCGGTCATCAATGGCAACGGGATGCAGACGCGCGACTTCGTCTTCGTCGAGGACGTGGTGGAGGCGAACCGCGCCGTCCTCTACGGGCAATTGAACGACACCTTCAACGTCGGCACCGGCATCGAAACCTCTGTGAACGACCTCTTTGACTGCCTGAACACGCTGACGGGTGGATCGGTGAAAGCCACGCACGGCGCTGGAAAAAAGGGGGAGCAGTTCCGCAGCGTGATCGACGGCGCGAAACTCACACGCACCTGTGACTGGTCGCCGCGGATGGGTCTGAAAGAGGGACTCGCCAAAACGGTCGAGTATTTCCGAGGAGCGTGAGCCGCGCTTCCCGGAAGACGAATCCCCCCTCTTTATTAAAGAGTGGGCTATGGGGAGTCAGGGAAGTTGGGAAGGGGCAAGGGCATCACCCATCCCAGCCTCCCCTTTCGTAAAGGGGAGGGGCTCGTTGACCTGGCAATGGAATAAGGAGCACCGCGTGAAGACGACAACGAAACGAGACGGGCGGATGGGGATGACGGGCGTGGCGCTTGTCCTTGTGGCGGCCCTTTTTTCTGGCTGCGCCACGAGCCGGATGATGCGCGCGGGGGACGAATATGCGAAGGCGGGCGATTGGACGGAGGCTTCGGGTCTCTACGCCGAGGCGCTTAAAAAGGACCCGCTTCATCCGAAGTTGAAACAAAAACTTGCCGAGAGTCGGGCGCAGGCGGCGAAGGTTCATGCCGATCTGGCGGCAGTCCTGTTGGGCCAGGGGAACATTCTCGTGGCGCTTGAGGAGGTGAAACGGGCGGTTGGGCTTGATCCGAACCGGGCCGAATATCAGGCGTTGGCGGAGAAGATACTGAAGAAAAAGTCGGGCATCGACGCGATTGCGATCGCAAAGAAACTGACGAATAACGACCGCTATTACGAAGCCGTTGAGATTTTGGAAGAGGCGCTGGCGCGTGATCCCGACTTTACCGAAGCGAAAGTGGCGCGAGACGAGGCGATCAAGAAGCGCCGCGAGCAGAGCGAGGCGGCTGACAGCCTGTCGCTGAAGTCGCGCAAGCCGATTACGCTCAATTTCCAAAATACGAAACTGAAAGAGGTCTTCGGCGTTCTGGAGAAACATTCCGGCATCAACATCATTTTCGACAAGGACGTGAAAGACGATCCGGTCACCGTCTACGCCAACGAGGTCACGTTCAGCGAGGCGCTCAATTTGATCTTCGCGACCCACGGGCTGTTCATGAAGAAGGTCAGCGACCAGACGATTCTCATCGCGCCGAAAACCAAGCAGAAGGCCGACCAGTATCAAGACCTCCTCATCCGGACGTTTTATCTCTCTCACACCAAGGCAAAGGAGATGGTGAATCTGCTCCGGACGATGCTGGAGACGCGCCGGATCTACGCCAATGAGGAAGGCAACACGGTCACCATCCGCGATGCGCCCGACAAGGTGGCCTTGGCAGAGAAGATCGTCGAGGCCAACGACCGGCCCCCGGCCGAGGTGATGGTGGCGGTCGAGCTGCTGGAGGTGAAGAAAACCAAGGGGGAGAAATATGGTCTCTCCTTTGACCCACAGAAGGTGACGGGGTTCGTTGACCTAAAGGGGTCTAAAGCGGGAACGATTCCGATTGATCAGTTGGACAACATTGGGTCGAAATCGATCTTCGCGGTACTTCCCGGGGTCGTCTTCGATTTTTTCAAGCAGGAGTCGGAGGCGCAGGTTCTGGCCAATCCCCGCGTTCGTGTGCTCGACAATAAGGTCGCAAAGATTAAGATCGGAGACCGCGTGCCGATCCTCCTCTCCACCACCAGTAGCAGCCAGGGCACCACATCCTCCACCTCCACGACCACGTCGATTGAGTTCAAGGATGTCGGCATTGATATGACCATCGAACCGACGATCCATCTGGAAGACAACATGACGCTCAAGATCAAGATGGAGGTCACGTCGCTGGGTGACAAGGTGAAGCTGGGCGAGGGAAAGGAGCAGTTTCAATTTGGCAATCGGAGCACCGAAACGGTGCTCAGCGTCCGAAGCGGCGAAACGGTGGTGATCAGCGGCCTGCTGCGCGATGATGACGGAGAGACGGTTCTGAAGATTCCAGGTCTGGGGGACATTCCCTACCTGGGGCGACTCTTCTCGCAAACGGACAAGAGACGGGGAAAAACGGACGTGATGCTCTCGATCACACCGCAAATTATTCGCGGAAAGACGCCGCCGCCGAAGGCATTGCAATCTTTCTGGTCGGGGACCGAGGAGGCCTACGGCAATCGGCCGCTCTTTAACGACCTGTCGGTGCTGGAGTCGCCGGATGGTGCGCCGCCACCTCGTCCGCCGCTTCCATTCGGTGCGCCGCCGTTCCCGGATCACATCGTTCGGCCAGATCGGCCCGATCTGGCGGAATCGCAACGATCAGAGGAATTGAAACCGCCCGTGCCGTCGCTGCTCACCTTTATTCCGGCGGAGACCGCCATTCCAGTGAATGGCGAGGTGACCGTGGGAGTTCGGATTGACAGTGTCAATCAGCTCTCTGCGGCGAATCTGGTGCTGGAATATGACCCGGCGGTTTTGACCGTCAAGAAAATGAGCGAGGGCGATTTTCTGAAGGCGGACGGAACCACCACCCGCTTCTCTTCGTCCAATTCCACCCCAGGCAAGATCGATCTACAGTTGGAGCGCACCGGCGATACCCGCGGGATGAACGGGTCTGGGATGCTCTTTACCATCACCTTTGGCGGAGTCGGCGCGGGCGCGGGAAAAATCAATATTCTCAACGCGGCAATGATCGACGTGGCGCGCAAGCCGCTCCACCCGAGCCTCTCGCCCGGGATAATCACAGTCAAATAGCGCGGGCAGACCCCAATGCAGAGGCAACTCCCCCTGCCCCCTCTTTAAGTAAAGAGGGGGTTCCTCCCCTTCAGTGACTCATCCCATTTATGCAAAGGGGAGGTTGGGAGGGGTTGATCTTTACGCCTCACGAGTCGAGGCGGCACGGAATCTCACTTCTGGACAAGTTGTTCTGATGAAGCGATTGCGACACCAATCTGGCGTGACACTGCTGGAGCTGATGGTGACGGCGACGCTGGTGATTGTCCTCGCCTCCGTGGCGATGCCGCTTTCCCGACTCAGTGAAAAACGGAAGAATGAAGCGGCGCTTCGGACGACGCTTCGGGAAGTCCGCAAGGCTGTCGATCAATTCAAGACCGACTGGGACGCCAAACGACTTTCACGCGTGGAGAGTGATGACGAGGTTGTCAACGTCGATACCGGTTATCCGGCGAGTTTGCAAGCGATGGTTCTGGGCGCCCCCGCCGCAAGCCGACCGGATGAAAAGCGGATCAAATACCTGCGACGGGTTCCGGTCGATCCAATCACCCGCACCGTCGAATGGGGAACCCGCTGCTACGAAGATGACCCGGACACCTTGATCTCCTGTGGTGACGATGTTTACGATGTCTTCAGCCTCAGCGAAGGCGTCGGCATCGACGGCGTGCCATACCGAGAGTGGTGATTTTAGGACGCAAGACTTTTCCATGCGTAAAATCCCCTCCCCGTTCACGGGGAGGGTTAGGGTGGGGATGGGCTGAAAGGCTTCGGGACAGTCCGAAGCCTTGTTTTTAATTTGGAGAAGAAGATGAATATTTCAACACTGGAGCAGCAGATCAAGAAGTTGAAGGGGCAGTTGTCAGGCGCGGGGGAGGAAGATCGCACGATGCTCAAGCGCCTCAAGCGTGCCCAGCGCCGTCGGCACACCTTAATCGCCTGGAACGCCGCCATGGCCGCAAAGGCCGCAGGCAAACCGTCCAAAGCAGCGGACGCGAAATAGGGCAGATATCCCCTTCCGCCGCCTGCATCCCAAGAAAGCCCCCGCGCCGAAAGGTGCGTGGGCTTTCTTCTTCAGAGTAGGTGCGTATTTGATACCCCCCACCCGATTACCTTCAAAACCACCCCTTCTTTCTTTCTCCGCCACCCCACGCCCGTCACCCGCACGGGGCAGGCACAGGGGCCTTGCCCATACATTGTTCGGGGACATTTTTTTTGTTGATACCCGTTGCGGTTCAGGCCGGCAGTGAGACGGTGAAGCAGGCGCCGTGGGAGCCGACGTTTGCGGCCTTGACCGAGCCCCGATGCGCCGAGACGATGGCCGCCACCAGGCTGAGACCCAGTCCCAGGCCGCGTTGCGAACGACTTGTATCTCCGCGAAACAGTCGATCCCAGATTTTCGGCAGATCGTCCTGTGGAATGCCAACGCCGGTGTCGGTGACGGTGAGGCGCACCTGGCCCACGATCATCTCGCCTGCAATCTCCACCTGCCCGCCGCGCGGCGTGTATTTGATGGCGTTGTCCAGCAGATTGGCCAAGACCTGTAGCATCCGGTTGCGGTCTGCGGTCAGCATCAACTCTGGCGACACGGTGGAGGTGATCGCAATCTCCTTCTCCGCCGCCACGTCGCCGTAGAGTTCGATCACCTGCCGCACCAACGCCCCCACCTTCACCGGCCCGGGTTCCAATTTCATCGCCCCCGTTTCGGCCTCGCTGATGTCCATGAGGGTATTGAGCATGGTGAGGATCCGATCCGACTCCTCCACGCAACCGGCCAGTGCCTCCCGAAGTTGCGCGGGGGGCGCGTCCCCCTGAAGGGCCATTTCCGCCGCGCCCCGCAAGCGGGTCATGGGGGTGCGCAGGTCGTGGGCGACGTTATCCAGCGTGTTGCGCATGCCGATGATGAGCATCTGAATCCGATCCAGCAGCGTATTGAAGAGCAGCCCGAGTGTATCCAACTCGTCCCCCTTGCCGGTGACCTGTGCGCGGGTGTTGAGCTGGCCCGTCGCGATGAGGCCGCGCAACACAACGAGGTGGTTTTGCAGTGGCCGAAGCGCGCGGAGCGACAGGGTGCCCCCGACCGCAAACCCGACCACCACGACCCCGACGAAGGCAGCGGCGAGCGTGTTTCGGATCTCCTCCAAAAGGTCTTGCCGCCCTTCGCTGTTTTGGCCCACGGTCAGCAGCGCCCCGTCCGAAAGAGCGACCCAGGCGACCTCCAAGACCTCGCCATCCTCCTCGTCGCCCGCTTCGGGAAGTTCGATCCAGACCGGGGCGTCGGAATGGCCAGCCGCAGCAAGTGGGGCGAGGTTAAACGTTTCGTCCCATTGCGTCGGAATATGAACGAGAAGATCGCCCACGGCGGCTCCCACCAGGCGGACGAAAAGGGGCCGGGCGTCGGGTTGGTTTTCCGATTCGGCAATCTTTCCACGAACGGCTTCGACGCCACCGCCACGATATTCCGCCGCATACGTCGAGAGCGCCGCACGAGTCGTCTCTCGATCTTGATGGTGTAGCCAGGCCGAGACCGTCGCATCGGTGACGGCGAAGAGTAGCAGCGCGCCCAGCGTGAGGATGGCGAAGTATCCGGTCAGCCGCAGGCCGAGGCTGTGCTGCATCGATTTAAGAAGTTTTGAGGACATAGCCCACCCCCCGAATTGTGTGGATATATTTCTCGTCCCAGCCGCGATCCATCTTGCCGCGCAACCGGCTCACCAGCACATCGACCACGTTGGTCTGCGGATCAAAATGGTAATCCCAAACATGCTCCAGGATCATCGTTTTGGAGACGACGCGCCCGGCGTTTCGCATCAGGTATTCGAGCAGGGCGAATTCGCGCGGCTGGAGATCAATCCGTTGCCCCGAACGTGCGATCTCGCGCGTGAGCAGGTCAAGCGAGAGATCGGCGACCACCAGGCGGGTCGTCTCCATCGCCGCGCCGGACGGTAGGCCTGTCGAACGGCGCAGCAGCGCCTGCACCCGCGCCAGCAGTTCGACGAATGAAAACGGTTTCGTGAGGTAGTCATCGCCGCCGGCCTGGAGACCTTTCACGCGGTCATCGACCGTCCGCCGCGCGCTGAGGATCAAGACCGGCGTGTTGTGCCGCTGCCGTCGCAATTCGTCGATGAGGCTCAGCCCGTCCCGCTTGGGCAACATCAAATCGATAATCGCCGCGTCGTACGGCTCGGTGAGCGCGAGATGCAGCCCATCATCGCCGTCGCCCGCGCAATCGACAGCAAAGCCCGCCTGCCGCAACCCGGCGGAGATAAACGCCGAAATGTCCCGATCATCTTCGACGACTAGAATACGCATGGCATCCGGTTAAGTCGCGGTGTCAGAACACCCTGCCCAGATGGGTGACCGATCCATCCCGGCGAACGTTAGAGCAATTCAGATGGTTCGAATCATCTGATGACACTCAACCGTGAATTGCTCTAGCGAGTCGCACACTTGAAACGCCTCTCCGCAAGCGGGAGAGGGGGCAAACCAAAAACCTTAAAAACGAATCTGTCCTTCGACGCTGACCAAAAGCGCATCGGCGGTATCGGACGGGAAGGCCGAGCCGGGCATGAAATAGCCGATCACCCATTTCCATTCGATTCGGGCCGTCTCCCCGCCGACGATCATATCGATTTCACTTCCGAGATTCAGGCTGCGGCCGTTGGGGTTGATCTCGATTCCGGCATCGCGCAAGACGGGGACGGCCCGATGCTGGCGATAGAGGTGGTAGACCCAGTCGATCGACCAGGCTTCGTCGGGCCGGAGACCGACGCCGACGCTTGCGATGCCGAGATTGCTCAACGTCGGATCGAAGACCTCTCCATAATACTTGAAGCTCGTAAGGCCGGAGAACGCTCCGTCGTTTTCGTGCAGGCCGGTCTGCCGGAAGTTGCGATCTACCCCGTCGGTGGGATGCCCGTCGCCCGTGCCGAAGGCGTAGTCCAACGAGAGGGCGGGCGAAAACGGGTGTTCCGATTCAATCGTCGCGCCGACATCGAACCCGATCCCGCGAATCTTCTTCTCCCCATCCCGCCCGCCCACAGCGCCAATCTCAAGCCAGGAATCGACGCCGCTTAAAACCTCGCCGTCCGCATGGAGTCCGAAGAAAATCGGGCGCGCCGCCTGCCGACCTGGCCGATCCTGACGGCTGAGGAGATAGACCGAGAATTCGCTCTCCTCGTCGGGCGCATAGGTACCACGCGCTAGGTAATGATCGCTCCCATTTCCGGACTGCGCGGACTTCGGGTCAAACCCTGCCCCGCGCGCGCGGGCGGCTGCGAGTTCGAACGTCAACAACCGTTGTCGATAGAAGGCCCGAACCCCGTCCAGGTTGGTGTCGTACAACCACTGTCGGTCATCATCAAACGGCTGCCGTCCCGCCTGCAAGAAGAGACGGCCATCGTCCCCGTCTTTCACAACGACAAACGCCTCCTCGATTTCGGCTTGAACCCCCCGTTCATCTGCGGCATTTTCCTCCCGCCGAACGTCGCCCGCGAGCGTCGCGTTGAGGAACGCCTGAAACCTCGGCGCCGGGCGGTAATCGAACGACAGGGAAATCTCCGATCCATAAAGAGAGACGCCGTCGGGCGTTCCCCTGTCGAGGTCGAAGTTGCGTTTTCGTTCGTGCTGGAGGGCGATCTGGCCGCCGAAGGTGATCGTGGGGGTGAGACGGATTGTCGTCTCCGGCGCGGTGTCGAGATCAAACGCAAACGCCGATGGGGTTAAAATGAGGCACAGGAGCGCAAGCCACCTTTTAAGCATCGTCGTCGCAACTGATGAGGAGGGCGTTCGTTGGCCGACGCGGAGGGGGAGATATGGGATGCCGTTTGCGTGTCGGGCCAAGTCCTGACCGCGCGGACAAGGCTAAAAGCATTCATCCTTCGACAGGCTCATCCTGAGCCTGTCGAAGGATGAACGAGATCTCATTGTAATGGGGGGACGCTCTCTCTAAGACGCGCCGCGGCCGAGCAAGACGATGAGCAGTGTTCGTGCGCAGATTTTCAGGTCGAGTTGGAGGGACCAGGTGTCGATGTAGCGGAGGTCGAGTTCCATCCACTTCTTGAAATCGGTGATCGTGCTGCGGCCGTGGATTTGCCACAGACAGGTCAGGCCGGGCTTCATCGACAGGCGTCGGCGTTGCCATCGCTCATACTGGACGACCTCCGTCGTGAGCGGCGGTCGCGGGCCGACGATGCTCATATCGCCAAAAAGGACGTTGAACATCTGCGGGATTTCGTCGAGGCTGGTCTTGCGCAGGAATCGCCCGATCGGGGTGACGCGCGGGTCATGGGTCATCTTGAAGGCCGGGCCATTCATCTCGTTGAGGTGGGCGATGGACGATTGCATCTCCTCCGCCTGAAGGTGCATGGAGCGGAGCTTGTAGATGGTAAACTCTCGGCCGTTGAGACCGACGCGGGTTTGGCGAAACAGGATGGGGCGACCGGAGGTGACAAAGAGCGCGAGCGCAATGGCGCCCCAGAGGGGCGCAAGTCCGAATAAAACAAACGCCGCCACCACGATGTCGAAGAGCCGCTTGGTGGCGAGGCGGATCTCGTTGATCTGGGTGGTGGTGAAGGTCAGCATCGGAATGCCCTGCCACTCCTCCAGATGAACCTTCGCGATCATATGTGGGAAGAAATTGATCGCCACGCGCGTCCGGATGCCTTGCGCTTCGCACAGCAGGAAGAGGTCTTCCATCGCCTCCAATTTCTTTCGGGAAACGGCAAAGATCAACTCGTCGATCACCGTCGTCTGTAACAGCTGCGGCAGTGCCTCGGTATTCCCCAACACCTGGACGCCGTTGATCTCGGTCAACCGCACATCGGGATGGTCGCTGACGTAACCTGTGATCCGCATTCCCCACTGCGGGTTTTGGGTAATGCGACCGGCAATCTCCCGTGCCCTGCCGCCCGTTCCGACCACGACAATGTTTCGGGAATTGTAGCCCCGCCGCCTTGCGGCGTGGGAAATAAGACGGAGGAGGCCCCGCTCGACGATCAGGGCGGGAACGGTCGCCACACCAAAGAGAACAACGACGATGCGGCTGACAAATGAGGCCTTTACAGCGAAGATACCGGCCATGAGGACGAGGGTGCCGCAGGCGGCGACGGCGGCGATTCGTCCCGCCTCCGCGCCGAAGGAACGGGTTCGCTGCGATGCGTACAGTCCGAAGGCGTAGAGCAGTCCGATCCACAGTGGCGCGGCGAAGACGAATAGCCAGACGTACTGGTCGGGGCGGAACAGCGGGCCGACCTGATCGACAAAATAGGTTTCGCGGATGAAGAGGGCGACATAAAGCGCCGCAGCGCCAGACAGAAGATCGGCCAGTGATACCGCCCAGGCCACGATTTTGGCGCGCTGTTTTAGCATGGCGATGTCTGTGATCCAGGTGCCATATTTGCCGAATAGCCCATCCGATTAGCGCGGGCGACGGTGGCCTCAAACAGGAAATGGTATGCCTCGGCGTGGCGCTTGGCCTCCCATAAATCGGCGCCCCAGATGTACGCGCCGTGGTCCCGGACGAGAATGGCGTAGGCACGGGAGAAGGCGGGCGACGCAAGTACCGCATGGATTGATTCGACCAGATCACACTCGCGGGGCGTGTTGTGAACGATCGGCACAACATGCAGATCGGTATTGGCCCCGCCACGCAGCCCCTTCAACATTTCGAGGTTGCGCAGGGTGATCTGATCGGCGTCGGGTGCGAGATCGCCCGCAAGAACGGTGGCGAGGGCATGGCTATGGAGAACGGCGCCAGCGGCGCGGTGCTGGATAATGGCGCGGAAGATGCCGGCGCATTCTGAAAGCCGCAGCGCGGGATTTTGCGCGGCGCGGACCACATCGCCGGTTCGGGCAGCAACGACAAAGAGATCGTCCGGCGTCACCCGCTCTTTGTGGACGCCGGTCGGCGCCATCAGAAATTGATCATCGCCGATCCCCGCGCAGATGCCGCCGCCGGTTCCGGAGATCCAGCCCTTCTGATAGAAGAGAGCGAGCAATTCGCAAATCTGCAGGCGCGTCTGCGCCTCCCCAGCCAATCCTTCGTCATGGCCGATGGCGTCGAGCACCGCGCCGTTTTCCTGTTTCGTCACACGCGACCTCGAAGAAAGCGAAAACCCCTCACCCCGCCCTCTCCCCCGAGGGGAGAGGGTGAGAACCCTGAAACGATCCAGGCTAAAACCGGAAGACCCGAAATTCGGAAACCCCTCACCACGCCCTCTCCCCCGAGGGGAGAGAGTGAGAACCCTGAAACGATCCAGGCTAAAACCGGAAGACCCGAAATTCGGAAACCCCTCACCACGCCCTCTCCCCAGAGGGGAGAGAGTGAGAACCCTGAAACGATCCAGGCTGAAACCGGAAGACCCGAAATGCGGAAACCCCTCACCACGCCCTCTCCCCAGAGGGGAGAGAGTGAGAACCCTGAAACGATCCAGGCTAAAACCGGAAGACCCGAAATTCGGAAACCCCTCACCCCGCCCTCTCCCCCGAGAGGAGAGAGTGAGAACCCTGAAACGATCCAGGCTGAAACCGGAAGACCCGAAATGCGGAAACCCCTCACCACGCCCTCTCCCCAGAGGGGAGAGAGTGAGAACCCTGAAACGATCCAGGCTAAAACCGGAAGACCCGAAATTCGGAAACCCCTCACCCCGCCCTCTCCCCCGAGAGGAGAGAGTGAGAACCCTGAAACGATCCAGGCTGAAACCGGAAGACCCGAAATGCGGAAACCCCTCACCCCGCCCTCTCCCCCGAGAGGAGAGGGTGAGAACCCTGAAACGATCCAGGCTAAAACCGGAAGACCCGAAATTCGGCGGGATGAATACTGCGGATACGACGGCGAATGACGGG
>Ga0247727_10007782_pt1 | contig 20226 bp, 14 predicted proteins | sample WisWelCaveWW1625_FD_202498 | JGI IMG/M metagenome (GOLD analysis project Ga0247727, IMG submission 202498) | Biofilm microbial communities from Wishing Well Cave, Virginia, United States - WW16-25 | ecosystem: Environmental > Aquatic > Deep subsurface > Groundwater > Cave microbial mat | place... | reverse complement strand
CGCAGTGTTTGTATCTCAACTTATGATCGACGGACGGACGAAACGAAGCGCACCCCGGAAGGAGGGTAACACCTTGAAGAACACTGAACAGAGGAAGTTCCTTGTCGCGTTCCTCGGCGAGGCGCGCGTCCGCCAGTTGGAGAGTCGCGGCCAGTTGGACGAGTCGGCGAAGTCGTTAGACGATGTTCTCAACGTCGCGTACAAAGGCGCTCCGGCAACGTTCGGCGAAATGGATGTCGAGCGGGCGCTGACCACCTTCGCCGTCATCATCGCGAACATCGTCCTCGATGCCTCGCGGACGGTGGACGAGCGCGTAGGCTTGATCGAAAGAGCCGTCGCCGACCTGGGCGACCGTTTGGGTGACGAGCTGCGCGCCGACAAGGCCGTCGGAGCCGTGCTCCGGGCGGCCCTGGACGGGGCGCTGGACGAGCTGACCGAGATCGCCACGGCTGGCGGCCGTAAGGCTACTCGCGCAGACGACGCCGAGCGGGCGACCAAGGCCCTTGCGGGGCGTGTGCGGCTCGTGCTCGGCCCGGATGGCAAGGAGCGCGTGGCCGGCCTCTACGCCATGCAGATCGGGCAGGGCGGCAAGTCCCGCCGCCACCACCCGGTGGCAGCCCTCTGGGGCGCTCTCGGCCTCACGGGCGCGGACGTGGCCGCGACGCTCAACCGCGCTGGCAGCAAGGGTCTGGGCGCAACGCGTCAGCGCCTTTACCAGCTCCTCGACGGCCCGCCTGCGGACCGAAAGCGGGTGCTCGCCGCCATTGAGACGGCGGCGGCGGAACGCGGCATCAGCACCCAACGGGTACGAACCGCAACGCGGGCGATTGCGCCCGACTTGGTGGCGGGAGCGAAGTCCACAGGGCGCGAAGGCCATCCGGCAGACGGCTATTTGCGAGATCTCGGCCTGTAGCACCGGCAACACATTAGAAGGAGGGTGACTCAAATGGCAAGCAAGGGAAACAACGGCAGGGTGAGACGACAGGGAACGACGACAACGGCAACAGGCGACGAAGGCCTCGACTTCGGGCACGAGTTCGAGGCGTTCTGCCGCCACAAGCTCGCGCCAGAGCTGCACGAGGGAGCGCCACCACCGCCCACGTGGGGCGGCCCACCGGAAGCGTGGGAGCGGTTGCGCCAAGCAGCGGCAACTGTGCGACGTGGCGAGTCGCTGCGCGACTTCGCGGCGGCGATCTGTCGCGGCTGGACGGCGAGCGAGTTAGCCGAAGGGTCGCTCTCGCACGGCTCCGTGATCGACGCCAGCGGTCGCGTGATCCGCCCGCCGGTCAGCGAGCTTTCGGCGGAGATCGTAGGGCGCGTCGAGTCGGTCTTGGAAGCAGCCCGCGTCAACTTCGTAAAGATCGGCGGCGTGGCGGAGTCCGTGTTACGGGCGGCTGTGCGTGGCGCCGGCACGCAGCGCGAAGTCACTGTGCATGTCGAGTCGCTGGAGAGCGCTGTCCGTCAGCGCGAGATCGAGCAGCGTGCAGCGCGGGACGAGGTGGACGCTCGCGCCAGAGTCCGCGTCCTGACATCCTTCCGTGGCCCAGGCGGTCGCGCCTATGCGCTCGGCTTGTTCGCCATAGAGGCGGACGAGATGGCGATGCTGCGAGAGTGGGAGGCGAAGCTCGAAGCCATGCGCGACCAACACAATTGGGACGACCTAGCGAGCGTCGGCTTCCCAACGTGGCCGGTCTTCGAGATTATCCAGGGCGGCCCGGAGCCTCAGCGACCGGCGACGCAATTGCACGCGGGGCGACGACATAGCCCGTAACCGCCCTGCCGCTTTCCTTGTCGCGGCTGGGGCGTTCGGGGCCGGTGCGCGTGCGAGCGGGTCAAGGTGCCTCCTTCACCCCGCGAGTTGTGCGGCACGGCGCTTGCGACGGGGGCCGGTTACGCCTTCCCCGGCCCCCGTCGCTACTTGCCCGGCCCGCTGGCGCTGGCGACGCTGACCGGCCCGCCGGAGGGCGATGAGCAGCAACGCAGAAGGGGCGGGACGTGTCAAGCCTGGTCGACCGGTGGGGCTGCGGGCGGCTGGTCGGCCTCGGCTTCAGCAGAGGCGTTGGTGGCCGACGACGGTGCAGGCCGTGAATCCTGAAGCCTCGTGCTATTGCGCATTCTGTCCACTCGTTGCGTCAGTGGGTCGCCCATCGATTCGATGCTGTCCTGGTCGAGGGTCTTGAGGAACTCAATGATCTGCCGCTGTTGATCAGTCAGGTCGCGCAAGAATTCGTCATCGAGCGCGGAGAGTCGACGCTGGAGGGATTCGAAATTTATGAGTTTCAGCGTGGATGGTTGCCCCGCGAGTTCGCGGCGCATGACCACGCTGTCGCCATCGCTCACTCGAACGTTCGAGACGAAGACTGGGAGGAGTCGAAGCATGCGGTCATCGTTGACCGCTGTCTGAAGGAAGGCCTTGACCTCTTCTTCTTGGCCCCAGTTTAGCCAGGTTCCAATCAGACCAGGGAGGTGCGCCCGATCCGTCAAAGCGCTTCTCTCTGCTTCATCCTTGATCCGCTGGATTATCGTCTCCTGCAGCTCCGATACTTGGGCTTCGCTAATGGCGTTCGGCTGTCCCTCCTTCGTCTCTTCCGCCTCGTAGGCAACGACCCTCGCGGCGCAGAAAAGATCGACGTCCTCCGAGATTAGCTCGGCGACTATGGCGAACCGCTCAGGTGGAGGCAATAACTCTATCGCTCGCCTTGCGGTAAACATGAGGAGCACGCTGCTCGGAAGATCGAGGAACGCGCCGTCGTCCTCGGGCGTCAGGTCACCTACGGAAAGCAGGGCCAGTACTGCCCGACGCGGATTGTTGAACTCCCTGGCATGCTCGTAAAGGCGTCTCAGCCATGGGCGAAGTCTGCCTGTGCTTCGCATTCGCAGAACGTGCTCACGGAGAGCGTCGGGGTTCTCAATGTCCCTAAGCGTTTCTGTGAACTCCTGCTGCGACAAGGAGCGGGACGATATCCCGAAGCTGAAGTAGATATCAAAGTGTTCCGACGAAGCGACTCGTTTCTCTCGTGACCAGGTTTCCCAGAAAGAGCCGCCGAAGTTGACATCGCGTGTGTGCCGCTGAATCAACGGCAACAACTCTTCGAGTAACTCCTCGCTCTCCCATTCGTCAGCACACGCCTCCTTGAACCGCTCAAACCACGTCGACTTCTGGCGCATCATGTGCACGGTAGACTCCTGACCGAGCAGGTAAGTCTTGTAGGTCTGAATCGCGGAGTATGTCTTCGGACGGAACAACCTCATCGCTTCAAGAACCATGAACTCAGGGACATAAACGTCGTCCTTGACCAGCGGTACCGAGAAGTTCAAAGCGTTGAGGTAGCGGGTCACGTCGCGCGTATGCCGAAGCCAGCGGGCTGGGCCGCGCAGGAAGAGATTCAGGAACTGCTCGTCGGTATACTCCGCGCCCGTTCGCTCCTGCAGGTCGTCAATGCCCTCATAGAGTAGGCGCAGTATCTCCTGCTCATCAGGACGCGGAACCGGTACCTGCACCTGGACAATCTTGTCTAGAAAATTCGGGCCGTAGAGCGACTCAAGGGCTTCTCCGACAACGCCCGCGTCCAGCGCCACAAGGTAGATCATGTACGCGAAGTCGGCGTTGTTCTTGAGTAGCTGGAAGACCTGGCGGATTTCCTCCTTGCTGAGTCGGTCGATGTCATCGATGACAACGATGATCTGGCGCTGCTTTTCGCGCAGGAGATCATTGATCTCGCCCTTGACAGTCTCGCTATCCTTTTCCAAGAGGTCAGCCATTCCCTCAAGGGTCTTAGCGCCGCGTTCGAACACTCTCCGAGTTCCCTTCGCGAGTTCACCTAGTCCAGGGTGAATCAAGCTAGCAGCGAACTGGACTGGTGCCAGCAAGGCGGAGTATGCCTGCATTCGTTTGGCGACATCTCTTGCTGCGCCGGTGCTGTCGTCTCGCCGTAAGTGGGCGCTGATGGTGTTGAAGAATGCCGTCACGATCTGGTTCTGCTGCGAGTAGCCCCAGGCGTTGAATCGAATGATGAGGGGCCGCTGATCCTCCGGCAGACCTTCCGTGGTGCGCTCGACGTGCTGCACAGCGAGGTTCAGGATCGAACTCTTGCCGCTACCCCACTCGCCGTAGACGCCGATCACGATGCTGGTCTCTGTCCTCCACGTCAGCATGGCCTCTGCGATCCGGCGTGCAATTGGTGCCCGATTCAGGCGATCCTGCTGCACGTCCTTGATAGGAGCGTCAGCCGAGAGCGGCGATGCCACTCGCTCGTCACCAGGCGCGCTGGTACTGTCGACCATTACTGACATGCTGCCAGGCTCTGATGCCGGTGGTCGCCGCCACATGCCGACAGCTCGGTGGAACCAGCGCACCGCCCGAACACTCACCCGCACCTCAGGCCGTGTCGCCGGAGGCAACAGCAGCGGGCCGTCAATCATTTCTCGTAGAAATGATAACCCAGGATGGAATTCCACTTGTACTCGCCGATGACCTTGCCGCTTTTGTACAAACGGAGTCGTCTGCTGAGGAGGGAGCCTTCTTCGACATCTTCCCCCTTGCACTCGTCGCAGTCGACGACCGCTACTTCTCCTGGGGCGAGTCGAATCTGCACCGTGATTGCCATCGTTGCTCCTTCCAAGGCCCTATATTCCAAGGCCCTATATTTTCTCTCATTCTACATCCGCCTTCACAAGTCGCGCACCTCGCCGTTCCGAGAGCTACGGCGCTGCGACCCACGAGGCCCTAGCCTAGACAGCGGTGCCCGGGCCCGAACCGGGGGGTCGGGGCCTGCCTCGGTCTCTGGCGGCGGCTGTGGGGTAAGTTGCCCTAAATGGATTAGCTTAGCATTCGGGCGGAATTGGGAGATAAATAGAGGATAGCTGCAAACTAGCTTGCATTCCGCCTGTGGTAACCCCATTCAGGTGCGCTACCGGGCTGCGCTACGCCCCGACGACCTACCTGAGCTTAGCGTCGCCCACGGAGCGCCGTCAACCGAGCGCGCTGCCGCGGCCCAACGGGTCCAGTGGCAAGGGCGGCACGGCGCGCGACAGAAGCGTGGAGCGGCCGCCTACCCCAGCGACAGCACCCGGCCCGCGATCACCACCGCCAGGCCCACCGCCGTCACCAGCGTGAACTCCAGCCCGATGGTGCGGTTCAGGTGGCCCGTCAGATAGTGCTGGATCAGGCCGGTCGCCAGGTAAAAGACGAGCAGCAAGACAACGGCGGCCAGGAAGCCCTCCAGCGGCACGAAGTAGAGCGCCCAGCGCGCCTCCGCCACCACGATGCCGATCACCGCCGAGAAGACCAGCGCCCGATAGGCGTCGGCCTCCGCCTCGCGAAACACCTCGACGGCGAGCAGCAGGCTGAACAGCCCGACCGCGACCGCGGACGGCGGCAGGTCGACGTCGAAGTTGTAGACGACGGCGTAGAACGCGAAGGCGGCCAGGTAGGTGAGAACGTGCAGCGCGAACCGCCCGAGCGCGTACGACCGCCCCTGCGTGACCGAGACCGTCTCGGCGTAGACGGAGGCGGCGAGCAGCACCCCGGCGCCGGCGACGGCGGGCGCCGTCCAGTAGCCACGCACAACCTCCTCCAGGAAGAGGCCGCTCGCCAGCGCCAGCAGCACCGGCACGAAGAGGAACGGCGCGGTATCGGCGATGCCGCGCAACGGCGCCCCGGTCTGCGAACGCAGGATGCCGTCCGTCCCCAGGCCGACGAGCGCCACCACTGCCAGCAGGACCCACGGCTCCGTCGGCTCCACTGACAGGAACAGCGCCAGCCCCAGCGCGTAGACGAGCGCAAGCACGGGGACGTGCCCCGTGCGCGGCAGCCCGCTCAGATCGAAGTGAGCGGGAAACTCATCCTCGCGCGGAGGTGTTCTGTCAAGGGTTGCCTGTGCCATCCTAGAAACACGAGGGAGGCCCAGCTTTCGCGCTGGCGCCTCCGACAGGGGGAATGGTAGGTTCAGCGCCGGCCCCGGGCAATCGGATTCCCACATGCTCGGGAAGCCTATGCCTAATTACCGCTTCGGTTAGGTGCTATTGGCGGGGGCTACGGCCACCTCCCGCTCCGACGCCAGTGCCTCCAATACCTCCACCAGCGCCTCCTGCCACCCGTCGCCCAAAGCAGACAGCGTAAGCCGCGCCTGCGTCGGCCCAGCCCAGAGCCACGGGGCGTCCAGATGGCGCAGGCGCTCGCGCGGCGGGCCGCCCTCCGGCGCCAGCGCCACCAGTTGGCCGTCCTCCTGCTGGACGGACGCCACTCCCGCGGCGCGGGCCAGCGCCCGCACGCGGACGGCGAAGAGCAGGTGCTCAGCGGCGGGCGGCGGCGGCCCGAAGCGGTCGCCCAGCTCCTGCGCCAGCGCCTCGGCCTCCGCCACCGTCTCGACCGCGGCCATGCGCTGGTAGAGCGCCAGGCGCAGGTTCAGGTCGCCGACGTAGGCGACCGGCAGGTGGGCGGTCAACGGCAGATCGATCGTCAGCGGCGGCCGCTGCGCCTTCGGGGCCGGCGGCGTCCGGCCCTCGCGTAGCGCCTTCAGGCGCTCAACCGCATCGCCCAGCAGCCGCACGTACAGCTCGAACCCGACGGCGCCGATCTGCCCGCTCTGCTCCGCGCCCAGCAGGTTGCCGGCGCCCCGGATCTCCAGATCGCGGAGGGCGATCTGGAAGCCGGCGCCCAGCTCCGTCGCTTCGAAGATCGCCTGAAGCCGGCGCTGCGCCGTCTCCGAGAGCGAGCGGTGCTTATCGTAGAGGAGGTAGGCGTACGCCCGCGACGCCCCCCGCCCCACGCGACCGCGCAGTTGGTAGAGCTGCGCCAGCCCAAGCCGGTCCGCCCGGTCCATGATGATCGTGTTGACGTTCGGGATGTCGAGCCCCGACTCGATGATCGTCGTGCATACCAGCACGTCGACCCGCCCGGCGACGAAGTCGAGCATCACCCGCTCCAGCGCCTCCTCCGGCTGCTGGCCGTGGCCGACGCCGACCTCCGCCTCGGGTACCAGATCGCGCAGGCGCGAGGCGACCAGCTCGATGTCGTGCACGCGGTTGTGGACGAAGTAGACCTGGCCCCCGCGCTCCAGCTCCCGCACGATCGCCTCGCGCACCAGGGGATCGTCGGACTCCGCGACGTAGGTCTTGATCGGCAGCCGCTCCTCGGGCGGCGTCTCCATGGTCGACATGTCGCGGATGCCGCTGAGCGACATCTCCAGCGTGCGCGGGATGGGCGTCGCCGTGAGGGTCAGGACATCCACCTCGCGACGCATCCGCTTCAGGCGCTCCTTGTGCCCCACGCCGAAGCGCTGCTCCTCGTCGATGATCACCAGCCCCAGGTCTTTGAACTGGACGTCCTTCTGGAGCAGCCGGTGCGTGCCGATGACGATGTCCAGGCCCCCTTTCGCCAACGCGGCCACCACGTCGCGCTGCTCCCGGTCGCTGCGAAAGCGCGAGAGCATCTCGATGCGCACCGGGAAGCCGGCCAGGCGCTCGCTGAAGGTCGTGTAGTGCTGTTGGGCCAGCACGGTCGTCGGCACGAGGATCGCCACCTGCGCGCCGTCCATCACCGTCTTGAACGCCGCCCGCAACGCGACCTCCGTCTTGCCGTACCCGACGTCGCCGCAGACCAGGCGGTCCATCGGTCGCGGCTGCTCCATGTCCGCTTTCACCTCACGCAGGGCGGCAAGCTGGTCGGGCGTCTCGACGTAGGGGAACGACGCCTCCAGCTCCTGCTGCCAGGCCGTGTCCGGCGAGAACGCGCGTCCCTGCTCGAGCTGGCGGGCGGCGTACAGCTCCAGCAGCTCTTTCGCCAGCTCGGCGACGGCGCGGCGCACGCGCGACTTCGCCCGGCTCCACTCCTGGCTGCCCAACCGCGTCAGCGACGGCTCGTGTTCGCTCGGCCCGACGTAGCGGCTCACGCGGTCGACCTGGTCGGCCGGCACGTAGAGCCGGTCGCCCTGGGCGTAACGCAGGTCCAGGTACTCGCGTTCGACGCTGCCGGCGCTGCGTCGCACCAGCCCGGCGAAGCGCGCGATGCCGTGCTCGATATGGACGACGTAGTCACCCGGGGTCAGGTCGGCGAGGAACGCCTCGCGGGCGGCGCCGGCCCGTCGCGGCAGGCGGCGGCGCTGCTTGACGAAGCCGAAGACCTCCGCGTCCGTCAGCAGCGTCAGCGCGGGCGACGATGTCGTCAGCCGCCAGCCATGCGGCAGTGAGCCGGCCACGATGGCGATGCCGCCCGGAACGGGAGCGGCCGGCGCGTTTGCCAGCGCGGCCCCCACGCCCTCGTCCGCCAGCACCTCCGCCAAGCGTTGCGCTTGCAGGGAGACGACCACGACCGCGCGGCCGCGCGCGGCGCCCTCCGACACGTCGGCCGTCAGCGAGCGCAGCCGCCCGCCGTACCCGTCGGCCGGCGCGAACGGGAGGCGGGCCGCGCCGCTCGCCTCGCCCTCGGCGCCCTCGGTCGCCCAGCGCGAGAGGTGCAGCCGGCCCGCGCGCGCCTCGATGAGCGCGCGCAGCTCCGCCGCCGAGCTGTGGGGCGCCGGCAGCCCCGCCGGCAGCTCGCCGCGCGTCTCCAGGTCGAGCCGCACCTCGTCGCTCTGGGCGTCATGCTCTGACAGCGCCTGCGCCACGTCCGCCGGCTCGTCGACGACGAGCAAGCCGTCCGCTGGCAGATGGTCGAGCAGGGAGCCGGTGGCCAGGAAAGGCACGTAGAACGACTCGTCCGGCAGCGCGTCCCCCTCGGCCAGCCGCGCCAGCTCCTCCTCGAAGCGTTCGCGCACCTCCGGCCCGCAGCCGGCGAGGTCGAGGCGACCGGCCAGCGCCCGGATCGCCGCTGGCAGGTCGAGCGCCTCGCGCGCCGGCCCCAGCTCGATCGCCTCGAGCCGCTCGCCCGAGCGCTGCGTCTCCGCGTCGAACCGGCGCAGGCTCTCGACGCGGTCGCCCAGCAGCTCGATGCGGACCGGCGCGTCGTCGGTGGCGGGAAAGACGTCGAGGATGCCGCCACGGCGGGCGGCGTCGCCCGGCTGATCGACCAGCGGAGCTGTCCGGTAGCCCCGACGAAGCAGCGACGCCAGCAGCCCCTCCGGGTCGATGCGCTCGCCCTCGCGCAGCAGCGTCCGCGCGTCCGCCCACGCCTCCGGCGGCAGCGTCCGCTGCGCCAGCGCGACGGCGGAGGCGACGACGATGCCCGGTCCGCCCGAGGCGAGCGCGGTCAACGCGCGCAGGCGGTCGCGGAGCGTCTCCGGGTCGGGCGCCAGCCGCTCGTAGGGGAGCGCGTCGCGCTCCGGGAACGGCAGCACGGGAACGCCCGCGCCCAGCCAGGCCGAAAGCTGCTCAGCGAGCGAGAGCGCCTGCGGCGGTTTCGGCGTGACGACGAGTAGCGGCGCGGCGGCCTCGCGCGCCAGGCCGGCGAGGACCGGCGCCTTCGCCGCGTCGCTCGCCCCCAAGACGAGCGCCTCGCCGGCGCCGGCGAGGCGCTCGCGCAACTCGCGGAGGCCGCAGGCGTCTTCGATCGCGGGCAGCAGGTTCGAGAGGTCCATCTAGCTCGACAACGCCGAAACGGGCTGGTCGGTCTCGACCAGCCCCTGCTGAGAGCATGGTACCACGCCGGGGGCAGCGGGATCGGGAACGAACGAAGGACGTGCCCCAGACTACTCGCTCACGCGCACCGCTGCCGCCACGCCGAAGCCCTCGTCGAGGAACTCCCAGGTGACGAAGCGCCCGTCGCGCTGGACGAGCTGCCCCCACGGCCGCATCAGCCACGACGACCAGCGCAGGTCGTCCATCACCAGCACGCCGCCCACCTTCAGCCGGGGCAAGACGTTGGCGAGGTCGATGGAGGCGCCCATCAGGGAGTGGTCGCCATCGACGTTGATCACGTCGAAGCAGAGGCCGGGGTGCTCGCGCAGGAACTCCGGCACCGTTTTGCGGCTGTCGCCCGGCAGCAGCGTCACGTCGCCGCGATGGCCGGCTCGCGTCAGCTCGCCGCGCACGAAATCGGGGCCGGGGCTGGGGATGCCGGTGTACTCCCCGTGCCACAAGTCGAAGCCGTAGATCGCGCAGTTGGGGCTGTTTGCGCCCAACACCGATACGCTCCGCCCGCGCAGCACGCCGATCTCCAGGTAGCTGCTCGGCCGAACGACGGCCGAAGCCGCCCAGACCGTCGTCAGCACGTCGGCGTAACGCCACGCGGACGGCTCCGCCGCGGCGCGCCGGTAGAACTTGTGGAACGAAGCGGAGTCGCCGACCGGCGTCAGCTTGTCCAACACGGCGACGACGCTCGCCGCCGCCTCCGCCGAGAGGGCCGCCCGGCCCACCTCCGACGCGCCCTCTTGAAGAGCGCGGTCGTTCGGCCAGACGCCCTCGACGCGCGGCACGCCCCCGACGTAGCGCGGCGCCGTCAGCGGGCGGACGTTCGCCCAGCTCGATCGTAGGCGTCGGGCGAGCGGTCGAGCGCCGGGCACGCGGCGGAGGAGTTGCATCGCCACGATGGTAGTATGCCAGGCGATGCGCCGCCAGTCGTCGTCGTGTCGCGGCTAGTTGTGCTGCTGCATCGCCCGTTCGACGCCTTCGGCGACTGCCGTCTCGATCGCCGCGATCGCGCGCTCGATCGCCTCGTCCAGCGCGTGGCGCTCGTCCGGCGGTGGCTCGGAGAGGACGTAGCTGGCGATGACGTCCGGCTCGTAGCTAGGCTCGCCCCGCACCACCGGCCGGCCGATGCCGATGCGAAGCCGGGCGAACCGGTCGCTGCCCGTCTCGCGCGCGATCGACTGGAGGCCCTTCTGGCCGCCGCCGCCGCCGCGTCCTCGCAGGCGCACCTTGCCCAGCGGCAGGTCCAGCTCGTCGCAGACCACCAGCAACTCCTGGGCGTCGTCCAGCTTCAGGCGCTTGATTAGGCTCCAGACGGCGCGTCCGCTCTCGTTGTAGAAGGTCCGCGGCTTCGCCAGCGCCACCGCCCGGCCGGCGATGCGCCCCTCGCCCAGCGCCGCCTGCCCGGCCGATTTCAGCTCGATGCCGTGCCGCCGGGCGAGGCGGTTCACCGTCCAGAAGCCCACGTTGTGCCGGGTGCCCGAATACTCGCCGCCAGGATTGCCCAGCCCCACGACGAGGCGGATGCGGTGGTCGGCCTCGTCGCCCTGTTTCTCGGTCAACGAGACCGCGCGGCGAAGCCGGCCCAGCAGGCCGCTCACGGCGCCGGCGCCGAGGCCAGCCGGACCGCCGCCGGCCGCGACGGGTCGGCGGTATGCTGCGATGCGAGCTGCTCCGCCAGGAGGCGGCGCAGTGTCTCCGTGACCGCGTCGAGCTGGCCCTCGCTCACGACCGGGTGGGCGCGAACCAGCTCCTGGAACAGGTCGAGCGCTTCCGGCGCCGGCACAAGTGGTTCGTCCAGTAGCTCCCGCAGGAAGGCGAGCAGCTCGTCGTCCAGCACCTGGGCCAGGCCAGCCAGGTCCGACGCCTGGATGATCGCCAGGAACTGGCCAATGCGCTGGCCACCGCGGGCCAAGATGCGGCGCACCGCCTCGCTGGCCAGCCGTGCCTGCTGGCGGCCCAGTGCAGCGCGCAGGCCGCGCAGCGTCTCTTCCGCCTCCTCCGCCGGCACGGCGTCCTCCATCGAGACGGCGCAGTCGGCGCACACGGGTTGCGTCCGCAGCGCGGCGGCCAGGTCGCTCGTTCGACAGCGGCGCGAGCGGGGCCGGACGCGCGCGTACGAAGCGAGCGCGGTGCGGCCCAGCGGACGCCCCAGCGCCCGCAGCGTGTTCAGGCGCGTCAGCGCCTGGGCGGCGGGCGCCGCCTCGTCCAGGGTCGCCGCCAGGCGGGCCATCGCCCGCCAGTGGCGGCGGTGGTGCTCGACGTACGCCGTCGCGTACTCGGAGTGAAACACCTCGAACGAGGCGCGCATGCTCTCCAGCCGATGCGGCTCCGCCAGCAGCGTGACGAATGAGAGCTGCTCGCGCGTCACCGCCTGGTCCAGTTGCAGGGAACGCATCTGCGCGCCAGGCGTCGCGCCGTCCAGGTACGCCCGCCACCGGGCGACCTCGGCAGCCGCCTCCGGTCGTTCCGCCAGGCAGCGAGCGAACGCGACGTGGTCCGCGAGCTCGCCCGGCGAAGGGGCGAGCGCTGCCGGCGGCCGGCCCTCGACGATGGCGCGCAGCTTCTCGAGGGCGCCTTCACTCCCTGGCGAGGCGGGCGCCCCTTCCAGGACGGCGCGTAGCCGCGAGCGCACGCGCTGCCGCGGCGTGGAGCGCGCCGCTGGCTTCGGCCAGGAGAGCACGTCGTCGATCGCGCGCCAGTAAGCGCCGGCCCGCTTCGAGGTGGCGACCAGCTCCTTCGCCACCAGTTCGAGCCGCGGCTGGCCGGCCCCGCCGAAGACATCGGCGGCGTCGACGGCGAGCGGCGCGTCAGCGATCAACGCGCCCTTAGCGAAGGCGTTGGCGGCGGCGCGACTGAGGCGGAGCGGGGCGCGCTCCTCCATGGCGCCGTAGGCTGCCGCCGGCTCCGCCGCGGCCGCCGGCAGGCGGGCGAGCGCCGCCGGCAGGCACACCGCAACGTCCGCTTCGGGAGCGGGTATCTCCCCCGCGCTGGGGCGCTGCGCGAGCACGATGGCGAAAGCCGCACCGGGGCTCGGCGCAAGGCCGCCCTCCCACGCGCCGACGATGATCAGTTCGCCGCGGTGGGTCGCGCCCTCGTCATCCCTGACGGAGAAGGGCAGGCGCCGCTCGTTCATCGAGGCGATGATAGCACACGGTTTTGAGCAGCTCAGCCACGGAACGCGGAACAACAGGTGTTCCGCTGCTCCGACGTTCCGCTGTTCCGCGTCAGCCCGCCGCCGCGCCCGCCGGCGTTCGCGAGCGTTCGACCACGTCCGGCAGGAGCGCAAGGACGCGATCGATCTCGGCCGCCGTCGTCTCCGGGCTGACGGTGAAGCGCAGCGTGCCGGCGGCGCGCTGCAGAGGGACGTCCATCGCCAGTAGGACGTGCGAGGGTTCCAGCGTCTCCTCGTTGCAGGCCGAACCGGCGCTGGCGGCAATGCCCGACTCGTCCAGCAGGCGCAGCATGATGCGGGCGTCCGCGCCGCCGAAGCTGACGTTGACGTTGTTCGGCAGGCGTCGCTCGCGGTGGCCGTTGAGTTGGGCGTCCGGCAGCCGCTCCGCGATGCCGGCGAGCAGCCGCTCGCGCAGCGCTCGACACGCCTGCGTGTACGATTCGCGCGACGCCTGCGCCAGCTCGAGCGCGCGCTGCGTGCCGGCGATGCCGGCCACGTTCTCGGTGCCGGCGCGTCGCTGGCGCTCCTGGCCGCCGCCCGACTGTTGGGGCAGGAAGGGCGTGCCCCGTCGCAGGTAGAGCACGCCTGACCCCTTCGGCCCACGGAACTTGTGCGACGAGAGGCTGAGCAAATCGACACCCAGCTCCTCCACGTCCACGGTCAGCGCGTTCGCCGCCTGCACGGCGTCTGTGTGGAAGGGGATGTGGCGATGGAGCTGGCGCGCGCGTTCCCTCACCGCCCGCGCGATCTCCGCCACCGGCTCGATCACGCCCACCTCGTTGTTCGCGGTCATGACGCTCACCAGCACGGTGCGTTCGCTGACGGCGCGGGCGGCGTCGTCCGGGTCGACCAGGCCGTCGCGGTCGACGGGCAGGTAGGTCACCACGAACCCGAACTTCTCCAGGTACTGGCAGGCGTGGAGCACGGCGTGGTGCTCGATCGCCGAGGTGACGATGTGGTTACCGACGCGCGCCATCTGCTGCGCGAAGGCGACTCCCTTGATCGCGGCGTTGATCGACTCGGTGCCGCCGCTGGTGAAGATCACCTCGTTCTCGCGGCAGGCCAGGAGGCGGGCGACGTCGCGCCGGGCGTCGTCGATGGCGCGGCCGGCCTGTCGGCCGAGGCCGTAGGTGGCCGAAGGGTTGCCGAAGCGCTCGTCTAAGTAGGGCAGCATCGCCTCGCGCGCCTCCGGGTGGAGGGGCGTGGTGGCGGCGTGGTCTAGGTAGATGACGTCCTTCATGCGTTGGGGGTCGCCCCGGCCCTTCGGTGCCAGGATGGTACCCCGCCGGAGCATAAGGCGTCAATTGCGCCGCGCCGATGTCCCCTTCGCCTGGTTACGTTGACCCTCGCCGAATACCGACAATAAGATGAGGAGACCCGCCGCTCAGCCCGCAGGCGGGATCTGAGAGAGGAGCCCGCTTGCTACGCAGCCGACGCGTCTGGCTGGGGTTCGCCATCAGCGTGGCGTTCCTCGCCCTTTTCCTCGTTCGCACCGACTTCGGCGAGTTCCGCGACGCGTTCGCCGACGCGAACTACGCCATCGCCTTCGCCTCGCTGCCGGTGTACTTCCTGGGCATCTGGGTGCGCACCGTCCGCTGGCAGTACCTGCTCCGGCCGGTCGCGCGCGTCTCGGCGTGGCGCCTGTACCCGGTGGTGATCATCGGCCTGATGGCGAACAACCTGATCCCCGCCAGGGCGGGCGAGCTGGTGCGGGCCTACATCTTGGGCGAACGCGAGCGCGTGAGCAAGGCGACGGCGCTCGGCACCATCGCCGTCGACCGCCTGTTTGACGGCCTCACGCTCGTCCCCATGCTGGTCATCGTCGCCGCGTTCGTGGGCGCAGACGAGAAGTTCGAAGCGGGCCTCCCCCTCGTCGATTTCACCGTCGACTTCGCCCGCCTGGCCGTCCTGATGGCCGTCCTCTTCGGCGTGGCGCTCGGCGCGCTCTTCGTCCTGGCGTTTTCGCAGCGCTGGCGCGAGCGTGCCGACCGGCTGGTGTTGGCGCTGACGCCTGAGCGCTTTCGCGAGGGCGTCGAGGGCATCGCCCACTCCTTCTTCCAGGGCCTCGACTCGCTGCGCAGCCCGCGCGACCTCGCCGTGGCGTGGGTGATGTCGACCGTCTCCTGGACGCTGGAGGCGCTGATGTACTACATGATCGGCATCGCCTTCGGCATCGACGCTGGGTTCCACGTCTACCTGCTGGTGACCGCCGCGGCGAACCTGGCGATCTCGATCCTCGCCTCGCAGGGCGGCATCGGCCCGTTCGAGGTGGTGACGAAGGAGACGCTGATCGGGGCGGGCATCGTTTCGTCCGCCGCCGAAGCGTATGCCGTGGGCCTGCACGCGATGCTGCTGTTGCCCGTCATCGGCCTGGGCCTCTACTTCTTGGGCACGATGGGCCTCTCCCTGGGCGAGATGTTCCGGCGCTCCACCGGCACCGCCGCGCTCGCCGGCGCGCCGGCGCACCCCGCCCGGGCGCAGGAGGAGGCGTCGAACACGTGAAGGTCGGCATCGTCGGCGGGGGCGTCGCGGGGATGGCGGCCGCGTACCGCCTGATCCAGCGCGGCCATCAGGTCGCCCTCTACGAAGCGAGCCCCTTCCTGGGCGGCCTGGTCCGCACCTTCGAGGTGGGGGGCGGACGCCTGGAGTCCTTCTACCACCACCTGTTCTCCACCGACACCACGATCGTCCGGCTCATCGAAGAGCTGGGGCTGGGCGACCGGCTGGTCTGGGTCGACTCGAAGGTCGGCTTCTACCATGGCGGCCGCCTGTACGACTTCGTCACCCCGCTCGACCTGCTGCGCTTCACGCCGGCGCCGCTGATCGATCGCGTCCGGATGGGCCTGGCGGCGCTCTACCTCCGCCGCCAGACCGACTGGCACCGCTACGAGTCGGTCACCGCGGCCGAGTGGGTGCAGCGCTACATGGGCAAAGGCGCCTACGACGCCGTCTGGGGGCCGCTCCTGCGCGGCAAGTTCGGCGATGCCCACGACGAGCTGGCGATGGCCTGGCTTTGGAGCAAGATCCACCTTCGCTTCGCCTCCCGGCGCGGCGGGCCGATGCAGAAGGAGCAGCTCGGCTACCTGATGGGCAGCTTCGGCGTCTATATCGATGAGCTGGAGCGCCGCCTGCGCGCGAGCAACCTCGCCGACATCCACGCCGGCCGCGCGGTGCAGGAGGTAGTCGTCGAGGAAGGGCGAGCGCGCGGCCTGCTCCTCGCAGACGGCGAGCGCGTCGACTGCGACGCCGTCGTCGCCTGCATGCCGGCGCACGTCTTCGGCAAGCTCGCGCCGCAACTGCCGTCGGACTACGCCGCCAAGCTCACCGGCACCCGCTGGCAGTGGGCGCTCTGCTACATCATGGCGCTCAAGCAGCCGCTCTCGAACATCTACTGGCTGAACATCGCCGACGACGAGGTGCCGTTCATCGCCGCGGTCGAGCATACGAACTTCATCCCCCCGGAGCACTACGGTGGCCACCACATCGTCTACCTCTCGAACTACCTCCACGCGGAGCACCCCTACCTCGGGATGGATATCGATGAGATCGAGCGCGAGTACCTGCCCCACCTGACGAAGATCAACCCGGCGTTCTCGCCCGACTGGATCGCCGAACGCTGGCTCTTCAAGGGCCCCTACGCCCAGCCGATCGTCACCCGCGGCTATCGAGACCAGATTCCCGACCACCGCACGCCCATCCCCGGCCTCTACCTGGCGACGATGAGCCAGATTTACCCGGAGGACCGCGGCCAGAACTACAGCATCGCCATGGGGGAAAAGGTCGCCGCCCTCGCCGTCGAAGACTTCGAGCGCGAGGGCGGCGGCACGAACGCAGCGCCTTTGGCGACGGAGCTGTAGGGACAGAGCCGTAGGGGCGCACGGCCGTGCGCCCCTACGTGGCTATCCGTTCTCTATCCGTTGACAGACCCCCCAACCCAGCCACGGCTCGAAGGTGAGCGCGGGTGCGGCGGCGGGTTCGTCCTCGCCGGCGTCGCCCGCCTTCGGGCTGCGGACGTAGCACCAGCGGGCGACGGCGAAGAGCGTGCCGAGCGTGATCAGCCCTAGCGGTGCCATCGCGCCGAACGAGACCATCGCCAGCTCGCGCTCCGTCAGCCCCTCGAACTCGAAGATCACGCGGCTGCCGGCGAACACGGCCAGGGCGTTCCACAGCCCGTGCAGCGCCACCGCGGCCAGGTAGAGGAGGAACGCCCGCCCCAGCCGCCCCTGTTCTCGGTCGAAGTAGAGCGCCAGGCCGATCAGTCCCGTGTTCAGCGCGTGCATCGAGGTGGCGCCGCCCCGCAGCAGCATGAGCGCCCACCATTCCATCTCGGCGTCATCCACCAGCCCGCCCAGGCCGTACAGCGACGCCTCGAAGACGCCGAAGCCGGCGCCGACCGCCACCCCCACCGTCAGCGCCGCCGTCGGTGTCGGGCGGCGGGGCATGAGCAGCGCGGCGCCCAAGCCCTTGAACCCCTCCTCCATGATCGGCGCCATGATCACCACGATGCTGACCAGGAGCAGCGCCTCTTCGCCCTTCGACAGGTAGACGTCGGAGAAGCGGAAGACGTCGTTCACGTCCTCGAACGAGCGCAGGCCGTCGAACGCGCCGCTGCCCGCGAGCACCACAGTCGCCAGCGCCTGGGCGATGAACGAGTCGAGTGTGCCGGCGACGAGCGTCACCACCGCGATGCCGGTCGCCAGCGCCAGCCAGGCGTGGCGGTGCGTCAGCCCGGCGACCGGCGCCGCGCGCATCAGGCCACCTGAGGCCGCGACCGCGATCAGGGCGCCGGCCGGCAGCAGCGCCGCTGCCGCGTGGGCCGGCGTCATCAGCCAGACCAGCGGCTCCTCGACCGCGACGACGACGCCCCCCAGAGCGACCGCCGCCGCGAACCCGGCCAGCAGCACCATCGCCGGGAGGTAGCGCAGCCGCCCGGGGGGAAGACGGCTGGTCAGGGTGATGCCGTAATAGCAGAGGAGCGCGCCCGGCAGCGCCGTGAGCGGCAGGAGCGCCCCGGCGAACGCGGCGTCCAGCACGGTCGGCGTGTACGCCTCGCCGCCGGCGACGGCCGGCGCGCCCGCGCCGCCGACGCTCAGCGCCAGCAGCGCCCCGTAGACGATCGCCGACCAGCGCGCGACCTCCGGCCAGCGGCTTCGCGACTGCGGGTTGCGCAGCCAGCGCGCGACGACGAAGGCGATCAGCGCCGCGCCCGTTAGCGCGATCAGCAGCCCGGCCACGGGCATCGCCAGGCGCGCCCGCTCCGGGTCGATCTCGCCGGCGGCCATTCGCGACATCGGCACCGCGAAGATGATCAGCTCGATGCCGCCGATGACCAGCGCCACGCCGGCGATCGCCGTCGCGACCTGGAGCAGCACCCGAAAGGCGACGCGCACCAGCGCCAGGCCGATCGCCAGCGACGCGCCGCCGCCCAGCCCGAACGCCACGCCGCCAGCGATGTCGCTGTCTGGCGATACGACGTACGGCGCGGCGGCGATGATCAACCCGACGCCCGTGCCTGCCAGCCCGAGGCCCGCCAGCAGCGCGATGACGCGCAGGAGCGCGACGAACCCGCCCAGCCGCCGTTCGCCTCTGCGCCTTGGTACCGAATACCGTGTCGCGTTCAACAATGCCCTCCGCCGCCTCCGTATAGTACGCTGCCAGGCGCCGTCGCCGCGAGCGCGGCTCCGTTCGCCTTGTCCGGCCGCCCGCGCCTTCCGTATAGTGACAGCTAGCACTAACCGTTCGGAGGCTCCGTGCTCGAGACCGAGGCCACCCTGGAAGTCCAGGCGCTCGTCGCCGAGTTCCGGCCGGGCAGCGCCGACCTGCTGCCCGCGCTGCACAAGGTGCAGCATCGCTACGGCTACATCCCGAAGGAGGCGATTTCGGTCGTCGCCCGTCAGCTCCGGCTGGGCGAGGCGCACGTCTACGGCGCCGTCACCTTCTACGCCGAGCTACGCACCATCCCCCAGCCGGAGACGCGCATCGACTGGTGCAGCGGGCCCGCCTGCCGCCTCAAGGGCGGCGAGCGCGTCCGCGCCGTGCTTGAGGCGATGCTGGGCGTCGATATGGAGGAGAACACCCCGGGCGACCGGCTGGGCCTCCACCTAGGCCAGTGCAACGGCACCTGCGACTTCGCGCCACAGGTCTGGGTGAACGGCAAGGTCGTCGGGCCGCTGACGCCCGCCGGAACGGTGCGCCTGGTGCGGGAGCTCAAGGGCGAGTGAGCGAGTCATGCTAGCCGCCTACGAAGCCCTTCGCCGCCGCGCCGACGAGGCCTGGCGCGCCATCGAGCGCCCCCAGCAGCCGCTGGTGCGCGTGCCCATCGCCACCTGCTCGATCCCCGGCGGCGCGGAAGAGACGCTGGCGGCGCTGCGACGCGAGGTGCAGGACCGCGGCCTGGCGGTCGACGTCGCTCCCGTCGGCGAAACCGGCCTCTGCTGGCTGGAGCCGCTGGTCGAGGTGCGCAGACCGGACGGCAGCGCGGTCCTCTACCGCAACGTTACGCCGGACCGCGTCGCCCAGCTCGTCGACGAGGCGCTGGCGCAAGACGCCGTCGCCCGCGACCTCGCCTTCGCCACGATCGGCGACGCGCGCATCGAGGGCGTGCCGGCGCTCGAGGACCTCGACTACTGGGCGATCCAGGAGCGGCGCTTGCTCGCGCGCTGCGGCGTCATCGACCCCGAGGAGATCGACCACTACCTGGCGACCGAGGGCTACGCCGGCCTGGCGAAGGTGCTGGAGCAGGGGCCCGAAGCGGTGATCAAGACCGTCTCCGATTCCACGCTGCGCGGTCGCAGCGGCTCGAACTTCCCCAGCGGCCAGAAGTGGGACTTCCTGCGCGGCAAGACGCGAGGCCCGAAGTACCTGGTCTGCAACGCCGACGAGGGCGACCCCGGCGCCTTCGTCAACCGCATCCTCATGGAGAGCGACCCCCACGCCGTCATCGAGGGAATGCTCATCGCCGCCCACGCGACGGGCGCCGCCTTCGGCTTCATCTACCTCCGCGATGAGTACCCGCTGGCCATCCAGCGCATGGAGCGCGCAGTCGAGCAGGCGCGCGAGCGCGGCCTGCTGGGCGAACGGGCGCTCGGCAGCGACCTCTCGTTCGACCTGGAGGTCTGGCGCGGCGCCGGCTCCTATGTCTGCGGCGAGGAGTCGGGCCTCCTCGCCTCGCTCGACGACGCGCGGGGCATGCCGCGCATCCGGCCGCCCTACCCCGCCGACTCCGGCGTCTTCGGCCAGCCGACCAACGTCAACAACGTCGAGACCTACGCGGAGGTGGCGCTGCTTTTCCGCCTCGGCCTCGATCGGCACAACGAGGTGGGCACCGAGCGCAACCGCGGCACGAAGATCTTCAGCGTCTCCGGCCACATCGACCGCGCCGGCATCCTGGAGGTGCCGTTCGGCACGCCCTTCCGCGACTTCTACTTCGCGCTCGATGAGCCGACGCCCTACCAGGAACGTCGCGTGCTCAAGGCCGTCCAAGCGGG
>Ga0247727_10007781_pt1 | contig 20228 bp, 20 predicted proteins | sample WisWelCaveWW1625_FD_202498 | JGI IMG/M metagenome (GOLD analysis project Ga0247727, IMG submission 202498) | Biofilm microbial communities from Wishing Well Cave, Virginia, United States - WW16-25 | ecosystem: Environmental > Aquatic > Deep subsurface > Groundwater > Cave microbial mat | place... | reverse complement strand
GGAACAAGTCTGCGCAGTTCCGGCACCGCGCCACACAGGCCGGAACTGCGAAGACTTGTTCCGGCCTACGCGATCTACGCGCGATCCATGCAACCCCAATTCTAAGCCTTGACGACGCACTAGCCATGAAAATGCTCGATCGAATTCTCGTACCGGTGGATCTGGGGCCTGACACACCGGGGGTCATTGAAACGGCGGCGCGGTTGGCCGAGGCGTTCGGCGCGACGATGCGGCTCTTGTTTGTGATCGAAGAGGTTCCTCATTTCCTAGCCGGCCTGGACTTGCTCCGGCAGGCCGCGGATGAACGACTTGCCAAGCTGCACTCCGAACTGGTCGCCCGTGGCATTTCGTGTGAACCGCCCATTTCTGTCGTGGGCCGGTCATTCGACGCGATTGTCCGCACAGCCGATAACGAACACTCCCACCTCATAGTGCTGGGTTGCGGCGGCATCAACGGGACTCCGCGATTGGGCCTTGGGACCGTGGCGGCTCGCGTGATGCGACGGTCGTCAAAACCCGTTCTTGCCGTATCGCCCAGCGCCCACAAACCGATTAGGCGCATTCTCTGCCCGGTGGACGGATCGAATCCGTCCGCGCGTGGACTACGCAACGCGATCCTGCTCGCTCGCGTGCTGGACGCTCGGCTTACCGTGATGACCGTGATCGCCGATCTCTCGCCGCTCTACGGCATGACCCGACGACCTGACTTGGCCAAGGTCGCGTCCGACTATCAGAAAATGGAACGCGACCAATTCGAGCAGTTCATCAAGGGGTTCGAGTTCGGCGACATCGCCTGGGACAAAGAGGTCCACTACGGCCACGCGGCGGACGAAATCATTCGGCTGGCGACCGACGCGAACTACGACCTGGTCGTGATTGGGTCCACCGGTCGTTCCGGCCTGCCCCGCATCCTGCTCGGCAGCACCGCGGAAACGGTGGCCCGCCGCCTCGCCTGCTCAATGCTCACCGTCAAACGTGAAGACGTTGTGTCCGCCCGACTCCAGGCCGAACTCAGCGATCTCAACCGGCTGGTCGGTGAAGGGCAGCAACTGATTGAGCAGGGCCAATACGAGGAGGCGATCAGCCGCTTTGACCAGTGTCTGCTCAAAAACCCTTACCTCGCCACCGCAATCGAAGGGCAAGCCACGGCCCATGAACGGCTGGGCCCCAACGACGTGTCCGCCGACCTGCGCGAACAGGCAACTCAGATTCGTCACCAACTGTGGCAGCATGAACCAAGCGAGGCTGTGTTTGGATAGCTCGCATTTCGTTGAGATTTCCCTGAATGTTTTCCCAAGGAGCATGCGATGTCTGTCGAAACTTTGGATTGCCCCCAGACGATCAGCTTTCAGTCAGCGCCCGAGATTCGGTCGGCGCGCGAACCACGCCCGAACGCCATTGAACCGAATTCCGGACCCGAAGACATGCACGCGATCAAAGCGATCGCGTACATCATGAACGGCATTTTCACCGCCGCTTTGCTGATGTATGGCACGATCACGCTGTTCGCATGGATCGGCTCGTAACGAATTCAATCAGGATTGGCTGTCGCTGGCCGTATCGAGCACAGGGCAGGTTTTTCGCGCCGCACGAAGATCGCGCAGGGTCAAGCCCAGTGTCTTGAGCACCGGCGGCAAGACCTCACGAGTGAAGATTCGGTCGGTGAAAACCTGGTGCTTGCGAATCGTCGAGTCGCGCTCGGACCAGTTTGGGATCAAGTGCTGGGCGGGCATGCGGAAAGTCTGGAGCACGTGGACGATCGCCTCGATCACGCGGTCGCGATTCTGGTCCATGAAAATGCGCACACCATCTTTGAAGAAGTGGAAATGGGCCGTTTCATCTTGGGCGAGCAGGACCAGCATGCGGTCGAGTGCCTCGTCGCCCGAGAACTCGGCCAGCTTTCGAAGGTTTCGATAGTTCAGCCCGGTCGCGAATTCTTGAAAAGTCGTGTAGACCATCATCTCCAACGGCGAGTCGTAGCACAGGTCCCATTGCCGTGACAGTATCTCCTCCTCAAACCCGCGGAGCTGCTCGTAGGTGCGATGACCGGATCGCGTGAGCCACGTCTCCAGCACCAGCGAGTGCTTCGACTCCTCGTAGCCCCAATTCGCTTGGAACCACGCGCGGCCGCGGCTGCGGCGAATGAGGTGCAGTTTCTTCGCGGTGTAGTCCGGCAAGTACATCTCGACGGCCATGAACGACTCGACAATCTGTGCCACCGAGTCTTCCGGCTGCCGACGCGCCGCATGCCACGGGATGTCGTGCATCAGGTTCCAACGGCGATGGGCCTCTGCGTTGTGAAAGTATTTCAGGTATAAGTCGTAGAAACGGTTTTCGATCGTCGGCGTGGTGGTCATGAATGCTTAAGTGGTTTGGACTAGATCAGTCGGGGCTGGGCAAATATTGGATCGAGCCTCTGCGGAAGCGAAGCCGCCACAGAGGCTCGATTTGGAAAAGGAGGCACAAACACTTCTCTTTCAAATTTATTTTTTGTGCGCCTTGTGGCACGTGCCGCACGAACCGATGACGGATTTGAACGCCGCCTGACTTCCTTCGGGGTCCTTTTTCTCAACGGCCGCCAGCACTGCGGCGCTCGCTTCGCGCAGGTCCTTCGCGGCACCGGCCCAGACCTTGTCGGGGCACCGGTCGTCATCCATGAGCAGGTAGCTCATTTCGTTCAGGCACGACGCATGGCACGCGGCCGTGTCCCACCCCTTGTCGTCGGTCGGACCGGAATCCTTGAGCAGGTCGCCAAGACCTTTGCAGTGCGCCTGCTGGATTCCGCGCATCAGATACTTCGTTGCGGCCGCTCGCGTCTTGCCTTTCGTCTTCTGTGCCAACGCACTACCACCCAACGAAACAAGTCCGAGGCAAACCACCGATGAGACCGCGACCACCAAACACTTCCTGACCATGTGTCAACCCTCCACAGCTAAGGTGAAAAAACGTTGATGCCCCCGCGGCTGTTGAAACTGCTCGCGAGTTGCACCGGTCAAAGATCCTGCGCCTCAGGCTCTGTTGGAAGGCGATATTGTGGTGAGGCAATTGCGACTAATCAACTCAGATTATTTCAATTAGGCAGCAGGTGGGAAATAGTCTACCCGATTCTCGTAGCCGCGTTCGCCAGAACGCGGGCGGCCCGCACTCTGGCGAGTGCGGCTACGGGTAGATTATTTTCCGCCTCCTGCCTTAGTGCATCCCAATTGAAACCGATCAGTCGGACGCTCCCAGCGACCGTGCGGGTGTGGACCAATTCGCGCGCATTGCGCGCCATCCCGCGCGCACGTGTGCGAACGCCCCACCGCTCGGTTTCGCATCCGCTCATTGGATCGGGTACATCTGCGGATAAGCGTGGCTTTGAAACGGCGAAGTCAGTGTTCCTCGGCCGCCAAATTAAGGTGAAGGTCGCCCCGCGGGTTGGTACTCTACGGCCATGAGAAACTCCACGCGGCTCGTTCGGTGTATCGTGCTCGTCTCATTGGTCGGCGCGGTGCGCTGCTGCATACCTGGAACTTTCGTCGAGGGCGGCGAGGTGAAACTGGTCTCGCGACCGCACGACCCGTACGGCTGGCCGCGGCCGGGGCACCGGCACGAGAATGTGCCGCTACGGACGAGTTTCTTCTTTGAGCTGGGACTGGAGAAAGCCGAGCCGGGCGACAGCGTGTCGGGCGATTCGATTGCGGTCGAGTTGCGGCGCGACGGCGCCGAGGCGTTATCGATGCTTCGAGCCGGGCGGCAATTCGCCCCGGGCTTCTCCGGCAAAATCTGGCCGCGGTACTCGAAGGCCGGTCCGACGGTCTTGGTCTACATCGAGCCTGATCGGCCGTTCGAGCCGGAAACGAAATACACCGTGCGAGTGTCGGCTCGCTCGCGAAACGGCCTGGAGTTGCCGCCGGCGAAAGTGTTGTGGCAGTTCACGACCGAAGCGGCCCCGACGACACACCGACTGACGTTCGATCTTTCGTTTCGCGACCCGGCCGTGCGCTGGCACGGCGGATTCTTCTCCGGTTTCTGCGGCACCAGCTTCACGACGAATTTCAAGAACCGCATCCCAACCTTCGAACTCATGGACCAGGCCCGCCGCACCGCGCCCAAAGCTTGGAGTCTGCAGCGCGATTTCTGGCTCACCGGTATGGATGACCGGCCGTCCCTGCTGCCTCAAAAACTGCCGAACATCGTCCGCGAGCGCGAGACCAAACGAATCAAGGCGATCGACCGACAGGCCGACGGCGTTCGACTGTCGGTCGAAGATTTCTTTGGCCACAAACAGTACGGCATCGAATCCGGCCGGCCCCTGGCCGACGATTATCATCCGGGCGACGAGGTGCTCATCGCCGACGGCGAACACGACGCACGGGCAAACGTCGTTTCGGTGAATGATCGCGACCGGTCCGTGATCGTGGCTGAGCTTCCGGATCCGCCGGGCGGCTGGAAGCTCGCGTACGCGTCGCGGCTGCCAGTCGTTGAAGACAAGGACGCCCCCGGCCTCTTTCCGCCCGGCGGCTGTTACCTGCGAAAGTTTTCACCGACCGGAACGCCAACCTACTTCTGGAAGCGACTCGACAAGGAGTGGGACTTGGCCGTGCGTCGGTTCGGCCGCCGGGTCGTAGTGAACTTCGCCGACGCGCCGGGCGATCTTTCGATCGACGGCCGCAATTGGACGACGGCGAAAGACTACGCCGAGTTGCACGAGGTGGTCCGCACGATCAGCGACCACATCATCGAACGCTACGGCGATGCGTCGCTCGATTTCGTTTGGAGCGTCTTCAACGAACCGGACCTCGGCGTACTGTTTTGGCGCACGGACTGGAACGAGCTGCAAAAGTTCTACGACTACACCGTGGACGCAATCTTGCGGGCGTTCGAAGATCGCGGCTACGACTCGAACCGCGTGAAGGTCGGCGGTCTGGAGCTGGGCGGGATTTTCGGGACGAACCTGAAACTGCGCGAGTTCCTCGCCCACTGCTCGCCGCGCGCGGAAGCCCCCGGAGCGATCGAACAGAACGCCGCGTTTGCCGACCCACGGCTCGACGGCAAGCGATCGAATCGCGTGGAACAACTATGCCGCGCGTACGGCGGACGCGGCAGCCCGTGCGATTTCGTTTCGATCCATGCCTACAACCGATCGAAGATGATGGCCGACAAACTGGCGCATGCGAAAGATTTGGCCCTGGAGTTGGACGCCGAGTACTTCGCGAACCTGGCCATTCACTCCCACGAATCGTGTCCCGGGTGGGACATGCCGCCCGACCCGGCGTTCAGCGACAGTTATCTCGGCAACGGCTATTATGAAACCTGGTGTGCCGACGTTGCCCGGCGGCAGCTCGCGCGCGCGGCGACCGACCCCCGTTATTCGTCGGGCGAATCGATTCTCACCTTCTGGCCCGGCCCGTGTACGAACTTCGAAGGACGGAACGATTGCGCGCGGCAAATACACGTGGACGACAACGGCGACGGCAAGGAGGACCGAACGGTCACCGTGGCCATGCCGATCTTGCACTTCCTCGGTCTGGTCGCCTCGATGGGCGACGAGTTTCGCGTCCTACCCGAGCAGACGATTGGCGGACACGTCATCAGCGGATTCGCTTCCCGCACCGCCGACGCGACCCGGATTCTTCTCTACGCCCACCACGAACTCGACGCGCAGGGCCGCTCCGAATCCACGTTCGAAGTGACGCTCAACCTGGAGGGCATTCGCGGCGAGCGAGTCGAAGTGACGCAGTATCGCTTCGACAAGGATCACAACTCGTACTTCCACCTCGGCCGCTCGCTGCGAGAACGTGCCGACAGCGCCGCCGTGCCGACCGCGGAAACCGCAGAGGCCCTGGAGCGAATCATGCGGACACTCGAAACCGGCAACCCGAACGAGCAACATGCCGCGCTCGACGAACTAGGCCAGATCGGCCGCCCGGCCGCCTCCACCATCGGCGCGCTCGTCGAGTTCATACAGGAAACCGCTCGCGACGATCTACGTCAGAAAGCCCAGGCCACCGTCTTTCGCTTTCACCAGCCCGTTGCGTATCCCGCAGGCGAGGTGAGCCGCGTGCAAGAAGTTTCACGGCTTTGGGCCACTTCGATCGAAACCCAACGAGTGGCTTCCGAGAAGATTCAGCTTTCGTTGCCGGTCTCCGGCAATGGGGCAAACTTTGTGGTGATCAAGGAATCGATGAGCGGCGTGGAATGATTCGTGCCACAGGGGTAAGATGGCGTGCGTGTTCCGATCCGAACGACAGAAAAGGAAGACGCGATGACAAATCAAACTCAGTCGGTTCTCGGCGCGGCGCTCGCACTTCCGTAAAATGAGCGGCTTGTGCTTGTGGAACAACTGCTCCAGAGTCTGCCACCGGACGGAGAGACCGTGGACGACGACCAGTTCGCGGCGGAACTGGAATGGCGTTGGGCAGAATTCCAGCAAGATCCCAGTGTGGCCATTCGCTGGGCCGAAGTTCGCCGCCAGGATTGAACCTCGGCATGTCCAAGCCAATCGTGCTGTTTCACCGCTTGGCTCAAGGCGAGTTTGACAAGGCCTATGATTGGTATTCGCGGCGGAGCATCGACGCCGCCCGGCGCTTTCAGGCCGAGGATGACGTAGTAATCGGGAAAATCGCCGACGACCCGAAACGTTGGCCAATCTACCGTGACCCGTATCGCTGGCTGCGAACAAGACGATTTCCGTACGTGCTCTATTTTCGCCGCGTGGATGCCGACCGCACCTTGGTGATGGCGGTGGCGCACGGCCGGCGTCGCCCCGGCTACTAGTGCGTTGTCAAACCTAAATCTTGGCGTAGCCGCGTTCGCCGGAACGCGGGTTTCCCGCACTCTGGCGAGTGCGGCTACCCCCAAATTTAGAGTTGACAAAGCACTGGCTGCGGCGCGACAAGCCCTGATTCCCATTTCGGAGGAATTGGTCGGCCGTGACCTCGATCACGAGTGCTCCCGCGGGGTGGGGCGATTCGTGCTTGTTGCCGCGCTCGGCCTGTAAACGTGCGTGGGAATGAAGGCGCAATGCGACGAGTGTTCCGTGTTCAGCGGACTGCTCCGTCAGCCAGCCAACCAGCATATCAACCTCGCGATCCGTAAGCTTCTCGGCAAACGACGGCATGGAGCTGCGTTTACCATAGCGTTCGGCCGAGTCGGGGGATACGAGCATCCGGCGAATCCACTCGGGCGATCCGTAGCCGGTGAATTCCGGCCCGGCGATGTTCGTGCCGCCGTCACCTTCGTATTTGTGGCATTCGATGCACCAGTTGCTGAACGCCTCGAAACCCTTCGCGAATTCGGATTCCTCGTCCTCCTTCGGCACGCCGCGTGGCTGGCCGGCGAGCCACGTCGCCGCGCTGTCGATCTCGGCCTTTTCCTCGGGTTCGAGGTTTTTGAGGTTCTCTTCGACCCACTTTTTCATCCGCGTCAGCTTGGTGCGCCCGAAGAACCGCGGGCTGCCCGGATCGTGCAGCAGCTCGCGAATCCACGACTCGGTGCCGAACCCAGCCAAGTCAGCGGCCTCGTCGCCGACGCGAAACTCGTCGCCGTGCCGATGGCAGGCGGCGCAGTTGTCGGCGAACAAGATCGGACCGCGCGTCTCGGGGTCGTCGCGCAGCAGGGCGATCGCACCCTCCGGCGGAATGCCACCCGGTTCAGCCAGCTCGCGGGCACGCACGGCGAGCTGTCGTGCCGATTCCTGAGCGGCCCGGAATTCCGGATCGTTCCAGTCGCTCGCGACCGCCAGGTACGTGAGCGATCCCCAACCGGCGAGACCGCCTCCGACCACGAGCACGCGGAACACGACGCCGATTCGGCGCGGCAACCGCCGATCAAGTGCCGGCATGGCCAGCAGGATCACTAAGGCGGCGAGCGGAATCAGCAACGTAGCCACGATTTCCCAGTCGCCGCTGAAATATCGCCGCAGTTCGAATAGGAACATGAAATACCACTCCGGCCGCGGCGAACTCGGGAGCGTCGGGTCGGCTGGTGCGTCAAGCGGCGCACCACGGACGATCGCCAGGGCGCTGACAACAGCCAGCAGCAGCGAGAACACGGTGATGTTCCGGATCGACTGGTGCGGCCAATAAGACGGATGCGGCTCCTCGAACTTTGTATCGCTAGTCACCGCCGTGCCGTGTTGGAAAACTTGCAGCACGTGCAGTCCTAGCAAGCCGAACACGAGGATCGGGAACACGGCCACGTGCAGAAAGTACAGGTGCGTCAGCGTCAGGTGCCCCAACTCGTCACCGCCGATCAAAATGCGTTGCAGGACCGGGCCGATGAACGGCGTCGAGGCGATGATGTTCGTCTCGACCTGAATCTGGCCATAGCCGCGCTGCGTCTAGGCCAGCGGGTTGCCGGTGATCGCCCACAGCAGCGTGAGCGGAAACAGCAGCAACCCCGTCGCCCAGATCAGCTCGCGCGGCGCGCGGTACACGCCGGCGAGCAGCACTCGGACGGTGTGGACGACGAGCAGAATGAGCAGTGCCTGGCCGGCCCAGTAGTGCAACCCGCGAACAAAGCTTCCGCCCGACATCTGCTCGATGTAATGCACGCTCGCCCATGCGTTCGTGCTCGACGGGCTGTACGTCGTCATGAGCAAAAGGCCGGTCATCGCCACGATCACGAGCATACCCATCAGGCAACTGCCCGTGACGTAGCGCCAGCGTGGACCGCCGGGTATTGTGCGCGAATGATAGATCGCGAACACGCGGCGGTAACCCGTGCGATCGTCGAACCAGTTGGCTATCCGTTTCAACATTCATGTCCTCGGAAACTTCTGGACCTGCTCTGGAACGGCGCCGAGGTCGTTCCCCATAGACTGCTGTTGCCCGCCGGTTTGTTACGTTGTTCTATGGGGAACGCCCTCGGGGCCACTCCGTAGGCGTCTCGCTCCGAGACGAATTCGAATGCCTCACGCGGGAGCGTGAGGTCTACGATCAAGTTACTACAACCTTCGTGGTCAGCCCTTGTTTGAACTTTTCGAACCGAACTTCAACCCACCACTGCTGCGATTCATCGTCTTGCACGATTCGACAATCGAGCGAATCCATGTCGCGCGGGGCGGGGTTCTTGCGGCCAAGCTCCTTTTCGTTCATGCGTTCGCCGCTCAAACGAAAGCCGGCCTTGTGGCAAGGGCACAAGAATCTCTTGCCGGCCGCGTCGAGCTGAACGGCACAGCCCAGGTGCGGGCACACGGTCGCGAACACGTCTACCTTAGCATCGGCAGGCGGGATGGTTCCGTCGCTCCGTCTCACGACCCAAACGCGCCCGATCGTCTCTTCGGGGTACAGCGTCCATGCGTCTTGCCGGATATCTCGCACTGCGAATTCGCGCGGAATGTTGGTAGAGAGACCATCGAGCCGAGTCACTCGCTTGAAGTCTCGCTGCTCCGAGGGACGCCGCCGCAACGGGTCGATCAGGTATCGGACGGTCGGCACGCCGACGATCGCCGCACACGCGGCTCCCATCGCGCGAGCTAACCATTCCAAAAGAGAGCGTCGAGTCATGCTTGGCCTTTCGAGTTCTTGCAGTGCGATTGAAGATCCGCGAGGTTTAGTCGTAGGTGTGCTGAGTAGCGCGCCGTGCGCGCCGGAGTGTGCGGCTTCGTCACCTCATTCCCCTAACTTTTGATCCAAATCCAAAACTTCTTGTCTTTTTTTGATCCCGAATCGCTTTATTGGCACATCTCGCGCCAAAAACGGCGATCGGCTACTGACTCCACGGCTATCGCCGAATCAAGTCGCACTCACTTCGCATGTTCCAATCGCGTTGCGGGCGTGCGGGTACAGAACTTGCCGGTGTGTAATCCGTCAGTAACCGGTAGGCCCGGTCATGACTGAACGCTCGATTGAAAGGACCAGCCATGAAATTCGCCGTTGTTCATTGCCCCAATCCGAAGTGCCGGCTCAAAGTGTGGGTGCCCGAAAGCAAACTCGGCACACGTGGGCGCTGTCCGAAATGTGGTCACTCGATCCAATCGCCGGCCTCGGTGCCGTCGGACGAACTGGCCGAAGGACCTCCCATCTTCCAGTCGAATGAGGAGTCGGCTCAGCCAATGCTCGGGGCAGTTTGAGAAACCAACGCCCGATCGCGAGATCGTGAACGGCCAACCAAACTCACGCTGTCATCCCACCCTGGAGGCAAGCAGTGGAGACTGCCCATTGCGCAGGGCATCCGGTGGCAAGTAGGCGTCGAACACGGCGGCCACTACGCGAAGCAGCAGCCGGCCCAAGGGATACGTGACTCGCACGTGGTCTTCCAGCAGTTCTAACAGTCCTTCGTCCTGTAACGACTGAAGCCGATCGAGTTCGTCGGCGAACCGGTCGTCGAAATGAATCTCGAATCGCTGCTCAATCGCACGCTTGTCAATCTCCGCGTAGCAATACAATTGCTCGATCACGGCACGTCGGAGCAAGTCTTCGTGGCTCAAGTTAAGTCCGCGGCAAGTCGCAAGTCCCCCGGCATCGATCGCGGCAGACCAATCCTCCAGCGACTTGGCGTTCTGGGCGAAGGCGTCGCCGAAAATGTTGATCGCCGAAGGGCCAAAGGCGAGTACGTCTAGCCCGCCGCCTGTGGTCATTCCCTGAAATGTCCGCCGCAACGAGCCGCGCTGCTGAGCACGAGCCAGTTGTTCGTCGCGCTTCGCGAAGTGATCCAGCCCAATAAATGAATAGCCGGCAGATTTAAACGCCTCGATCGCGTTTAAGAACATGTCGCACGTCGCGTCGATCAGGGGCAAATCGTCGGGCCGAAAGACGTTTTGCCAGCGAAATAGCTCCGGTATGACGGCCATGCGGTACAGCGCGACGCGGTCCGGGCCAATGGCGATCGTCTTGCGAATCGTCTGGGCCATACTGGCGGGCGTTTGAAACGGTAGTCCGTAGATCAGGTCGAAGTTGATCGAATCGAATCCGATCTTGCGGCAGTTGCCGGCGAATTCGGCAACCTGCTCAAAAGGCTGCACGCGGTTCACCGCGGCTTGCACGCGGGGATCAAAGTCTTGCACGCCGAGCGAGACGCGATTGAAGCCGAGTTCGCGCAGCGTGTGCAGTTGATCGATCGAGGTGACCCGCGGATCGAGTTCGATCGACACCTCGGCGTTTGGCGCGACCCTAAACTGGTTGTGCAATGTCGCCACCAATTCGATCAATTGCTTGGCGGTTAGAAACGTCGGCGTGCCGCCGCCGAGATGGATTTGACGGACGATACGGAGTGGGCTAACGCTGGAGGCGACTCGGGCGATTTCGCGCCCGAGTCGCTCCAGGAAACCCGACGAAGCCTATACCCAGCGTCCGTCTTCTCGTCGCGGCATGATCTGTTTCGTACACGTGCAGTAGTAACACAGTCGCTCGCAAAACGGCACGTGTACGTACACGGACAGACCGTCGCCACAACGGTTGGACCGGTCAATCGCCGCGTGGAATTGGTCTTCGTCGTACAATCCCCAAAACGGAACCGCCGGATACGACGTGTGCCGCGGCAACGCCAACTCGGCGTAGCGACGATAGACCTCACGCTGGCATTCGGTCAGTTGCATGAGCACGGTTGGCTGGCATAGTGCCGATTGATCAGATCGTTCTGGACCCACAACAGTTTGTTCCACGCCTCGATGTATCGCCGGCGTTTCGCGTCGTCGGGCACGAGGTCCCACAACGTGCTCACCACCGCTGCGGCCACGAATCCCATCAATGCGTTCATTTGCACCAGCGGCACTTCGATCGTCTCCGCGCCCGCCTTGGCCGTGTGAATCTTGCCGGCCCAGTCGAGGTACAACACAAACTTCTCGTCATAAACGCCCGAACGAGTCGCACGAGGTAACCCCGCAGCCGATCCTTGCGAAACCGGATGTACGGATGGTCGAGCGACATGATGTCACCGTTCACCGGCTGCTTGAAACCCGAGCCTGGCCGCCGAAAGTGCCGCTGCGTCGCGTCATATTTCCAGAGTTTCTCATAAACAGCGTCGACCAGGGCGTCGACAACCGGACCGAGAACCTCTGCCGACTCCTGAATCGCGGCGAAATCATCCGAGGTCATCCCCATGATCTCGGTCAGATACCCCACGCGATAGGGAAGATCGGTTTCCAGCCGAGCCTCGTCGATGTGCTTCATCGCGGGCTGTACTTCTGGGGGGGCAGCGGTGCTCATCAAAGTCTCCTCTCTAGCAAAAGGTGGGTAGCAATTACTGCGCGTCGGACGTGGCCGACTTGTTCGCGGCCTTACGGCTTACAATCACGACCTTGTCGCTGCGAACCTGATATACAGCCTTCATTTGCTTGGTGACGACCTGGTCTAGGAATTGGCGGATGGTCATTTTTTCCGAGTCGATCGTCACCGGCATGTTTTTGGTCGTGCCCTGATCGAACCAGAGTGATTTCATGTCGAGTTGGAACATGACACCACTCGTTTCGGTCAGGTGGTTCACGACGTCTTGAATGGGCATGTTTTTGAAATTCCTGCCGACCGACAAGTTGAGAGCGTCGTTGGGATTACTGGCCTTAACACCAGATTCTGGTGCGCGGTCGGTAGGAGTAACCGGATCGCGTCGAGTCGGGTCCGATGATCTGATCGATCGCCGGGTCAGAAAAATGCGTTGGGCCATCGGAGAAGCTGGTGGAATCGCCCGCCGGAAAAGTCAGCATGGTGCCGCAATGTGGGCAGGCACTGAATCTCGGTGAGTTGCCGGACGCAGCTCGCCAGCGAGATTTGCAACCTGGGCACCGGATAACAACGGAAGTCATAGTGCCTGATCACTGGCAACTTCTGTTCCGGCAGTTCCAATGCAGGTCGTGTTGTGTCAAACGGTGTTTCAACTCGTTGGGGACCAAAAAGCTCGAACGAGTTGGGGAGTCGAGTATCGACCTGGCTCGAATAAGCGTGATCAGGTCCGCTTAACGCGCGCCCGCGCGCCTTGCACGAATCCGCACGCTTCTGTGCAAAGTCGGAAGTTTCCGTTGCGGCGTCACCTTCCAACCTCAGTTTTGCGCCAGATGAGTCACTTCGTTCCCGCTAATGCGTATCCAGTATTCATCCACATGATTCTGGATTTCCGCCAGTGACCCCACTTGTTTTTCGGGGTGAAAGAGGTGCCCGAACCGTCGTTGCGGCACAAGGTACTCGGCGACGGGTCTGCGTTTTTCCGGCGTGTACGTGTGGCTGACCTCTCCGTGAATCGCCTGTTTGAGCGGCCAGACCCCGCATTCGATTGCGAGCTTGGCGATGTGGTGGCTATGGCTCGGATCGAAACCCCAGCCAGTCGGGCACGAGGCGTAGCCGATGAATAGTTTGGGGCCACGGAACTGCATGGAGCGGCGGACCTTCTCAGCGAGGTCTACCGGATCGGCGGTCGAAAGCGTGACGATGTACGGCGGTAGGTGGGCTCGCCAAATCTCAAACAAGTCCTTCTTGTTTTGGAGCGTGCCCGCGGCGTGCAGTTCGGTGACGGGCGTTGTGGCAGTCTCGGAACCGAACGGTGAGGTGCTCGACATTTGAAAGCCGGTGTTGCCATAAGCCTCGTTGTCGTAGCAGAGGTAGTAGAAATCAAGTCCGCGGTGGATCGCGCCGGAGGTCGAACTCAGTCCCATGTCGGCACTCAACCCGTCACCGGCGAGGACGACGACCTTGAGATCGTCTTCGGGCGGAAGACGGCCTTTGGAGATCAGCACGTCGAGGGCGTCGCGAACGCCTTGGGCGCCGGCGGAGGCCGAGGCCATTGTGGTGTAGAGCCACGAGCCGCGCATCGGTGTGAATGGGTAAACCGCCATCAGGGTCAGGCAGCCGGCGGCGTTCACGACGATCACGTTGGGGCCGAGCACGTTGAGCATGAGTCGCAGGGTCGCCAGTCCGCCGCAGCCGGCGCAGAGCGGCGAGCCTGGCGCGAGCATCTCGTCGCGCGGCAGCTCTTTCAGATTGCGGTAGAATTCTCGAGTGGCTTTCATGGCTTTGCCGCTCCGACCATTTCGCATGGCGTACGCACCGCGATCGATGGCTCGTTTCCAGGCGTTTCACGGACGGAACCATGTTCGTCCGTCCGGGCCAGTTGCATCATCGATTGCATTTGGCGCCACTCGGGTTCGGTATACAACAGTTCTGGTTCGCCTGGCGGCGTTTCACTGTGGCCGCTTTCGAGTACATCGACGATATGGCGAAACTCGGCGTGAGTCGGTTGGTACGGCGGCAAGAAGCTCCGCACTCGATCGATGTCTGGGATCGTCACCGGCTCGCGAGTAAACGAGAGGTAGAATCCGTCCATGTTCACGATGACCGGCAGCAGCACTCGCGGGTCTTCAGCGATCCGGTGGGCCATCAGGATCGAGTCGAGCACCTCCTGGCAAGTTTCGGCGTGAATCTGCACGCAGCCGGTGTCGCGAGTGGCGAGCACATCGTTGTGGTCCGGCTCCAAGGTGATGGGCGCGCCGAGTCCGCGCGATACGTTTACCAGCACGAATGGCACGCGCCAGCCGGCTACGGTCCAGAGTGCCTCGAGGCCGTAGATCAGTCCCTGGCTCGATGTCGCGGTGAACACGCGGCAGCCGGTCGCCGCGGCGGCACCGGCGGCCATGAGCATCGAGTGCTCGCTATCGAGCGTGACGAACTTGCCGCTCAAGTGGCCGTCGGCGAACCAGCCGGCGAGGTCCTCGATGATCTCCGTCTGCGGCGTGATTGGAAACGCGGGCACGTAATCGACCTCGGCCAGCCGCGCCGCCCAGGCCGCTGCGGCGTTGCCCGTCAACATTTGCCGGTTCGTCACCATGCTCGTACCTCACGCAGCTGGGTAGCTGAATTCGCCAGAATTCAGACCCTGAACTCTGGCGAGTTCAGCTACCATGCGCGCACTTCTTTCTCTTCGTGGATACACTTCGGCGGACATTCTTCGTAACAGATCATGCACCCGTTGCAATTGTCGTAGTCGATGACCGGGTACCCATTTTTGTCGAGCGTGATCGCCGAGTCGGGGCAGCGCACGAGGCAGATCAGGCATCGCGTGCAATCGTCGAGTTGGATGACCGGCCGAAAGATTCGCCACGAGCCGGTGTGGCGGGCGGCTGAATTGCCCGGAGCGTAAACAGTCGCCGTACCGAGTTCCGGCGCGACGAGGGCCGGCTGGTGCATGACCGCCGCGTGCGCTGACGCGGACCGTGGGCGAATCGCGATCGATTCCACCGAAGCATACGCGAGCCGGGCCGCCTCGACGTTTCGATCTATCGCGTCCTGGCCAAGTGCTAAAGACTCCAGCTCCTCGCGCACCGCACGGATCATCCGGTCCTCGGGCACGACGCCCGAAAGCTTGCACGACACGGCACCGAGCACCGAACTGAGGGCCGACGAACGGCCGATCACCTCGGCCGCGATGCCAGTAAGGTCGTGCGAAAGAACCGGACACGCGATCTCGTAACGGCTCGCGAGGAGCTGACGATCGACGCACGAGTTGACGAACACGGCCGAAGCCGTGTCGGCCCCGACGAGCACTCGTGCGGTTGGGTCGGCCAACAGAGTTTCGTCCGCGATCAGCACCAAATCCGGCTGCGTGATGACGCCGCGTTCGAGAATCGGCTCATCGTCGATCCGCGTGAACGCGGTAATCGCCGCCCCGCGTCGTTCGGCGCCGTAGACGGGCGAGTCCTGAGCGTGCATGCCGCCGAAAAATGCCGCCGTGCCGAGGATTCGGCTGGCGGTCTTAATGCCGTGCCCACCTCGACCGTGGAATCGCACGCACAACATGGCTCGCTCCAGTCTTTGGCGGTCGCCACCAGTCAATGAATATCCACGTGACGCCGTCAGCCCGGAGCTTCCAGTGCAACGCCAGTGCCGTAAGCCACTCGCAGACCGAGGGGGTCGGGTGTACGGATTTCAGTTTTGGCCGGAACAGAGTTTTGTCGGGCTGCGGAGCCGGCCGCCGACCAAAACTGAAATCTGTACAGTGGACGCCAAATCAACGACGGGCGGATTCGCACGCCGAGCTGTGACAGTTCGGTCCAACATGGGCGGTTGCGTGTCCTGACCTGCGGTGCGGCCGAGCCCGGAACGTCTGATTTCGAGCCTCTGCGCAGCGATGAGGAGCTGGGGTCGCATCGCGTGGTTGCGGCACCTTTCTTGCCCTCATCTAAGATGGAGGCACAACGGTCGCGTCACGGTCGGGTTACAGACGGCGAACCGTTTGAGAAAGGAGGATTGCCATGATTGCCACACGCACAATTTCTGAGCGACGCCGGATTCGCATTCAGTCGCCGCCGCAACACTCGCGATTTGCGATTCCGCTAACTCCGCGACGCGAGCGACGTCACGAGGCTCCGTTCGGGGCCGGCAACGAAATGTGGTGGGGACACGAAGTGCATCCGGAGATTCACGGTCCTCTCCGCGTGTTCGCGGTTCTGCTGCTGTCCCTGCTGACTGTGCTGGCGATGATCTGGATGTTTGCCGAGTTTTGGCGGTAAAGACGTGAGGCAGCAACAGGGCTGGCGGCGACTGTGCGAGAGACATGTAGGCGTTCGAACGCCAGGGAGAACTTGCCATGACAAGCCGCAGCATCACAATCTTGCGTGTTGCAGGCATACCGATCCGGATCGACGCAAGTTGGATCGTCATTGCTTTGGTGGTCACGTGGTCGCTGGCCGTCGAGTTCGCTCGCAGCTATCCGTTGCGTCTCAACCCCGGCTTCACTGCTGCGACCTATTGGTTCATGGCGGCCATCGGTGCGGTGTTGCTGTTTGTCTGTTTGATCCTGCACGAGCTAGGGCATTCGCTCGTCGGGCAACGCTTCGGCATGCGAATCCGCTCGATCACGCTTTTCATATTCGGTGGCGTGGCCGAGTTGGAGAGTGAACCGAAATCGGCCAAGGGCGAATTCTGGATGGCAGTCGCCGGGCCGGCGGTGAGTCTCGCCCTGGCGGTCGGTTTTTGGGCCGTGTGGGTAGTGGGTGGCGTTGCGGATTGGCCGGTGTCTGTGCTTGGTGTGTTGCGGGAGTTAGCCGCGATCAACGCAATTCTCGTCGGCTTCAACTTGGTCCCGGCGTTCCCGCTGGACGGCGGCCGCGTGCTGCGCGCGATCCTGTGGGCGACCACAAAGAACCTGAAACAAGCCACGTCGATCACCTCCCAGATGGGCGCGGGCTTCGGAACCGCAATGATGCTGCTCGGCGTGGTCGGTGTGCTGGGCGGACAGGTCGTGTTCGGCATGTGGTGGCTGATGCTCGGCTGGTTCCTGCGCGGGGCGTCGCAGAGAGGATTCGAACAAGTTGTAGTTCGCCGGGCCCTGGAAGGCGAACCTGTGCGGAGATTCATGACTACCGACGTGTCGAGCGTACAGCCCGATCTGGACGTGGAGAATCTGGTTGAGAATTACGTCTACCAAGAGCACCACAAGATGTACCCGGTGCGCGAGAACGGCCACGTGCTCGGTTACGTCACGCCACGCGAAATCAAGCAAGTGCCGCGTGGTGAGTGGCCTCGGCATCGTGTGGCCGAAATCATGGCCTCGGACCTCGATCGCGTGGAAATCACTCCGGAAACCGACGCCCTTGCCGCTCTTGCTCGCATGCAACGCAGCGACCAGAGCCGACTGCTGGTTGTCGATCATGGTTCTCTGGTTGGAATCGTGACGCTGCACGATCTGCTCGAGTTTTTGAATCTCAAACTGGAACTGGAAGGGGTTTGATCGGATGCAAAACGACCGCAGGTGAGCCGCGGGTTCTCTCGCGGGAGGTTAGTGCAATGAGAATGATGCAAGCTCAGGTGCCCACAATCAGTTCAGTTTCGACGGAAGTCAGCGCCGACCAGATGGTTCGGTTTCTCAGCCAGGCCAGGAGTTTCAAAGACGGCTCACGGACCGTCGAGCTCCAGGAGACGCATATTTCGTGGGTTGCGTTAACTGACCGGCGAGCTTACAAGGTTAAGAAGCCGGTCAGCTTTTCATTTCTCGACTACGGCACGCTAGATCGCCGGCTCGCCGCCTGTCGCGATGAGTTGCGGCTCGGCAGCCGCCTGGCCCCGGGAGTGTACATCGGATATCAGCCCATCACACGCGACTCGTTCGGTAACGTTCGATTGGGTGGCGACGGCACTATCGTGGATTATTGCGTCGTGATGAAGCGCCTGCCGGACGATCGGATGCTGGATCGGCTGATCGAGCACGGTGTGGCAACCGCGGACGACATCGAGCAGCTTTTGAATATTCTCGTGCCATTCTACGAGACGGCGGCTCGCGGTGTGCAAATCGACCAGTTTGCGACTGCAGGCGCGATCGAGCGTCAGGCCCGCCAGAATCTGGCGACGATTGACTCAACCGATCACGGGTTGCCCGGGTCCATGTTTATGCGAGTGCGGGCCAGCCAGCTTCAGTTTCTGAAGCTGTGCGCAGGCATGTTCGCCCAGCGAATTCGCGCCGGCCGCGTCTGCGAAGGACACGGTGACCTGAGGGCCGAGCACGTGTGCATGACAAGCCCGCCGGTCGTTTTTGACTGTGTCGAGTTCTCTCAGACGCTGCGATCGGCCGATGTGATCAGCGAGCTGGCCTTTCTGGCGATGGACTGCGACTTCCTCGGAGCACCGAAACTTGGAACGGCCCTCATCGAGGGATACCAGGCACGAACGGCCGATGCCCCGTCAGATGCCCTGACGTCTTTCTACAAATCCTACCGAGCATGTGTGCGCGCCAAGGTCGAATTGTTACGCGCGGACCAAGAAAGTGGCCCGGCTGCGGTCCGTTCAGTTACGCGCGCCCGGCGGTACTTGCAATTGGCCAGATGATCACGCCCGAATGGCGAGCAGAGGATACCAGATTAAGAAGCAGCGCCGCCACTCGTGCAAGGCTCTTTCGACGGCGACCCACCGCCTATATACTTTCCTCTCTGAGATCCGGGATTCATCCATCATTCGTCATTTGGGAAGGGAGATCGGCCATGAATTCACGCCGCAACGACCGCGCATTCACGTTGATTGAACTCCTAGTGGTCATCGCCATCATCGCCGTGCTCATCGCTTTGCTCTTGCCCGCCGTGCAGCAGAGCCGCGAGGCGGCGCGACGAACGCAATGCCGCAACAATCTGAAACAGATCGGCGTCGCGCTGCACGCCTATCACGACTCGCTCCAGTTGTTTCCGCCAGGCCGGATCACGAACTACACGCAGCCTGGTGAAGGTCGATGCTGGTCGGCCTATGCTCACTTGCTGCCTTACATGGGCGAGAACGCGATCTTCAACGCGGTCAATTTCTCACTCAATCCCGAACAAGGTGCGACCGTGGCAGCAGTCGACCAAAACACCACCGCGCTCAATCAGACTCTGGAAGCGTTGCTGTGTCCAACCGATTTCTACAACCAGAAGTTGCAGGGCGACAGCGGCGTTCACAACTATCCGCTCTCCACGGGAAACACCTTGCCCGTGTCGCCGCGCAACCCGTGGTCTTTGCCCGTCAATGGCATCTTCTTCGAGAACTCCTCGGTGCGCATCAGTGACATCGTCGATGGAACATCACAAACGGCCTGCGTCAGCGAGACGATCAAGTCCGAGGGCGGTCCGGCGGTCTGGGACGGCAGCAGTCCGACGAACGGATTTGTCCTGACGCGGGGAAACACGAACGCTCCGCCCACGGCTCCCGGACTCACCGCATACGGCACGCAATGCACGGGCGCCAGCTTGCCGTTGCAGCAGACGCGCGGTAGCCGTTGGATTTACGGCGCCCCCGGCCATTCGATGTATAACCACCATCGCTGGCCAAACGATCCACGCCCTGACTGCCGTGGCGGTCTGCCGCACAGCAGTCGCTCCGATCCGTATTGGCGCGAATTGTCGCACAGTGTCACCGCCCGCAGTCGCCACCCCGGCGGCGTCCATCTGCTCTTGTGCGATGGTTCGGTCCGGTTCATTTCGAACAACGTAGACCGCGACATCTGGAAGGCCCTCGGCAGTCGGAATGGTCAGGAGGTAATCTCCAACAACCAGTTCTAGTCCCGATGAGCCGTCTAATTCCCAAGCTCCACCATTGATCAGCATTGACCTATGTCTGCATTGATTCTCATAGCCGTGCTGCTCTTGGCCTATAGCAACGGCGCCAACGACAACTTCAAAGGCGTCGCCACGCTGTTCGGCAGTGGCACGACGCACTATCGCAAGGCGCTCGGATGGGCCACGGTCACGACTCTCGCCGGTTCGTCGTTGGCTCTCATGCTCGCACATGGATTGGTAGCCAGCTTCAAAGGAAGGGGCCTTGTCCCGGATCACATCACGCTTGAGCCCGCGTTCATGTTGG
>Ga0247727_10007780_pt1 | contig 20231 bp, 17 predicted proteins | sample WisWelCaveWW1625_FD_202498 | JGI IMG/M metagenome (GOLD analysis project Ga0247727, IMG submission 202498) | Biofilm microbial communities from Wishing Well Cave, Virginia, United States - WW16-25 | ecosystem: Environmental > Aquatic > Deep subsurface > Groundwater > Cave microbial mat | place... | reverse complement strand
AATACGAAAACGAATAGCGACTGGAAAAAATAAACACGAGCGCTGCTCAACCATAGCCCTCTTTGTCCTTTACCATGTCCGTTACAAGCACCATTTTACGGGGAGAATGCGCCTTACAAATACAGTATCTGTCGGAGTTTCCGGCAGGCTGAAATTGATAGACGCATTCTCTGATGGTTCTTTGTTCATCTCCAATTCGTTTTTATCGTTCTATTGTCTGCGACTTCTCCTTCCTAGTATTGCGAACTTCTTTTAGTTCCCCTTCGCGCGAAGGATTTTCAATGGCATCTTTTTCAACGCTGTTCTGGGAAACTGCAAGAGTTTTCTCATTCGCAATGAATTGCTTTTTGAGTTCGTAAAGGTTTTGAGTTGGCTCGAAGAGTGCATTGCCTTCACGATCAACTGCGTTGTACTTGTACTTTTTGGTTTCCTTGTCATACTCTTTAAACATTCTTCCGATGATTTGTTTCTTACGATCAACGGTGGTCATCACCGTCAAAAAATGTTGCCCGGGTTTTTTTGTAGATGCATATTCAATGAATACGACTCTACTGTAAGCGAACGGGCTGCTCGCTTTTTGGGTTGTTGTGTTTTCTGTTTCCATTTTGATTTTTGTTTTTATTGGTTAGTGTTAATTGATTATTATTTCTCAAGTGAAATCCCATTGGTTGATTTTCTGAGTTGATGCAATTCTTCTTCGCGGGAAGATTTGTCATCTTCAAACACACCGAAGTTTTTTGCCGAATGCGCGATTACCTCTTGTGAAATATAATGGCGTGTAAGCACGTCATTTCCGCTGTGCCCTGTGATCATACGACTGCGGTCAAGCCCTAAGAAATCCGCGAGATAACTTATGTGTGTAGCTCTTAAAGTTTTGAAAGAAATTTTTTTATTGATTTTAAGTTTCCTCCAGTTCAGCGTGAATGAATGGCTGATGAAACTTCTTAGTGTTTTTCTTTCCAATCTTTCCTCTGGATCTAAAATGAATGTGTTTGGTTTTCCTTTATATTTTTCGTATCCGGGGGTTAAAAGTTCATTCAGTTGCTTTGTAATCGGTACTTTGATTCGTTTGGGATCGTCTTCCAAGCGGTTTTGCCTTCTGCTGACCTTAAAATCAATTACAGATAAGGAAAGCAAATTATTTTTTTCGTCTGCGGAGCAATCACCATATTTTGCCATTACCAACTCCTCAAGTCGCCTTCCGGAAAAAAGCCCCAGCCGGATAGCCATCAGTAGAACTTCTTTATAAAAAACTTTCTCGCTGGCAGGGTCTAATTCATGCTCTCCCCATTTCTTTTCCTGTAGTTTTCCTTCAAGCAGTTTGAACTCTTCTTTTGTTATTGTGGCAACATCTTTATGCCTTGTTTGTTTTCTCATTCCGCTGAAAGGATTTTTTTCAGTGGGATTTTCTTTTCGCAAAAAATTATACAACGTTTTAAGCATGCCCATTTTTAAGTCGTAGGTTCGCCTTGAAACCCCTTTTGATTTTAGTTCCTTATGGTAAAATCCCACTTCTGTATCTGTGATCTGATTGGCGGTTAGTTGAACTACAGGGTAGCGGTGATTTTTGAGAACGGAAATAAAATCCTTATATACATGGTCTACTTGATTAATATGCTTTTCCTGCCTGATGTGTTTTTGATGCTCCGGCACATTCTCTCCGCTTAAAAAGGCAATATGACGACCCATCAAATCAATTAATAGCGGAGATTCCTCTTGCTTTTCCAATATTGGCACTTGAAACTTTTCTTTGTAAACAGTTCCCTCTTTCACTTCTTTCTGAAAAATGGCTGCTTCCATTAACGCATCTTTCAAATTTCGCGTCTTCAAATTTTTAGTTCGCCTTTTTCCTGAAATTCTTTCGTAGGCAATAACCTTGTAGCGCATCTTGCCGGGATCGCATTCCGTGTATGACTTGCCCGTTATTGGGCAAATGGAATTTGAATGCACAAGCGTGTTGCACTCACCGCAACAATATATATGCAAACTGAAATTTTGTTCGGCTGGCGGTTTGGCTAATGGCTTCATTTTTTGCATCGTGCGAGTTTATCTCAGGAGTTTTTGAATGTCCAGTAAAAATTTCCGTTCCGCTTGCCCTTTGGGTTTTATCCTTTGTTTTAAAGGAGAATTGCTCCTGCCGTTTTGTATTTCGTCAAGTGCTGATTGCAACCGGCAGCATAAGTTCATTTCTGATTTCAGAACTTCAGTCCAGGCATTTCCGTATTTAGTTTTCAGGTCATGAATCTTTTCCTGCAATTGCGCGCGCTTGAATTGCACTGCCAGCACATATCTCGTTTTTCCGTTTCCAAGAATTTCAATTCCGTTGTTACAGCAGTAATTACAGATTGAACGATAATCTTTATATGGAAGAATGTTTTTCAAATCTTTTAGATATATAATGTCCAGCGTTGTCATTATTTGTTGACCTTCTTTGATTTTTTATTTTTCTTCTTTCTTTTTTTAGAAGGGGTTTGAGAAGGTTCGCAGAAATACTCTCGCATTTCTTTATTGAGATTCAAATGCCGTTTTGATGCAGTTTGAAAATGGCTGCGAGCTGAGTTCACTTTTTGTTTTTTCATAAAACAAATGTATCTCAGTGAGGCGAGAAAAAATAGAATTGTGTTGATGAGATTTGTATCAGCCCGTAAACAGCCGATAAATATTCACTCAACACTCACTCAACATATTTGTTGAAGATGCCGATCAAAATATTATCTATGGCAGGATATTGGCGTTTGCCTTCTTTGATAAGCGGTAAAATTCTTGAGCATTGCGTTCTTACGCTTTCAAGATCGGGAGGAAGAAGTTTTTTTGATTCTTTATCATAGATAAAGAAATTTTCACTTATTATTTCGCTTATTGGTTTTGGAAGGAATATAGCGTCATAAATATGTTCAAGATAAAAAAGAAAATAGATTAATTGAGTTAGCGGTTTTAGCCAGATTAATTTTACAGATGGTAAATCGGATGAGACAAAGCGCGGCTTGGTATTATCGCCTTCATCGCAAGCAAAATATCCGTACAAAGTAAATTCGTCATATATCTTTTCCTTTTCATCCTTATCCCTTTTCCACCGAGCGAAGGGAATAAATATTTTTTCTTCAGATAAATTTTTTTCTAAAACTACTCTTGAATTTTTATCGGATGAGGCTTCACGCAGCAGCAGGGAAAATTCCTCTCTGATTATTTGCCGGATTTCGTCTTTAGAAAGCGACTTAGGATAATTCTCCTGCGCTAACGCTTGGAAAAAAGCGAGAAACTTTTGATAAGATTTATTATGAGTAAAGTTTTGCATCTGTGATAGCATTCTTAAGAATGGTAGCTATCGAGATGCAGTAGATATAAAAATAAATATAAAGAACTTTACTCAAGGCAAATATACGGAATAATTTTTCTTTTATGCAAATTTTATGAGAGAAAATTTTACAAGTCAAAATGCAAAATAAAAAAAGGACTATTTTTTTGATAGCCCTTTTTAATCTATGGTTTTTTTAATCCAAAAGGATTAGGTAATGATTCTATTGCCGATTAGTATATGCCTTATCCAAGGGCTGTGCCTAATCGAAATGTCCTCATATTAAACCAAGGATATGAATCCCTATAGAAAGCCGGAACAGCTCCATACCCCAACAATAAAAAAGATTCTCCCGAACCTTCTAATTGCCGAAGATTCGGGAGACCCCCTCTAAAACCTATATTTGAACTTTAACTATACATAGTATACAGGAAAGAATAATTTTGTCAAGTAAATCGTATTTCTATATGGTTCTTTAATCAATCTGCATTCTCATGAATCCCTCCGAAGAATCTTTTCAAAAACACAAGGAGAAAAGTCTTGAGTCATATATTGCATGGAAAAAGTGTTTCATCATTGATGTCAGAGAGCCGATAATTGCTAGACAATGTGCAGAGCATATTTTAAAAGCATTGGTAGTAAAAGAGAAAATACATAACATCGTTTCTTTCGACTTCAACCTATTTAGAGAATTAAAAAGAAACAATCACATTCCATCTCATATTACAACATTTGGAGGGAATGCTTGTTTGCATTTGATAAAGCAAAATAGGAAAGATTTGCTAAGCAAAGAAATTTATGATGCCTTCAAAATAATTATCGATACAGGAAATAAAGGGGGCCATGATGCAGAAGATAAATCTACAATGTTGAAGCTTGCCAATAATATTGATCATAATTTATTTGAAGTTTCAGATTGGTTTTTTAAAAAACAAATAAAGGATATGCATTGGGAAAAAGAATCTGTATTATCTGCAATAAAAAATATTGATCCAAAAGAAATCGCAAAACAAATTGCCCTATACTTGAAAGAATATTTGGAAGAAATTAGAAAAAATGAAATTCAATTGGAGGAATCAAAAATAATTATTGAACATATTAACAACACTCTATTAAAGTTAGATACACTGACCGATGCCGTTGTTGAGAAAGGTGCGTTAAAAACTGAAAAAATTGTATCAAAACATGCGAATAAAATTCTTGAAACAATTCGTGAGATAGAGAATAAAAAGTGGAGAAAAATATTGCTTATATCACTTCCCTTAATTGCTCTTTTACTTACATTTTATTTTTTATCTGCAAAATACCTACCCAAAACAGACCAGACAAGAAACGAAACAATAAACTCCAGCATTGTCCCTTTTGATACTTCTGCAAGTAGTTATAATGTTTTGCTCTTCCCTTTCCAGCCCCTTGAAAATTGCCAATATAAATCAGATATTGAACGAACAATTATTACCCGGCTTCAAGATATGAATGAACTAGAAAATTTGAATTTGCAGGTTAAATTTGATTCGATAGCTTGCGTTCGCACATATGCAGATGCAGATTCAATAGGAAGAAAACTAAATGCTAATTTAGTTATCTGGGGTGATTTGTATGAACATCGTTTTAGCGATAACAAAGAAGCATGTCTAAAATATAAGGTCATAGTTCCTAAAAATGTTGTATTTGGAAATGAGTGGCAAGGCGAATCAGGAATACAACATTTACAAAGCCTTTCACAGGTAAGAGAAGGAAAATTACAAAAAGAAATTGATTATATTATTTACTGGATTGCTGGGCTCGATGCTTATTCCAAGCATAATTATATTGCCTCATTAAATCATTTTAGAAAAATTGAAAAAATAAATATTACTGATGACTTATATTACGAAATGGCGGTCTCTTATTACTATTTGAATTCTTTCGACTCAGCAAAATCTTATTTAGAAAAATCATTTCAAATAAATCCTGATTTTGCTAATGCTCATTATACTTATGCAATTCTCATGGGAGATAAATTCAAAAAGAAAGAAGTGGCACAGGAACATTTTATAATTACTCTACAAATCGACCCTAATTTTATTGATGCTCATGTTAGATATGCAATTCTTCTTTATGATAAATTCAATAGTAAAGAAAAAGCAAAAGAACATTTTGAAGATGCTTTAAAACTTGATTCAAATAATCTTTGGGTACATTATCACTATGCACACTTTTTAGGAGACAAATTAAAAGATAGAATTAATGCAACCTTACATTGGGAAAAACTGTTTCAAATTCCCAAAAAAGATGCCAGAGCACATCTTGCTTACGGGCTTTGTCTTTTTAATTGGAATGAGTTTGAGGGAGGAAGAGGATTATTTGAAAAGGCAATCGAAATTAGCCCTGATTCAGTAAGTTTACATAGATTGTTCGTTATGAAATATTTGGAGGAAGCATTGAAAAAAAACAATGATAATAGTATTTTACATTATGTGTATTCTTGTATTCTAACTTATGATAATAATATTATTGATGCCAAGAAACATTATCTCGAAGCCATCCGGCTTGATCCAACATTAAAAAATAAAGAAGCAGGCAGCTATTTCAGCATACGATAGCCTACCACCCATTTTTGCTCTTTATCCTAGTTTATACATTATACTCCATTTTTTAGAATTGTCTTTTCACCTCGGACTAAATGAAAAACAGATTTTATTCCTACTTGAAAGAGTATCTTAGAGTGCGGTTCAAGTGCGATCACAAGTGCGGTCTTTTGTTGTCATCCCTTGTTATTTTTGCAATTCAAGGAAATAATTCAAAAGGAATAGTACAGCTAAAACACGATGAAAACAAAAGCCACACGCATTTGTGTGACTTTTTCGTTGCTCCTCGAGTAGGACTTGAACCTACGACCCTCTGATTAACAGTCAGGTGCTCTAACCAACTGAGCTATTGAGGAATGTTTTCTTAAATGGGACGCAATATTACGAAATATAAAATATCTTTTAAAAATGTTTTTGTATTGCAGAAGTAAAAACAAAAAACCAAACGGCATAGCGTCTGGGTTTTCACTTTTGGGGAGGGTGTTTAACCCGTTGTAGGTTCCGTCAGAGAGAAGTTTTCCTCCCATGGAACGCCCATCCTAGCGGATTTCATCGGCAGTGGTTTCAAAAACCTTTGCTCCCCAGCGGTCAAAAATTTTATGTAGGTTTGTATTCTTCATTAATCACTCATAATCATGAAAAAGATTTCCCTTCTCCTTATCAGCGGTTGTTTATTTTTTATTGCAGAAGCAAATGTGCTTACTGTAAGCAACAACCCAAACAGTCCCGGACAATACATGAACCTGCAAACAGCCATTGATTCTGCTTCAGCAGGCGATAGTATTTATGTTCACGGCTCAGCAACAAGTTACGGGAGTGTAATCATTAATAAGCGCCTCACCCTTCTTGGCACCGGGCATAAACCGAACAAAGCGAACATTCTTGTTTCTGTAATAGGAAATGTTTTATTTGATTCGGTTGCAACTGTTTCAGGTGCATCGGGAACAAAAATTATTGGTTTTAAAATAAACCGCGTTACAGGATATGGTGGTTCAGGTGGAACAAAAAATATTTTAATTCAACGGAATTATTTTATTTCGGGAGGTACAAAAATTACAAGCACCGGTTCTGGCTGGACTATTGAGAATAATATCTTTTATCCTTCTTCTATCAATATAAACAACAAAGCGAATACTATCATTAGAAATAATATTTTCAGCGGGGCATATCTCGCTACCTCCAATCAGTCAACCGTTCTTATCGCAAATAATATTTTCTTCGGAACACCTCCTGCCACTGCTTTCACTACGGTGAGCAACGCGCTTATCGCAAACAATATTTTCAGCGGTTCTTCTCCGAAAGGATCAAACGTAAGCAGCAACATATTCAGCAATAATATTACCTACCAAACATCTTATGATACCATCCCCTTTGGAACAAATACAGGAAGCGGAAATTTTGTGGCGCAGAATCCGCAATTCACCAATGCCGCAACAAATGATTTCAATTACAGTTATGATTTTTCTTTACAGGCAACCTCTCCCGGAAAAAATGCAGGCACAGATGGAACAGATATTGGAATTTACGGAGGAGCCACTCCATTCCTAGATATGACAGGAACACCCGCAATTCCGCAAGTGAAATCAGTAATGATTCTTAATCCCATGATTCCCGTTGGCGACAGTTTGCAGGTTATCATTAAAGCAAAAAAACAGAATTGAAAAAAGTTAATTGAAGTGAAAAAAATAGTTCGCAAATTATTTTTTGGTTTCGGCTTCTGGCTTCTGGCTTCTGGCTTTTCTTTTTCCCAAACCATTGATTCTGCCGAATGTTTTTTTGATACAGACCCGGGAGTTGGTAACGGCATGCCGGTTGCAGTTACTCCGGGAGATTCCATTTTCGACAGTGTTTATGTAAATACAACAGGAGTAAGCACGGGATTTCATAACATCTTTTTCAGGGTGAAAGATACAAACGGAATATGGAGTTTGTATGAAGCAGGCCATTTTTTTATTTACGATACAACCGTTGTTACTTCTGCTTCGTTTGATTCTTCATCAGGCGAATATTTTTTCGACACCGACCTTGGTGTTGACAGCGGAACCGCATTACTGTTTTCTCCTGGAGATACCATTATGGATACGTTTTTGGTTTCAACAACAGGGCTTGCGTCCGGGTTTCATAATTTTTTCTTCCGTGCAAAGGACAGTAATAACGTATGGAGTTTATATGAATGGGGCGGCTTTTATTTGTATGATACCATTACGCAGACTCCTCCTTCATCCTATCCGATTTCTGCCGGAGAATATTTTTACGATACTGATCCCGGAATCGGAAATGGAATTTCCATCGTCAGTTTTTCGCCTGCGGATAGCATCCTCCTCACCGACACATTGCCCACCGCTCCTCTCACAGCAGGAACACATTATTTGTTTTTGCGTGTGCTCGACACCATGAACGTATGGAGTTTGTACGAATGGCAATCATTTGTTATATGCTATTTGATACCGATGTCTGATTTTACTACGGATACAGTTTGTTTAAATTCTGCAACAACTTTCACCGACCTGACCACGAATCTCGATACAAATTTTAATTATACATATAGTTGGGATTTTGACGGAGATGGATTCACAGATGACACTACTAAAGGAAACACCACTTACACTTTTCCTTCCATCGGAACCCATACTGTTTCTCTCATTGTAAATAATACAAACGGCTGCGTGGATACTATTGTGAAAACTGTTTATGTGGATTCATTGCCAACAGTAACATTAAATTTTCCTATTGACACTTTCTGCCATGATGATACCATTCTTCTATCTGGCGGAAATCCTGCAGGAGGAATTTATTCAGGAAACGGAGTTTACAACAATGCTTTTTTCGCAGACAGCGTATCAACCGGCATTCATACTATTGCTTATACCTATTACAATATTGATTCGTGTTCATCAACAGTTTATGCAGCAATTTTTGTCAGCCCATGCACCGGCATTGATGAGTTTACAATTCACAATTTACAGTTTACAGTTAGTCCAAATCCATTCAGAGAAACAACAACACTTGAAGTCATTGGTTATCAGTTATCGGTCATCGGTTTTGAATTTAAAATATATGATGTTTTTGGAAGAGAAGTGTTGCAGTTACCAATCACCGGTTACCGATTACTGATTAACCGAGGTAACCTCGCAAGCGGATTTTACTTCTTCAAACTTGCTTCGAAAAGGGAAATTATTGGAACAGGAAAACTGGTTATTACGGATTAAACCAAAAAATATCCTTTAACGGGTTAAACAAATCTTTCGCCCTTCTTTACTCTCACATCATTTACAAAATCGCGGATACGCTGTTCGTCCTGTTTTTTGCAGATAAGGATGATGTCGTCTGATTCAACAACGATGTAGTCGTGCAAACCTTCCACCACCACCAATTTATCTTTTGAAATATTCACGATACAGTTTTTGCTGTCATACATCATTACATTTTTTCCGACAATCGCATTCTCCTTTCCATCTTTTTTGATATGATTATAGAGTGAACCGTACGTTCCTAAATCGCTCCAGCCAATGAGTGATGAACGGACGTAAACATTATCTGCCTTTTCAAGAACACCATAGTCAACAGAAATATTTTTGCATTCAGTATAGGCACGTTTAATTCCTTCTGCTTCACTGAAAGAATTGTATTTCACGGAAGAAAATGCTTTAGACATGTCGGGAAGTAATTTTTGGTATGCTTTCACAATGCTTTTTGCTGACCATACAAAAATCCCGGCATTCCATAAAAAATCACCGCTCTGAAGAAAAAAATTTGCCATCTCGCTATCGGGTTTCTCCGTAAATGTTTTTACTTTTTTAATTCGCCTGTCTTTTTCTTTCACAGGTGATTCAATGAACTGAACATACCCATAACCGGTATCGGGTCTTGTGGGACGAATGCCGAGCGTAATCAAACAATCTTCTGACTTTGCTTTTCGGAAGCAGGACTTTATTGCTTTTGTAAATGTCTGTTCTTTGGCAATGAGATGGTCAGATGGTGCAACAACCATATTTGCTTTTTTATCAATAGAAAAAATCTTGAATGCAGCATAGGCGATGCAGGGAGCAGTATTTTTTCTCGCGGGCTCGCAGAGAAGATTTTCTAATTTTAATTCGGGAAGTTGTTCAAGAACCAAACTTCTGTATGCTTCATTCGTAACAACAAAAATATTTTCCTTTGGGCAAATAGAAAGAAAACGTACAAATGTTTGCTGAAGAAGTGTTCTTCCTGTTCCGAGAATATCAATAAACTGCTTGGGATGTGCAGTGCGGCTCATAGGCCAGAAACGGCTTCCGATTCCGCCAGCCATTATTACGCAGTAATTATTTTTTATTGGCATTTTTTTGACCAAAAATCTGATCCGTCAATTGACGGACAGAATGACTATATGAGTTTTTTAAGAGCGTTTCTTAAATTAGTAATGATGCCGTCCACATCCTCCAATTTACATGTTCCTACTGATAAGCGGTACCAACTTGATTCTTCCGATGCGCCAAAGGCATAAAACGGAACAAGCGCCACCTTTGCTTCGTCCAGAATATATTTAGTAACATCTTTTGTAGTAGAAAGAATTTTTCCTTCAACAGTTTTTTGCCCATGCAAAGAAAACTGAACCGTAAGATAAATAGCCGCCTGCGGAGAGATTGAATCTACTTTAAACCCTTCCTTCTTCAAACTCTTAAATCCTTTATGAAAATTAACTAAACGGTCGCTCACATTTTTACGTATGTCAAAAAGATATTTATCCACAGCAGCATCATTCATAAGGTAACAGGCAGTAGCCATTTGTTCGGGACGCGGAGCCCATGCGCCAATATGCCCAAGCATGGATTTCATTTTGTCAACGATCTTTTTCGGACCCATCCCCCATCCCACCCTCACGCCAGTTGCAGCAAACGCTTTTGAAATTCCATCCACAAAAATTGTGTAGTCGGTCATTTCAGGACGAAGAGAAATAGGATCGTAGTGTTTTGTATTGCCGAAAGTGAGCATCCAATAAATCTGGTCGTACATCAGGTAAAGAGGTTTCTGCCCGCTTTCTCGTCTCGCATTCTCTTCTAAAATTAAATCGCAGATTTCTGTCAGCGCGTCTTTAGTGAGCGTTGTTCCCGTTGGATTCAGAGGAGAGCAGAGAGAAATCAGCGTAGCATTCCTGATATGTTTTTTCAAATCAGGAGCCGAAGGCATAAAATTATTTTCTGCTGTGGTTTCAATCAGAATTGCCTTTGCTGATGAAAGATGAACGTAATGATTGTTGTTCCACGATGGCACAGGAAAAATCACTGTGTCGCCAGGGTCAAGAATGGTTTTATAAATAGCGTAAATAATCGGACGGGCTCCACAGGCAACAATCACATTTTCTGGTTTGAAATCAAATCCCTGAAGGCGATTAAGAAAATGACAGACAGCGCTTCTTAATTCAGGAACGCCTTCCGCAGGAGGATAATTTGTTTCATCATTCTGATATGCGGAAATAATTTCCTGTTTGAGTTCTGCCGGAATTGGAAAAATCTTCGGATTAAAATCTCCAATCGTGAGGTTGTAAATTTTTTCTCCTTTCTTAATCTTGTCATTTACTTCCCATGCAAGTTTGATAATCTCAGAGCCGATGATGTTTTCGGCAATATCGGAAATAATAAGTTCTCTTGAAGGAGAAGCAACTATTGCACTCATAAGAATATTTGATTATTGAAAACGCTAAAATAAAAATTAATACCATACCATGCCACGATATTTCTCCTATGAAATTACATTATGTTAACACTACCTTACACAGGGCATGAATCAGGTATTCTCTCTTTGTATGCTTGTGAATACATTTAAAACGAGTTCTTCTTTTTTCTCCTTTGATGAAAATTTCTTGTGAATGTTTTTTCATTGAATGAGCAATTCGAAACGATGAGCCGATGGAAATTCTTTCAAGCCAAAGAGTTTCTGTATCTGGGTCGTGTTGTTTCAATATGCGAAATAAATTTAAATCCGAACAACTTGCGGCTGATGGACGCTGCATGTGCCTGTGCAATGCAGAAAAAATTTCTTTCGGAAAAAGTTTTTCGTCTTCTGTTGTCATACTGAGCGAAGTCGAAGCATCTTTCTCTAAAAAATAATTCAAGAGTTTGCGGTACTCGGCTTTCCATTCATTCCCATGAGGGTTTACTTTTCCTTTATATTTTTCCCATGTGACAAGGTGTGCGATTTCATGAATGAGCGTGACAAGAAAAGCATACTTGTTCAAATCGTGATTGATGGTGATAACATGATTTTTCCCTTTGTGTGGAGGAGTATAGTCACCTTCTTTAGAACTGCGGGATTTTTTAATCTTTAATTTAAAATTGTATTTGTAAATCCATTCCGTAATCGCATCAATCGCTTGTTCGGGAATGTATTTTCTGAGGATGGATTTGTTGCGCTCTGCCTGAATCATAGATTATTTGAACAAATTATACGCTACGAAACTTGCCACATATGCAAGCACACCCATATATATGAATTGTATCACAGGCCACTTCATTTTTTTTGTTTCGCGGTAAACTACTGCCAGCGTACTCATGCACTGCATGGCAAAAGCATAAAACAACATCAGCGAAAATCCCACTGCAAAAGTATATCTTGGTTTTTCTGTTTTAGGATTTATTTCCGCGTGCATTTTTTCGCGAATGGATTTAGAATTGGTTTCATCTCCCACGCTATAGATTGTTGCCATGGTTCCAACAAAAACTTCGCGCGCAGCAAACGAAGCCACAAGAGCAATTCCTGCTTTCCAGTCGAAGCCGAGCGGTTTGATAGCGGGTTCAATAAATTTTCCGAGGATGCCAGCATAGGACGCTTCAAGTTTTTCTGATGCAATTCTTGATATATCCTGACTTTCATATTTTTTCTCTATCTCTTCAAACCTGTTTCCTGGCGCGTGCGAAGCAAGAAACCAGAGCACGATAGAAATTGCTATAATAACTTTTCCTGCGTCAAACAAAAAAACTTTTACTCTGTCAATAATCATAAGCCCTACACTTTTCCATCTGGGTGAGCGATACGGAGGAAGTTCCATAATAAAAAAACTGCGCTCTTTTGATTTGATTAAATATTTCATGGCGTACGCTGAACCGATAGCGGCAAGAAACCCGATGAGATACATAAACATTAACACTACTCCCTGCATATTAAAAAAACCAAAAACTTTTTTGGCGGGGACAACAAGCGCGATCAGAAGCGTGTACACTGGCAGACGCGCGGAGCAACTCATCAGCGGTGTTACCATTATTGTGATTAATCTTTCTTTCCAGTTGCTGATGGTGCGCGTGCTCATTATAGCAGGCACAGCGCAGGCAACTCCGCTCAGCAGAGGAATTACAGAGCGCCCATTCAGTCCGAACTTCCGCATTACTTTGTCCATGATAAAACTCACACGGGCCATGTAGCCCGTATCTTCCAGAATAGCGATGAAGAAAAACAAAAGGGCAATCTGCGGAATGAAAACAACTATTCCACTAAGCCCTGCAAACACTCCGTTCACCAGCAAATCAGAAAATTCTCCTTTGGGTAAATGCTCCGCACCCCATTGAGAGAAAAAAATAAAAAGCGTTTCTATCCACTGCATCGGATAAGAAGCAATAACAAATACCGATTCAAAAATCAGAAAGAGCACAAAAAGAAAAATAACATAGCCCCAAACCCTGTGCGTGAGAATTTTATCGGTGCGGGATGAAAACACTTCTTCGTCTTTTTTGGATTTTATCTTCTGGCATCCACTAATGATTTCCGTAATGATGCGGTAGCGCTCAATGGTCTGCTGCGCGTCATCTTTTTCGGAAGGAATTTCGTTGTAAAAAATTTCTTTTGAAGAAACTTCATTAGCAGAAACAATTGCCATCTTCAATTCTTCAATTCCCGTTTCAGCCCGCGCGCTTATCGGAATAATTTTCAAGCCAAGTTTTTTGGAAAGAAGTTCGGTATCTATTTCCATTCCTCTTTTCTCCACCACATCCATCATGTTGAGCCCAATCACAAGGGGAATTTTAAAATCAATAATTTGCGTGGCAAGAAATAAACTTCTTTTTAAGTTGGATGCATCCGCCACAAAAAGCGTCAGATCAGGATAGTCGGGATTATTTTTATCTGTAAGAAGTTCAACGGCAATTTTTTCATCGAGCGATTTCGCGTTCAAACTATATGCTCCGGGAAGATCAATGAAATCTACAGAGATGTTTTTTCCCGATGAATTCCGGATTTTTGCTGAACCGATTTTCTTGTCAACTGTTGCCCCTGGGAAATTGGCTGTGCTTTGGTTTAATCCGGTGAGAACATTAAAAAGTGTGGACTTTCCGCAATTGGGATTTCCGATGAGCGCGACTTTCAATTTGGTTTCTTTTTCCAAAACAAAATTAAATCTATAAAAAGAAAATTATCAGGCAGGTCTTATGACCACAGCAGATGCCTCTGCTTTGCGAAGTCCAAGTGTGTATCCACCAACGGCAATTGCAATCGGGTCTCCGAGCGGTGCAATATTTTTCACCTGTATCATTTCACCAGGAAGACATCCCATCTCAAGAAGTTTTAATGAAACTTCTACGTCCGTGAAAGAATCTATAATTCCTTTTTCTCCTTTGCGGAGTTGAGCCAGCGTATTCAGATGTTTGCCGTTTTTCATACACACAAAAATAACTAATTGAATCTGTTTCATTCCTACCTAAAAGAGGGTATTCTTAAATTACAAGTGAGGAATGACAAATGACGAACTTGTATTAGCATGTCCTTTCTGCTTTTTCCACGAAGGGCAATCCGCACATTTATTTTTCGGTCGGAAAAGATAACAGCCCGACAGCAGGAAACAAATAATAATCAATATGGAAAATCGTTTTATCATTTATTTATACAAATATACTACGATTAACTATTAACAATTAACGATTACCCTTTCTATATATTCTCTATTTTCGTACATAAAATGTTGAGTTACATTTCAAATATCTTTTTTCACGTTGGCAGGTATTATTCGCTGATGATGCAAACATTCAGCAAACCTGAAAAGCGTTCTGTTTTCAGAAAAAGAATTTTTGAGGAAATAGATAAACTGGGGATCAGTTCGCTCCCCATTGTAATTATTATTTCACTTTTCATGGGAGCGGTTATCACCATACAAGCTGCATTTGGTTTTGAAAGTCCGTGGATTCCGTTGTATGCAGTGGGAATTACCACGCGTGATTCTGTGATTCTGGAATTTGCTCCCACGCTTGTGAGTTTGATTCTCGCAGGGAAAGTCGGCTCGAGCATCGCTTCTGAAATCGGACAGATGCGCGTGTCAGAACAAATAGACGCATTGGAAATCATGGGCGTAAATTCTTCCTCTCACCTGATATTTCCAAAAATAATTGCCGCGGTTTTTATTAATCCATTTCTGATTATCATCAGCATGTTCACGGGAATTCTTGGCGGTTTGTTTTTTGGAATTCTTACCAATGTTGTTACTCCTTATGAATATTTGTACGGAATACAATATGACTTCCGCTTGTATAATGTTATCTACGCGCTGATTAAAACAGTTGCGTTTGCGTTCATCATTGCTTCCGTTGCGTCTTATCATGGCTACTTCACAAAAGGAGGTGCATTAGAGGTCGGGCGTTCGAGCACTAAAGCAGTTGTGTATAGCAGTTTGTTGATTTTGCTTTTCAATTTCATTCTCACTCAACTCCTGCTTGCATGATTGAAGCCAGAAATATTTCCAAATCATTTGGGCAGAAAGAAGTACTTAAAAATATTTCGCTTGTCGCTGAACAGGGAAAAACAACACTGGTTATAGGTGAAAGCGGGCACGGAAAAACCGTGCTGATGAAATGCCTTGTCGGTTTGGAAGAAGTCGGGAGCGGTGCAGTTTTTTATGATGGAAGGAATTTTTCTGAAATGAAAATTAAACAGCGAAAAGAAATCCGCAGAGAGATGGGAATGTTATTTCAGGGTGCAGCGCTTTTTGATTCTCTTTCGGCAGAAGAAAACGTGGGCTTTCCACTTTCCATGTTTACTACTATGAACGAAGAAGAAAAATTGGAACGCGTGAATTTTTGCCTCAAGCGCGTTAATCTTGAAAACGTCAATAAACTTTTCCCTTCTGAACTCAGCGGAGGAATGAAAAAACGGGTGGGTATCGCGCGTGCAATTGCCATGAGCCCGAAATATCTTTTCTGCGATGAACCTAATTCAGGATTAGATCCTCTTACTTCCCTTGTAATTGATGATCTCATCAAAGAAATCACCCAGGAGTTTAACATCACCACCATAGTAAATACGCACGACATGAATTCCGTAATGGAAATCGGAGATAAAGTTATTTTCATTTATAACGGACAAAAGTGGTGGGAAGGAAGCAGTAAAGATATTTTGCATACCGATAATAAAGAAGTGGCGGAGTTTGTAGGAACAGCAAAAGTTTTGAAAGAACTCGGAAAATAGTTATCGGTAATCAGTCATCAGTTATCGGTAAATTATATATTTGCTTCGCGAATTTCAAATAATAAATTGCACATCGTAAATTGTAAATCCATTTATGAATTTCCCATCGAATCTAAAATATTCCAAAGACCACGAATGGCTACGCGTGGAAGGCAATGACGCATACATCGGCATCACTGAATTTGCTCAAGGCGAATTAGGTGATATTGTTTTTGTTGACATCGGAACTCTTGGAGAAACCCTCGATAAAGAAGCCGTGTTCGGAACGATAGAAGCCGTGAAAACAGTTTCAGATTTATTTATGCCTGTGAGCGGAAAAGTGCTGGAAGTAAATTCAAAAATTGATGCCAACCCCGAACTCGTGAACAAAGATTCTTATGGTGATGGCTGGTTAGTAAAAATTTCTGTTTCCAGTCTTCCAGACGCAAACATGCTGATGTCGGCAGATGATTACAAAAAAATGATTGGCAAATAAATCGGGTTACTGTCCACAGTTGAAATACAAAACAACTATAAACTGATTACTGTTTAACTCCGCTCTTATACGTTTCCTTGCGGATAACGTTTCCTTTCTCATCATAAAAAATCCAGTCGCCATGTTTTAAACTAATCCATTCTGTTTTTTCACTCGGGCGGGAAATGGCATAGCGTCCTTCACTAATTAGTTTCCCGTCTATTGACCAGGATTTTATTTCTCCTGCGAGTTTTCCGTACTTGTGATTTTCTTCCATGTACTTTGCTCCTGTTTCATAGTAATGAGTCCAACTGCCGTCCTTTTCACCATTTTCAAAATTGCCCTCACTTTCTAAAATTCCCGTGTCATAGAAAAAATTCCATGTTCCTTCCTTTTCTCCTTTCTTGTAATTTCCCTGTTGGTATATTTTTTCATTCTTGAACCAGTTTATCCATAATCCTGTTTTCACGCTGTCTATATATTCACCTTCATAATTTTTATTTCCGTTGTTGTACCATCCTTTCCATTTTCCTGTCATCGCGCCATTGACGAAACCTCCTTCATCTTTTTTCTGTCCATTCTCAAACCACGACATCCACAAACTGTCCTGCTTATCATTAGAAAATTTTCCCGCCTCAATTTTATTTCCGTTCTCATAGTAAAATTCCCATATGCCATTTTTCTTTCCGTCCTTGTACGAGCCTTTTTTCCACGACATTCCTTTGGTGTACCAGTATAACCACAAACTATCCTGCTTATCATTTTTATAATATCCATCCGCGTCTTTTTTTCCTGTCTTGAACCAATATGTCCATTTTCCGTGCCGCATATCATCTTTTAGGTTTCCTTCAATGACTAATTTTCCGTCCTCTTCATAAAATTTCCATGTGCCGTTCTTTTTATCATTAGAATAATTTCCCTCGCTCTTTATTTTTCCGCTTTTAAAATAGTTTGTGCATTTGCCTTCCTTCTTTCCATTCAAAAAAATTACTGCGTGCTCTTTCCATCCATCGCGGTTCCAAAGAATCCATGCCCCTTTTTCTCTTCCGTCATTTAAATTTCCTTCTCTGAGTTTTGCGTTCCCTGCGTCATAGAAAACATAAAACCCGTTGCCGTCTTTGACTTGCTGCTTTCCATCTTCTGTCCAGAAGTTCATTGCGAGATAATCATCGTCTGATAAATATTTTCTTTCTTCTTTTATTTTCCCGCTGTTGTAATGGTACGTCCATGTGCCGATGCGCTTGTCGGTTTTATATTCTCCTTCAAATTGTTTTTTGCCATTATCAAAATATTTTATGAAAGTTCCTTCTGCCTTGTCGAACTGAAAATATCCTTCGCTCTCTTTGTTTCCGTTTGAATAATAATATTGAAATGTTCCGTGCTTGATGCTGAGCCAATTATTTTTCGATTCAATCACACGGAAATTTTCCACGCTTTTCTTTTTTGCGTCCTCAAACCAGCCGAGCCAAAAACTATCAGGCAAATTTTGTTTGTAATAACCCATCAGTGCGGCTTTTCCATTCTGATACCAGTAAGTTGCTTTGTCCGTTTTCTTTCCTTTAGTATAACGCTCATCGCTTTTCATCTGACCGTTTTCATACCACGCTTTCCATGCGCCTTCTTCAGCACCCATATCATAATTCCCTTCCTTGGCAGGTTTTCCATCCTTATACCACTCAGCAAAGTGCCCATGCTGCATTCCGTTTTTAAAATTCTCTTCCGATTTTTTGATGGTGGACTCTTTGTCCCAATAAGTAATGACGGGCTGGGAATAACAATAGACAATAGACAACAGACAATAGACAATAGACAATAAAAAACGTTGTTGCATAGGAATAAGGTTGGTCAAACATAAATAATTTATTGGTGCATTCATTTTCATAACTAATGAAATCTATTCACAATTTGTTTTCTGAAAATAAATTTTTTGTTTGAGGAGAGAAAAGAAAAACCCATATCTGTCAATTGACGGATGCGGGGTTTTCTTTTGTTGACCCACTAGGGCTCGAACCTAGACTCTACTGAACCAAAATCAGTCGTGTTGCCAATTACACCATGGGTCAATTGCACTATTAATCGTTAATGGTTATTAGTTATTCGTAAACAGCCAATACCGAAAAACAGGATGGCAAAATTAAAAATATTCCTGTATGTTAAAGATTGTTAAAGCAATTGCGAGGGGAAAATATTTCATACATTCGCCAACAAATTATTATGGATTCAGGAATCAGGATTAAGGATTTGAAAAACCTTAACCTAAAATCCTTAATCCTAAATTCCTCTCTGTGGACCAAAAATATCAGAAGTTCAATAACATTGTCGGCTGGTTTATTTTTGTTGTTTCAGCATTTGTTTATCTCTCCACCATAGAGTCTACTGCCAGTTTTTGGGACTGCGGTGAATATATTGCTTGCTCTTACAAATTAGAGGTAGGGCATCCTCCGGGCGCGCCCCTGTTCATCATGCTCGGCAGGATATTTTCTCTCTTTGCCTTTGGCGATACAAGCAAAGTAGCAATGATGATAAATGCGTTATCAGGTCTTTGCAGTGCAGGAACTATATTGTTTCTATTCTGGACGATAACTTACTTCACTAAAAAAATTGTTCTGAAAGGCGGTGCTGAATTCACCGATGGAAAAATATACGCCATCCTTGGAAGCGGATTGGTGGGCGCGCTTGCTTACACTTTCTGTGATTCATTTTGGTTTTCCGCAGTGGAAGGCGAGGTATACGCGATGTCTGGTTTTTTTACCGCTGTGGTATTCTGGGCGGTCCTCAAATGGGAACGGATTTCCGATGAACCCCATGCCGACCGTTGGATTGTTTTGATTTTCTTTTTACTCGGGCTCGCCATCGGAGTCCACTTACTCGGCATACTTGTCATTCCTCTTTTTGTTTTCGTTTATTATTTTAAAAAGTACAAGACAACACGCAATGGATTTATCATCGCAGGAATTGTTTCCCTCGTCATTCTTGGATTTGTTCAGAGCATAGTTATTCCCGGTATAGTTTCTCTTTCCGCTAAGTTTGAATTGTTCTTTGTGAACACCGTGGGAATGCCTTTCAATTCAGGAACAATAATTTATTTCATCGTTCTCATTGGAGTAATCGTTTGGGGATTACGTTACACGATGAAAAGAAAAAAAGTTATGTGGAACACGGCACTGCTCTGCTTCACCGCGCTTCTCATCGGGTATTCTTCTTTCTTCATTCTCATCATCCGCTCCAAAGCAAATACCCCCATTGACGAAAACAATCCTGAGAACGCAATCAGTTTGCTTTCCTATTTGAAACGTGAGCAGTATGGCGACTGGCCGATTTTATACGGACAGGATTACAATGCTCCGCTCTACTATGGAAATGACGATGACCCCGCTGCGGAACCTATGAGCAGCGTTGATAAAAATGACCAGACGCCTCACTACACAGATGGCGACCCCATCTATGTGCGCGATGACAAAGCAGGGGAATATATTATTGCCGATGACAG
>Ga0247727_10007779_pt1 | contig 20232 bp, 12 predicted proteins | sample WisWelCaveWW1625_FD_202498 | JGI IMG/M metagenome (GOLD analysis project Ga0247727, IMG submission 202498) | Biofilm microbial communities from Wishing Well Cave, Virginia, United States - WW16-25 | ecosystem: Environmental > Aquatic > Deep subsurface > Groundwater > Cave microbial mat | place... | reverse complement strand
AGTAAAACTCCCGCGAAGGCTGCATTCGATATAGTATTAGGAGATACGGGAGTATTTGCAACCAAGATCAAATCACGTGCTGTTGAAGAAAAGTATAACGAACTGAAAGCAAAAGGCGCGAACATTATTGGAGGACTTACCCAGGCTCCTGATGGCCGTAAACATTTTTTTATTGCCGATCCGTACGGCAATCTCTTTGAAGTTGTAGAAAGCAATAGCTGGTTTAAACTGCGCAAGAGTAAAAATGGTGGAGTAGCAGGTTGCGTGATTGGTGTCACCGACATTGACAAAGCACTCCCGCTTTACCGTGATGTTTTAGGATATGCCACTACCGTGTATGACTCAACCGAGGTCTTTACCGACTTTAAAGGACTTCCCGGATCAGAAGAGAAATTCAGAAGAGTATTGTTGCGTGCAACTAAAACTGGCAAAGGTAATTTCGGGCGCCTGCTTGGTGCTACTGAAGTTGAACTTGTTGAAGTAAAAGGACGTACCCCTCGAAAAATTTATGCCGACCGTAACTGGGGCGACCTTGGTTTCATTCACGTATGCTTTGACGTGAATGGGATGAAGCAATTGGCAAAAAAAGCGACTGAGCTCGGATTCCCCTTTACGGTAGACAGCAGCGACTCATTTGATATGGGCAAAGCGGCTGGCCAGTTTGCCTACATTGAAGATCCGGACGGAACACTCATTGAATTCGTTGAAACTCATAAAATTCCAATTTTTGAAAAGATAGGTTGGTACTTAAGTGTTAAAAAGCGAAACCCTGAAAAGCCACTGCCCAATTGGATGGTTGGAATGCTTTCGCTGAACAGAGTTAAGGACTAGTGTCCCAACAAATTAATTTTACAACATATTATTTGCCACATAGACACAATAGAACACATAGGATTCACATAGAGATACAATCCTATGTGCTTGTCTATGTGAACTATGTTCCTATGTGGTTCCATTTATATTTTCAAACAAAAATGTTGCAAAATTTATTTGCCTTAACACTAGATTCTGGTTACCGGCTACCTGTGACTGGTAACCAGTAACCAGTTTTACTTCACTTCAAATTTCCCGCTGCCCATCTTGTAGTCATCGCAGTAAATCTCCAGCACATAAGCACCTGGAGTATAATCAGAACCTTTTTCGTACAGGTAAGTAAGTTTCTGTTTGGTGTTATCAAACAGAACTTCCTGTGAGGCTGTATAGAATTCTTCTTTACTGTTATGGATAAAGGTGCCAGAGCCACGTGAAACGTCAAACAACACCTGACCGTTTTCGTCTACAATACGGATCAGAATTTTCTTCCCTTCAATCGGGGCAACGTTATTTTCGGCAAGGTTAAAATCAATTTTTAGTTTACCCACCTGGCGGTTTTTGAAAGGCGATTCCCGCTCTTTCCCCCGGTCATTTACAGCTACTATGCGAACGTTCTCAGCTTTTAGCTGCGAGGCGATAACTACTTTCGATGCTAACTCTTCTTTGGTTTGTGATAACCGGGATATGGAATCTCCCAACTCATTCTTTTCCGTTTTCAGTGTTACGTTTTCGGAAAGCAGTTCCTTGTTAACAGATTTCAGCTTTTCAATTTCTTCGTCTTTTACTTTGAGGAGTGTTTCATAGCCCTCCACACGATCTTTCAGCTCTTTTATAACCTGGCCGTTAGCGCGGGTCTTTCTTTTAAGTTCAGTTTCTATTTCCTGTTTGGCTTTTTGCAATTCCGAAATGTCACCTCCCAGTTTTTGGATCTCAATAATTTTCTGATCAAGTTCTTCACTGATTTCGTTTAAACGCTGCATGGTAGAGGCTAACTCTTGCTCGGTGGTAACATTTTCTGCTCGCAGTACTTGCTCTTCCTTCCTGTCAAAATAGATCTTAACAAATTGAATAATAATGACAATCGAAAGCAGGGCTATTATAATTGTGCTTTTATTCGACTTCTTCGGCTCGACCGGTGCAGGTGTTGGGGTTGGATTTTCGCTCATAAATAGTTTTAATGAAGTCCAAAAATAAGTCTTCCCGTCCTTATTTCAATATTTTAAACTGCAGTACAACGTGTTGTTTGTTCAGTGATGGGTCAAAAAACAGAATTCCACAACGGTACAAATCCATGCTGATGTACACTAAATCATGTTTACATATTTCTTTCCAGGCCTTTTCCATGCCTGGCGAACTATGAATATCATCGAGTATAATGATGCTTTTATGATGAATCTTCATCAATAGCCACTCGAAGTATTTGAGGGTAGGTGCATACTGATGATTCGCATCCATGAATACCAAATCAGCCTTTGGCATCCTGGAAAGATTAGAGTATAACGTTGAGTCAATATTTCCTTTAATAAGTTCAATATTTTTAGCAGAAGCAAATTCAAAAGTATCTTGTGCTACTTCTGCAATACTTTCAGAACCTTCAAACGTGAATACTTTGGCATTTTTCTTTTGAGCGAGATAGAGTGTATTGACCCCCAACGAAGTACCCAGCTCAATAATATTTTTCGCATCAATGTGTTGGGCAATTCTAAGATAAAGCAAAGAGAACCTCAAATCACTTAAACTGGTATCAGCAATGTCGCGTATCGCTCTTTTTGAGTTAGTAAAATGTTTAGAACCAGAACCGAAGTCTTCCACCAATATTTCGCTTTCCGTTTTAAGAAGCCTGGCCCTGAGTTTTTCTATTTCAGTAATACCTTCCGATTCAATTTTAATAACCTTCGTATACAGGTCAAAAAGAAAAGGCGAGTGCAAAGAATGTTCGTCTACCCCATCAAGCCAGTAGTTGAAGTATGTTTTTAATTGAAAAAATTTCGACACTTAATTGATATTGATGTTAAGCAAAACAATAAATAAGCACGTCATTGCAAGGAACAGCAGGGTGTATGCGATGGGGTGACGAAGCAATCTCGAAGCTATTAAATGTGCTCTTCGTAGCCACGGGATTGCTTCACCCCATCACACGAACCTACCCTTCTGTTCGTAATGACGATCTTATTTTGCGTAAGTCCAGTTAATTAAGTCTAAGCGGGGCCACCATGGTGAACTCAGGTATGTTCACTTGTACTTTGCTTCCGTCAATGATACGCTCCATCGTATACGTACCCAACATTTTCCCCAATCCGGATTTAAGATTGCATCCCGACACATAATGATGCGACTGACCGGGTTCCAGCACTGGCTGTTGACCAACAACCCCTTCACCTTCTACTTCGCGCATTAAAAATCCAGCATCATAAATATGCCAATGCCTACGCATCAACTGAATAGTATATTCACTTTGGTTTTCAATGGTAATGCGGTATGTGAACACATAATGGTATTGACTCGGGCTTGAATATGCAGGCTGATATTCAGTTTCCACGCTTACCTTAACGCCTTGTGTGATTTCAGTTACCATTCGCCCTAAAAGTATTAATTTTTTGGAATTTAAAATGTTTATTGAAAATCGTTTTCGTTAAATCAAACAGTAAAATGGACGTTAAGATTGCATCTTCCTGGAAATCACATTTCTCTGCTGAATTTGAGAAACCTTATTTCTTACAATTAATTGACTTTGTAAAGACCGAGTATAGCCAGAATACGGTTTATCCTCCGGGAAAGGAGATTTTCAGGGCTTTTGATAGTTGTGAATTTGAGCAAGTTAAAGTAGTGATTATAGGGCAGGACCCATATCACGGTCCCGGTCAGGCCAATGGATTATGTTTTTCAGTCTGCGATGGTGTAAGAATGCCGCCCTCGCTCGTTAATATTTTTAAGGAGATTCAGGCTGACTTGGGTAAGCCAATTCCAACTTCTGGTGATCTAGAACGATGGGCAAACCAAGGTGTGCTTCTTTTAAATGCTACGCTTACTGTACGGGCATCTACTCCAGGCTCACATCAAAACAAAGGTTGGGAGACTTTTACAGATGCTGTTATCAGTACCATTTCATCCCAAAAGGAAAATCTGGTTTTTTTATTGTGGGGAGCGTATGCTCAAAAGAAGGGCGAGGTAATTGACAGGAATAAACATCTTGTACTAATGTCAGCACATCCTTCACCCTTCTCTGCCGATAGAGGATTTTTCGGATGCAAACATTTCAGTAAAGCAAACGCTTATTTGAAGAGTAAGGAGTTGGGGAAAATAGATTGGTAAATATTGTAAGGGGATAGGATATAAGGTATAAGGCATAAGGGTATAGAGTATAGGGTATAGGGTATAAGGCATAAGGGTATAGAGTATGAGGGGTAGAGGTATCCTTATATCCTTATACCCTATACCTTATACCCTATACCTTATACCCTATATCCTATCCCCTTAGTCTAACGGATCAAATTAAAGAACCTGCTCCACCTGATCTTATTGAAGAAACTTTGGTTAGGGTCAATCGACAGCCAAATAAAGAAACCTTTTCCTACAATGTGATCTTCCGGAACAAAACCCCAGTACCGTCCGTCATGGGAGTTGTGGCGGTTATCACCCATCATAATGTAATAGTTCTGGTTGAATGTATAATTCGTCACTTCCTTACCCTCAATCAGAAGTTTGCCCTCCACAATTTTAGCGTCCTTGTTATGATCATACTCAACGATTGTGCTTCCGTATGTCGCAAGAGTCGAATCATTGACTGAAATAGTCATCCCTTCTTTAGGGATGGTAATGGCAGGAAAATTATCGCCATTCCCTTGTCTGTATTTTGAGTGCCCAAAAATCCCTGGGTCATCGACAGTTTGTGGTTTGGAATTTATTTGGATACTGGTAATGTATGGCAATGCTTTTACTTGTTCAGCGGCCTCATCTGTTAAAAACATATGATAACGGACTTCGGTGGCTGAAACGCGTTGAGCACTATAGTCTTCAATGCCCAACCCTAATTTATTCAGGTTGCGTTCGTTGATTTCATCTTTTGATGAGATCGAGTAGCTGTATTGCATGTGAGATGCGTTGGGCGCGGCTTCACCGTTCACATATACTTGCCGATCCCTGATTTCCAATACATCGCCTGGTAAACCCATGCACCGTTTGATGTAATTCGTTTTAAGATCAACAGGATATTTCTTCCATTGACTTTGTGGCAAGCCCCAATTGTTTTCGTACATACCCGGTACATTAAATACCACAACATCATTTCTCTTTACTTCACTAAAGCCAGGTAAACGATATTGAGGAAGTTGAATCCACTCTACGTAAGAGGGAATCTCCGTGAACCATATTTTTTGATGTGTCAATGGAATTTGCAGCACAGTTTTCGGAGTACGCGTTCCGTAATGAAACTTACTCACAAAAAGGAAATCACCCACCAGCAACGAGTTCTCCATCGATGGAGTAGGGATGGTGTATGCTTCCATAATCAGCCAACGAATGAGTGTGGCGGCCACTACCGCAAAAAGAATGGCATCCCACCATTCACGTAGTTTCGACTTAGGCTTTGTCTCTTTCTTTTCTTTTCCTGCCTGCCCCGATTGTTCGGTGGCTTCCTTAGCTTTCCAAAACTGCCAATTCATATGTATAGCTTAAAATAAAACGTGCAAATAAAGGGATTATAAATCAGAATTCAATGTCGTTTGCTTTAGGGTGCATTTCAAATTGTCGCGGCTATGTGTTTATCACAACCAAGCTGAAATTTGTAAAAAACCCTTTCTAATGACCTCATCCTACCTTCACCAGTAGAGAAGAACGATTGAGTTTTTTACAAATTTCTTTACCTCGCGACAATTTGAAATGCACCCTTACTTTAAGCTTCATAAAACATCTTCTCCTTTGGTAGAGGAAAGAGGTGAGGCCATTAAAAAGTGCTTGAGGGCATCTCTAAAAACCCTGCCTTTATGACCTCAACCCGTCACCCTTCTCCGGAAGAGAAGGGTACAAGGAGTTTTTAGAGATGCCCTTGAGTAAACGACATTTCAATCAGAATTATAAAAAATCTTCCATACCCAATACTCCTTTTTTACCGGGCAGCCATTCAGCTACCAGTACAGCGCCTCTTGCAAAGCCTTCTCGTGAATGGGCTATGTGGCGTATTTCAATGTCATCAATCTGGGATGCGTATTTTACTAAATGTGTTCCAGGCACCTGGTCAATTCTGAAAGATGTGATCAAAAGATCTTCGGGGTTTTGAGTTTCCTTTTTTACCCACTTCTTTTTATTGGGGAGATGTTTCATAATTCCCTCGGCCAATGTTATCGCGGTGCCGCTGGGGGCATCTTTCTTTTCAATGTGGTGCACTTCATCAATCCCAACATCATACTGGGAATGACTCTTTATCATTTTTGCCAGTTGCTCATTTAGTCTAAAAAAGATGTTTACACCCATGCTGAAATTAGACGCATAGAAAAACGTTCCATTACAGGATTGCGTAAGTTTTTCTATTTCTGCTTTTTTCTCAAGCCACCCGGTAGTACCGCATACCACGGGAATCTTGTTCTCAAGACAAAAGTGAACATTGCCGTAAGCCCCTTCGGGTTGGGAAAATTCAATGGCCACATCGGCTTTTGTAGGGATAATATCACGGTTTGATGCGTCTATTTTCCCCACTATTTCATGACCTCTCTCTAAGGCTATCTTTTCAATGGTCTTTCCCATTTTGCCATAACCAAACAATAGAATTTTCATATTTTCAAAAATGCACTTTTATTCTTAACTTTTTTATATGGTGGGGTTGTATCAAAAGTCAAAAATAATTAGGAGACTCTTGCCGGACATGTTCCGGCATCCCTTAATTAATTATAATTATGTACTAAAATGGGATCGCGGCATCCCGACAAGTCGGGACGAAGGCAGAACGACTTTTGATACAGACGCATGCACTCTTGAATTTAATATTGACTAAAACCTAAGTTTAATCGAAAAGCCAGTTGAGCGCCCCGTAAGCATATCGCTTTCCAAAACCGGTTGAATACGAACATGTAGATTGGGATTAAGATCAAATTCTTTTAAATGAGCGTCAACGTGCGCATCCACCATTTGCAACAGGTACATTCCTGCCATAAGGATTATAAAGAAATCGCGTTCACGTCTGTAGCTGTCAACAATCGTTCGCAACCGGTCTTCTGTGTACCCGCTGACGCTTACAGAGGCATCGGTTTCAATAACATCAAATAATTCTGATTTGTATTTTGTGTATTCCTTCTGGTAGAAATAAATTCCGTATCCAAAGCCAATGAACCCACCGTATACCAATGGCAGTTTCCAGTATTTTTTATTGTATACTTGACCAAGTCCTGGAAGAATGGCAGCATAGAGTAACGCTTTACGCGGATCATAGCGAGTCGCATATGACTTAAGTTCTGTTGTATCGGGTATGACTGTTGTTTTTTCAGGCGAGAGTTGCGCAGAAACACTGAGTGCGAAGCATAGAATACTAAATGTGAGTACTGTCTTTTTCATCTGTTTTAACGCAACCTTATACCCTATACCTTATACCGGTATGGGGTATAGGGTATAAGGTATAAGGAAATTTAATGTAGTTTCAGAATGTCCAAAATACGATTAAGGTCTTCAACCGACAAAAAGGGGATTTTGATCTCGCCTTTTTTGCCATCGCTCTTAATAACAATACGAGTGCCAAAGTGTGATGAAAGCTGTGACTGTAACTGTGCTATTTCACGGTTTACTGCGGAGGAAGGAGGTTGAATGTTCTTTTCTTCATCTTTTTTAACAGACAGGTTGCGAACCAATTCTTCTACTTTGCGTACCGAAAGGTCCTCAGACAATGTTTTTTTGAATATGTAAAGTTGCTGATCGGGGTTCTCAACATTAATAATGGCGCGGGCATGGCCCATTGAAATTCTATTGTCGCGCACAGCGATCTGAACATCCGGTGGCAACTTCAAAAGGCGCAGGTAATTGGTAACAGTAGCGCGATTTTTCCCTACCCGATCGCCAAGCTCATCTTGTTTTAGGCTGCATTCTGAAATTAAACGCTGGTAGCTCAAGGCAATTTCGATGGCATTTAAATTTTCGCGCTGAATATTTTCGATCAATGCCATCTCCAGCATTTGCTGGTCATTGGCCGAGCGTACATAGGCAGGTATACTATTAAGCCCCGCAAGTTTGGATGCCTGAAAACGCCTTTCACCGGCAATCAATTGATATTGATCACGAGCCAGTCTGCGTACAGTAATTGGCTGAATGATGCCATGAACTTTAATTGAATCCGCAAGTTCTTGCAATGCCTCCTGATCAAAATGCGTACGGGGCTGAAAAGGGTTTACTTCAATGTGTTGAATTGAAATTTCCAACGTTCCTCCGGAAGGTGATGATGCTGCGCCAGCGGAAACAGGAATATCTACTTCTAAACGTTCTTCAATGTTACTGTCACTTAGTAAGGCATTTAAGCCTCTTCCTAATCCTTTTTTCTTACTCATTTCAATACGTTGTTTTTGTCAAGAATTTCATGGGCCATGTTCAGGTAGCTGATGGCGCCTTTACTTTCTGCATCGTGTACGATGACAGGTAACCCAAAACTGGGTGACTCACTTAGTTTTACATTTCTTGGTATGATCGTTTTGAAAGTCATTTTTTGGAAATGCGTCCTCACTTCTTCCACCACCTGATTTCCAAGGCTGGTTCGTGAGTCGTATAGCGTGAGCAAAATACCTTCAATCTCTAAATTCGGGTTAAGGCGAGTTTGAATTATTTTAATGGTGTTTAATAATTTGCCAAGCCCTTCCAATGCAAAGTATTCACACTGAACCGGAATGATTACCGAATCTGCTGCTGTCAGCGCATTGATGGTAATCAGACCAAGTGAGGGTGAGCAGTCAATGATAATAAAATCATAATCATTCTTTACCTTTTGTAAGGCATCCCGCATTTTTTCTTCCCTGCGTTCAATGCTTACCATCTCCACTTCAGCACCTACTAAGTCAATGTGCGAAGGAAGGATATTTAAAAATTTAAGGTGCTCGTTGGTGACTGTAGCGCCTTTAACAATTGCTCCATCTACCATGCACTCGTAAATGCTGCACGCTACTTCTTTCGGATTAATACCTAAACCGGAAGTTGAATTCGCCTGCGGATCGGCATCCACCAGCAAGGTTTTACACTCCAGCACAGCTAAACTGGCAGCCAGGTTAATGGCTGTGGTGGTTTTTCCAACGCCTCCTTTTTGATTTGCAATTGCAATAATTTTTCCCATCAGCAGTTTAGTATAGTTAAAAAAATAAATCCCTTACGCTACCGAAAGGGACTGCAAATATAGAGTAACAAATTGGGGGCGTGGAACATTGTGGAACGTATTTTTCCACAATCCATACACAAGGAGGTATAGGGTATAAGGTATAGGGGCCTTATACCTTATACCCTATACCCTATACCCTATACCTATTTCTTTTTCCTCCGCGCTTCTTCAGAATTTTTCCGTGCCTCTTCGCTGGCCTTCATCGCATCCTGCAACTTGGTCATGAATTTTGATTTCCTGCCCTCACCAGTCGCGTTCTTCTTGCGATTCTCTTCCATGATCTTCTTGATCTTATCTTCATCCACAAATCGTTTCACGATAGCCTGTTGTCCGAACGTGATGATGTTAGTCATGAAATAATAAAAGCTTAATCCTGCAGGGAATGAGTTCAACACGAAAAGGAAAATCACGGGCATGATGTACGACATGGTTTTCATCGGGCCTTGCACGGTCGACATTTGGTTATTTTGCCAGGTGTAAAACAAAGTAGAAACAGTCATCAATATGGTAAATAAACTCACATGACTTCCGTAAAACGGAATAACAAAGGGGAGATTTAAAATTGAATCGTACGTAGAAAGGTCTTCTGCCCACAGAAAGGATTCCTGGCGCAATTCAATACTGTTTGGGAAAAGATAGAACATCGCAAACAGAATGGGCATTTGAAGCAACAAGGGGATACATCCGCTGATTGGGTTTACACCCACTTGCTGATACAACTTAAGTTGCTCTGATTGTATCTTGGCCATGTCCTCACCATGCTTCTCTTTAATCTCATCCAATTCTGGTTTCAACACTTTCATTTTAGCCATGCTTAAATACGACTTGTATGAAAGCGGCAACAGGATAATTCTGATGGCGATAACAAGAATTACAATGATGAGCCCGAAGTTGCTGATGAAGGTGGTGAGGAAATAGAATACGGGGAAGACGACAAATTTATTGATCCAGTATACCGGAGGCCAGCCTAAATAGACGTTCTGATTAAACTTCTCTGCTACTCCACCAATTTTTTTGTAATCGTTAGGGCCCAGGTAGTATTTAAAGTTAGCGGTGCCGTCTGCGAGGGACTTGCTTGAGATAAACAGTTTTACATTTGCTTTTTTTATTATTGATGAATCGTTAGGGTTAACGGAAGTTTCGATTTCGCCACCTGCAAATCCATTCTCGGAAATAAGAGAAGCGAGGAAGAACTTCTGTTTCAGGGTAACCCATTTTAATCCACTCCCGAAAGTTTCTTTTTCAGTGTCGGTTGAACGTTCAGTAAGCCAGTTGACTGTTCCATTCAAGTTGTAGTTGATGGTCGTGTTGTTGCGACTGTCCACAATATCTTTTTCCAGGGGTCTCAAAAAATTATCCCATTGCAACGTAAGTTGATCGGCCAATTCTTTATCCACTCCACGGCTGGAAATGCTGTAACCAATTTCATAGCCACTTTGGGGAATTTTGTAGGTTTGTTTTAATTCCGCACCGTTCGACAACTGAAGCGTATAATTTAGAATTGTTGTATCACCATTTTTGCGCGTGCTGGTTGTATAATAAAGGGCATATAAATCAAGCTCTTCTCCTTTAAACTTAGTCAGTAATTTAAATGAATTTGAGGAAGGCTCAACAAGGATCAGAGGTTTACCAAAGTAAGTTTTGTATTTCTTCAGTTCCAGATATTGGATTACACCGCCCTTATTACTGAGATTTATTTTCAGGTCTTCGGTCTCGATGGAGGTGATTTTTTCTTCGCCTTTAAACGAGGCAGAGAGATCGCCATAGGTTGCGGTAAGAACGCTATCGTCTGGAGAAGTTTGAGGTGCAGCAACTGCTTCCGTAGTATTATTTGATATTGCAGGTGTAGCCGATTGTACTGGCTGCTGTTTTTCCGGCTGAGGTGACAGCCAAAAAAAATACACCATCATCATGCCGGCAATAAGGGTAAGGCCAATGGCCGAATTTCTATCCATTTCTACGTATTAAAAATTAATGAACAATTGATTTTTTGTGATTCACGGAGGCTTCTACAAACTTGACAAATAGCGGATGTGGGTTCATCACCGTACTTCTTAATTCAGGGTGAAACTGAACTCCGATGAACCACGGATGGTCTTTCAATTCAACGATCTCTGCTAAATTCGAATCGGGGTTAATCCCTACCGCCTTCATCCCTGCCTCTTCCATGGCTTCCAGGTACTTGTTATTAAATTCATAACGGTGGCGGTGCCGCTCCTGTATCATCGACTCACCATAAACAGAATATGCTTTGCTTCCTTTTTTAAGCTTGCAAGCGTACGCACCTAAGCGCATGGTGCCACCTTTTGCGGTAATTTTTTTTTGTTCTTCCATTAAGTCGATCACCGGGTTTTTTGTTTTGGGAGTGAGTTCCGTAGAGCTTGCATCTAAACCAAGCACATTGCGGGCAAACTCAATGACTGCACACTGCATTCCCAGGCAAATTCCAAAAAATGGGATTTTATTTTCGCGAACATATTTGATGGCTTCTATCTTTCCTTCCATACCACGTTCACCGAACCCGGGCGCAACCAGCACACCATCTAATCCATCTAATATAGATTTAACGGTTTCCTTACTAATATCCTCCGAGGATATCCATTTAAGATTTACGCGGCAGTCATTTTGTGAACCCGCATGTACGAACGACTCGGCAATAGACTTGTAAGCATCGGGAAGTGATACATATTTACCTACCAATCCTATGGTAACCTCTTCTATTGGATTTTTTAATTTACCGAGGAAGTCTTTCCACTGTTCCAGATCAGGCTCTTCTTTACTATGTACTTTTAACTTAGCGAGTACGCGCTCGTCAAGTTTTTCCTTTTTCATCAGGATAGGCACATCGTAGATGGTATCGGCATCGATAGCTTCGATCACGGAATTCAGATGAACGTTGCAGAAAAGTGCTAACTTCTTTCTGATCTCCATCGGCAATGGATATTCCGTACGACACACCAAAATATCAGGTTGAATCCCCGCTGACAATAATTCTTTAACAGAGTGTTGTGTGGGTTTCGTCTTTAATTCTTTGGCGGCCTTTAAGTAGGGGATAAGCGTGAGGTGAATAACCAACGCATTGTTCGATCCTAATTCCCATTTCACCTGCCGCACAGCTTCCACAAAGGGCAACGACTCAATGTCACCAATCGAGCCACCGATTTCAGTGATCACAAAATCATACTCTCCTGATTCCCCCAGTAAAAAGAGATTGCGCTTAATCTCATCGGTGATATGAGGGACCACCTGTACGGTTTTGCCGAGGTACTCGCCCTGGCGTTCCTTTGTAATAACATTATTATAAATACGTCCTGTGGTAATATTATTAGCCCGTGAAGTTGGTACGTTCAGGAATCTCTCATAATGCCCTAGGTCCAGGTCAGTCTCAGCCCCATCGTTGGTCACGTAGCACTCTCCGTGTTCGTATGGGTTGAGGGTACCCGGGTCTATATTAATATAGGGATCAAACTTTTGAATGGTGACTTTAAAGCCCCTGGCCTGCAGTAATTTGCCCAAAGAAGCTGAAATAATGCCTTTTCCGAGCGAAGAAGTAACACCCCCCGTGACGAATATGTATTTGGCTGCAGACATTGGTTAATCGTTACGGGGTGCAAAGGTAGGGTTTTGGAAGTAATAAACTATGGTGTGTTTCAGATGCTTTTTAAAGTTACTTTCCTTTAACCAGCGGTATTAACTCTGGTTTAGCAACACTATTCAGAAGCTTAGATGGTTTGTCTTAAACGAATAGTATTCATATTTTAACGGAATTATTTAACCCACCCATGAATAAGAGAATTGTTGGTAAGAGTTTTCTTTCGCTCATCATTGCCTTAGTATTTCTTTCCTTTAGTCAATCGGTATTTTCGCAAGCTGGTAATGCTCAAAATAATACTGCAGAGCCAAAGCATGAAACTCTTAGCCAGACGGTTATTTCTGTTTTATTTGATCAAACTATATTATCTGCAACAACAGCTGGCTGGTCAGTGACGATTGGCGGCATACCAGTTACAGTTAGTTCTGTAGCTGTAGTGGGTACTCGTGTAGATGTTACCATAGATGCCACGCCTGCGCATGCGGGTCAAAATTTCATTATCCCTACAGATGTGGATGTGAGGATAAGTTATAACACAGTAACCGGGGGTACGTTTACAGCTACAGCCGGCAACCCAGAAATAAATGGATTTGTCAACTTCCAATCGAAAAACAACTTTGCCAATCTCGGCTTTCCACCTGCTTCACCAATTTGCTCAGAGTTAAAATTTTTTAACCTAACCGATTACGGCCTGGTTGATCCTTGCGCACCCGTAACTATGAACTTTCGACAGATTGCCTATAAAGTCAGTCTTCGTGTGTTTAATAGTTCGGCATTTCTACTTTATATACTTAGATATAATGTACTATGGGGAGACGCCACACCAAGTGATCCATTAGTTCCCGTACGTTCCGATTTAACAGGGGCCCCTAATGCAACTTTCATTAATAATATCGACCCGGCCTTTGGGAACAATCCTGCAATAGTTTTAGCGGTACGACCTACCCATAACTATCCGGCTACAACTACGCCAGTGCCTGACATTTGTAGTTGGGATGCCTCATTTTCTCCTGTTTTCAATGGCAATGCCTTTTGCCCCACAGAAAACCAATTCACCACTTTTGCTTCTTATGACACAGATAATGCGAATACAGGGGTATTGAATATGCCATTCAATCCGCCAGCAGTAGGTGAAACTACAGACAATGTTTGTCTGGGTACAAATGTAAACATGAGGTTTACGGATCTAACGGCACTAAACTGCCGGAATGCCGTAGGCGTAGAAACAGGTCTTCCAAATGAATTAGCGAGGTACATACGGATCGTATATGGAGTTCAAAATATCGCTACAAATATCCCAGACATTAGGGTTGGAGGAGTACCGGTTACCAGCAATGATGCAGCGGGAACTCATTTGTTTCCAGCTAATCCACTATATGGAAATCAACCAGGATATTTTCCAACTGGTTTGGGGGGTGTAGGTGTTCCGGATGCCAATGGAGTAATAGAACTTCCATTGCCAGTTCAGGTTCCTACAGCTTTACTGCACATGCAATACATCACTACATCCACACCAGTCAACCATACACTGAATGATCAATTTTTTGTGAGATTAGAATATTGGGATGTTTGTAATCCGTATAAAGATCCATTAGGGGTAAGTCCTACTGTTCCATTCAGCCCGGCAGTGTCAATTGATAATTTTGTGGTAATTATTGACACCCCGTCACCACCGGTTGCAGCAAGCCCTGATATATGTAACCCACCTGTAGAAAGCCGCACGTTAAGTGTTTCTCCAGTAGTTGCTGGGTTGACCTATCGCTGGTACGCAACCCAGGCAGATGCCCTTGCTAATATTAATGTATTGGCCACCGCTCCAACTTTTACTCCGACTGCCGCTCAGGCTCCGGCTGGCGAACGAAAACATTTCTTTGTAACTGCAACAGGTGGCAATAATTGTGTTAGTCTGCCAACTGAAGGTACACTTACTGTTAGACTAACCTTGGCGCAGCCCCCCGTTATAACTGGGCCCGTTAACCTTTGTCCTTCATCCAATTACGTTTACACGTTGCCGGCCCCTCCAGCCTCAGTCACCATTACCGATGCCATAACTGGTAACTTTGTATTAACGACAGAGTATTTCTGGACAGTCCCCGCAGCAGTAGGATCGATCACGTTAGGACAGGGAACCCAATCGTTGACAATTACTTCAGCTGCTGCTGTTGGTTCGGGTAGTATCTCGGTGGTTCAGCGGTATGTTACGCCACCGGCCACTACATCAGGTAATCAGTGTAGTAGCACCGCTCGTACGTTAGCTGTAAATGTTAGAGCCAGGCCTACTGCAAACATTTCTCCAGACCCTGCGAATGTATGCGAGGGTAGTACCATTCTGTTGAATGGCAATCCCGTGCTTCCACCAGCCGCAGCAGGATTTACACCTACAATTTCAGCGCATACATGGGGGTTGAACCCAGGTATTTTAGATGCCGCCAATATACAACAGCCCACCGTTCAAAGCTCAACAGCTCCTGGTTCTTACGGATTAGACTATGTGGTTCAATCCGATTTTGGAGGAGGCGTATTCTGTTCCTCAACCGTTGACAATTCAACCGTTAACGTCTCTGCATCACCAATACCTGCCGCAGTAGGCCCGTCTCCTCAAAATTTGTGTTTTGTAGGCCCTCCATTAACATCTAATCCGTTGGGTGGAAGTGACCCCCTTCCAGGTGGTGGTGTTTGGACCAAAGTGAGCGGTCCGGGTGGTGCTATGGTTTTTACACCGGATGCAGCCACTCCTAATGCAACGGCCACTGCTCCGGCAAATGGAGTTTATGTTTTGCGTTGGACGGTCACAAACGGACTTTGTGTAAGTTCAGCAGATATTACGGTTGACTATGGAACTGATCCGGGCCCTCAGGATGCAGGTGATGATTTCTCACAATGTGGTTTAACTGGTGCCTCTCTTCCGGGACCCAATCCTACTGCTCCAACCTTAGGTAATATTTTATGGTCACAAGTTTCTGGCCCTGTTGGTGGAACAACAATTTTTGGAACACCAGCATCCTTTAATACTACTATACTGCCAAATGTATTCGGGACGTATACGTACCGCATAACGGTCTCCAGTGGAACCTGTTTGCCTGTGAGAACTGATGATATTGATGTAACGTTTAACAACCCGGCAACAGTTTCAGCCATGGGGGATTCCTTTACATGTTTGAATCAGCCATTGATAGGAACACCCGTACCCCTTACAGGAACAATCGGTGGCGGGGCAACACAAGGGCAATGGTCGGTAGTAGCGGGCAGCGGTACTATTCAAAATGGAGGAGCATTGCCCGGCCCTAACATCAATGATTCTTACATACCCGTTCTTGCAGATTTTTCCGCAGGAACAATTACTGTGCAGCTGGTTGCTCTTGACCCGGATGGTGCGGGGGGGCCTTGCGTGGCAGTTAGCGATCAGGTTATTATTACGAAAGACCTTTTACCAACTGCTGCAAATGCCGGAGCAATAGACCCTATCTTTACCTGTGATCCAACAACAAACCTCGCAGCAATAGCCGCCAACAATGGAGGTACCGGCACCTGGAGTGTGGACAACGCTTTATATTACGAAACGTTCCCTACCCCGGATAATGGATTAGGTATCACCGGGCCATCCGGTGCCGCAACGTTTACACATCCCGCAGGCAATTGGAATGCAACCGTTGCAGCCGCTTCGCTAGTTGATGCTGCGGATTGGTTTAGAGTAGAAGGCGGTGTAATGGAATCAAGGGATGTTGAGAATGAAACCATTTGGAGATCAAGTATAATCGACATTACCGCTTTTCCAAATATTTCTGTTTCCCTTCAGATTGCCGAGCAGGGACTCATGGAGGCTCCTAATTATATCCGCGCTTTTTACAGGATTAACGGTGGAGCTGAAATTCTGATCGGGGAAATCGTTGATGACAATACCATTGAAGGAGACGGTGCTTTCCGAACGGTATCTATTGGAGGCCTCTCCGGAAATACGTTGGAAATTGTAGTTCGTGTTCATGATGATGCAACCGATGAGTTCCACCGGATTGATAATGTATTTGTTTCCGGATCAGGAGCCGTTCTTCCGTTTATTGCCGATGTGAACAATCCGGCCACGGCAATAACAGGCTTGCCGGTTGGTTCCACAACATTTACGTGGACTGTTACAAGTGCCTTGGGTGTTTGCAGCGCATCAAACGATGCGGTTATAGTGACGAGACATCCTTTACCAAATGCAAACGACCCATTACCTAATAATCTTTGTGAAGATACTTTTTTGGGAGGTACTACAGCGGGGGTTGATCTGACTCAATACAATAATGCGATAACAGGGGGATGCGTAACTTGTACAGTATCCTGGTTCAGGGATGCTTTACGAACGATTCCCGTTCCGGTAGTTACCAACGAAGACATTACAAATGCAGACACCTACTATACCACCGTCACCGAAACGAGTTTAACACCAAATTGCCAGAGCAATGGAGTTGTAAATTTTACGGTAAACCCGTTGCCTACAGTATTCAATCAGAACCCGGCACTTTGCGAAGAAACAATTGGGGGGAATGAAATCAACAATGTTGACCTTACTACATACGACAATGCGGTAACCGGAGGAGCCGCCAGCCGAACGGTAACCTGGTATATAGATGCCGCGCTTACCACACTGGTACTCACACCGAATGATGTGGATCTTATTAATGATGGAGAATCCTTTTTTGCAGAGGTAGAAAATACAATAACCAGTTGCATCAATGTAGCTGAAGTTGAGTTTCAGATTGATCCCCTTCCGGGAACCAATCCGATTATCGGGCCAACCAATGTTTGCAAAGGCACAACTACCGTACTATATCAAATAACCAACGTCATTCCGGGTACAACGTATACCTGGAATTTACCACCCGACAATCCTGGTTTTTTTGAGCGTTTTGCCGGAGGTGGCGTAAACGACTTCTTTATTCTGCTGAGGTTTCCGGCACTAACAAGTCCTCCGGCAAGCGATGTCTATAATATAAGTGTAACCGAAACTTCACCTTCACCCGATTTATGCGTTGGGTTACCTCAGAATTTTACGATAACGGTGGAGGACAGCCCTTCCCCCAATACGATCCTTGGACCGGATCCGGTTTGTAAGGAACAAAATGGGGTTATATATCAGACTGCTTTATCAAACCCTCTTTCAACTTACACGTGGTCCATTACAACCGGGGATGCGGCCATTGTTGGTGCGGCCAGTGGTGTAGGGTTAGATCAAATTACGGTTGATTTCGGCACCGCCAGTTCATCAACAATTCGGGTTGAAGAGACAAGTCCTACCGGCTGTTCAGCAGCTCCCGTAACACTTATTGTAAACGCTAATGATAAGCCTCTAGGCCTAAGTTCAACAAAAGCCGTAGTATGCTCCGATGTTGCCTTCAGCTTCGATCCGCAATTGGAGATTACAAACGGGGTGGCCAGTACGTTTAACTGGACAGTCGTTTATGCTGCGGGGTTATCAGGGGGTGCCGGGGCAGGTGCAGGAGCGGTTGCCGAAACATTAAATAATAGTCTGACAAGTGCCCAACTTACAGCGGTGTACACCGTAACACCGAACTCCATCGCAGGTTGTGTTGGAAATACATTTACGATTACTGTTCCTATTGACCCTGAACCGGTTGCTCCAAGCGTTATAAAAGCAACGGTTTGCTCCAATGCTGCTTTCAATTTAAATCTTCAATCCGACATTACTAACGGAGTTGCCAGCAATTTTGCGTGGACGGCCTCTTATGCTGCCGGATTAACCGGTGGAGCAGGTATAGGTGTGGGCAATGTGGCTGAAACAATCGCCAACATTACAGCGGCACAATTAGATGCAGTATATACAGTTACGCCAACCTCAACTGCTAGTTGTGACGGTACGCCTTTTACAATCACTGTTCCAATTGATCCTGAACCTGTTGGCGTTAGCGATGTCAAACCAGCGATATGTTCGGATGTTGCCTTTAGTCATAATCCGCAGACTAATATTACATTTGGAATTGCCAGTTCGTTCACGTGGACAGCTTCCTATCCGGCTGGTTTAACAGGTGGTGCAGCCAATGGAACCGGTGCGGTTTCCGGATCCCTTACCAATCTGACTTCCGGACAACTCAGTGCGGTGTATACGGTTACCCCAACTTCCGGGAGCGGCTGTGTTGGGGCTACATTTACGTTAACTGTTCCTATTGACCCTGAACCTGTGGGTAACAATTCAACGGCTCCTGCAGTTTGCTCAAATGTGGCATTCAGTATTGGTCCTCAGGGAAATATTACAAATATTATTGTGTCAACATTTTCCTGGACAGCCTCTTATCCGACAGGGTTAAGCGGTGGTGCTGCCAATGGCGTGGGGAATGTTGCCGGAACGCTATCTAATTTCACTAACGTACAACTGAGTGCTGTGTTTACGGTAACGCCTGCCTCCACACCAGAGGGCTGTGCTGGAAGCACCTACACTATAACTGTACCCGTAGACCCGGAACCATTAGGTGTTAGTTCTACAAAACCAATTGTTTGTTCTGATAATTCGTTCAGCTTCAATCCCCAATTGGATATAACGAATGCAGTGATGGCGACCTTTTCGTGGACAGCCTTTTATCCTGGTGGCTTAACGGGTGGTGCAGGAAGCGGGACAGGATTAGTTGCTGAAACGCTTACCAATTTAACCGGGGGTGTGTTAAACGCAGAGTATACCGTAACACCGGCATCCTTAAGCGGGTGCTCAGGAAATATGTTTGTGATAACTGTACCGGTTGACACAAATCCCGTTGGTGCAGATGTAACAAAACCCGCAGTATGCTCAAATGTGCTCTTTAGTTTCAATCCTCAAAGTGATATAACCAATGGAGTAGCAAGTACCTTCGTTTGGACTGCAACTTATGGTACGGGGCTTACCGGTGGAGCCGGATCAGGCACAGGGGACATTGCAGAAACCCTTCAAAACGTGACGGGTGCACAGATTGACGCAGTGTACACGGTAATACCAACTTCAGTGGCAGGCTGTGTGGCAACTTCTCCCTTTATCATTACGGTTCCTGTAAATCCCCAACCGGTCGGTTCTGACTCTACCAAACCGGATGTGTGTTCCAATGATACATTTAATTTCAATCCGCAAGGGGAAATTGCCAACCTTGTTACGTCAACATTTGCATGGACAGCGGCTTATCCTGCCGGGCTTGCCAGTGGAGCCGGTGCTGGTACGGGCTTTATTAACGAAACACTTACCAATCAAACGGGCGCTCAATTGAGTGCAGTGTATACCATCATGGCAACATCGGTGGGCGGCTTGTGTGTAAGTGGTACCGACTTTACCATTACAGTTCCAGTAAATCCGGAACCGGTAGGCTCGGATGCACTGAAGCCTGCCGTATGTTCTGATGCGGCCTTCATCATTGACCCGCAAGATGATATCATTAATGTTATAGCAAGCACCTTTGCATGGACAGCCGTCTATGACCCTGGACTAACCGGTGGCGCAGGGTTAGGTACAGGATTATTGTCTGAGACCCTC
>Ga0247727_10007778_pt1 | contig 20237 bp, 14 predicted proteins | sample WisWelCaveWW1625_FD_202498 | JGI IMG/M metagenome (GOLD analysis project Ga0247727, IMG submission 202498) | Biofilm microbial communities from Wishing Well Cave, Virginia, United States - WW16-25 | ecosystem: Environmental > Aquatic > Deep subsurface > Groundwater > Cave microbial mat | place... | reverse complement strand
GGTCGCGGTACGCCATCGCACGCGTGGCGGGCCTATTCGCGCTCATCTGGACGCCGGTGCTCGGCGACCCCGCAGATACCTACGTCGAGGGGCGGATCCAGGCGCGCACGCTGCTGTCGCACTACCTCGCCTGGCGGCTCAACGCCGTCGGCGACGATCCGTACAACTGGCAAGCCCTGATGGAGGAAGATGTCACCAAAATCCTGCAGACGCAGCAGGCGGATGGCTCCTACCGGTTCGGCGCGTGGGAGGGGGCGCACTCGAACTACATGACCGGCCTCGTCCACGATGCGCTCATCAAGTACCACACCTTTGCGCAGGCCGACGCCCGCATTCCTCCGGCCATCAAGAAGACGCTCGATTGGATGTGGGCTACACAGTGGGTGCCCTCGGCCCAGGGGTTCAAGTATGTCTCCGACTCCATGAGCACCGGTGATGAGGCCCCCGCTGCGGATCTGAACATGCTCATTGTCACGGGCTATGGGTGGTATTACCAGCGCTCGCGGGACGCCACCTACCGGCTCCGCGGCGACAGCGTCTTCACTGGGGGCGTCGACCAGTCGTATCTCCCCGGGTACAAGCAGTTCAACCAGCAGTACACCAGCTCGTTCCGCCACCTCGACTACCGGCAGTAGCGGCCGAAGCAGTGTGGCGCAGAGCTCGTGCATGAGCCTGGTAGGTGCCGCGAGAAGGCCATCGGATCGCAGCCACATCACCTGCCACCGATGGCGTGTGGCGCTGCAATGCCCGGATGACTCCATTCCTCAGTCCCCGGGCGCCCTTGAGCACACGCGTGTTTGGAGCACCTGGCCGAGATCAACCATGGGCCGTCGCGGCCGTGGTCGTCGGCCTGTCGGTGCTGTTCTACGTGTCCAACCCCTACTGGTACGGGGACGCGATCTGGTACGCGACGGAGATTGGGCGCGACCGACCTCTGCCTCTGGACGCCGGCCATCTCATCTGGCGGCCCGTGGGCGCCCTCTTGTGGCGCGCTCTCCGCGACGTCGAGGACGCGGTGGACCCCCTGGTCGCGCTGCGGCTTCTGTCATCGGTGGCGACAGCGAGCCTCTGCGTGCTGACGTACCGGGCAGGCGGTCGTCTTGGGTTCGGCCGGCACGAGGCCCTCGCGGCCGCAGCCATCGTGGCTGGCTCGAAGGTCTGCCTCGCCTACGGCGGCAGTGGATCGTCCTACCCTGCGGCCATGGCGCTCGGTGTCCTGGCGCTGATGCCGATGCTGCCACGCGAAACACGCGCGGGCTGGCAACTGCGCGACGGCGCGGCATCGGTGGCGGCATTCACGGCCGCGTGGGCTACCTGGGGCGTAGCGGCACTGCTACTTCCCGCCGTCTTTGTCGCGGCCCTCGTCTACGGGACAGGCACTCTCGCCCACCGTGTTCGCCGGGCCGCGGCGCTCTGCGTCGCCGCCGGCGGCTCCGTGCTCGCGGTCGCTTTAGGGGTGTATCTCTTCTGGGTGCACACGGAGACCGGCCCCGCCTTCTCTCCGTGGCTCGGGGCAGCCGGCCACGAAATCCCCCTGCTCGGTTCCGTTCTTGGTGTAGCGCGGGCAGCTGTGGGCTTCGTCAATAGCCTGGTCCATCTCGGGACTCTTCCAAGATCGATGAAGGGCATCCTGCTCGCCGACTGGTCAATTGTCGACCGCCGCGACACGGCGCTCGGTGCCGCCCTCCTCCTGCTGGCGGGGACGGGCCTGGTCCTGGCCGGGAGACGTATGGCAAAGCGCTTGCAGCACCCGCGTCAGAACACGATCAGGATCGTGGCGATGACCTGCGGAGCACTCCTTCCGCTGACCGCATTCGCCGTGCTGTGGCAGGGGTCAGATGTCGAGCGGTACAGTCTAGCCGTGCCTCTGGTCGCCCTGGCCGCGGTGCACTGCGTACGAGAGAGCGAACGACAGACCAAGCGACGTGGGCTGCGAGCCATCCCTGCCGCCTGGCTGCTGGCTGGCGTCATTTGCCTCGCGAACGCCTCGACCTTCGTAGTGCCCCGCCTCATCACCCGCGGCGGGGTGCTCATGGCCCTTGGCCGCGAAGCCAGGGATCACCTGGGAGCCGGTGCCCTGGTCGTCTTCACCGGGCAGGATCTCTGGGCGCCGGTCGAGTCGGCCACGGAGTACTTTTGGGGCCTCGACGCGTATGACATCCACTACGACGTCAGCGTACGGGACGCGTCCGGATGGGACGCTCGCCTGCGTGACGTAGTAGCATCAGCGCTGCAGCGCTCAGGCAGGATCGCTCTGCTCTCCGACCTACTCGGCCGCCCCACGCCCGGAGGCATCGGACTGAGCACGCGGGAATACCCTGTGCCCTCCCTGGATGACGTCGCTCGGCAGTTCGCCGGCTGGACAGTAGGGGAGGGGTGGCGTGTGGGACGGTTCACCTTCCTGGAAGTGACACCGCCGGGGACACGAGCGCCGTGACGGGCGTTCGCCGTCCCCGGCTGCTCTTCCTCTGCCAGACGCTCCCGTTCCCTCCGGACTCTGGCGTCGCGATTCGGTCCTACAACGTGCTCCGGCTCCTGTCGCAGGCGTTCGACGTGACCGCACTGTGCTTCTGGCGGTCCAAAGGTGGGGGGGGCGAGGAACGCTTCGCGGAGAGCCTGGCCCGTCTGCGGGAGCTGGCCGAGGCCGACGCGTTTCCATTGCCCCAGGAGCACTCGCGCCCGCGTTTGGCATGGGACCACCTCCGCAGCGTGGTCCACAACCGGGTCTACACGGAGTTCGCCTACCAATCGCGCGAATTCGAGCACCGATTGGCGGAGTTCCTGCGAACGCGGCGGTTCGATCTGGTGCACGTCGACAGTCTTGTGCTCTCGCGCTATCTGCCCCTGCTGGGTGACACGCCGGTGGTCTGCCAGCATCACAACGTAGAGTCACAGCTCCTTCGTCAGCGTAGCCGGTACGCGCACGTGCCCTGGCTGCGCGTCTACCTGCGACACCAAGCGCGTCTCATGGAGCGAGAGGAGCGGCGGTGGATCCCACGCGTCGCTCTGAACCTGACCGTGTCCGAGCAGGACCGCCGCGCGCTCGAGCGGCTGGCTCCCCGCGCGCGAGTCAGCGTGGTACCGAACGGCGTGAATGTCGAGGAGCTTCACCCCGAAACTGGACTGCAGGACGGTCTGGTATTTGTGGGGGAGTCGACGTGGTTCCCCAATCGCGACGCGCTCGAGTTCCTCTGCCAAGCGATCCTGCCCCGCCTTCGAGAAGCCGGGGTCGAGGCGCCGGTGCGGTGGGTGGGCAGAGCCACCGACAAGACACGACGGCTGTACCGAGACCGCTACGGCATCGAGTTGACTGGGCATGTACCCGATGTGCGCCCATTCGTCCGGGACGCGGCGTGTTATGTCGTGCCTCTGAGACTCGGCGGCGGGACGCGTATCAAGATCCTCGAGGCCTGGGCGATGGGGAAAGCGGTCGTGAGTACGTCCATCGGGTGCGAAGGCCTAGCGGCCGAGGACGGCCGAAACATCCTGATCCGGGATACGCCACAAGGCTTCGCCCAGGCGGTACGGCTGGTGCTCCGAGATGCAGTGCTGAGCCGAGGGCTCGGCGGAATGGGGCGCCGGACGGTCGAACGGCTCTACAGCTGGGAGGTCATTGGAAAGAAGTTGCTCGCCGAGTACGCTGCGCTGCTTCACGTCCCTGCAGCTTGACTTTCGCCAGCAGCTCTCAGCGGACACCACGCGTCGAACCCTGTCGCTGAATCTCGCACCTGTTGCGCGCGCGCAACGGGCTGATCTCGTCCGCCGACACCTTGCGTCAACCCGAGATTCGTGAAGTCCTGGCTGACGTGGTTCAGCGCCGCCGGAGCGAGTCGGTGGCTGGTATGCGGGTTGCACACCGTGGCTTGGACCACAGGGAATTGAGGGGTTCCACCTGGAGGCTTCTACGGCTGGCTTGCTCCTTCTCAGCCTGGGACTCGGCGCCATGCTGTATGCCTACGCGGGATACCCCTGGCTCCTGCGCCGGCTGCCAGACCGCCCGCCGCGCCGGGGGGGAGAGGCGTCCCCCTTTTCGGTGTCGGTGGTGATGGCAGCGCGCGGGTCGAGGCGCGAGGTCGAGGGGAAGATACGGGAGCTGCTGCGCGCGCCCTCCGCCAACCTCGAAGCGATCGTGGTGCTCGATGGTCCGGATCCCGAAGCCGCTCAGGCGCTCGCCCGCATTGAGGACCAGCGGCTTACGTGCATCGTGCTGCCCGAGCGAGCGGGCAAGGCGGAGGCGCTCAACCGTGCCGTCGCCGCGGCGAAGGGCGACGTGCTCGTATTCACGGATGTCCGGCAGCTGGTCAATCCGGAGGCGATTGACCGACTGGTCGAGGCCCTTCGGTCGCCCGATGTGGGTGCCGTTTCGGGAGCGCTCCGGCTGAGCCCGGGACTTCGCGGGAACAGGCTCCTCGATGTCTATTGGAAGTGGGAGCGGCGGCTCCGGTTTCGCGAAGCCCGCTGGGACAGCAGCGTCGGCGTGACGGGCGCCCTGTACGCGCTGAAACGCGAGTTGTGGAAGCCGCTGCCGCTGGGACTGTTGCTCGACGACTTGTGGGTTCCGATGTGCGTGGTCCGGGCCGGGCTGCGGGTGGGATTCGAGCCGCGAGCGGTCGCCGTGGATCGCCCGGTCGACGCTGACTCTGCTGAATTCACCCGGAAGGTCCGAACTCTGACGGGGAACTACCAGTTGATGGCGTGGATGCCATGGGTACTCAATCCCTTCCAGAATCGCATCTGGTGGCAGTTCCTATCCCACAAGGCGCTCCGGTTGCTCACCCCGCTGGCCACGCTCTGCGTCGTGGCAGGCGTGCTATCGCTCGGGACGGTGTGGGCCCTGATCACGGGCGTGCTCTGCGCATTGACGCTATTGGGGGCCTGGGTACTCCTGGCTCAGCGGGGCACGTCGTGGCACCAGGCGCTCGGCTTCCTGCGCAGTGGGATCATGCTGCAGCTCGCCCTTACGATCGCGGGGATCAATGCCATAGCCGGACGATGGGATCTGTGGACCGAGCCAGTGAAGCATCCCCCTCAAGAGAGCTAGGCGTTGCCATGCCAGCTGGGCCCCTACCCTCGATCGGATCGCCGGCGGGAGGACCGGCCCCAGAACGACCCAGCGCGCGTCGGGTGACCTGGCGTTCCGTGGCACCGTCGAAATGGACGTGCCTGGTCACCGGTGGCGCGGGTTTCATTGGCTCGCACCTGGCCGAGCGACTGGTGCAGCTGGGTCATCACGTTCGAGTCACGGATGACTTTTCCACGGGCATTCGGGACAACCTCGTGCACCTCGACGGGCAGCTGGAGCTCCTGGAGGGCGACCTGACGGACCCTGGCGTGTGTGAGCAAGCCGTCGAGCAGATAGATGTGGTGTTTCACCTCGCTGCTCTCGCGAGCGTGCCGCGCTCCCTCACGAATCCGTGGGCGACACACGACGCGAACGTCAACGCCACGCTTCACCTCATTCGCGCCAGCCAGGCGGCGGGAGTGAGGCGCCTGGTGTACGCGAGCTCCAGCTCCGTTTACGGAGACATGCCCACCCTGCCCAAGACCGAGTCGGCTGAGGCGCTGCCGCGATCGCCGTATGCCGCTGCCAAGCTGGCGGGCGAGCAATACGTCCTCGCCTACGCTCGCGGCGGGCTCCTCAACGGCGTCGCCCTGCGATACTTCAACGTCTTCGGCCCTCGCCAGAACCCTCACTCCCCGTATGCGGCCGTGGTGCCGGCCTTCTTAAAGGCGGCGCTTTGGTGCGAGCCGGCCATGCTCTTCGGCGACGGCGGTCAGACGCGCGACTTCACGTACGTCGACGATGTGGTAACGGCGAATGTTCTCGCGGCCAGCGCACCTGCTGATCTGGCAAATGGCATGGTCATCAACATCGGCGGTGGCAGGCGGACCTCGCTGCTGGCGCTGCTGCAGCTCATCATGCAAGTGACCGGTCGAGAGGTTAAGTGGGAGCGCCGACCCGCACGCGAGGGCGACGTGCGAGACTCCCTGGCCTCTCTCGATCGCGCCGAGAGAATCCTCGGATACCGGCCTCAGGTGGCGCTCGACGAAGGACTGAAGCGCACCTGGAACTGGCTGCGGAGCACAGTCTAGTGCCGCTTGACCCCCGGCTCGACCCCGCCATCCCCTCGGCGGTGTTTGGTGGCGCCGCTAACGACGCCCCCAGCCGGGTCCAACCCAGCGATCTCCCGAGGCGCCAGCGCGCGCCTAGGTATCATCTCCCGCAGTTCTGGCGTGGTGCGCCCTGGCTGGTCTGGCTTCTCGTCGCCATCGACGCCGCTCGGTTGCACGAGCTCCTCGGCGTGCCTGCCGTGCTGCGGCCCGCCCTGGTCACATCGGTCCTCGGCGTGGTGCTCCTGTGGATCAACACCAACGCCGCCGCGATGCGGTCCGCCATCTCCTCCCGGCCAACGATCCTTGTACTGGGGTATGCCGCATGGTCGGTCGTCACCGTTCCGTTCGCACTCTGGCCGGGCCTCGCCCTGAACACGGTGCGCTCGTTCTTGCCCACAATCGTGCTCTTCGGATCGATCGTGCTCTGTGCGCCGGTTCGCGCCAGCGTGGAAAGCGTTCAGCGAGCCCTGGCGTTTTGCCTGGCAGCGTTTGCGGCTGGCGCGCTCGCCCTGGGCACGGACGGGATGACCGGACGGCTTCAGGTACAGGGCTCGTACGACTCCAATGACATGGCTGCCGTGATGGCCCTGGGGTTTCCGCTCCTCGGTGGCGTGGCGGCGCGGGCCCGAGGAGTCAGCCGGCTGCTGGCCCTGCTTGGGAGCGTCGTAACCGTGATCGGCGTGCTGGCGTCGGGCTCTCGCGGCGGCGTGCTGGCGCTCCTGACAGGAGCCCTCGTCCTAGTGCTGGGGCAGCGCGGCCCACGTCGCGTCAAGTACCTCATCGCACTTGTCGGCGCGGCCATCATCTGCTGGAACGCCGCCAACCCCACGCTGCGTGACCGGATGGCCACGCTGCTCTCCTGGCGAGACGACTACAACGTCCGGTCGGAGACCGGTCGCGTCGAAATCTGGAAGCGAGGCGTGCACTACTTGTCCGACAATCCGTTCTTGGGAGTTGGGGCGGGCAACTTCCCCATCGCCGAAGGGGGGTGGCTGGCGGGCCAGGAACGCCATGGGAAGTGGAGCGCCGCGCACAATGCCTATGTGCAGGCGTTCGCGGAGCTGGGGTTGATCGGGGGCACGCTCTTCGTCTCCCTCCTGGTGGCGGCGGGATGGCGGGCGCGCAGGGCCTGGCGCGCGTCGGCCGCGGCCGGGCGTCCAAACGTGCGACGCCCGGAGCTGTTCGCAAGCCTTTGCGCGTTTTCGGTAGGAGCTCTGTTCTTATCCCTCGCGTACACCCACGTGCTCTTTGCCCTCCTGGGCCTGATCTTCCTCGCCGATCGCACCGCCCACTCAGAATCGGCCGCGCATCCCGAGCCTCGGCCCGTCGGCCCAGCGCGCCGGTGAACCACGCCCCGCAGTCAGCACCGCCAGCCGTCCTCGCAGAACGCTCTGCATCCGGTCCTCACCTTCGGCTCGCCGCGCTCATTGCCGCGGAAGCCATTTCGGGACCCGCTCGTCAGCTGACCGCTCTGGTCCGCCACCTTGCCGGAGCGGGGGTCGAGCCGCTGGTGCTGTTGTTCCATCGCCGGGGTCGACCGTATCCAACGCTCGCACGATACCTCGAGGCCGAGCGGGTTCCGCACGAAGTGATTGTTGATCGGGGCCCATGGGACTGGCGCCCACTACGGACAGTCGGACGGGTGTTGCGCGCCTGGCGTCCCTCCGTGGTCCAGACGCATTCGTACAAGGCCACGGCGATCGCCTATCTGCTGCGCCAGCTGGGGGCAACCTGGCCCTGGGTCGGGTTCTTTCACGGCGCGACCACCGAAGATCCCAAGGCCCGACTGTACCACTGGCTCGACCGCCGTCTCCTTCGGGCGGCGGACCGGGTTGTGGTCATGTCGCGAGCACAACTCTCCGGCTTCGCCCCCGCAGCGGGCAAGACGCGCGTAATCTACAACGCCGTGCTGGCACCTCATGGCAACGATGAGCCTGCGGAGCGAGCCCGGTCGGCGGGAGGGTGTCGTTCGCCTACCTCGCCCTGCATCGCCGTGATCGCACGCTTGAGTCGAGAGAAGGGCGTGGATCTGTTCCTCGATGCGTGCGCCGCCCTCGCGGCCCGCGGGGTGTCCTTCTCGGCCGTCGTGGCAGGCGCTGGCCCGGAGCGCGCCCGACTCGAAACTCAGCGGCGCGCGCTGGGGCTCGAGCAGCGTGTTGTCTTCCTGGGGCAGGTCGAGAACATGCGGCAGCTCTATGCGCAAGTCGATCTTGTCGTCATTCCCTCGCGCAGCGAAGGGCTGCCCAACGTGCTGCTCGAAGCTGTTTGGGCCGGAGTCCCGGTCGTGGCCACTGGGACGGGCGCAATCCCGGAGATCGTGGGAGACACGCCGGCGGCAGTGCTGGTCCCTGCGGGGTCGGCGAGCGGCCTCACCGAGGGCATCGAGCGAGCGCTGGCGACCGAGACGGCCGCGAAGGCAGACCCCGCCCGTCTCGCCCTCGCGAACTCCGTCTCACTCCACCGGCGGGCCGACGAGCACCTGGCGCTGTACGCGGAGCTCCTTGCCGGAGGGACCAGCGCGTGAGGATCGAGATGGTCCTTCCCACTCTCGCGCCGGGTGGAATGGAGGTCGTCGTCGCTCGCCTGACCAACGGACTGTCACGGCGCGGACATCGAGTGGGAGTGACGTGCCTAGAGCAGGAAGGACCGCTCGCCGATGAGCTGCGAGCCGGGGGGCATCATGTGTCGCTGGTGCCCGCACCCCGACTCCGTGCCATTCTCCGACCTACGTCGCTCGAGGCGTGGCTGAGGGTGCGCGAACCCGATGTTGTTCATGTGCACAGCGGAGCCTGGCTCAAGGCCGCGCGGGCGGCGCGGATGGCCGGTGTCCCGCACGTGGTCCACACGATTCACGGCCTCCTGGACCGAGAGCCCTGGTATGGGCCCGCCCTCAAACGATGGGCAGCGCGATACACCGATCGCGTGGTCGCGGTTTCGAAGCCCCTGGCTGATTACCTCATCGGGAGCGTGCGCCTACCGGCTCGGATGGTCACCGTGATCCCCAACGGGATCGACGTGAAGACCTTTCGGCCAGCCCCGCCCGCCCGCAGTCTGCGGGCTGCGCTCGGCCTCGACGACGCCGCGCTACTCGTCGGCACCGTGGGACGGTTGACGGCGGTGAAGAATCATGCCGACCTGCTTTCGGCATTCGCGCTGATCGAACGCTCGATCCCGAACGCCTCCTTAGTGATTGTCGGAGACGGTCCGCTGCGCGCCAGCCTCGAGCGTCAAGTGGTCGACCTTGGCCTGGAAGGCCGGGTCCGGTTCCTCGGCGCTGCCCGTGACCTCGCTTCCACATATCGAGAGTTGGATCTGTTCGTGCTTTCCTCGATGGCCGAAGGAACGTCGATGAGCCTGCTCGAGGCGATGGCAAGCGGGGTGTGTACCTTGGCGACCGCCGTCGGTGGAACACCCGACGTCCTCGGGTCCGGCGGATTTGGTCTGCTGGTTCCACCCAGGGACCCAACGGCGCTCGCCCGGGCGATGCATCGTTTACTACGCGACCCCAAGCTGCGGTCGCGCCTCGCCGCGGCCGCTCGCCAACGAGTCGAGGAGGGTTACAACGAGGTGACGATGCTGGATCGGTATGAGCAAGAGTACGCTGCCGCAGCCACCGCCCGGCGCGCTGGGCAGATTTTCGTCGAGTCACAGACCTCATGAAGGCGCTCGCCGCCTCTGGGGGGGGGCTCGCGAAGAGGCTGCTGCGGCTGCTCGCGAACGTGATCGCGCTCCCGCTGGTGGCCTGCTACCGGGCGGAGCTGCTGCTTTGGCCCCGCCGGCGGCACACAATCTTCCAAGGGTACAGCCAGCTACTGAGCTTGTGGCCGGGAGCCAGCGGCTCCTTTGTGAGGCGCGCTTTCTACGGCTTCACGCTTCGCAGGTGCTCCCGCGACTGTACCATCGGGTTCGGCAGCATCTTCGCCACGCCCGAGGCCGAGATCGGCGACCACGCTTACATCGGAGCCTTCTGCATGATCGGGCACGTGAACATCGGGAACGACGTCTTGATCGGCTCCAACGTGGACATCTTGAGCGGAAGGCACCAACACAGCTTCGATCGGCTCGACCTGCCGGTGCGCCTGCAGGGCGGCGCGTACACGTCGGTCACGATCGGCGATGACGCGTGGATCGGTAATGGCGCGTGCATCATGGAAGACATCGGGACCCAAGCGATCGTAGCCGCACGGGCGGTCGTCACCAAGCCCGTGCCACCGCGAGCGATCGTCGGCGGGAACCCCGCCACACCGATTGGTGAACGCGGGCAACCGACATCGCCTCGGCACGAGAGGCGGCCATCCGAAAGCATAATCACGCGGTGACAAGCAACTGCTCCCTGCTGCTCGGAGTTGCATGTCGTTGGACGTGCTGGGGCGCCCGCGCACCATGCTGACCATCGTGTCCTAGCGAGCGTGCCCAGCACCGCCGGCGCGGCCAGCTCCTGGACAGCCTATCGGGCAGCATCACTGCCGATACAGAAGGTACCGGAACGAGCTCGTGTAGTTCTGGTTGAACTGCTTGTACCCGTTCAGCCAAGCCAGGTCGACCCCCCCCGTGAAGATATCGTCGCCGCGCACCCGGTAGGTGGCGTCCCGCGAGAGCTGGTAATACCACCCATAGCCCGTGACAATGAGCATGTTCAGATCCGCAGCGGGGGTCTCATCGCCAGTGCTCATCGCGCCGGAGACATACTTGAACCCCCGGGCGGCGGGCACCCACTGTGTCGCCCACATCCAGTCGAGCGTCTTCTTGAGGGCCGTCGGAATGCGAGCGTCGGCCTGCGCGAAGGTGTAGTACTTGATCAGCGCATCGTGCACGAGGCCGGTCATGTAGTTCGAGTGCTGACCCTCCCACGCCCCGAACCGGTAGGAGCCGTCGGGCTGTTGCGTCTGCACGATCTTGGTGACATCCTGCTCCATCAGCGCTTGCCAGTCGCGCGGGCTGTCCCCGACGGCGTTCAGCCGCCAAGCGAGGTAGTGCGACAGCAGGGTCCGCGCCTGGATCCGCCCCTCGACGTAGGTATCGTTGATATCACCGAGGTAAGGGGTCCAGATGAGGGCGAACAGCTCTGCCACGCGGGCGATGGCGTACCGTGACCGCTCGTCACCGGTGAGGAGGTAGTGGAGCTCGAGGCCCTCGAGCTGGGAATTGTGCGGCTGCAGCGCGTAGCCGTTGGGCTCCAGGTAGTCCCGGCGATACGCCACCGCGTCGATCGTGCCCCGATCCCAGTAGCGGGAGTCACCCGTGCGCACCCACCAGGCGTACCAGATGAGCGCCCGATCATAGTAGTTGTAGACCCAGTCACCCCCCTCGCCGGCCCAATGCTGGTCCCCAAACGTGACGAAGTCGCTCTCGTAGGTGGGGAAGGCGGGCGGCGTCGCCGGACTCTGAGCCACGGGCAGCGTTAGCCCGACCAGTTGGGTGCGGACCAAGTAGTCGGCCGACACGGGCAGGGCGACCGCGGCCGGCCGGCTCCAGGTGACGGGCGTCTTCGGGCGATCCGGCGTCCCGCGCGTCACCTGCGAGCCCACGAGCAGCAGCGCCGGCACCGGCGTGCCCGCAACCAGGGAATGCCGGAACTGAATCAGAAAGCCGCGAGCCGATCCGTCGCCGTGCGTGGGGCTCAGTATCTCGACAGATATGGACTCTTCGGCGCCCGCGACTACTAGTGCCACGTTGGCGTTGGCGCCGGGCCACAGATAGCCCGGCGGAAGGGGTATGCCGCTCGAGACGAGGACGTCCCCCGCTCCCGCGTCGAGGCGCACGAGCTGCAGCTGGACTGTATCACGGGCCACGAGTGACACTTGCGGTGACCTGTCGGGCGCGAGCTGGCAGCCGGGCCACGCCAAAAGGGCGACGCAGCCCCAGCAGAGCCAGTGTGCGGTCTTGTGGGACGCCTGCATGGATCCTCCTCCGGATATCGCTTGGCCGGCGTGGTACCGGGCGATGAAGAATGCCCGCCGACACTCGGAGAGCGCTAGGGGTTCAGTCCAATGGCTACCGAGCATGTTCCCGAACGTGACAGGGGTCGGCACCTCGCCAGTCGCTGCCCTGGGATCGTCGTCGTCGACGCGAACGGTTCCATGCAGCGCATTCCCCGACGCCCGACGCGCTCACCGTCAGGGGACCGCGCGAGCGAAGGGCACCCCTGCTCCGCGGCCGGGTCCTGGCGGCGTTGCAGCGCAGGTGTGCAGACCGTGGCGCCATCAGTCGGCGATCGACTTGATGACGACTGCCGGGTTCCCGGCGATGAGGGTGTTCGCCGGCACCGAGCGGGTAACCACCGACCCGGCCCCCACCACTGAATTCTCGCCGATCGTGACGCCGCGCGTCACGATCGCGCCGCCACCGATCCACACGTTTGCCCCGATGATCACCGGGTTCGCCTCGTCGAGGGTGAACGACTCACCGCGAAGCCGTCGCGCTGGGGAGAGGGGGTGACTGATGTTGTCAAAGATCTGTACGTTTCCGGCGATCATCGTGCCGTCTCCGATGCGAACGCGCTTCGCGACGCTGATCGTCGTCTGGTAGCCGATGAACACGCGGTTGCCAATCTCGAGCACGGCGTCGGTGGAGACCTTGAAGCCCACGACCCAGGTGTTCCGGGGATCGATCGTGACATCGTCGCCGATGAGAATCCGCCCGTTGCCCATCATCAGCGGGAGGGCGCCTCCGAGCCGAAGTCGCCGGCCGACGTGGTCACAGCGGTATCGCAACAGAGGCTCACGGTACAGGATCTTTAGGAGGAGCGGCCAGAGCGTGCGACGAAGGCTCCATTCCGCGTACAGCACCGCCGCGAGCGGGCGGATGACCGGGAGACGAAGGTCCAGCAACGTGCGCCAGGCTCGGCGGGCGTGCCGGAGAGGGCCAGCGTCGCCGCGCCGAGCAGACATGAGCAGCTGGTCCCATGAGGTCATCCTCAAGCTCCGATCGCCGACACGAGTCGGCGCAGCTGGCGCTCCGTCGTGAATTCGGCGAGGGCCGCCGGGTCTGGGATGGCGCTGTTCGCGAAGGTCCCGTGACGACGCACGGATTCTATGGCGTTCGCCGCTGCCTCGACATCATCGTCAGCGACGACCCGGTGGCCTCCGACCTGGTGTAGAAGACGGGCGACGTCACCATCACGGTCCGCATACGCGAGGATGGGCACGCCCGTGCCCAGATACTCGTAGAGCTTGTTCGGGATCTGGACCGGCTGGCCTTGCGCCAAGAGCAGCAGGAGGTCGGCCCGCCCAAGAAAGGCGAGGCAGGCGTCGTTGTCCACCCAGTCGTGAAACCGAACAACGTCGGCGAGACCGAGACCGGCCGCAGCCGATTCGATCGACACGTCGTGATACCACCGGCAGTGCCCAACAAAGTCGACTTGTAGCTCTTGCGGTGTGAACGCACAACGCTGCCGTACCGTCGCGATCGCGCGGAGGAACGGGCGAGGGTCGCGCCGGTGATAGAGCGTGCCAGCGTAGGCGATACGAAGCGGCGACGCTTGGCGGGGCTGGCGCCGTGCGGGGGCGATCCTCTCGATCCCGCTTGGTGCGAGTACGAGCCGGTGCCGGGCGGCCGAAGGTAACTTGGCGGAGAGCAACTCGTACATCCCTTCACTGACCACCACGATCTGGTCGGCGGCGCCGAGGCACCAACGCTCAAGCAAACCGTCCGCGGCATCGCTGAATCGGCTTCGCACGTGACGCGGTTTCCAGGGGTTGTCCGTCCAGGGATCGCGGAACTCCATGACCCACCTCGCGCTGCTCCCCAACACGCCCCTCAGCAGGAGACCTGCAAGGTGTACGGAGAACGGGGGGGCCGTCGTATAGACGAGATCCACAGCGCCGCGCATCCGCCGCCATGCGGCGATCGCAGCTGGGGCGATGAATCCCTGGCGGTCATCAGGCAGCCACAGCAGGGAGAACAGATACCGTTTCCAGGCGGTGACTCCCTCCGGTGCGTCGACTACGGGACCTTCGCGGCCGACCTGTTCAGCGCTGCGCTTCGCCTTGCTCCTGAGCCGCCGCTTGAGCGCGAGATACCAGTCCCGCGGGCCAGGCCAGGGCGTGACGTGGAGTACTGGTGCGCCCGGATCCGACGACGGGTCCATCGCCGGCGTTGCGACGCCCCAGTTGGCGGTCACTACCGTCACCTCGTGACCGGCCATGCACAGCGCTCGTGCGACCTTGGCGGCGCGCAGCGATCCCACCGCGGGCGCCGGTGGGTAGTGGTATGACAGCAGTAGTACTCTCATCCCCCTCACTCGGCCGTGGCCCGCGTGGCGTCCTCGGATGCGCCGGTGCTACTTGGCGGGTCTCTGGTGTGCAAGCGCTGTGCGTCCGCGGGCCGTCGGGCGTTTGTCGTCAAGCAGTTGTCGAGTGGTAGGTTACAGCGCATCGGAGCGACGTAGCCGAGAAATCTCTCGCGGGGTGTGGCGAGCGCGCTACACCAAGCTGAAGGCGGGCTCGTGGGAGGGGCTCGCGCGGCCTGGGTCAACCCTCGGCGTCGGAGTGGTCGGTCGCGCCGTCCGGCCCGCTGGTTGGATTGCCACCACCGTTAGCTCCTGGCCCGCCCGCCGGAACGGTGGCACAACCTTCGCGCGCAGCCCGCGGCGATCCCACCGCGGGTGTTGGTTGGGTAGCGGCGATCCCACCGCGGGTGTTGGTGGGTAGTGGTAGGCGAGCAACCGCACTCTCACGCGGACACCCTCCCCCCGCAGCGGGTCCAATATTGGTAGAACGTGTCGGCGAATCGAACCAGGTACCCGTAGTCCTGCAACCCTGCGCGGTAGGCGTAATAGGCGACGCGGAGGCGCTGCCGGCGAAGCAGCGCGTCGGGGAAATCGTCGGCGTCCAGGAGCTGCCGCGCCCGCCGGAGGAGCGCACGCCGTTCGCGTCGCGCAGACCACCCCTGCCACCTTGGATGCCACTGGTCGCACAGGTGCTCGGGCAGTGGCAGCGGACAGGGCGCGTGGCCAGGGTACGCCTGCCAGGCTACACCCGTCGCCACAGTGGGCAGGTGCGCGAGCCACTTCATGTAGAACGCGTGCCGGAGGCACAGGTCGAGCGGAGCCGCGAACACGACTTCCAGAAAGCTGCTGTCGAAGAACGGTGTGAGCAGCTCGATGTGGTGCAGGTCGAGGTCCTCGTAGTGCTTGACGAAGTCCCGCCGCTGCTCGTTGAGCATCAGGAACAAGTGGAATGCGCGCGCGGGGTCATCCCCTCCGATAGCGTCAAGCTCTGCGGCCGAGCCTTCAACGAGCACGGCGCTCGCGAAAGCTGCGACGCGACGCTGCAGCACGTACGTGAGAACCCGAGCACCCTCGTCATCCAAGTAGGTCCGGATGGCTGCCTCGCGCCGCCCCTTCCGCATGTGCTCGCAGATGGCATCGGTCATCAGGAGGTGGCCGACACCGACGCTGCCGCCGTTGCCCGCCCACACGGCAAGGGGTCGTTCGGGCGGGTATTGGTGCCACGCGGGAGCGGTGGTCCACGGGCGCTGCAGCAGTACCTGAGAATACCAGGTCTCAGCCGTCGGGTCGACGGAGACTTCCTGATGCATCGTCCCCGCGCGGTCCGCGAAGTTCCTCGCGAGCAGCGGATCCAGCAACCCCGAGAAGCTGGAGAACGTCACGGTGTGGACACGAGCTCCGGCCTGACGGAGCACGGCCACTATCGATCGGGAGTCTAGGCCGCCGCTCAGCAACGCGGTCGTCGTCGAGTCGCCGCCGAGCCGTCGCGCTACCGCATCGCAGAACCGCTCCGCCGCCTCCCGCGCGAGCTCGTTCTCGTCCAGTCGAGCAGCCGGAAGCCGGTCCCACTGCCAGTAGGAGGCCCGGGTGGTCCTGGAGCCTGAGAACTCGACCCCCTCGCCGGGCTGCACCGTCCGGATCCCGGTGAAGGCAGTGCGATCGCCGAGTGGAAACCCGATACTTGCGATCTCGGTCACGGCGCGGAGATCCATCGACTTGGGCACTATGGATATCGCTTCGAGGATCCGCAGGGCCGATCCGAACACCACGAAGCGGTCATCGGCCCAGTAATACATCGGCCGCATGCCCAGCTTGTCCGTGGTGAGCACCAGTCGGTCGCCCGCCGCGTCGTACAGCGCCGCGCAGAAGCTCCCCCGGCAGTCGAGCTGCACGGGGCCGCGGCCTGCCTTCCAAAGATCGTGCATCAGCCCCAAGTCGTCGGCGCGCGTGCGTCGGGGGCGCCCGCGGGAGGCGCCCAAGAGTGCCTCCCCAGCAAGGGTGGCGACTGATTCGCCAGGATGCGCTTGGAACGCGGATACGCCGTACGCCCCGACATCTACCTTCGCCACTACGCAGCGCGGGCTGCGGAAGACCTGGCGGGCGCGGCCGGGTTCTCGCGACACAGCCGGGAACAACTCGCTGCACAGGGCATGCGGCAGCGGTACACCCGCGATTCGACTGTAGGCTCCCGCGATGATGGTCATTGAGCTTCTCGGGGCCCTGGGTTGCTCGGGGGCAGCTGCCCCTCTCCGCCAGGCGCTTGCTCAAGCAGCGAGCTCTTGCGGCGCTCGAGGGAGCGTGCGTCGCGGAGGAATCGGTAGAACGCCTCGATACGCGCGCGATGGAAGACGAGGCAGGCCAGCGCGTAGATTGCCGCCCCCGCGAGCGCTGTGACGACGAGGCGCGGCAGGGGTGCCCAGTGCAGGTCGAGAACGCGCTGCAGGCCCAGCACGCCTGCGCTCATGAGCACGCAGGCACTCAGCGCCGGCCAGAGCGCCTGGAAGTATGCGCGAACGGGGAGGTGGATTCTTCGAAAGACCAACCAGAGCACGGGAATCGTCAGGAGGGGGCTGGCGAGCAACCACGCCGCCGCGATGCCCGTGGCGCCCCAGTGGCGGCCGAGCAGCCAGAAACTGACCGGCATGATTAGGACGCCAAGAACACCATACCGAAACGCACGCCGTGACTCCCCGACGATGAAGAGTACCTGCGGCACGATTGGTATGACGGATCGGAGTGCTGCGCTGACGCCCAGCACCTGCAGGGGGCCGACGGTGGCGCGCCACTGGTCACCGAGAACGACCAACACGAGGTCTCGGGCCACGAGGGCCATCCCGAAGCCAGCGGGCCAGGCGAGGAGAGCGAGGCCCTCGGTGATTCGCAGGACGTAGCGCCTCAGGGCGGCGTGGTCCCGCTGCACCGCCGAGAAAACCGCCGGGGTCACTCGGGTCACGAGCGCGCAGATCCTGTCCAACGGCACTTCGGCGATCGTCCAAGCAAACGAGTACGCGCCCAGCGCCGCTTTGCCGAGCAGTCGGCCGGCGACCGCGAAGTCCGCGTTGGAAGTCAGGTACCAGCAGAGACGCGAACCGATCAGGTGGGCGCTGAAGGTAAGGGCAGGTCCGAGTGTTCGGGGGCGCGGCCAGGCGAACGCGTGCCGCCGTACCGCAACAATGGCTGTAGTTGAGAGCGCTGCGCTCAGGAGCTCGCCGAACACGAGGGTCCAGTATCCGAAGCCCAGCAGGGCGACAGCGACCATGGCGGCGGCGAGAACCAAGGCCTGACCAGCGTCAACCAGGGCCAGTGTCTTGAAGCGCAGATCCCGCTCCAGGAGGGCTGACGGTACTGTCTTGAAGGCTCCGATGAGAAACCCTGCCGCCAGGACCATGATGACGGGCGGGAGTTGAGGAGAGTGGAAGAAGCGACCGAGCGGGCCGGCGGCCCCGATGGAGGCGGCAAAGGCTGCCACTCCGAACAAGAGCGACAGACTGTTGATCTGCGCGATGGCCTCGTCGCTCAAGTCACGGAGCGCGACGACGGCCGACCCCAGCCCGAACTCACTGACCAGCGTGACCAGACCCAGGAACACGGTGGCCATGCCGAACAAGCCGTAGTCGGCGGGCGTGAGGATTCGTGCGACGATGAGGGTCGCCGCCCACCGGAGCAACTGGCCCGCCGACTTGGCTCCGGCGTTCCAGGCAATGCCGCTCATGAGGGAGGAATCGAGCGTGCGGCGAACCTCAATCGGGCTCGCATCGCCGGCCGAGCGCAAGGTGCCGCCTAGCGTGCTCTGGCGCGGCGACATCACTCGTACCGGTGGGGAGCATCCATACTCGGCACGCAGCAGGCAATAACAGGACCGGCGCGCCTTGGCGTGAGCGGTGTCGCCTCCCGTCTGCGAACGCACGGGCCGGCTTCCGCTTGGGCGGCGGGGTGTGCCCTGCTGATCGTTCGCCGGCATCGCACGCACTAGCTCCTGGAGCCATGTCGCCTCCATCCGGTGCCTGGAGGGCCGGCCGGCTGTTGGTCCCGATCCCGGAAGTCCAGGAGTACGGCCAGGCCTCGGGGTGATGCGTCCCCGCAACACCCCGGGAAGGGGGTCGGGAAAGCCCTGCGGCAACTACAGACGGCGAGCGCTCTCGTGCGGCCGCGGCCGCGGGCTGAAATGGCACCCCTCTTGCCCATTGAGGCACGCAAAACGGGGCACTTTCCGGGACGCACGCTGGGCGAAGCTAAGGGGAACACCATGCCGCCATCGCAGCTGCCGACAATAGACGCGCAGCGTCGGTTCTGGGACTGGCACTGGCAGCACGCGGAAGAGCGGAGGGTTGTCAACGGCTGGACGTTGAGGCGGGGCGAGACGATTCTCCGGTTGCTCGAGTCGCTTCGGCTGGACCGTCCTCGGATCCTGGACCTCGGCTGTGGACACGGCTGGTTTTCGGCCGAACTCGCTCGGCTGGGCGAGGTCACGGGCATCGATCTCTCCGACGAGGCCGTCGCTAGGGCGCGGGCGCAGTATCCAGGGATCACCTTCATCGCGGGTGATCTCTACGATCTTCCGCTCCCACTGGGTGACGTCGATGTCGTCGTGTCGCAGGAGGTCGTCGCTCACGTGCACGACCCGGAGGGCTACGTTCGCCGAGCCGCGCAAGCCCTGCGGCCTGGCGGGTACCTCGTCCTGGCCACGGCCAACAGATTCGTCATGGAGCGCCTCGGCGACCTGGGCTGGTCCCGACAACCACCGGAGCACATCGCGCAACACCTGGACCGACGCGGCTTGAGGCAATTGCTGCGTCCGTACTTTCGAGTGCTGCGCCTCACCTCGATCATCCCCCTCGGGGAGAGGGGGATCCTGCGCGTGATCAACTCCCACAAGCTCAACATTGTGTTGGGGTGGCTCATCCCGCGCCGCTACCTCGAGGCACTGAAGGAATGGGCCGGGCTGGGCTACGAGTTGATCGTGCTAGCGCAAAGGCGCGGGTGAGCGGGGCGCGCCGACCGTGAAGCGGATCGCGGTATTGGGCCACGCCGGCATGCAGAACCTCGGGGACGAGGCGCTGTTTGCCGCCGTCATCGGGGCCGTCCGTGCGCGCGACCCGAGCGCTGAAATCGTCTGCATCAGCATGCGGCCGGAGGACAGCCGCCGGCGGCATCGAGTCCAGAGCTTCCCATTGCGCCGGGCCGGCGTTGGCTTGCCAGCCGCCGAGGAGCGGGCGGCCCCGCCGTCGCAGGTGCGCGCTGCGTTACGGCGGCTTAAGGACAGCATCAAGACCATAGGGTGGCTCCGCCGGCCCCTGGCCCGCCTTGCGGGCGTGGCCCGAACCGTGGCCGCGTGGCCGGGCGAACTGGCCTTCCTCGTCGTGTCCCGCCGCAGGCTGAGCGGCGTCGACCTGCTGCTTGTGGCCGGCTCTCAGCAACTTAACGACGCCTACGGCGGTCCCTGGGGGTTTCCGTACACGTTGCTGAAGTGGTCGCTCCTAGCGCGGTCGGTCGGTGCCAGAACGGCGTTTCTAAGCGTAGGCGCGGGGCCCATCCGGTCGCGTCTCAGCCGGATCTTCCTGGGGCGCGCGTTGAGCCTGGCGAGCTATCGGTCCTTCCGCGATGCAGCCTCGAGCGAGCTGGTGCGTACGGAACTCGGTGTGTGCGAGCCTGGCCCGGTCGTGCCGGATCTGGCGTTCAGCCTGCCCGTCCCCGCCCGTCGATTGAGGGCGGAGGGCGTGCCGGCCGGTGTGGCCGCGAACCCTGTGCCGTTCTTCGACGGCCGGTACTGGTTCGCGCAGGATCCGGCGGTCTACGAGCGGTACGTGCGGCGGTTCGCGGCATTCAGCGACTGGCTCGTCGCGCGGGGCCACAGCCTGTCGTTCTTCCCGACCCAGTTGGGCGCGGATCCACC
>Ga0247727_10007777_pt1 | contig 20239 bp, 18 predicted proteins | sample WisWelCaveWW1625_FD_202498 | JGI IMG/M metagenome (GOLD analysis project Ga0247727, IMG submission 202498) | Biofilm microbial communities from Wishing Well Cave, Virginia, United States - WW16-25 | ecosystem: Environmental > Aquatic > Deep subsurface > Groundwater > Cave microbial mat | place... | reverse complement strand
TGATGGAAATGGCCTCTCTTGAAAAGACGTGTGTACTCATTCCAACGCCGGGACAGTTTGAGCAAGAGTACCTCGCAAAGTTCATTCGGCGACAGCACATTCGTTTCGTTCAGGCCGACCAAATGGAGAGTCTTAGCAAGCTTTTTTGAAAAAAATCAGTAATATTGATCTCAATGAGAGATACCGAAATTTTGAAAGTCACCGCAACCCAGGAATTGTCGAAAGCGACGATTATGCGGGCCGAACCGGATCTTCTCATCACGCGTTATCGCTTTGATGTAGTCATCGACGAGGCCGACGCAGAGAAAATCGACGAAGCCCACACGCAAATGTGTCTTGGGAAGGAAGTATTCATCATTGTCGATTTACAAAAGGGACTCACTAAGATTTCGAAGGAGGCCGAGGAGTTTTTTACCAAAAAGGGAAAAATGGTTCCGTATATCAAAGGCGTTGCCTTGGTCGATAATTCAAAGTCTTCTTTTTTCGCAAATTTTCTCCTGAAACTCCACAATTTTATTTATCCGACAAAATCTTTTTCAAATCTCGAAGACGCAGCACGGTGGATTGATACGCAACGAAAAACGGTCGAAAAAAAATAGATTTTCTTAGGTCGACTGTAGAACGAATTTGGTAAATTGAAAGAATGAAAGTGTATCTCGATAACGCAGCGACTACGCCGATGGCTCCTGAAGTCATCGATGAAATGGCCCGTGTGATGAAGGATGTTTACGGAAATCCTTCTTCGATTCACTCCTGGGGTCGGGAAGCAAAAGGTATTATTGAAATTGCGCGTCGGAAAGTTGCAAAATTCATCAATGCCGAACCCAAGGAAGTTGTGTTTACTTCAGGTGGAACGGAGGCCGACAATATGGCCATCCTTTCTTCGGTTAGCGACCTCGGGGTTACCCGCATCGTATCTTCGGACATCGAGCATCACGCAGTGGGTCACAGCATCAGCCATCTGCACAATGCCACGTACGCACCGGTCAAACTCAGTAAAACCGGGCTGGTCGATCTCGCGCATCTCGAGGAATTACTATCTACTGGAGAAAAAACGCTCGTTTCGCTGATGTATGCGAACAACGAAATCGGCACACTTCTTCCATTTGAGGCCGTGGCAGCATTGTGTCGGAAATACAAGGCCATTTTTCACAGCGATACGGTTCAGGCGATGGGGCATTACCTAATCGATGTCAAGTCCATTGGCGCCGATTTTATCACCTGCGCAGCCCACAAATTTCACGGACCTAAAGGTGTTGGCTTTCTTTACGTCAACAAACAGTTGAAAATTAATCCGCTCATTCAGGGTGGGGCCCAGGAAAGAGGTTTGCGCGGCGGAACGGAAAATATTACAGGGATTACCGGTCTGGCAAAAGCAATGGAACTTGCGCATCACAATTTGGAAGAACATATCTCCCACGTTCAGGGATTGAAGACATATATGATTCAGCAGTTGCGCGAACGGATTTCCGGCGTAGAATTTTACGGTGAAATTGATCCGAAGAAATCCTTGTACACGGTGCTGAATGTGTGTTTTCCTTCCTTCGAAAACAAGGCGATGCTTTTGTTCCTGCTCGATCTGGACGGCGTTGCCTGTTCGGGTGGTTCGGCTTGCACTTCAGGAGCCGATGCCGGCTCGCACGTGCTTCGGGGAATCGGCGCCGATATGAACCGGCCGAATGTGCGCTTTTCGTTTAGCCGATACACGACGAAGGCCGAAATTGATTACGCGTTGGCTGTCATCGAAAAAGTTGTGCTGGGAAAATTGGTGAGAAACTAGCCGATGCGAACGTAACTTCAATGTCCGACTTTGATATGCAGAAAGCTGAATGGTGATGCGATTTACTCCCGTTATTTTTCTCTTGTTCCTGTTTCTGGATTCCTTTTGTGTCTATGGACAGGAAAAGCGACTGCCTTGCGTAAAGAAGATCGTCCAGAGTATGGAAGATTGGGAATTCTTCGAGGCGCTGGAGGAGTGTAATGAATGTTTGGAAGACCATCCCAATTCAGCGGAAGTCTACTATCAGCGGGGGTTGGTTCATTTTTATCTGAATCACCTCTGGGCCACGGCGCAAGATTTTGAGAAGGTACTGTCCCTGGGGATTCCGACGTCGGTCCTGGAGGAGGAAGAGTTTTTGAGATGGTATGGGGATACAGTTTTCATCATCCAGGCCATCACCGATTCCCTGATTTTTCCAACGCTCAAGCCGGAGTTGAACTACAGAAAACAGACCACAATGGCCGACACCTTGCAGGGTATGTTGCGCCCGGAACGATCTTGTTTTGATGTTACCTACGAAAAGTTAACCTTCAAAGTGATTCCAGATGCCCGAAGTATTGAGGGGAGCAATGAGATAACCTTTAAAGTTTTGGCAGATACCAAGATCATTCAACTGGATCTATACGATTATATGGAAGTGCTCGATATTACGTGGAATGGTAGGTCAGTTCCGTATACCAGAAAGTTCAACGCAATTTTCATTTCGTTCGACGCGGTTTTGGAAAGCGGCAATGACTATACTATCAAAGTGAGTTACAAAGGAAGTCCCCGTGAAGCGCCGGATCCACCCTGGAACGGCGGTTTTGTTTGGAAAAAAAATGGCGACCGGCATTTTGTGGGAGTTTCCTGCGAACACCTTGGCGCCAGCTCGTGGTGGCCAAACAAGGACCACCTTTCGGATAAACCGGATTCAATGGAAATTTTTATTCTCGCTCCAACCGGCTACGATGTTGTGTCAAATGGAAACCTGGTGAGTGAAACGGCAGATCAGAATGGGTATAGTCGCTTTCATTGGCACGTGAGTTATCCCATCAACAATTACAACGTGACTTTTTATATGGGCGATTTTGTCAATTTTAATGAGAATTATGTCAACCGGAAGAACCAAAACGTCAACATCGATTATTATGTCCTGGCTGAAAATCTTGAAAGGGCGAAAACCTACTATTCCGGGACAAAGCAGATAATTTTGGCGTTTGAGAACCTCTTCGGCCCCTATCCGTTTCCAAAGGATGGGCTGGCATTTGTGGAATCTCCCTATGCCGGAATGGAACATCAAAGTGCCATTGCCATTGGCGGGGACTACGGAAAGGACTCCATTTATGATATGGTGGGCATCTACGATTTACTGGTGATACACGAAGCCGCTCACGAATGGTGGGGAAATTCTGTGGCAATTGGCGATATGGCCGACGTCTGGATCAATGAAGGTTTTGCCACGTATTCCGAACATCTTTTCATCGAGAGTGAATTCGGAAAAGAAAAGTATTTTAAAGCGGTCGGTGAAAATATGTTCGAAATATCAAATATCTGGCCGATGGTTGGTCTTCGAAATGTCAACGACAACGCCTTTGTGGGCCAGGATGTTTATTACAAAGGTGCCGCGATGTTGCACTGTTTGCGAGCAATTATGAACAACGATGCAGCGTTCTTTCGGATGATCAAGGAATTTTACACAACTGCGACGATGAAAATCAGCACTTCGGCAGATTTTGTCGCGCACTCCGCGAAATATACACCCATAGATTTAAATGGATTTTTTGAGGTGTTTATGCACCAAAGTGCTCCGCCGACATTGGAATATTCCTTTGACCTCAGCGAAGGCAATCTCAAATTTAACTATCGTTGGGTTGGGGTTCCGGAAAATTTCCAAATGCCGTTTTTATTGGTGATTAACTGGGGACTTACACATAGAGTGGAATGCACCCCAGATTGGAATTCTGTCTCGTTCCAAGGCGTTCAGGACTTTTACGTGTTTAGTCAGGGGGATTGCACGGAGACGGACCTTGATCTGAAGAATGCTTTTACTTACTTCTTTTCGAAGTATGTTCCTTAATTTGCCACGGTAAACCAATCCAGGCTCCTCAGCAACTTGTCAAAAACAAAATACTGCCCTACAACCAGTCGACCGTCCTTTAGAAAAACCCAGCAACGGTCTTGATCCCACTCCAGAGGCAGTCCGTCCATACCGATTTTTACGTAGTGATAACGTCGGCGGTAAATGAGAACTTTATTGCGCTGTTGTTGTTTGTCGCAGACCTCGATGGTGAAATACGGAGTTTCATTCCGAAGAGAGTCCACATTTTTTTCATCGTACTCGTAGTTGTGATTCTCGAAATGAATTTTCTGGAAGCCCAGGAGGTAATCGCGAACCTGCGCGGTGTCAAAGGAATTCACGGACTTGCCGTTTGAAAACAAGGAAAAATTATTCTTGCCGCTGGCCTTTATCCTGAAATTTTGATGTGCAGAGTCGGGCTGGCAGACATCCACCCAGGCAATGTTCAGGACATCGTAATTAAAAATGCCGGTACATTCAAATTCCAGGGGGTTGGTTATAAACCGCGTTTGCAAACTTCCGTGAAGCCCCGGCATATGCATAATAAAGGGTTCCGGGGATTTGCCCAATTCAGGATCTTTGAGCAGCATATAGGTGCCGTGGTGATCCGGTGTTGGATTTCCAATGTACCAGACTTTGTTCAGCTTACCGCTGACATAAATTTCTACTTTTCGGTGGTGCGCTGTGAGGTTCTTGTTCACGGTTTCTATTGTCGCCTGACCCACCGGTGACTTTACCTTGACGCGGCGTATGGTTTCAAGAATGGTCTGCACCAAGTGTTGTTGTATGCATTCGCCGGTAGCCGATTTCCAGGTACCACCGTCGCGAATCAATGTGACCCCTTTGTTTCCTTCGGTATCCGTCATCACAATCTGGTCGATGTGCGCCGTGTCTGCTACCGCAAAATCGGACAACGCGTGATCGGCAAGTTTTGTGTTGTTGTCTTTTTGGCTGGACAATTTCCAGGCTAAGAAGGCAAGTCCGGCGACAACGACAAAGATCAATATGGTACGAACTCTTTTCTTCATTTTTTATCGGGCGTATCGGGCGCGGCGGATGATGAACTGGATCAAAGCGAAAACAAAAATGACCAGCAGTGGAATGCCGAGATTGATGAATTTCCAGAACTCTTTGCCCTTTGTAACGGCTTCGACATCGAGTAACCGAAGCGCGATGGTTTTGGTACGCAAGTCGATCAGCGAATTGTCGCCCAGCATATAGTCGATCACGTTGACAATAAAGTCGCGGTTACCGTAAGAGTACATCGGAGCCGTCCTATTTTCGTTGGGAATTCCATAGATGTCCTGATCGATTGGGCAGGCAACCCAGTACCGGGTTTGTCCTTCGACGAAAGCGGAATCCACTTCGTTACGAATGATGTCGGCATCCCCAACAATCAACATTTTTGTGGAATCGCTTAAAAATTTTGACTGGTAATCGGGAGAATTCAGAAAGGAGGCCGCCAATTGATTTTCGAAAGGCGACTTGAACTTACCTTCCAGCAACACAGCAATTGGAAAGTCGCCCTGGGTTCCATCGTTGAATTCCGGCGGCTGATTGACGACCATATAGTTGATTCGGGCCGGTGCACGGAAAATTCTGGAATTGTAACTGGATTGCAGAATGACTTTTTTGCTTACTCCGACATCAGTCTCGTTGACAATTTTTAGCGATGACGCGTACTCCGTTTTAACTGGATCGATATTTTTGGTCACCGGATGATTCATCTGGTCGAGCAAAGGGTAAAAATACCAGCCGACGTGACCGAGCGGATGACCCGGAATGACCAGCTCGGCACACTTCTCATCGAGAATGATGTCTTTGTTGACACGAACGCCGTATCGGTAGAGCATATCTTCTTCGATGTTGAGGTCGTATGGCATTGCCAGTGCCTGCCCTGTGAGTCGCAACGAGTCCCTGTTCACATCCAGCGGATCGATAAACCACAGCGAATTTCCACCGTTCATAATGAACTGGTCGATGACAAATTTGTCCTTTTCTGAAAAACGCGTTTGGGGTTGTGCGACGATCAAGGCGTCGACCCCTTTGAGGGCATCAATTTTTCCATCGATGGAGAGATCCAGAATCTCGTAGTAAGGCTCCAGATGACTTCGGACATCCAATGTCTGAACTTCACTCAGTTCGCTGTGGCCGTGCAAAAAGGCAATCGTCTTTTTTTCTTTGGTTGTCACGCGTCGAATGGCGCTGATGAAAAGGTATTCAAGATTGCTGACTACCCGGTCGGTGAGCGTTCTGGTTTCTTCGCCGTGTTCGATGGTCTGCCGGTTAAAAAAAAGTACGCGGTCGACAGTCTCTCCCTCATAATCGACGGTAGCCCCGGGCCAGATCGTTTTCACCTCTATTTTCGACGAGTTGCGCATTTTCAAATCGCAGAATTGAATTCCTTGCGAGTAAATCATCCGTTGAACTTCCAGATTATTTTCTTCCTTGGGGTCGGCATTCGGATCGATGAATTCGTACTGGATTTTGTCTCCTGCATACCGGATAAACTCATCCAGTTTTTCCTGAACAGCCTGACGCATTTTCAAAAAGTCAGCAGGGAGATCACCATCGAGATAAATTTTAAAAAATATCCTTCCCTTCATCCGCTCCTCATCCTCCAGCATCGCGATTGTGCTGTCGGAGAGTGAATGCCGTTTGTCTTCGGTGAGGTCGAGTCGGAAAACAAAAAATGCCGCGATGTAATTCACGAGCAGCAGGCCAACAATGATGAGTCGTGCTGGAGTTGCAGTGTCATTGGCGCTAAACAGTTTGAATCCGCTGCGTTTGCGCGCCCCCAGCCGTATTTGAGCCAGTATAAGGAACAGGGCGATAACTGAAATAAAGTACACGATATCGCGCAGATCGATCACACCGCGTTGAATGGCGTGGTAATGTTCGAGGAAACCAACATTGCGGAACAGCGCATCGAGATTTCCGAATTGGCTGTACACTGCGAGTTGGTCCAGTCCGTAAAACAGGAACCAGGACAGAAACATCGCGACGATAAAAGACACAATCTGGCTCGATGTAATGGTCGATGCAAAAATTCCGATCGCCACGAATCCCGAGCCGACGAGCAACAAACCAATATAAGAGGTTATGGTCGCACCGTCATCCACTACGCTGAAACCGTCTACGTTAACCTGGCCCAGCTGGTGAACGCAAATGAAATAAACCAGCGTAGGCAGCAAGGCAAATCCCACCAATGTTGCACCGGCAAGGTATTTGGCGAAAATGATCGCGAAGTCTGTGATCGGTTTCGTGAAGAGCAATTCGATGGTGCCAGTTCTCTTCTCTTCCGAAAATGAACGCATCGTTATGGCAGGAACCAGAACGCAAAAAATAAGTGGTGAACTCAGAAAGAAACTTTTCAGATCGGCCACGCCACCTTCGAAGATGTTGGATTCTCCGGTGATCACCCAAAGAAAAAGTCCGTTGGCCACCAGAAAAAAGGCCATAAAGATGTAGCCGATGACGGAACTGAGAAAACTACGGATTTCTTTCAAGTAAAGTGCCCACATAGTATTTACAAGATATCGATTTGGCTATCTCCGAACAAAATTAATCGGAATGATCGGTTAAGGCCCATTGAATTGCTCGAAATTTTCAAAAATTCAATGTGTCTAACATCTTTGATTTGGTGAATTGTACGGGTATAATCAGAAAATCCAGTGTCGTTACCGGCTTTGTGGAAATCCCTTCGGGACTTAAATAATATTATATAATTATTTGATATTAAAATATATATGTTATATTATTTTACATTTCATACATAAATACATACATTTTGAAATTCTCAGGAAATGTCTACAAATTAGCACAGAACCACCGCTTGTCACAAGTTGATGTTCTCTAATTAATCCTGTTATATTTTTACGAGGCGTTCTTCTGCAAGTGTTTTCTGCGTTACATGCCGCCATAATTCAGCATAATTAATAATCTTTCCTGTAAATCCCGCTAACTTGTAAACTAAAACCGCGATCATGAATTGTAACCTCAACGCCGTGTGTAATCCTTCTCTAAACTCAGCATCGTCGTCAATCGTTTTTAGGAAACTACCGTGAAGAAATTTGTTACGATCTCTGAGAATATCATTTTGCTCTTTCGTAAGGCTGTAGCCAATGTGTACAAATGATTCTGAAAGTTTGTCGGCGTTTGGCGGTGCATTTAACTTGTTGATGTTTTTGAGAAGGATTTCCAAATTAAATTCCTCGTCATCCAATCCCTCTTCTGCCTTTACTTTTTCAGCGGTCGCTGTTATTTGTTTAATCAAACTATTCGCAAGTTCAGTGTCCTTTATAGGGCTTAAAGATTTCTTTCCAGTTGCAACTTCACTTGAGATATGTCCGGTTATAGCTTCAATAGCTACATAATAGTTTGGGATTTTTATTTCAAGTGATGCGAGGTGACTTTGAATAAAGATTAGAGTAGCTCGCTGTAATTTCTCCTTCTCATAGAACAGGGAAGCCAGCTTTGAGAATACGTCCGATGAAAAGCTGTAAATATCTTCATAGAGTTTGTCATGTACTTCCTGTTTTATCTTTCCCTTTTCGTCTCTTTCAAAATCTGTATCGTAATTAACGGAAAATGGATTTGTTGTAAAGGTCGCTTGATTAGTTTTGACTGTTGCCCTCATTGAATGATAAAGGATGTTTTCAGCGCTATCCATTTTATTATATTCAAAAGCAACGATAAAACATTCGTCATGTATAAGATTCCCTTTTATAAATCCTAAAGCTAAAAGTGCATTGAAGCATTTTTTCTGAAATTGATTTAAAGATGATTTTTGAATGCTATCAATTATCAGGTAGTATTCGGTTTCCAGTTTATAATTGAAGAGTTGATAGGTCTCCCCTGAAATATTCAGTGAAATATAATTGTGAAATTTATTGTTTGGAGCAACAAAATAATCGTGTTGAAAATCACGAGCATTAAACGCTTCTTTTTCTCCGGCAGGAATAACCATACGGTGAAATTTGTTGTCGAAATCTGATATGCCTTTGCAAGTTGAAAAACTCGAAATACTGCCAGCAAATACTTTATCACTAAAATCCTCACTATATGAAATGTGGTTTACCAAAATGTACTTGCCAAGGGCAAATAAGGATTGACCTGCTTTTGAAAGTTCAACATTGTCGTTGCGTTCAAATTGAATTTCTTTATGAGTTTGAACGCCTTTCACAATTATGCAAGTAGACCTGAAATTATATTGCCTATCCCCTTTTGTAATTTCAAACTCTCGGTTGTCCAAATGATGTCCTGTCAGTTTAACTATATATGTTGATGGATTTGTTAGTTCAAGAACCTTTTTTAATGAAGGCTCAATACTTTTTTCTATTGGAATGTATTCCATGTTTAGTTTTTTACACTTGCTGTCAATTAGGAAATGAGTTGGTGTCTAATGGCATCTGCAAATTCCTTTCCCTCCTGTGCCTTGGCCACTTCAACTTTGATCGGTTTACGATCCTTTCCAACGACGCTCAACTTAATTTGATAATGCCCCACGTAATAAGCCAAGCCAACAAGAATTGTGAAAATAAAGAGAACTGCGCCGACAACGACGATCGCTCCCGGAACCTGTGACAGAGAGAAGATGTAAATTAATAACCCAACACCAACAATAAAGTAAATTATCGCTAAAGGAATATTCTGTTTCCTCTCAAACGAAACGGACGAAATTTGTTTCAGAGGAAAATCCTCTGAACCGTTTTTGTAGCTTACAATAATGCGCTTATCTGATACCGTCCCAAAAGAATTTGAGAAGATAATTTTTTCATTGCCGTCCATAGCGTTGGCTTATTTGTGTGGTTAGTGAACCTAATAGAATCTATTTTTCCAATTACTTCCTTTTTTGATCGTTCCAGAAAGAAGTGAGACGCAACCTCAATTCTTGAATTCTGCCAAAGGTCTCTTTTGTTACTCTCTCCGGAGAAATACGCCAAGTGGTTAGCCGTAAATCCTTAATTTTCTGAGCCTTGATATTCACGAATTGTTGAAGTGAGTCCATCAGAAAGGAGCCCTTTTTCGCTTTGTCCAAGTCGAAAGGCTCATCATAGTTATTTGCCAGAACGAATCCCTTCGATAGTAATGCCTTGGCAACATCCCTTTCGGAAAATATGGGCTGATCGTCAAAATAATTTCTTGAAATACTTTTCAAAACCTTCGTAACGCTCGACAAACGGTTGTTTAAAGTACGCCGTTTAACGGTTGGTTCAAAAAAAACCTCAATAAAATCGCTCAAAAATCTCTGAATATTTTCCTTATTTTGTTTCATATATCATGTGGTTTACGAAATCGACACGGCTTTAATTGAGCGTAACTTTTTCAATTGGTGTAAATCCATTGACTTTAGAAAACTTCATATTGTGTTTGAAATTCTTGAGCGAGTCCGATGGGTCAATAGTATCAAAATTAAGATTACTCATGCCCTCTGAGGTGAAAATGACCGATACAATTGGAAGTTCCTCTTGATGGCCAGTTGAGGAAATCAATACCTTGGAGATTGAGTGTATGATGACCCGTTGAATTGGTAGGATGGCCAGTATTTCTCTTCCAACTCTAAGCAATCCGCTACATACGTGGTCTTGCGCTAATTCTTGGATTTTTCCCTTCGCCATTTCCTTTTGGGATAACTTTCCTGTTTTAGTTAGGGACAGCACATATCCGGGGATTACTTGATCGTTATTGACATACAAATCAATCTCCACAAAGTCCGGGTAGCAGGAAAACTCAATTTTTGAACCAATCTCTGCAATGTCGCTGAACGGGTCGAAATACTCTATGGCTTGGCGGTAAAAATCCGCGTCTTTGAACAGCACCCCGCGAGAGATTTTTGAAAGTCTCACCCAGTCATAGTAGTTTTCTTCGGCTTCGTTGAATTCTTTTCCGTCCTTATTCCGGGCTAATACCAAGTCATGTTCCAATCTTTTGATTTTTTTCTTGTAGCCGAAAAGCTTATCGAGAAATGAAGGACTGAAAGTGTTCAATTTCTCTTGAGCCTGCCTTTCATTTGTATCGGACTTTTTTGCCATTGGAGGTGAGGGCTCATCATTGATCGCATTCCAATCAAGTTTTTCAGAAGTGTATTTGTGAATGGACACCAAAAAGTTGATGTATTCATCATAACGCCGAACGGCATCCAAGGCATTGACTTGTTCCAGCCGCTTTTGCTCATCCTTAAATTCCTTGGCCGCCTCTTTCACCCTTCTTTTACGATCCCGGTCTGATGCTCTTGCAATGGTATTATAACTTCTTACAATTTGTCTGGCGGTTACCATATTGATCCTTTCATTAAGTGATAGTCGGCTCAGTTGACTTTTGAATAGCCTATTTCGGAGCCAAACCTCGGAAAGATATCTGGAATTTTCTTCGGCCTCGGCAAAGCCTCATCACAGGCGGCCTCCACAAACTCATGAAACTCCACCAACTGACGAATTCTTAAAGTGGTAAACCCGTCAATTTTGGTTTGGGGAAATTTTCGCTGGACTTCCTGAACAAATATTTTGCTCTCATCACACGTAGGGGGTAATACTGTCATCAAGCAATCAGCGTCGTTGTTCTTGAACCATTCCAAACATTCATCCAAAGTCTTGCATTCACCGACCACACCCATAACATCGGGAAAACGTCCCATCAGAAACCTGAGCGACTTTCGCTGAGATGCTGGTTTGGCGTAGATGCAGATTTTATACATAATTAAACGAGTTCAGTTTTTAAAATGGCGACCGCTTCAAAACGCTTGTGAAATGCCACCAGTTGGTTTCCGTCATCCGGGGATATGGTGATAAATTCGGTTTTCTGGTGAAGAATTGAAAGCAGTTCGATTAAACTTTCTTTGTTCGGAATGCTATCAGGAAGGGCGATGAGGACAAAATCGATTGTGTTGTCTACCAGCCATGACTTACATTCGTCTAAGACGGAACAATCGCCAACAATTTCGAGTTGTTTTGAAAAACGGCCAAAACAATAGCGGAAAAATTTCCGATGACTTGGATTCCAATGACAGATGAAGAGGGTAGGTTTTTGTTTCATATATTGAGTTGGTGGTCTCGAATATCGACAAAGGATTGTTGTTTATTCCTTCAGCTTGTCTAAATGTTGAGTTTCGCCGCCAATACGATCTGGAATGAGGTCATACTTCAATCCAATTACCCATTGATAAGCTCGTAAATCAGTGGCCCAACCAGTGCCTTGATCTTTTCTATACAAATTATCCAAGCCTATAAAACTCGCTACCTCAAGAGTCAGATTTTTCGTGCAATTGACCAGAATCGCTCCATTGATGCCAACACTATATGTTCGGAGAGGCATTGAAAACTTTACAGATGAATTGTCGTAAGCCGCGAAGAGATTTCCGTTTGGTTCATAAAATTCTCCTTTATCATAGACATTGTTTCGCAAGGCAAAATTGTTGCGGATTCCCAGCATAAATGCAAACCGTTTGATTCGATATCCAACATACACCGGAACGGCAAATATGGAAACATTGCGCCAGTAGGTAGCCTTGTTCGACCAGATTCCCGAAGAATCTTGTAAATGAGATACCAGCCTGTCTTTACCTGAAATCTGCGCAAAAAAAAGTTCGGTTCCAAAAACCAGTCGCTCACGAAATAAAAAATGATAATACGAGCCCGCATTCAAGGTTGGCATCGGGTAAACTCGCACCGAATCGATATTTTCAGGATTAATCAGCGGATATCCGGGTGTTAAACAACTAATCCCTCCTTGAATAGTAATTCCAAAGCCATGTTTAAGTGATTGGCAGTGGTTCACCACCGGAAACAAAATCGCGATTGTGAGAACTATTATTTGTTTCATTTTTTAATCGGTTCCACAATTTTGATCTCCTATTATCAAGCTAAATTTCGCGTTCTGCTTAACCGACGCTGCATGGTGTAAGCGAAATCAACATCAGGGGATTTCTATCTCATCTTCATTGGACACATCAGTATTCATCAGGTAAATTCGATTTTTGACTTCGACCGTAGTGGAATCAAGTAAGGTTTGTGTTGTTTTTTGATAAAGTATTTTATCACTTTGTACGCCATAGTCAAACCATTGGTAATTGATCGAATTACAGGTTTCCTTCAATTGAGTAGTTTCTAATGAATTAATATCAGATACATAAATACCATCCATCAGCGACCATACAACCCGATGATCGTCAACCCAAGTCAACCCAAGGATTCCGCTTTCTCCCTCGGCAATAATTTTGGCCTCGTGCGTTTCGATATCAATCACCATAAGGTTATAATTAAGGTTGTTGGCTACGGAATCGTAAGAATATGACTCGTAAACAGCGTAAAGATTCTGACTAAACGGTGATACCGCTGCCGATCCCGTATATGGTTGTCTAATGGAGTCCAGTATAACTCCATCAGCCGTAAACCGACCAGCATGAACATCCGGAAACCCCGGATCATCATAGACCAATTCGCAAATGAACTCAGCCCCGTGGTTGCACCACTGAGGAGCGTAACAGTTGCCCGTTAAAGTAAGTTGAGTTAAGCTATCTCCGTCACTTTTCACTTTATATATATTGTGATTCTTTCCGAAAATGATCCAGCCATTTTCGCCCCAAACCGGTCTACCCCATACAGTCCCGGAATATATAGTTGTTTTCACCCCAGCTGAAATGTCAAAGGCTATTATCTCGTTGGACGCTCTGAAGCAAATTTCATTCCCGTTCTGGGGATTAAAACATGGCGTGGAATAAGATTCGCCAACTGTAATATATCCATATCCAAAACCTACTGAAGGACCAGGATAGGGTGGAATTGGAATACACTCTGGAACGGGCGCTTCTTTATCTCTTCTGCACGAAAAGCCAATTACCAGAACAACAAAAAATGAAAATACGTTCCACCTTATCATAAGGATCAATTTTTGTTATTGCCGGACAAATTTGCGTGTGATTGTCTGGCCGTCAGCTGTAAGTCGCAAGATGTACATTCCTTTGGGCAGGTTTGCAACATTAATTGCCAATGTTTGCCCCCCGGCAGATTTTTTTTCCAGATAATGTGTTGCGACAACCTTCCCTTGCGGATCGCGAATTTCCATTTGCACATCCGCAGCCTCCGTTTGAGAAAATGTAATGTTGATAATATCGTTCGAAGGGTTTGGATACAAATTGACATTAATGGAATCCTCCAAGTCCTCCTCACCACCAACCAATGTATTATCAACATGGAGCGAATACCCAAATTTGAAATTTACCGGATTTTCTGGTATCCATTTAAACACTCCGGATTTAACCCACCAAGCGTAAGTTTCAACATCATAGGAGGCCGTATTTTCTCCGAGTGTAATATCAGGAATTGCATTCATCCAGCGGACACCAGTTGGTATTGTAGTAGAACTGACTCCTTTGACTGTTCTCGCATCTACAGGCCAAAAGTCAATTATTTCATGGGTTGACGGCAGCACATCAATATATGTCCAAGTGTAGTGATGTAGGTCAGCAATATATGTGCCATTGGCGAGTCCAAACATATTTGTTAGAAGGTAAATCGGTTCATCTACAAGCACAGTAGTTCCAGACGAACTTGCAAGAGACGAATGTTTAACGTATAAATCCGGATGATTGACGGCATTCAATGCTTCTTCTGCATTTAGGAGCCCCCAACCTGTTTCTGCATCAAAACCAGAAGACGTGCCCTTGTCGCTGTCGGCAGTTTTCTCTAATATGTGTTCAATATCTTCAGTAGTCAGACTATTTGGCGCACCGTGGTAGCTATGATGCCTGCTATACATCAATGCAGCTACACCAGCGACATGCGGGGTGCCAGCGGATGAACCGTTGAAAGTGTAGTAGCCCGGCAAGGTCAGGGTATTGTCAAAGAGAAACACAGCACTATCATAATAGGGCGACGAAACCAATTCGGTACAGCCCGGAGCGATGAGATCCATGCCGAATCCATAGGATGACGCCCACGGAGTATGGCTAGGTCCTTCGTCTCCGTTACCCGTTTCTACTTTGCGCTCTCCGTTTATCCCGCTAGCGCCAACACTAATTATTTGTAAATCATCATAACAGGCTGGATATTGGACGATGTTGTCAATATGACCTTTATTTCCACGAGAGGCCACAAGAATGCAGTGATTTCGCCAAGCCGTTCGAACCGCATCCATAAGCACTGGGCTCAGCCACTCATCTCCCAACTTAACTCCCCAAGAATGGTTTTGAATGTGAAGTCCGTAGCCGTAACCGATTGCAGGTATGTAAGAAGCGCCTTCAACTATTGCATTAGCAGCCTTGTCAATTGTTGTTATATTACCACCAAAGCCATCTAATATTGCTAATGAAAAAAGCTGAACTCCTGTATTTCCAGTACCATCGACATTACCACCCGCAATGCCCGAAATACCCTTATCATTGTTTCGCAACGCACCTATGATGCCAGCAACCGCCGTTCCGTGACTACCATACGGCCATGAACCGGGTTTAAGAACGTACTTGATGTGTTTGTTATGAATAAAGTCCCAGCCGCCAACAATCTTTGTACCCGCCCAAGTTCCATCGCCAAAATCTTCGTGGCGCCAGTGAATAGGCCCATCGTAAACACCTACCTTACAATGCTGGTCCCCTACTTCAATATCCCATGCATTTTCAACGCCAATGCTTCCATCCGGATAAGATGCGGTTGGAACCATTCCGGCCTGATCAGTTGAAATTAAATTGTCATTTGGGAGAGTAGTTGACTGCGCTATGTAATTCAAATCTACATTCTGGATCAGTGGATATTTGACCATACGCAGACTATCTGCGGTTTCTTCTTCAGTATAAACCTGAGGGAACACAACCAAGAGATACGCCCACAAATCATCGATTCTAATTGTGTCATCGAGCCGCGTTATGCTCATTGTGTCGGTAGAAGCAAGGCCGGTGAATACCTTAAACGCTGATAATCGTGAGCATTCATAACCCAATTTGGCGTCCATTGAGTCGATGACTTCGTCCTTTACAAAATCCGATAATTCACCTCCCTGAAACTGTCGTTTATCTATTGTAGCTCTGATAACCATGCTTGTATCAAATCGAATCAGTAATTCACCTTGAGAATGAGATGGAATTGTGTCGTCAACATATACTATGTTAAACGGCTTTTCGATCACGCTATATTTTACCGATTGATTGCGCCATTGCCCACCGCTGCTCTTACAAAGTCCGGTAATCACAATATGGCCGTCGAGATCAATAGCCATCTCGGTTGGGCGATCGTCCAATCCATCCGGTCCATTGAAAGCGATCTGCCCAATTATATCACCCTCTGGAGTAAACCCAAATGTTTGATAGTCCGAATTGGTCGAATTGCGTATTTCTCCAGTGACAAAAATCCTTCCAGCGTCGTCAATAACAAGTTGAATCAATTCATCGTCCAAACTTGCTAGTCCATCTATTTCACTTGACCACTGTAAAGTACCAGATGAATTGTATTTGAGCAAGACGCCATTCTTTCCTGTGGTCGGTGAAGTAACGAATCCAACTACGTAAACGTTACCGACGGCGTCCACTTTTACTCCGTGGCCTTTATCTTCCAATTCATAGCCATCGAATGTTCGATACCATTCGAGAACAAGTGAAGACGACAACTTATATACGCCTAAGTCATAACCAGTCGTATCATTAAGAAAAGCGCCAGTAACATACACTTTATCGTCTGCACCAACAGTCAAATCAGTAACTTCATCTCCATCTGACGTACTGCTTGCACTTCTCTTAGCATTGATCAATACGCCCGATGAGGAATGATATTTTAGAGTGGCCAACTCCCACGTAACAGGCGAGTCATCAGATTGGCTTGCCCCGCTAACGATAAGATTTGCACCCTGTATTCGGATACGGCGTGCTACATCTTGTAAACCGACATAGTCATATCTTGATGCCCAAACTTGAGCACCTGTCGATGAGTTCAATTTGATCGTGATATAATCCGACATTGTACTGTTTCCATAGCTACCCCCAACGATATAGATTGAACCGCTATTGTTTCCAACAATTCCAGTTCCAACATCATATGGCAGAGGCGATGCGTCATTGTTATAATAGTAAGTCCATTGGAGAGATCCAGTACTATCATACATCATGACGATCAAATCGGACGAGTCCGATGCGTCTTGGGCGGAACCCCCTGTCACGTACACATTTCCCACATTATCAATAAAGACATCGGAGGCCATGTCATTCATTTCGGCTGCCCCGTCAAAAGCCTCTTGCCAAATCAGAGCGCCGAATTTGTCAAATTTTTGCACGACAATGTCATGATTGCCGCTTGTATTAATAGTGGAGCCAGCGACATAAACATTTCGATTAACATCAGTTTTCGTAACGTTTTGATAGAATACTGCCATCTCACCACCTGTTCCGGTCCATTTCTCCGATAAAACTATCGGCACCTGTACATATGCGAATCTTGGAAAAATCACCAAAACAAAGAGTAGAAGAATATTGAACAACAATCTGTTAGGAGTTTTCATAGTGATTTCGGGACGACTGTTGAGGCAAGGTAAGGATTTTTCCGGGTTATTGCAGCCATGATTGTAGCAAAAGTGCAGCAATGGTTTTACCTGTTTCATAGGATTTGTTTTGAGTTTAACATTTTTCAAAACAAAGAGGGTGGAACCTGACATATCCACCTTAGAGGTACCACCAAGTACCTTTCCGCAAGACAAGCAAGCCCACCCCGTTCGGGGTGTTCCTGCTATAACTCTTTGCGGATTGAAGTTTGGTGGTTTTCTAAGGCAAAAATTATAGCATCACACTATAATCCCTATGTCAATTAAATTTTTTAGCAAATTCCTTGTCCTTTTTGTTTCACTTGGGTTAAACATAGTGGATTTTTTTGAATCTCTTGTTAATTCAAGTTCAAAAAGACAAGAAAAGGTGTTTTCCTCAGGTATTACATAGGTATATGTACTTATTTCTTGCAAATTCTGTTATGTAGTTTGCCATGTTTTATGAAAAAATAGGGTGTTAAAAAAATAGTCTCACCCTACTTCTCAAAAACTGTGAACCCCATACCCTTTTCCTTAAACCGGTTTTTTGTTGTTGTCGCAATTCCATTTTCCACCTTCACCGCAATGTCCGCGTCATGCACAATTTCATAACTACCTCTCATTTTGCCATCCTTCGTCGATTGTGAAATCGTAATCAAAGCCGAATCCTTATAACGGTCTCGCAGTTTCTTCATTCCGTCCGAATCAATCCGCATATTGTCGGTCGGGGCGTTGCAAACTTGCCGCAAGTTGTCAGAAGGAGTGAGGTAAAAATGGTCGGTGTGTTCATACTTGATTAGATCGTCTAACATTTGTAAGCATTTGATGTGTAAGAATAGTACAAGTCGGTTGACACTCAGTCCTTGCGCGGTTGAAATCTATTTGAAAGGGACATGTTACAGAATTAGGGGTTGAGAATTTGTTCCATCTTAGCGGTCATATATTTCAAGTTCAATGTGGCTGAAAAAAAGTTTACTGGAAGACGTTGACCTCTGCAAACTTCAATAATCTCTTTCCTCTGGTCGAGAGCCATATCATGTCCGAATATTACTTCTTTAAAGCAATTCGTTGGAAGTTTTATTCGCCTGTCCTCCTCTGTAGCCAAATGCTGTTCGTAAAATTTATGTGTCCGATATTCCTGTTCAAATTCCCACTTTTTTTCCTTTGAGAATACCTGCTTGAAGTGTTCATCATCGAAAGTGTCCATCGGCATAATATCGGGAAGAGTTTCATAGTATTTAACATCTCCACCGCCACCCATAAACTTAAACATAAGTTTTGGATGAAACCCTACGCAAAACCCGGCGTGATTGTCAGAATACTTGCCCCACATCTCAACGTTGATAGGATTAGCCGTCAAACTTAAAACACCGAACCTATTATTGAACTGGCGAAAATGCTCTTTTCGCGCTACGTCAATATGCGCGGCACTTTTCATCGGGCTATTCTGCGCCCAGCCGTTTGCGAATACCATGTGCTGCTGTCTGGTGTAGCCATGATTATGTTGCTTTGAGTGCAGCAAGTACTTTTCGTAAATCTCTTTGTCTGTGAGCAGGTCGTACCGCTTAAATAATTTACAGTCCAAAGGATCTTCAAAACTTGAAGGACTTGCCATAAAAACAATTTGGTCGGTCAAAATTGTTTTGTGATGACCTTCCCACTTACGATACTTATAAATGGTTTCTGGAAATTCAGTTACCTCCTCGATGCTTGTCCTTGTCTTGATTACTTTCATACCCCCTCTCAAGCTATATTTCCAAATTTAAACGAAGGTTATACATTAAATGCCTTGCTTGTCTTCGCTCCATTCCACGTTCAACATAGTACTTAATACTGGCGGAGATGTATTGCTTGTGCATTTTGTAACTATCGAAATTTCCCAGAGTGGGACTCGACCGTTTTTCTAATTCATCTCTTGTCAGGTCATAAAATCCTTGAGAAGGAAAAATTTTAATTTTCATTAAACTGTCTTTGAAGTATTTTCTATCACTTCTATCAGAAATTTCAACGAGCTTAATTTGATTTGAGTTTGCTCCTTTGTCAAAAAGACAAACTTCGTTAGGAGTTTTATTTTCGACAGATGAAAGCCAGCCCGACACCTCATAATCATCAAAAAGTTTACGAACCAGCTTGTCTCTTCTCACCAAGTCCCAATGTTTAATGTCAAGGTCAGTAAAACTGGGATCGCGCTCGGAAGGAAAAATGCGGTTAAAAAGTCCGGGCAAGGCAGAAATCCCCTTGCCTTCACTTGTTAAATAATCTACCGCAAAGAGAACGCGAATTTCAATTTTGGTTTTCCAAATTTGAATTTTATCATCCCAAACTCCGGCTTCATTGTGCATCGTAGCAAAGAACATACAGTCCTTAAGGGACGTATCCTTGTGTCCACGATAAAGAAATGTACCCTTTGGGATCGTGCAATATCCAAAAATGTCATTCAACACTGTCATGTTATTTGCCACAGGTTCGCCCAACTTTGAATCACCGGGGATAACTATTATTATTTTAGATCATACTCCTCAATAAAGGCGTGTCCCTCTGGACATTGATAAGTCACAATGAGTTTTCTTCTTTTTTTATCTATTTTCGATGGAGGAATGAAGTTTCCTTCTCTTTCGTGAATTGGACATTTAGCTGAGTGTTTTTCTTGCTTGGCCATATTATTTCATTTTAAACAATCGTTGAACTTCTTAGCAAAGTTGTTGCAAATAATAATTGTAAATCGTCAGCATGAGGTGGTGTATTACTCCAGCGTTGGCGCAATGCAATTTAACAAAATCTGTAATACTCCCTAAATCCTAGACCAGAGGTTTAGTTAAAAATAAAATAAATTTACTAAACCTATGACAAAACAATCACGACGCAAATTTAGTGCGGACTTCAAGGCCAAAGTTGCCTTAGAAGCG
>Ga0247727_10007776_pt1 | contig 20243 bp, 18 predicted proteins | sample WisWelCaveWW1625_FD_202498 | JGI IMG/M metagenome (GOLD analysis project Ga0247727, IMG submission 202498) | Biofilm microbial communities from Wishing Well Cave, Virginia, United States - WW16-25 | ecosystem: Environmental > Aquatic > Deep subsurface > Groundwater > Cave microbial mat | place... | reverse complement strand
AGCAGCGTCGCCACCGCGACGATCAGGAACGCCGACGCACCCCACAGGAGCAGGCGCTGATTTCGCGGCGACTCGAGCCGCCGCCCCTTCTCAGGACTCGCTGTGGCCACCTCCCAAGGGTAGACGAGCGGGTTGGTGGCGTTGTTAGTCCGGAGTTAACGCTCGTCGAGGCAATCCTCGATCGCGCCGCGCACTCCGAACGGGAGATCTGCAGGCAGCGGCAGAGCCGCTGGTAGAAAGCACCAGCCTGAGGCGCCCGAGGCTTCCCGGGCTACAGGCTGGTGTTTTCCACCGGCTGCTCTGCAGCCGTCCCCCTGGATTTCCAACATTTCACGACCGGCGACCCATCAAGGCCACACGAAGCCGGCGACGACTCAGAAGACAGGCTGTTCCCGCCAGACGCCCCAGACGTCCCGGAGGGCGTCGCAGATCTCGCCGAGGGTGACGTAGTCGCGAGTCGCATCGACGATCGGCGGCATCAGGTTGACGCCGTCACGGGCGGCTGCATCCCGCAGAGTCACGAGGTGCGTCTCGACGGCCGGGGTGTCGCGCCGTGCGCGGAGCGCCCGTAGGCGCTCGATCTGCTTGCGCTCGAGCGCGGCGTCGATCTTGAGGATCGGCGGCGGCTCCTCGTCGGCGAGCTGGTAGCGGTTGACGCCAACGACGATCCGCAGCCCGGCCTCGACCTCCTGCTGGTAGCGATAGGAGGACTCGGCGATCTCGCGCTGCGGCACGTTGGCCTCGATCGCCGCCACCATGCCTCCCAGTCCGCGGATGCGCTCGAACGTCTCGTACGCCTCCCGCTCGAGCGTGTCGGTCAGGTGCTCCACGTAGTAGGCGCCGCCGAGCGGGTCGATCGTGCTCGCCACCCCGGTCTCGTGCGCGATCACCTGCTGCGTGCGGAGTGCGAGCCGCACCGCGTCCTCGGTCGGCAGCGCCAGAGCCTCGTCGAAGCTGTTCGTGTGCAGCGACTGCGTGCCGCCGAGCACGGCGGCCAAGGCTTCGATCGCCGTCCTGACGATGTTCACCTCCGGCTGCTGCGCGGTCAGCGAGACACCGGCCGTCTGGGCGTGGAACCGCATCTTGAGCGACCGCTCCTGAGTGGCGCCGTAGCGGTCGCGCAACTCCCGGGCCCAGATCCTGCGCGCTGCACGGTACTTCGCGATCTCCTCGAAGAAGTCCAGGTGCGCGTTGAAGAAGAACGACAACCTGGGCGCAAAGTCGTCCACATCGAGGCCGCGCTCCAGTGCCCACTCCACGTATGTGAACCCGTCCTGGAGCGTGAACGCGAGCTCCTGCGCCGCCGTCGAGCCCGCCTCCCGGATGTGGTAACCCGAGATCGAGATCGGATGCCACAACGGCATCTCGCGCGCGCAGAACTCGATCATGTCCGTCACCAGTCGCATCGACGGTGAGGGCGGGAAGATGTACTCCTTCTGCGCGATGTACTCCTTGAGGATGTCCGTTTGGATCGTCCCCCGCAGCCGGTCGCGCGGCACCCCCTGCTGCTCGCCGACGCAGACGTAGCCGGCGAGCAGGACCGCTGCCGGCGCGTTGATCGTCATCGACGTCGACACCTCGCCGAGTGGGATCCCTCCGAACAACGTCTCCACGTCGGCCAGCGAGTCGACGGCCACCCCCTCCCGGCCCACCTCGCCCTCCGAGCGCGGGTGGTCGGAGTCGTAGCCCATCAGCGTCGGCATGTCGAACGCCGTCGACAGCCCCGTCTGCCCGTGCTCGAGCAGGTAGCGGAACCGCTCGTTCGTCTCCTCCGCCGTCCCGAAGCCCGCGAACTGCCGCATCGTCCACAGCCGCCCGCGGTACATGGACGGATACACGCCCCTCGTGAAGGGGAAGGCTCCGGGAACGCCGAGGTCGCGCTCCGCGTCCACCACCACCGACTCGTGTGTGTACAGCGGGTCGACCTCCACACCCGAGATCGTCGAGAACAGCTCTTCCTCCCGCTCCTTCGATGCGGCGTACCGCTCCCGCCACACCTCCAGCGCACCCGTCAAGCCGCGATCCTCGATCCGAGCCATCGTCCCGATTGTACGGCCGCCGCCGCGACGTCCGGGGCGGGGCCGTCGTGCGCTCGTGCGACACTGCCTGCGTGATGCGCGTCGTGCTCGCGGACGACCACCGCCTGATCCTCGACGGGATCCGGCGGGCGCTCGAGTCGGACGGCGGCTTCGAGATCGTCGGAGAGACGCAGACTGGGAGCCAGGTGCTGCCACTCGTCTCGCAGACCCGCCCCGATCTCGTGGTGCTCGACGTGCGGATGCCGAAGATGGACGGTCTCGCCTGCCTCGACGAGATCAGGAAGCGGTTCCCCGACGTGAAGGTCGTGATGTTGTCGGCGTCGACCAGCCACGATCTCGTCGAGACCGCACTGCGCCGTGGCGCGAGTGCGTACGTCGTCAAGAGCGTCGACCCGACCGACTTGCCGTCGACGCTCCGCCAGGTCGTGAGCGGCACGGTGTTCTCAACCGTCGGTGTCCCGGACTCCGGCGAGCCCAGCGGGGCGCGCGCCGCCGGCCTGACCGAGCGGGAGACCGCGATCCTCCGCGCTGCGGCACGGGGCCTGTCCAACGAGGAGATCGCGCGCGAGCTGTGGGTCACGCAGCAGACGGTGAAGTTTCACCTCACCAACATCTACCGCAAGCTCGGCGTGAAGAACCGCACCGAGGCGACGCGTTCCGCCTACCAGCAGGGGCTTGTCGAGAGCCCGCTTTTCGGGGACGAGTGAGCGGCCGCGGCTGACGGCCGCCGCCATCGCCGTCGCCGTCGGAGCGTTCGCGATCGCCAACGCGATCGCCGCCGACGCGCGCTGGCTGGCCGCTCTCGGCCGGGCGATCGTCGCCGACGGCCTCCCGGACGGCGTCCCGTACGCGACGGCCCGCTCGACCGGGTGGGAGAACGTGCCGGCGCTCGGGGAAGTCGTCTTTCACTCGCTCGACGCCGCAGCGTCCGAACGTGGGTTCCAGCTCGCACAGGTCACTGCGGTGGCGCTGTGCCTCACCCTGCTCGCCCGCCTGGCGCTGCGCGAGGGAGCGACCGACACCGGCACCGCACTCATGCTCGGAGTGGTCGCCGTCGGCGCCATTCCCGCCTTCGCGCTGGCCCGCGTCCAACTCTTCTCGCTCGCGCTCTTTCCCGTCCTGCTCACGCTAGTCCACGCCGAGTCGAGACGGCCGTCGCGGCGCGTCTGGCTGCTCGTCCCCTTGGTCGCGCTGTGGTCCAACCTGCACGGCGCCGTCCTGACCGGAGTCGCGGTCGCGGGCGCGTACCTCGTCGTTCACCGGTTCCGCAGTAGGCCCGCCGAGACGGCGGCGGTCGTCGTCGCGATGCTGGCCTCGCTCTGCCTGACCCCGTCGCTTTGGCGCACGCCCTCCTACTACGCAGGCGTGCTCGGGAACGAGGCTGCCCGGCGAGGCGAGGGGCTGTGGGCGCCGATCTCGACGGCCCCGCTCGACCTGCTGCTGGTCGCGGCGGCGCTGTTGCTCCTCCTCTTCGCCTGGCGGGGCGGCGCCTCCGCCTGGGAGTGGGTCGCGCTCGCGGGGCTGGCGGTGCTCACCATGCGCACGGCGCGCGCCGGCGTCTGGCTGCTCCTGGTCGCCGCGGCACCCGCCGCGCGCGGCGTGCGGGCGCGGCTCCACGTGAGCGCACTGCTGCCGGCGGTGGCGGCGGCCGCCGGGGGGGCCCTGCTCGTGCTGGGTTTCGTCCGTGGGCCCCAGCCGATCGGCGCCTCGGACGAGACCGTCCGCCGGGCCGTGGCGGAGGCTCGCGGCGGCGCCGTCCTGGCGGAGCCGTTGCTCGGCGAGCAACTCGTGCTCGCGGGAGGCACCGTCTGGCTGGCCAACCCACTCGACGCGTTCGGCCGCGACGACCAGCGGCTGTACCTCGACTGGGCCGAGGGGACCCCCGCCGGCGATGCGGCCGTCGAACGCTCGGCAGGCCTCGTCCTGGTGAACCGCGGGGGCGACGCCGAGCGGCGGCTGCTCGCGCGGGGGTCAGCCCGCCTCGTGGCCCGGGACGCCGATGCTTCCCTCTACGCCGTTGGCTGAGCGGAGCCCGCGCCGGGTCGCCGACGCACGCCGGATCAGCAGCACGCCGCCGACGACGGTGGTGGGCAGGTACCACACGGCCTGCAGGAGGATCGCGAACGCGAGCGCCTCTTCCCCGGGGACGCCGAACAGCCCGAGCGACGCGACGCCGAGCCACTGGTAGGTGCCGACGAAGCCAGGGGACGACGGGATCGCGACACCGAGGTTGACGGCCGCCGCGACGAAAGCCGTCTCGAGCAGCGACAGGTCGATCCCCACGGCACGAGCGACCAGCCAGGCGCCTGCAGCCCAGGCAACCCAGGCGCCGACGCTGAGTCCGGCTACGGCCGCCAGGCGAGAAGCACCTATCGGCTCGGCCAGCCCTTCAGCGGTATCGCGGGCGATACGGCGCAGAAAGCCGCGTCGCTGACGGCGCTCGCGCTCGCGACTGCGGGTGTACCGGCGGGCGAACAGGAGCACGACGGTGACAAGTCCCAGCCCGGCGAGCCCGCCGACGACGATCCGGTCGACCCACTCCTCCTCGGTCACGAACGGAAGCGAGACCACCAGGAACGCAACGAGCGTGACCAGGTCGAGCGCGCGGTCGATCACAACGGTGGCCAGCGCACGCCCGCCCGGGATCCGCGCCTCGAGGCCAAGCCACCGCGCCCGCAGGAGGTCGCCGACCCGTCCCGGCAGCACGTTGTTGACGGCGACACCCGACACGACCATGTCGAGGTATCGGCGCCAGCGGACGGCTGCCTGTGCCGCGACGCGGCGCCAGCGCTCCGCCTGGAGCGTGTACACGACGCCCATCGCGCAGACGGCGGCGACGACGAGACCGGGACGTGCGTCCGTCAGCGTCGACCACACCTCGGACAGGTCGACCTTGCGCACAGCCAGCCAGAGAAAGAGGGCGCTGAGCGGGAGGCCGACGATCAGGCCGATCCGCAGCGCCCGACGACTCACAGCGCCCTCTCCAGCGCCAGATCCGGCTCGGAGCGCGCTCGGAGCGTCGCCCATGCGACAGCCGCGAGCAGAGCGGCGTGACCGGCGAGGAGCACCGACGAGGGATCGGTCGTCAGCGAGCGCCACACCACTTCTGGCATGCCGGCGGGCGCACAGCAGGGCGGCTCCTCGTTAGCCGTCCCTGGCAGGAAGGGGATGATCCAGAACGCCAGCGGCAGCAGCCAGACAGCCGAGAACGCGCGGCTCGCGAGGGCGATCGGCACCAGCAGCAGCGCGTAGTAGTAGATCCAGGCGACCGGGGTGATCAGGATCGCGGCCACGAGCGCCGCCGTGAACATGCGGCGGTCGCCGCCCGCACGACGCGCCAGCGCGACCCCGAGACCGAGAACGCCCAGCCCGATCGCGACCGCAACGAGCTTCGCGGCGGCGTCGCCCAGCCCGAGCGATAGACCGAGGGCGGTCACAGACTGAGTCTTCGCCGAGTACACCTCGTCGAGCGCGCGCAACAGGTCGGGGTAGGCGGTGAGCCCGTCGAAGCCGATCGCTGCCCAGGAGCCGAGGCCCGTAGCGGCCGCGATCACGACCGACAGGATCGCCGCCTTGAAGCGCCTCGTGACGACGAGCCAGACGACGAGCGGCCAGAGGAAGAGCTTCATCACGATCAGCCCGGCGACGACGAGCGCGACCGGCCACGTGCTATCCCTGTAGCGCCACGCAGCCGCGAGGCCGAGCAGCAGCAGCATCGTGACGTTGCCGTACGTGACTCCATAGAGCAGCGGCTCGGTCGAGAGCGCGATGCCGTACACGCGCCAGTCGCGGACGTCGAGCAGCCACAGCGCTCCCGCAGCCGCCGCGAGCGACAGCGCCGTCCAGACCCCCAGCCCCATCCCCCACGGCAGCAGCGTCAGAGGCGCCGTGGCCAGCATCATCGCCGGCGGGTAGACGGCGGGGTTCCCGGTCGCGATCGCGGCGGGATCGGCGGCAGGATACGGCGACCGCCCAGCGAGGATTGCCTCCCCGGGCTCCCACAGGGTGCCGCGGAAGTCGAAGCCGAGTACCCCGAGCGAGTGCTGCCAGCGGAGGAAGACGACGGCCACGAGCACAGGGAACACCACGAACGCAGCCACGCGGGCGACCCCGACGAGCGCCGGCGCAGGCCGTGGCGGATCCTGCGTCAACTCGCCGGACACGGCCTGTCCTTCCCGGTCAGCGTCACCGTCCCTGCCGTCCGCACGAGCAGCGCGCCAGTCGCGGCGTCGCGGGCGATGACGCTCCCCTGTAGGTCGAGCGGGCACGGGACGAGCACGAGCGGGTAGGCGGCGGGCACGCCGCCCACACGGACGGTTCCGTCCGTGCCCAGGGAGGCCGCTTGCTCGCCGACGAACAGGCCCGGCTCCTCGTCGACGGTGATGACGCGCTCGACACGCGCGTTGAACACCTGCGCCAGCTGGAGCACCCTCGGCTGGACCCGCGGTGCGAGCCACAGCCCCACCACGTCACGCGTCGGCACCGCACGGTCGACCCAGCCCGGCGGAGAGCCGACGCCGACCCGTTCCGTCCAGTTGGCCGCCCGCTCCATCGAGAGCCGGGCGAACGCACCGACGACGAGGAACGCGAGCCACAGCACGGCGACGAGCACGAGAGCGGCGCGTCGCGTTGCCACGAGCGCCATCGAGGCCAGCGCGAGCGAGAGTCCAAGCACGACGATCCACACGGGGGATCCCTCGAGCTTCGACTCCGACCACGGCACGAGCGCAAGGGCCTGGAAGCGCACGTTGTAGGCGAGGTGCGAGAACGGGATCGTGGCCGGCAGCGCAGCCAGCCCGACGGCTGCGACGACGACGGCGGGTGAGCGTGGCAGGCCGACCTCGATCCAGCGCAGCAGACCGATCAGATACAGCGGTGCCAGGAAGAAGAGGTTGCGCTCGTTCAGGACCTCTCGACCGTCGAGGTCGACGGCCGTCGCATAGACGCTGACGAGCCCGACGGTGACGGCCGTCGCGGGCACGACGACGGCCGCGAGGAGCTGGTCACGCGCGTGGGCTGCCCGCTTCAGGCCGCGAGCGACGACGACGGCCGTGGCGAGCGCCGGCACGACGGCCAGGTAGAGGTCGAGCCCTGCGAGGTGGAGCCAGACCCAGCGCGGCATCTCCGCCAGGTCGAGGTCGCCGACGGCGGACGCGTAGGGCCCGAGCACGGCGGAGCCGCGCAGAAGCCACGTGAGGAGCACCGCCAGACCGATTGCGCCCATGGCGATCCAGGTGACTTTGAAGGCCGCCAGAACGCCCCCAAGGCCGGCCCGACGACGGATCCAGGCGAGCAGGAGCACCGATCCGGCGTACGCGCCGAGTACCGCCGCACCCTGCGGGCGGACGGTCGCGAGCAGCCCGCCGGCGCCGAGGACGGCGAGCTGTCGCCCGGTGGAGGGGCGATCGAGCGCGCGAACAACGGCGAGCATTGCCAGCAGGAACACCGGGTAGAACGCGTTCTCCGTCATCAGCACCGACGCGTACGCGAGTGACGGCAGCGCCACCGAGAGCAGCGCTACCAGCAGTGCGTTCCCACGCGAGACGAACCTGCGGGCGAGCAGGTAGCCGGGCACCGCGGCGAGCGACATGAGGACGGCGTTCAGCGCCTTGGCGGCGGCGTATGCCGACTCCTGGTCGGACGCCAGTGCGTAGACCGGCGCCAGCAGGAGCGGGTAGAGGACGCCGTAGCCGAAGGTGACGTCGCCCGCCAGGGCGGGCAGCCCGCCGTCGCCGATGCTGCGGGCGAGCTCCGCGTAGTAGAGCTCGTCGGGGACGATCCAGGGCACCGGGATCTCGCGCCCGAACCGCAGCTGGACGAGAGCCGAGAAGGCCACGATGGCAGCGACCGGGATCGCCGTCGGCACCCGCGCGAGCGCCGCAAACGGACCACGGCGCGCCATCGTCGCGGAGACGGTCAAGCCGCCGCCTGCCGCCGCCCCGGGCGGCCGACGGCGAGAGCGAGCGCCGCCGCACCGATCGCGAGCCCGGCCGCCACGCGCCACGCCTCACCGCCTGTCTCCTGGTAGGGCGTCAGCCACAGCGCCAGCGGGACGAGCCATGCCGCCGCCAGCGTCCGCCGCCAGAGCGCGATCGGCACGTAGACGAGTGCGAGGTAGTGGAGCCAGACGATCGGCGTCATCAGCACGCCCGCTGCCAGCGCCGCGGCAAACGCGCGCCGATCGCCGTCGGAGCCGCGCGCGAGGAGCACCGTCGCGGCGAGCAGCGCCACCCCGGCGAGCCAGGGCAACGTGTCGGCCACACCCGCCGGCAGCCCGAGATCGAGGCCTAGGGCGACGAGCGAGTAACCCCGCCCACCCACGACGTCGACCAGCCTGCGGACGAGATCGGGATAGACGGCCAGGCCGTCGAAGCCGAGCGCAGCCCAGGCGAGCACCGTCGTCGTCGCCGCGCCCGCGGCGGCCAATGCCGCCGCCGCGAAGCGCCGTGTCGCGAGCAGCCACACCGCCAGCGGCCAGAGGAAGACCTTGAGTGCGACCGCGGCGGCCAGCGCCGCGCCGACCACGAAACGCCGGTCGCGCCAGCGCCACATCGCCGCGAGCAGGAGCGCGAGGAGTGGTGTCAGCGTTCCCAGGCGGACGGCGCCGATGACCGCGATCGACCCGAAGGCGGCGCCGTAGCAGCGCCAGTCGCGCACGTCGAGCAGCCGCAGCGCGACGGCGAAGGCGGCCACCGAGCCGACCACGACCACCCAGGCGGCAGCCTCGAACGGCAGCCAGGCGAGCGGCGCCGTCGCCACCGCGGCTCCCGCCGGGTACGGGAAGCGGAACACGTCCTGGATGCCTTGCGGGTCGAGATCGTCTTCCGCGCTCTCAACGGCCGCCGCTGATGGGTACGGGGAGACTCCGTCGAGTACGTCGCGTCCCCCCTGCCAGAACTGGCGGAAATCGAAGGCGCGATCGTCGCCGACGATGATCACGGCGAGCAGCAGGGCGGCTGGGAGCACCGCGAAGAGCAGCACCTCCGAGGCGCGCGCAAAGAGCGCAACGGGTGCCTGAGACGGGGATTGGACGCGAGCGCCGGCCGAGCTCACCTACCAAGGATGCGCCACGAGCCGGATCGCGTCATCCCGTGATCGGGCTGATTCGGTCCCGACCATCGGGTAGTTGCGGCGCCGGTCGCAGGCGCGCACTCTGAGTTCCTGCCGTACCCCTGGGGAGGGGATCGGTGTACCGGCACCTCGGAGGGAGGGGAAACATGTCGGAAGCAGTGACGAAGCACGTCGTCCGGCTCCAGACGCTCGTGGCTGCGGCGCGCGACCGTGAGGACGGGCAAACGCTGGTTGAGTACGCCCTGATCCTGGCGCTCGTCTCGATCTTGACGATCGGGACGCTGCTCCTGATCACGGACAAGCTCAACGCGACGTTCACGCAGATCGCGAACGTCCTCTAGTCACACGCGCCGAAGCAGGCGGGGACGGGCGAGGCGGCGAGGGGCCGGCTCGCCCGTTCGTGTCCCGTGTGCGACGCCGTCCGGCGCCGCGACCGCCGGTCCGGCCGGGCAGGACTCGACCATCGGCCAGTGGCGCAAGCACGACTTGACTCGCACCCTGTGGAGGCCACCTGGGAAAGGCTCAGGGGAAGAGGTAATCGGGGCCAGTCCCCACGGAGAGGGAGGAACCTTTCATGTCGGAGCTCTTCACGCGGCTCTTCGTCCACGGGCAGAACACGATCGCCGCCGTCCGCGATCGCGAGGAAGGTCAGACGCTCGTCGAGTACGCCCTGATCCTGGCGCTCGTCTCGATCTTGACGATCGGCACGCTGCTCCTGATCACCAACAAGCTCAACGCGACGTTCACGCAGATCGCGAACACGCTCTAGGCGATGTCCGGGCGCGCCATGCGCCCAGCCCTGCCGGCCCGGACCCCCTCGCCGGGCCGGCAGGAGAGCCGTCGAGGCGGAAGAACCGTCAGATGGATGCAGCGAGGGAATGCGGGGGCCACCGTGTCGCCGCCGGACTTGGGAGGACGGACCACATGCAGCAGCTCTTCGTCACCGTTCTGCGCACCGCCGGCGACAGGCTTTCCGCCTTGCGTGGCGATCAGACGGGTCAGACGCTCGTCGAGTACGCGCTGATCCTGACGCTTGTTTCGCTGCTGACGATCGGCACGTTGCTCGTGATGACGGGCAAGATCAACCAGCTGTTCACGCAGGTCGCCAACAGCCTGTAGGCGTCCTACACTGGGTATGAGCGAGCGGAGGGGAGGCCGAGTGAGCTCGAAACGGAGGATTGTCAGCGAGCGCGGTCAGGCGCTCGTGGAGCTTGCGCTCACGCTGCCGCTGCTCCTCCTCGTCGCGCTCGGCGCGATCGAGTTCGGGAAGGCGTTCAACTACTGGATCGACTCCACGCACATCGCCAACGAAGGGGCGCGGTGGGTCGTCGTCGCGAAGCTGCCGGGTGTAGCCGGCAAGCCGACCACCATCCAGCAGTACAAGGACTACGTCAAGAGCCAGGCCGACTCACAGGAGCTGCGTGACATCACGACCGTGCTCATCTGCTTCCCGAACGGGACGACGAACGGCAACCCGGTCACGGTGCGCGTGACGTCGAACTACGACATCCTCGACTTCGTCAAGGCCGGGACCGTCCCGATCAGCTCGAGCGCGACGATGCGGCTCGAGCAGCCGCAGGCTTTCGGCGGCACGGGGGATTCCGGGTGCTGAGCGCCTCACGGCGAAGGCTGGGGCGGGAGGAGCACGGCGGCGTCGTCGTGCTCGTGGCCGTGATGATGCCGGTGCTGCTGCTCGTCGGCGCGTTCGTGATCGACGTCGGCAACTGGTTCGCGCACAAGCGCCACTTGCAGCGGACGGTCGACGCGGGCGCGCTCGCCGCCGGCTCGACCTACAACCTTTTCCGCTGCCTGAACGACACGGCGGCGATGAATGCCGACATCGAGAGCGAGGCGCGGCAGTACGGCGGCGACCCCCTCGTCGCCGGCTCGTTCAACCGGCAGATCCCGGGCAACGGCGGCGTCTTCTGGCGCATCAACGCGCAGAAGTACTTCGGCCAGGCCGATCCGGCAGACCCGCTGTCGCTCGACTTCACGGAGGACTGGTCGGGGTCGACCGACGACCCGGGCCTCCAGACCCCCTGCGACGACCTGTTCGTCGACGTGAAGGCGACCGAGGTCGACGTGCCGGGCTTCTTCACGCAGCTGGGGCAGATCGTCGGCGCGCTGCCGATCCCCGACGTGCGCGCCAAGGCCCGGGTGGAGATCCAGTCGGTGCTCGGCGAGTCAGGGCTGCTGCCGATCGGCATGCCCGACCTGCGACCGAAGCGCGCGCGCGTGACGCTGGTGAACGCATGTACCGGCACCGTCGCCCAGACCTACGACCTCGCCCGGATATCCGGGTTCGTCGGCGGGTTGACGACGTGGACGAGCGCGGTCGGAACGGGCTCTTCCGGCCCGCTCGACGTGATCCTGCCCGACGCGCCCGATTGCAACGGGGGCGACAGCTGGAGCGGCGACGGTGGCTCGGGCGGCGGGGCGAACACCAACAACACGACGACGATGTACGGGCTCCGGGTGGCGCTGGGCGGCACTAGCGCCGACCCCGTCTGCGGCAACCCGTTCGTCGTCTGCTACCAGGATCCGCCCGCGGACACCGGCGCTGCGCGATATCTGCGCGTGTGGAAGAACGGCTCCAGCCCGAACGGGGCCGGGCAGGCGCCGTACGTGTCGAACGTGACCGTGACCCCCACCGGCGGCTGCGGGCCGTCGAGCCTCTTCTTCCGCCAGCCGCAGGGCGTCAACTGCGGCGTCCTCGTCAGCATGGACGTCGACTTCGGCACCAGCTCGGACTCGTTCCAGGCCGCTGGGTCGACGCGGGCGGTGACGATCAACGGCCAGTCGGCGTCGTACACGGGTGGCAACACTTATCAGGCATCGATCAACGTTCCCGCCGGCAAAGGGCCGTTCGACGTCACAGCCGGCTGGGAGTTCGAGCTGAAGCAGGATGGCCCCATCTGGCGCGGTATCACGTGCAAGAGCAACGGCAGCAACCAGTGCGAGGCCGACGGCTCCTTCGGCACCGTGCAGACGATCTACCGGCGCAACGACGGCGACCCCGACGATGCCGAGCTCTGGCCGATCGAAGACATCCGGTTCACCACGATCGGGCTGCCCGTGCAGGCTGCGCGACAGGATGTCGCGGCGCCGCAGATCCCGCAGACCGTCGTCTCGATGGACATCTCCGGGCTGCTCGGCGACCCCAACATCGCGCACGTGATCCGGCTGCGCTCGGGTCAGGGAAGCCACATGCTCGACTGCGACCCGGGCAACCCGGGCGGTCAGGACGAGGACGAGCTCGAGTTCGGCTGTCCGGTGCCCGGCTCGACGACGCCGGACGTCTGGTACCAGATCAACGACCTGCTCGACCCGTTCTGGTCCCCGTGTCCCCCGTTCAACACGCTCAGCGGGCGCCCCTTCCCGTGGGAATGCGTCCACGTCGGCACCGGCACCACGCCGAACAAGATCGCCGACGGGCTCCTGAAGCGCACCGGCAACAAGACCGGCTGCGTCAACCCCGACAACTGGAGCGAGTACGGCACCGGCTCGGCGCTCGATCCCAACGTCAACACCTCTGACCCACGCATCGTCACCATCTTCATCGTCCCGTACGGGTCGTTCGCCGGTATCACCGGCTCCACCGTGACGCTGCCGGTGATCGACTTCGCGGACTTCTACATCACCGATTTCTCGGGCCAGGTACCCCAATACAGCGACCCGTGCGGCGGCGGCAACGTCGAAGCCGGCGCCGTCGAGGGTCACTTCTTCAAGATCGCTGAACCGCCGCGGGGCGGCGTCCCGAGCGGTAACCCGTGCGTGATCGACCCACAGCAGTCGATCACGCCGTGCATCGCCGTGCTCGTCGAATAGGAAAGAAAACGGAGGAACCCAAATGCAGAACGCACTCAGAGGCAAGCTCAGCTCCTCCCGGGGCGGAGCGATCGCGCTCGGAATCGGCGCGGCGCTCCTCGCCGGCATCCTGCTCCTCGTCTACCTGAACCGGTACACGTCGAGCGTCGACGCGGCCAACGAGCCGACACCCGTGCTCGTGGCCAAGAACCTGATCGCGGTCGGCACGTCCGGCACCGTGATCGCCAACAAGGACCTGTACCAGAGCGCATCCATCCCGAAGGAGGATGTCAAGGTCGGCGCCATCGCCGATCCCGCCTACCTCAACGGGCGCGTGGCCCTGGTCGACATCTTCCCCGGCCAGCAGATCACGACGGCTGACCTGAGCGCCGGCACCACCGACGCCCTGCCGACGAAGATCACCGGCAAGGAGCGTGCGGTGGCGATCCCGGTCGACGAGGCACGCGGCCTCGTCGGGCACGTCGCCAACGGCGACCACGTCGACATCTACCTCGGCATCGGCTCGCAGGAGGGCGGCCTCCTCACGCTGCTGGCGCCGAACATTTCGATCCTCGTCGCGCCGGGAACGCAGACCGACACGCAGTCGGCAGCGAACAGCTCCAACATCGTGGTGCTCAAGGCGCCGGCACGCGTCGCGCAGCGGCTCGCGTTCGCGTCCGACGCGGGCGACCTCTGGTTCCTCCTGCGCCCGCAGGCAGGCGCCAAGAACCCGCCGCCGAAGACGATCACGATCCAGGACCTGCTCAAGCTGGCCAACGCGCAGCGGTAGGGACGAGGACACAGGTGGACTCCCAGATCAGGACGCTCGTCGCAGTCGACACCGGAATCGACTCCGGGATGGTCGAGGACGCCCTCCCACTCGACGGGATCCAGGTGATCGACATCGTCGAGGGGATGGACGAGAGCTGGAAGGTACTCCAGGAGACGACCGTCGACCTGCTGGTCGTCGCGTGCCTCGGGTACTCGGACCGCGCGCTGTTCCTGATCGACGGGGCCCGCAAGCTCGCCCCAAACCGGCCCATCCTCGTGCTCTCGCAAGGCTCGCCGAACGGGTTCCTCCGGCGAGCCTTCGAGGCGGGAGCGGAGGACATCGCGATGCTCCCACAGAGCAAGGAACAGGTCGCGTTCGCCGTGCGCAAGCTGATGGCGCGACGGGAGGGCTCGGGGATCGCAGGCGGCGTCAAGCTCGGCCGCCTCATCGTCGTGCTTGGGCCGAAGGGTGGCACGGGCAAGACGCTGACGGCGTGCAACATCTCGGTCGCGATGGCCGCGGCCGGTGAGTCCGTGTGCCTCGTCGACCTTGACCTCCAGTTTGGTGACGTGGCGCTATGCCTCGGGCTCAGCCCCGAGGCCACCATCCACGACCTCGCTGTCACCGGAGGCTCGCTCGACGCAGAGAAGCTCGACGACTTCCTCGTCACGCACGAGTCGGGACTACGTGCGCTGCTCGCACCCGCTCGGCCCGATCTTGCGAGCGCGATCTCGGTGGAGCTGATCCGGGAGGTGTACGCGGTGCTGCGCCTCCACTACGACTACGTGATCGTCGACACGCCACCCGGTTTCACTGCCGAGGTGATCGCGTCGATCGACGCCTCCACCGACGTTGTCATGGTCGGCATGCTCGACTCACTGTCGCTCAAGAACACGAAGCTCGGGCTGGAGACGCTCGAGCTGATGGGGTACGACCAGGCCAAGATCCGGCTCGTGCTCAACCGCGCGCACAGCCGGGTGGGCATCAGCTCGAGCGACGTGGTCGCGGTTCTCGGTCGCGAGCCGGACGTGCTGGTGCCGTCCGACCGCGAGATCCCCCGTGCCGTCAACGAGGGCACCGCGATCGTCGAGACGCGCCCGCAGTCGGAGCCGGCGCAGGCGTTCCGCGCGCTGGGAAACCTCATTCGAGACAAGCAGCTCGCGACGGCCGATGCGGCTCGGGGCGAGACCCGAAAGAAGCTCTTCAGGAGGGCATAGATGGAGCTCCACGAGAGACTGACGACGGCGCGGACAGCGCAGGCTGCGCAGGGACGCGAGCCGTTCGCCGAGCTGAAGAACCAGGTTCACCTGCAGGTGATCGGGGAGCTCGGCCCCCAGCTCTACAACGTGTCGATCGACCCGGTGGCGTTGCGCGAGCGCGTCATGGCCGAAGTCAAGAACAAGCTGGCCGGCGAGACGGGTCTCTCGCGTGACGACCGGGACCGCCTCGCACACGAGATCGCCGACGACATCCTCGGCTACGGTCCGCTCGAGCGGCTCCTCGCTGACGATTCGATCACGGAGATCATGGTCAACGGGCCGAGCGAGATCTGGATCGAGCGCCAGGGCCGCCTCTACGAGACCACGGTGCGCTTCACCGACGAGTCGCACCTGCGCCGGATCATCAACAAGATGGTCGCGCAGGTGGGGCGCCGCATCGACGAATCCTCGCCGATGGTCGACGCCCGCCTCCCCGACGGCTCCCGCGTGAACGCGATCATCGCGCCGCTGTCGCTCTCGGGCCCGCTCCTCACGATCCGGAAGTTCTCGAAGAAGCGGCTGACTCTCGACGACATGATCAACATGGGCTCGATCTCGGACGAGTCCGTCGACTTCCTGCGCCGGTGCATCCAGGCGCAGCTCAACATCCTCATCTCGGGCGGCACGGGCACGGGCAAGACGACGCTGCTGAACGCGCTGTCTGCGTCCGTACCGGACAACGAGCGGATCGTGACGATCGAGGACGCCGCGGAGCTCCAGCTCCACCAGCGCCACGTGCTCCGCCTCGAGGCCCGCCCGAAGAACATCGAGGGCGAGGGAGAGATCCCCATCAGAGACCTGCTCCGCAACTCGCTGCGCATGCGCCCCGACCGGATCCTCGTGGGTGAGGTTCGCGGTGGGGAGGCGCTCGACATGCTGCAGGCGATGAACACCGGCCACGACGGCTCGCTCTGCACCGTCCACGCCAACTCACCGCGTGACGCGCTCCACCGCATCGAGACGATGGTGCTGATGGCCGGATTCGACCTGCCCGTGCGGGCAATCCGTCAGCAGGTCTCGTCGGCGCTCGACATGATCGTCCACCTCGAGCGGCTCGAGGACGGCTCGCGGCGGGTCACCGCCGTGACCGAGGTGCAGCGGATGGAGTCGGACGTGATCACGCTGCAGGACATCTTCGAGTTCCAGGTCGACTCGGTCGGGCCCGACCGGACGATCACCGGCAGCCTGAAGGCGACGGGCCTGCGGCCGGTCTTCCTGCACAAGTTCGACAAGCGCGGCATCGAGCTGCCTGCCGGGTTGTTCGCGACCCCCCCGCCGGCGCTCGCCGACCTGTCGGAGAGGCGCGCGCGATGAGACGCAGGGTCGCGCTCGCCGGACTGCTCGCAGCGATCGCCGCTCTCACGCTGGGCGGACTACAGTCGGCGTTCGCCGCCGAGGGTGGTCCCCAGCTCGTCGAGTCTGGTCTTGCCAACTTCCCGGAGCGGGGGTTCGTCCTCGCGACCGACCAGAAGCGGGCGCTGCCGCCGGGTGCGGTCTCCGTCACCGAGAACGGCGTCCAGGTCGACAAACCGACGATCTCGCCCGCCGGCTCGCTCGGCGGTCAGGGTATCGGCACCGTGCTCCTGATCGACGCCTCGAACAGCATGCGCGGCGCTGCGATCTCCGACGCGATGAAGGCGGCGCGCTCGTTCGCCGCCCGTAACCCGAGCCAGCCGCTTGCGGTCGTGACCTTCAACGACGAGGTGGCCACCGTGCTGCCGTTCACGGTCGACAAGGAGTCGATCGACGCGGTCTTGGGACGGCTCCCGGATCTCGCGGAGGGCACCCACATCTACGACGGCACCGCGGCGGCCGTGCAGGTGATCCGCGACGCCAAGCTCGGCGCGGGCCGCATCGTACTCCTCTCCGACGGCGCCGACGTCGGCAGCGTGACGACCGCCGAGCAGGCGCGAGACGCGGCAGCGGAGGCCGGAGTGCGGGTGTACGCGGTGGGTCTCCGCTCGTCCGCCTTCGACCCGGTGCCGCTGCAACAGCTCGCCGAGGCGACGGGCGGCGGGTATGCGCAGGCATCGTCGTCGCAGAAGCTGGCAGGCATCTACGACGAGCTCGGCTACAAGCTGTCGAACGAGTACCTGATCACGTACCGGTCGTTCCTCGGCCCGGGCGAAGACGTCAAGGTCGTCGTCAAGGTGGACGGCATCGCGCAGCCGCTGACCGCGACGTACACGACGCCGGCGTTGCCGGAGGGCCCGACGTCGCCGTACGAGGTGCCGCTCGCCGATCGAGTTCTCCAGTCCCCCGTGACGCTGGTGCTCGTCGTGATGGCCGTCGTGGCACTGCTCGCCGGCGCCATCATGATGTTCCTGCGGGCCCGCGGCGACCGGAAGCTGCGCAAGCGGCTCGGACAGTTCGTGACGCTCCCGGCGGACGAGCAGGCGCGGCGACGCAAGGAGGAGGTACAGCACTTCCTCTCCGTCCAGGGGGATCGCTCGTTCCGCGAGTCGCGTTTCCTGTCGCGCTTCTCCGAGGACTGCGAGGTCGCCGACATCAAGACGGCTCCCGGAACGATCGTCGCGCTCGCCGTGGCCGGCAGCATCCTGCTGGCCCTGGTGCTCGCCTTGACGGCCGGCCCGCTGTTCGCCATCTTCGCGATCGCCGTCCCGCTCCTCGTGCGAGCGTCCGTCTCGCGGAAGCTGAAGGTGAAGCGGAAGGCGTTCGCAGAGCAGCTCCCCGACAACCTGGACGTGCTCGCGTCAGCGCTCCGCGCCGGACACAGCCTGGTCGGCGCCCTGTCCGTGGTCGTCGACGACGCGGCCGAGCCGTCGAAGAGCGAGTTCCGCCGCGTGGTCGCGGACGAGCAGCTCGGCGTCCCACTCGACGAGGCGCTCGAGGTGGTCGTCAAGCGCATGGACAATCAAGACCTCGATCAGGTCGCGATCCTGTCGGGGTTGCAGCGCGAGACGGGCGGCAACATGGCCGAGGTGCTCGACCGCGTGGTCGAGAACGTCCGTGCGCGCATGGAGCTGCGCCGGCTCGTGCAGGTGCTGACGGCGCAGGGGCGCATGGCACGATGGATCGTCTCGCTGCTGCCGGTCGGCCTGCTGGTCGCGGTCACGGCGCTCGCGCCCGAGTACTCCGACGTGCTGTTCACGGAGACGGTCGGGCAGGTGTTCCTCGTTCTCGCGGCGATCCTCGTGGTGATCGGATCGCTCGTGATCAAGAAAATCATCGACATCAGGCTCTGAGGAGGTCGAAATGGAGCTCATTCTCATCGCAGGCCTCGTCCTCCTGGGGCTCGGCGTGGCCATCGTCGTCCGTGCGGCTATCCAGCCGCGGACGACGGAGACGGTGCACCAGATCGGTGCCTACGGGTTCAGCGGCGCGCGCCAGACGCTGGTCGAGGACCGCCGCAGCCTGAGGCGGGGCGTCGACGACCTTGCCGGGCGCGCGGGTGACTTCATCGGACGCCGGCTCGGCCCCCTGCGGGAACAAACGCTAAGGCAACGGTTGATCTCGGCCGGCATGTACACGACGACGCCGCGGAAGCTGGTCGGCTATCAGCTGCTGCTCGCGATCGCGATGCCGATCGTCTGGATCTGGATCGGCGGGCTGCTGGGCGGTGAGCCGTGGGTTCTGATCGTTGGCGCCGCCGTCCTGGCCGTCATCGGCTGGATGGGCCCGCTCGCCTATGTCGACCGCACGCGGCGCTTCCGCTTCGAGGAGATCGACCGTGAGCTGCCCAACCTGATCGACGTGCTCGTCGTCACCGTCGAGGCGGGTGTCGGTTTCACGGGCTCGATGCGCGTGGCGGCGCAGCGGATGCGCGGCCCGCTCGCGCAGGAGCTCCGCCTCACCCTGCAGGAGCAGAACATGGGTCTCTCCACGCAGGAGGCGCTCACCAACATGGTCGGCCGCGCCGACACGCCCGGCATGCGTATGTTCGTACGTGCGATCGTCCAGGGCGAGACCCTGGGTGTCTCGATTGGCCAGATCATGCGTAACCTCGCGATCGAGATGCGCAAGCGCCGGAAGGCGTACGCTGAGGAGCGGGCTCAGAAGGCCCCTGTCAAGATGCTGTTCCCGCTGATCTTCCTCATCTTCCCGGCGATGTTCATCGTGCTGCTGCTGCCGGCGGTGCTCCAGTTCGGGGACGCACTGCAGGGACGCAGCTAGGGCGCGGGTGTCAGTCGCGCGCGGAACGCTTACGCTTCGCCGCGAGGACGGCCGCGTCGTGTGCGAGTCGGTCGGCGTGGCCGACTCGACCCTGCGGCGGCTGCGCGGACTGCTCGGCCGACAAGGGCTGCGCGACGGCGAGGGCATCGTGCTCCGCCCCGCCTGGTCGATCCACACCGGCTTCATGCGGTTCCCGATCGACGTGATCTTCCTCGACCACGACCAGGTCGTGCTGCGCATCGAGCGGGCACTGCGCCCGTTCCATACGGCGTCATGCCGCGGCGCTCGCGAGATCGTCGAGCTGGGAGCGGAGGAGTGCACCCGGCGCGGGCTCGAGGTCGGAGACCGCGTCACGTGGGCGCCTCGGGCGGCTTTCGACGAAGGCACGAGCACGGAGAACGCCCTTCCCCGCGCCGCGCGGCACGGATCCGTGATCGTCGCGAGCGACGACCAGCGCTTTGCGAAGTTGGCCCGCTTTCTGCTCGACTCGCACGGGATCGGCGTCGCACGGATGGTTGCTCCCGACCGGCTCATCGGCGCCCTCGACGATCGCCCCGACGTCGTCGTCCTCGATGCGGGCGAGCGATTGGCGTCGACGCTGCGAATTGCGAACGCCGCTCGGGCCCGCAGGCCCGGCACGACGATCGTGATGGTGGGCGAAGGCGCAGCAGAACGGGCTCCGATCGGGGTGCGCATCTACCACAAGTGGGACGAGACCGACGATGCCGTCTCGGCCGTCGAGGAGGCGCTAGCCTCCCGGTAGCAGTTGCAGGACCCGGCCAAGGATGCCGATGCACGGGGGAGTGTTGGCAAGCAGAGGAAACCGCATAGGACTTCCGGTCCGTGGGGGGAACAAGACGACCGGTAGCCGTTGAATGGCGTCACTGGCTCAAACGTCGGCGGATGCGAGACGCGCGGGAGTCCCCGTGCGTCCTCGTCTGGCTGTCGGCGCTCCGGCGGGCGCTCGGCTTGAGCTCGTACACGCTTTGCTCGCCGAAGGGGCGGTCGAGCGCGTCCTCCCCACCCTCGGCGCGGCGCAGATACGTGCCCGGCAGGTGTTCGAGGCAGCGGGTGGGACGGACGCCGCCGACCGCCTCGCGGCCTCCGTCTACGCCGGCGCGGTCGTCGTCGAGCTCGCAGCCGAGGGAGAGCTCGACACAG
>Ga0247727_10007775_pt1 | contig 20243 bp, 19 predicted proteins | sample WisWelCaveWW1625_FD_202498 | JGI IMG/M metagenome (GOLD analysis project Ga0247727, IMG submission 202498) | Biofilm microbial communities from Wishing Well Cave, Virginia, United States - WW16-25 | ecosystem: Environmental > Aquatic > Deep subsurface > Groundwater > Cave microbial mat | place... | reverse complement strand
TTTTTTCTCGGACATTCCGAGTCTCTCTTTGGCGTCAACGACGATTTCAAGCTGGTCAATTTTTCCGGCGGCACCGCATACATCAAACCGGCCCGCCCGATGGCTCTGGCAGGCGCGCGATGAGCACCCGTAGCGTAATCTCTCCGCCCTCCCCGGCTTCTCCCGCCCTCGCGCCGGTGCGCGTCCTGGTGTGCGACGACAGCGCCTTCATGCGCACCGCGCTCACCCGGATGATCGAGTCGGACCCGGGCTTGAAGGTCATTGCCACCGCCCAGAATGGCGTCGAAGCGCTGGAACAAGCCGCCCTCCTCGATCCCGACGTCCTGACCCTGGACATTGAGATGCCCAAGCTGGACGGCTTGAGCGTGTTGCGCCGTCTGATGGCTGAGAATCCCCGCCCGGTCATTATGGTCAGCTCGCTCAGCCGCGAAGGCGCGGAAGCGACACTGGAAGCCTTCGATCTGGGCGCGTTCGAATGCATCCCCAAGCAGTTGTCCTACGCTTCGATGGACATCCTCAAGATCCGCGACCAGTTGGTGGCCAAGGTTCGCGCCGCGGCATCGGCCGCCTATCTGCGCAAGCCTCGCAAGCAGTCTTCCGCGCCGCACCTGGAAATGCCTCCGCCGGCACCAGTGTCTTCGTGGGCGGGCAAACCTCCGGAGGTTGTGGCTATCGGGTCCTCTACCGGCGGGCCCAGGGCGCTCCAGAGTATTCTTCCCGAGCTGCCCGGCGACTTCAGCGCCGGAATCCTGGTTGTCCAGCATATGCCCCCGGGCTTCACCGCGCCCTTCGCGGCGCGGCTGAACTCCATGAGCCGCCTGCAAGTGCGCGAAGCTGTGGATGGCGATTGGATTGAGCCGGGCACGGCCCTGCTGGCTCCGGCTGGCAAGCAGATGGCCGCCGTGCGCAAGACTCTGACGCGCTTCGCTGTCCGTGTTTCCGACGAACCGCGCGATACCCTGCACATTCCGTCGGTGGACGTAATGATGTCCTCGGTCGCGGACGCCTACGGCGACGACGCCATGGGCGTCATCCTCACCGGAATGGGTTCCGACGGCGCCCGGGGAATGCTGCGCATTTCCGAAGAAGGCGGCTATACCCTCGGCCAGGACGAAGCCACCTGCGCGGTGTACGGCATGCCGCGTTCCTGCGCCGAAAACGGCTCCCTGAAGCGAGTCCTGCCGCTCCCGCAAATCGCCTCAGAAATCCTCGCCGCTTCGCGCACCCCCGCCAAACGATAGGTTCGCAGCCTGGCTGTTACTCAAGGAATAAAACTGATCCTATAACGGGGCGCAGCAAGCAGCGCCCCTACGGGTCATCCTCAGCTACCTGACATCTCGTCTTGTCGCGGTTTGTTTCAACGCTTGACGATCACGATGTAGGGGCGCTGCTTGCTGCGCCCCTGCCATTCTGCCCCTGCTTTTCGTGAAACATCAGGATTAGGGCAGTTAGATCCGCAGGAGCAATGCAGTGGCAACAACAAATGAATCTCCCACACTCCCACTGCACGGGATCGGGGCACCCTTATCTTGATCGGAAAGGGTGGAGGCGCGGGTGGGAGAAGTTTATCCCGAGTCCCGTCCCGAAATCCCGAAGGTTCGGGACGGGACTTCGGGACGAGGGAAACCCACGAATGTTCTTGGACGGCCGAGTGGCCCCTCGGCTCACTCCGTTCGCTCGGGGCACCCTTTCCTAATCGGAAAGGGTGGAGGCGCGGGTGGGAGAAGTTTATCCCGTGTCCCATCCCGAACTCCCGAAGGTTCGGGACGGGACTTCGGGACGAGGGAAACCCACGATTGCCCTTGGATGGTCCACATGCCCCTCGGCTCACTCCGTTCGCTCGGGGCACCCTTTCCTGGTCGGAAAGGGTGGAGGCGCGGGTGGGATTTGAACCCACGAATGGAGGTTTTGCAGACCTCTCCCTTAGGCCACTTGGGTACCGCGCCAAGCAATGCGTCAGAGTCCCGGAGCATGCGTTCAACCGCATCCACTCCGTGTCCTTGCTAGTATAGATGCTTCTTTCCGCGTTGAAAACGGGGAGGACGCCCGTTCGGGGAATTAGTCCGTTCCCGCCGGTTTCTCCGGCTCGGCCATCTGCTGCGCTAGCTTGAGCAGCCCCTGGCGCAGTTTTTCGATGCTTTGCTTCATCTCCGTCACGTTTTCCCGGTCGGCCTCGGAAAGGGTCTTGCTGTTTTCCGCGAAGTCCGCGTACACGCTGGCCACCTGGATGGCGCTCACCGCCGAGGCCTGGAATTCGTTCACCAGTTGCTTCAGTTTTTCCACGCGGCTTTGCAGCGCGCCGTAATTCTCGTGCATGGCCTCGAATTGCAGCATCCGCTGCTTCAGATCGCGTTGCAGGGAATCGCGCTCCGTATCCGCCCGTTCCAATTTCTGCAATTTCTCTTCCAGCTCGCTGATGCGCTTCATTTTGTCGCGCACATCGGAACGCAGAACCTCCGCCTCCTCCACCCGTTTGCCCAGTTCGCGTTCCGCCTGCGCCGCCCGGCGGCGCGACTCCTCCGCCGCGGCCCCCTGCGCGCGCGCGGCGTCGAGCTCCGCTGCCACCTTCTGCCTCGACGATACCAATTCTTTTGCCGCGCCCTGGGCCTTCTCCAGCTCTTCCCGGAGCGGTTTTGATCGCCGCTCCGTCTCCCCCTGCGCCTCGCGCAGTTGAGCCTCCAGACGCGAGACCTCGCCCCGCTGCGACTCCAGCGCAGCATCCCGCGCGGCCAGCCCCTCTCGCAGCTCGCGTGCCTCGTTCCCCGCGGCCTCTGCTGCGCTCTCAGCCCGGCGCGATTCTGCGGCCGCAGCTTCGCTCTGCGCGTCTCTCGCCATCCGCAGCTTCGTCAATTCCTGTTGCAGGGTTTCCTCGCGACCCGCCGCCGCGGACCGCTCCTGTTCCAGAGTTTGCTGCGCGGCCACCAGGCCGGCTCCGGCCTGTTTCAGCTCTTCGCGCCGCAGTTCCAGCTCTGCGACTGCCTTCTCCAGCGCTTCTCCTTTTTCCCGGACAGATCGCTGGCTGGCTTCCAGGTCCCGCCGGAGTGACGACTCCACCTGCGCTGCCTCCGCGCGTGCGCGTTCCAGCTCGCGCCCGCCACGCCGCGTTTCGCCCTGAAGTTCTTCCACCCGGCGATGCAGCTCAGCGGCTTCGTCGCGCAGTTTGTCGGCCGCACCCCGCGCTTTTTCCAGCTTGCGTTCCAGCCTGCGCTGCGTGTGCAGGGCCTCGGACAGCGGGATAGTGCCTTCTTCTCCGGGTGGGATGGAAACGGGCAGCCCGCGCAGTCCGCGCCAGAATCCCTCCAGCGCGCTCTTGAGCCGCTCGAACATCCCGGGCCCGTCATCCGGTTCGCCGGGGCGGCTTACCGGGGCCGCGGGTTCCTCTGCCGGCCCCGCACCCGCCTCTATGATTACCTGCGGGCTTGGAGTGGTCTGAGCGGAGGCGTCGCCGGGGGTTTCGGGCGCGAGGGTTTCAACCGGCTTCTGTTCGCGAGGCTCGTCGTGCATGGAACTGCTCTGCTGCGTCCGTGATGATAGCAGAGATAGCAGAGGCGGGCAGCGGACCGGATAGCGGGGGTTGGGAGAGTCTTAACGCCTTTTCGAGAGCCGTGTGACAGCCAGGATGGCTGTGCGCAGCTCGCGCATCAGTATGGGGTCGCCCTGGCCCACGTCAATCCTTTGCAGCGCGTTCATGTCCACCGGCACGCGACGGCTGTAGCGGTCTAGCGAGATTTCAATGATGTAGGGATTGCCCTGCGCCGGCGGCGGAAAGATGCGGCATTCCACGTCCGCCGAACCCTGCGTCTGTATCTTCACCTTCCGCACCACATTCTCCAGCCGTACAACGGTATGTTCTTTGCTCTCTGCCACGCCAGTTCACCTGTCCACCTCTTGGATGCAGAAATCTCCCTGGCCGTTTCAACCGTGTTGGAAGCAGGCAGTTCGTGCCAGGCCAGCAGTGAAGGATCAGGACGGGGCGCGGCTCTCTGCCGCCTCGGGGGCAGGTTTCTCGAGTTCTGCGGTTTCCGTTGTGCGTTTGTCGTGGACCATTCTCTGTTCCGCCAGCCTCAGCATTTCGTCCACCGGCCGGTCTGAAGAGTATCGCGCCACGCCGATGGCAAACCGCAGTCCAAATTCCGTCAGGCCGGTGCGCCGCGCCAGGTCCTTCAAGGCCTCCCGCAGTCGCCCCGCCAGCAGGTAGAGTCCCGCATCATCTGTGTCCGGCAGCACCAGCAGGAACTCGTCCCCGCCAAACCGCACAATCAGGTCCGAGTTTCGGATGCGGTTCTGGATTAACTGCGCGATCTGGCGCAGTACCACGTCTCCTCCGGTGTGGCCCAGGCTTTCGTTCACTTTGCGGAACCCGGTGATGTCCAGCAGCATCACCGCCAGGCCCTTTCCATACCGCTTCACCCGGCTGATTTCTCTCGAGAGGATCACGCGCAAATATCGCCGGTTATAGACCTCTGTGATGGGGTCCATCAGGGCCAGTTCCCGGTTCAGTTCCGCCTCGATTTTCTGTTGCACCAGCTCCTGGTGCAGGCTCTGGATGATGGCGTCCTTCTGGGCCACGTAATAGTTCACCAGCACCATCAGGGACAGCACCCCGAAAATCAGCGGCGGCACCAGTTGCGCGACCCCCTGCGCCGACCACGCCGACGACGGCGCCCGCAGCAAGAGGAACAATGCGATCCCAATCCCAATCAGCCCGAACCCCAGCACCAGCGCGGACCACAACTGCCAGTCGCGCCTCTGCGTCTGGAAAAGGGTTTCGCGTTCCGAGACCGGGTTGACCTCTTCTGTCATTTGCCAGGCCTTTCCGCCGCTTCCTGTGGGCTTGGGCCGTTGCCGCTGCGCGCGATGGTAGGCTACCGCCCGGCCCCAGTCAAGGTGCGCTGCGGGTGTCCGCGGCTACGATCGTTTCCAGCTTCGCCCTTGTAAAACTTTGGGGGCGTGGATACCATCGTTCCGCCGCAAACTGCGGCAGAAATGCCGGGTGAGGTGTTTCCCGGGATGTTACATAGGTATGTTTTGACGGGCCGAAGTCCCGTCTTTACGGCATGACAAAGAGACTTGGACCCCTGCTCCTCCAGGCCGGCATCTTCACGCCCGAGGAGCTGGAACAGAGCCTGGAAATTGCGCGCAAGCGCAACAAGACGCTCTGGGACATTCTCATTGACGAAAAGCGCGTCTCCGAGGAGTCGCTGGCGGAAACCTTTTCCAAATGGCTCAAACTCCCCCACGTCAAGATTGCCAGCGCCGCGCCGGACCCCGAGGCCATCAAGGTGATCGGCGAAGAGCTGGCCCGTAAGCACATTTGCCTGCCGCTCAAAGTGGAAGGCAAAACGCTGGTCCTGGCCATGGCCAATCCCTCGGATTACGACGCCATCCAGGACGTGGAATTTGCCGCCAGCCTGCGCATCAGGCCCGTTGTGGCCACGCGCTCGGAAATCCTGGACGCCATTGAGCAGAACTTTGCCACCGAAGACCGCATGCAGGATTTTCTGGCCAACGTCACCGACGCCCAGGATTTCCGCATCCTCGCCGCCGAAAAAGAGGAAGTGGACCTGGACCGCATGGACAGCCGCAGCGCCGCCGAGCTTCCTCCGGTGGTCAAGATGTGCAACCTGGTGATCCACGACGCCATCCGCTCCCAGGCCAGCGACATCCACATTGAGCCGGGCCTCAATGCCGTGCAGGTCCGCCTGCGCGTGGACGGCGTCCTGCGAGACTACATGCAGGTGCCCAAGTGGCTGCACAACGCCGTGGTCTCGCGCCTGAAAATCCTGGCCAAGCTGGATATCGCCGAGCGCCGCCTCCCGCAGGACGGCCGCATCAAGGTCCAGTTCCAGAATCGCCCCCTGGACATCCGCATCTCCACCCTGCCCACTCATTTCGGCGAGAAGGTCGTCCTCCGGGTACTGGGGTCCGCCAACATTCCCACCTTGCAATCCATGGGTTTCTCCGAGCCCCAGGTTTCTGCCCTGGAATCTTCGCTGGGACAGCCGCAGGGGATGCTCCTGGTCACCGGGCCCACCGGCTCCGGCAAGAGCACTTCTCTCTACTCGATGATCACCAAACGGCAGTCCGCGGAGGTGAACATCATCACCGTGGAAGACCCTATCGAATATCAGCTCCAGGGCGTCAACCAGGTGCAGGTCAACATCAAGGCCGGCCTCACCTTCGCCAGTTGTCTGCGCTCCATCCTGCGCCAGGACCCCGACGTCATCCTGGTCGGCGAGATCCGCGACCTCGAGACCGCAGAAATCGCATTTCAAGCGGCGATGACCGGCCACCTTGTGCTCAGCACTCTGCACACCAACAGCTCCCTGGCCACCATTGCCCGCCTCCTGGACCTCGGCGTGGACCCCTTTCTGATTACGTCCTCGGTCAACATGATTGTCGCCCAGCGCCTGGCGCGGCGCATTTGCGCGCGCTGCAAGGAGACCTACACTCCCTCCAGGGGCCTGCTCGAGAAACTTCGCGTCGAAAAGCCGGAAATGATCTTTTATCGCGGACGCGGCTGTGCCACCTGCGGCGGCACCGGCTATGCCGGCCGCATCGGTATTTACGAAATCCTGCGCCTCACCCCGTCCATCAAGGAACTCATCAACCGCAAGGCCTCCGAAGCCGAGTTGCGCAAGGCCGCCGGACTTTCCGGCACGCGGTTCCTCCTCGAAGACGCAATGGAAAAGGTCCAGCAGGGCATCACCACGCTGGAAGAAGTCCTTCGCGTTATCCAGCTTCAGGAAGAGGAAATCGTCCGCTGCCCCAAGTGCAATTCCTTCATCAATCTGGATTTCTCCACTTGCCCGTACTGTATGTTTGCGCTCAAGAACCTCTGCGCTTCCTGCGGCCAGGAGCTCAAGCTGGAATGGAAACTTTGCCCGTACTGCAATGCGCGCACTGGTGCCGCCGGCGGGCCCGGCGCGGGTCCCGGCGGCGGCCCGGACCTCACCCAGAAAGCCCTGACCGGCAATGTGGACGACGCCGCGCCAGCGGCGGCATCAGGTCCCGGGGAGCCGCCCCCGAAGCGTGGCCCGGCCTATTTGCCCGCGCCCAAGAAACCCCGCGTCCTCGTCGTGGACGACGACGAAGGCATCAAGAAGGTGGTCCAGAAAGCCATCTCCCAGCTCCCGATCGAGATTGACGTCATCACCGCTTCCGACGGCCAGGAAGCGCTCGGCCAGATCGAGGCTCAGGCCCCGGACCTGGTTATCACCGACGTGATGATGCCGCGGATGGATGGCTTCACGCTCTGCCAGCGCCTGCGCGAAGACCTGCGCACAGCCTTCGTCCCGATTATGATGCTCACCGCCAACGCCGACGAGACCAATCGCACCAAGGGCTTTCTGGTGGGCACAGACGATTACGTCAACAAGCCCTTTTCGGTCCCGGACCTGAACGCCCGCGTGATGCGCCTTCTGCGGCGCACGTATGGCCTATAGGCGTGGATGTGGTGCGTCTGTTGTAGCTGATTTTTGTTAGCAGCGCCGCAAGACCAGAATTATCTGTGAAAGACTTCTACGCCATCCTCGGCCTGGACTCCGACGCCTCCCTCGACACCATCAAGGCCGTCTATCGCCGGTTGGCGCGCGAGGCCCATCCCGACCGCCTTTCGCATCTGGGTCGCGGCGCGCAGTCGGATGCTTCCGCGCGCATGGCCGAGCTCAACGAAGCCTACTCGGTCCTTTCCAACACCGCGCGCCGCAAGCAGTACGACGAAGAGGTTCGCCAGGAGCAGGCCGAGAAGGATCGCCGCGAAGAGGCCGCTGCTTCCGGCGCCCCTGTTCCGCCGGCCCCTGGCCCCGCTCCGGTTGTCGAGCCTGCCGTTCCGCAGCCGGCGCGGGCTCGTGCGCGCCCCGGTACGGGTGTGGGCTCCAGCGTCGTGCAGCACTATTCCGGCCAGTTGCAACAGGTGCTGATGTCCAAGAAAGAAGAGTTCCCGTGGCAGTCAGTCAAATTGGAAGGATTTGACTGGGCTCTGGAGAGCGGCTTCTGGGTCGCTCACTATGTAGTCGCCTTCCGCGGGTTCGCTCTCGCCGACCCCGAAGCCACCCGCAAGTTCACCAACTACGCCCAGTTTGCCATTGACCGCTCCCGCAAGCTCCTGAAGCAGAATTTTTTCCTGTTCCTGTTCGGCTTCCAGCGCATTGTCGAGTTCGAACAGGTGCTGGCGCAGCTGCGCCGCTTCAGTGGCAGCGCCTCCGAGCGCGCCCTCATCCTCTTGCTCGACGTCGCCCACGGACGCAGCGTGCCCTGCGGCCCGCGCATCCAGGATAAACGCTACGAGACCCTGCTCTCCCGCATCGGCGTCTCCTCTGCATGATACCCTCCTGTACTACGATTCCCCAAGTTCTTCGCGTCTCGCGCAGTATTTCTCGTTCTTCTCTGTGTTCTCTGTGACCCTGCGACCTCTGTGTAATTCTGTGATTTGGGGCCGCGCCATCGCCTGCCCAGTTCCCGCGGCGCGCGAACACGGGCCGCGCCGTGTTCATCGGGAATCTGGCATGTTGCATTAGGTATTCCCCATTGCCTTCTTCTGGGTTCTCTGTTCTGAGTTCTTCCCTTTCCCTTGCCCCTATCAGGGTGCGGAAAAACCCGGGAGGCTGTCCCCCGACCATTCGGGGCCGATCCCGCCCGCCTCCGGCGGGGTGAGGGATCTGCATTTCTACAAACAGCCCGTGAAAATGCAAACTCCACTCTGCCTTGCAGGATTCTCACCTCCATTTTCGTTCTGAAAGGTATGGCGCTCTCCCCGGCATCCCGCGTGGCGCTCATATTTTTCTGCGGGCTCCTGTTCTCTTTCCCGGCCCGGTTGCCAGGTGCACAGAGAGAATATTCAACCTCCCCTTCCATCGGATACGCTTACCTTCGATTCGAAGACGGGTGCGCCCTGGTGATGGGATTCCTCGAGGCGGGTGAGTTTTTCGACGGTTTGCAGAGACAGGAACGCGGGCCCGCGGTCGAATTCCGAAAAAGCAATTCCACAATCTCTGACTTCCCTGAAACCATTGTCCTCAGCCTCTTTGTCTATATGCAGAGAGACCTCGCACGTTGTACCCCGCCCGGCTTCCCTGCCACCGCTCGCTTGGTACCCGCGAGGCTGGGTGAAGTACTGGACGCTCCCCGGCTGAGTGTGCGGTGGAAAACCGGCCTGGATTTCCGACCGGCGCAGGTATCTACGGCTGATTGGAGGCGGGCCACTCTGGCTGATGGGGCCGGGAAGACGCTGCCGCTCGCCAGCCTGCCGGAGGGGGAAACTTGGATCTGTGAGCTTACAGTCCAGAGCAACAACGTGGCCTTGACCGATTCCCTGGTCGTCGCGCTTCTGACCACGCAAGGCAAATTCGTGGTACGCCTCGCCGCCCGCCTCTGACCTGCCGCCCTCACGGACGGATTGCTGTGACATCCTCACCCTCGCCCCCAGTGAACTTCCAAATTATTCCCCAAGTGCTACAGTATGCTCAGGAGCAGAAACCGGAGCATTTCACGAGCGGCAGAGAGCACGGTATCAGAATCCCGTCGGGCAAGCGTTGGAAGTAATTGGGGGGGCACTTTTCAGTTGGGGGACACCGCCATGGCCGCCGCCAACCTGGCCACCAAGATGATAAGTCTCCTTGCCGCCTTGCTCATGGCCGCAGTGTGTTCCCATGCCCAGGATGGCAACCGGCAGGAGGTCTCCGGAAATCCGGTCAGGGAGCAGAGAGCCAGAGAGTTGTGGGAACTGGCTATCGCGGCCAAGGGAGGACGGGAGCGACTCTATGCGGTTCGCAACTTGCTCATTAGCATCGGTAAGAAGCACAGAACCGTGAAGTTTGCAGTCTTCCCGGACAAATTCTGGCAGTGGGCGGACAGCCGCCCTTCACCCCTTGGACTCAACATTACCATGTACAACATTGAGAAGCAGTTAGGCTACTGGGATCTCGGTGACGGTAAGCCTCCCACACCCAGGCAAAACTGGAAGGTCCCTCATGGCAACCTCCTCTGGCAACAAATCATGTACTTGATGGAAACACAGTGGGTGAAACCGGTTCCTTACGATTTCGGTGAAGAGACCCTGCACGGCCGAATCTACGACGTAGTGTTCACGCGAGTGGAGGGGGACAAAATAAGCTATCTGCTCGACAAAATCACGCATCTCCCGGCAGCCTTCCGATATCATACTTTGGTGGACAAGAAAGACCGGCAGGGCAAGACAATTGCCACTGTAGAAGTCGACGATCCAATCGAATTCCGCGAGTACACAGAAGTGAACGGAATCCAGATGCCGTCCCAGGTAAGCTGGAGTGAAACACTCCCGTTCATGCCCCTGACCTATCAGATCAACGTCGAGTACGACGAACAGCTCTTTGAACAGCCACCCTCGGTCGCCGCCGGTCCTGACGCCTGGCGCAAGAAGCCACCCCCATCCCCGAAACCAAAGCAGTAAACGACCCGCTCGAAATTCGCTGCCGAACAGTTTGACAGTACGTTCTGATCACGCCCGCGGCACGGAGGGCAAAGCTGGATAGCGTTTTCCAGTAACAAGCCTCATTCTCTGTACAGGAAGTCATCCGGCATGGCGGCACCCTGAGGGGCAATTCTCTCCCCACGCACTCGCATTTTCCTCTTGACAGCCTGCTTGCTTTCAGATACAATTCTACGTGTTATATGGCTAAAGATAGTATTTCACTGCCACGCTCCCTTCGCCGAGTCCCTGGCCCCAGGCGCCAAAACTTCGGCGGAGGCAGGTCGCCTCAGAGCTTGTGTGCCCAAATTCTATGCTGCTCTTCAGCCGTTCAATTCAACTACTTTCTTTCCACAATCTTACGCGGAAGTTTCCAGCAACTTCTTTGCAATGAACACTTACGTTTTTCGCCCGCCACATGGCCCAATTTCCCCCCTTTCGTTTCAGGCGTTTATGGACCATACCGCTTCTAACCCCTTTGTAATGAGCGCTCGTGGAAAACACCGGGGGGGCGGGGTAACCCGATAATTTACGGTATAGCACTCGCTCAGCCCTTCCCTAGAGGCAGGCGGAAAATGAACTTCGAGCCTTCATTCACGCGGCTTTCCAGCCAGATTTTTCCCCGGTGCTCGAGCACCAGGGCCTGGGTGATGGCCAGGCCCAGGCCGGTGCCGCCTTTTTTCTTCTCCCCGAACTGCTGGAATTTCCCGAACACGCGCCCGGCGTCCTCCGGCGCGATGCCGCAACCCTGGTCGCCGACGCAGCATTCGATCCAGCCGTCGCCGGTTTGGATCTCCACGCGCACTTCGCTGTCCGCTGGGGAAAACTTGATGGCATTGGAGAGCAGGTTGGTCACCACCTGCACCATGCGGTCTTTGTCCACTTCGACCTCGGGCAGGTGCTCGGGGTGGTAGAGCCGCAGCGAGACTTTGCTCTGGTCAGCCAGCGACTTCACGCCGCGCATCGAAATGTGCACCACCTCGGTGATGTCCATCGGCGCCAGCTTGAGTTTGATCTGGCCGGCTTCGATCTTGCTTAGGTCCAGGATGTCGTTGATCAGCCGCACCAGGCGGTCGCAGCCCTTTTGCGCGATGTCCAGCAGCTCGTGGGTTTCTCCGCTGATGTCGCCAGCGAAGCCGCTCAGGATCAGGTCAATCGAGCCTTTGATGCTGGTCATCGGCGTGCGCAATTCGTGCGAGGCGATGGCCAGAAACTCCGTCTTCATCCGGTCAATGGCTTTGGCCCGGCTGATGTCGGTGTACACGAACAGCCGCCCGTGGATGGCTCCGCTGGGGTCGCGCAGGGGATAGCTGTCCTCGCGAAAATGCAGCACGCGCTCGGCTTCCACGAACTCCACTTCGCGGGACTTGAACGTCTCCGCCTCGTGCTGCCAGATGAGCCCGCTTCGGAAGGCCTCCGCGTGCGTCAGGCGCGGCTCGATGATGCCACCCAGGCCCTCGACTGGCTTCCCAATCCAGTCCGCGCTCTGAACCCCCAGCCGCGAGGCCAGCGCCTGGTTCAGGTACACGATGCGGTTTTCCCAGTCCACGCCCAGGATGCCGGAGAGAAACGACTCCAGCACCTGGCTGTGCAGTGCTTCGGTCGAGATGGGGCCGTGATCACTCAATGCTTACCGGGAAGCTCCTCAGGGCGTTCCTTTCTGGTCCAGCAGGGTCACAATCTGGTCGTGCAGGGTCATGGGGTCAAACGGCTTGGTCAGGTAGCCAAGCGCACCGGTGGCCATTCCTTTTTTCACCTCAAACTGTTGCGCCTTCGCAGTCAGAAAAATCACCGGGATGTTCTGCGTTTCCGGATTGGCCTTTAGCCTCTCGCAGGTCTGGTAACCGTCCAGCCGCGGCATCATTACGTCCAGCAGGATGACGTCCGGGTTAACCGTCTTCACCTGGGCCAGGCAGTCTTCCCCATTTTCAGTGATGACGATTTGTTTCACGCCCTTCATTCGCAGGCTCAGCCGGATGACGGTCTGGATATCCGGGTCGTCTTCAGCCACCAGCACGCGGGTGAGGGGCATTTGTTCTCCTTATCCAATCGAGGCCAGGGCGCGGTCGGCGATGTCGCGCAGTTTCTCGATGTCCAGCGGCTTCTCGAGGAAATAATCCGCGCCATGGGAAATCGCCAGTCCGGGCTCGGTTTCCATCGAGATGCAGATAATGGGAATCTTCTTGGTGTCCTCGTTGCTGCGCAGCGCGCGGAGCACGGTGTAGCCGTCCACCTCGGGCATAGCCAGGTCCAGAGTCAGCATATCGGGACGGTGGCGTTTCGCCAGGTCAATGGCGTCGCGCCCGTTGTGCGCGGCAATCACGCGGTGGCCCTGCGACTCGAACGCATAGGAAATGACCCGCGCCACATCTTCATCGTCGTCAATCACCAGGATGAGCCGCGGCGCATCCGGCCGGCCTTCGCGCTGGCCCCCTGGCAGCAGCGGCGTGATTCCCGCGCGTTCCGCCGCCGGGATGCTGAAGTGAAACGTGCTGCCCTTCCCCTGCTCGCTCTCCGCCCAGATGCGGCCCCCGTGGCCCTCGGCGATGTGCCGGCAGATGGCCAGCCCCAGGCCGACGCCCTGGCTTTCGCGCAACAGCGCCCCCTGGGCGTGCTCGAATTTCTGGAACAGGCGGTCGCGGAATTCCGGGGACATCCCGCGGCCGAAGTCCTGGACGGAAACCACCGCCATCGGCCCGTCCTGCCCTCCGCGGACCAGGATCTTGCCCTTCGCCGGCGAAAACTTGATGGCGTTGGACAGCAGGTTGACCAGCACCTGTTCGACGCGCTTGGGATCTCCTTTCACCGCCGGAAGGTCCTCGGGAAGCTCGATATCGAGCGTGACCTTGCGCAATCGGGCCTGCGTCTCCACCACCCGCTCCGCGCGCAGGGCGCTTTGCAGCAGGGACATCGAAACCATGCGCATTCGCCCCTGCCCGCGCTCCAGCTGGAAAATGTCAAGGATATCGCTGATAGTGCGGATCAGCCGGTCCGTGTTCGCCAGGGCAATGTCCAGCAGCTCGCGCATATCAGCGGAAATCCCGCCCACCGCCCCGCCGCGGATCAGTCCCAGCGCGCCTTTCACCGAGGTGAGCGGCGTGCGCAGTTCGTGCGAAATCGTCGAGAGGAATTCCGTCTTCAGCCGATCCAGCTCCCGCTCCCGGCCCAGGTCCAGGGACGTGGCGATGCGCCCCAGCACTTTGCCATCCGCCCCGCGCACCGGCGCGCAATAGAGCCGTATGGCCTGCCCCCCCGGCTCGTCCAGTTCCAGGGTGATTTCGTCCACCACGCCGGGATTGCGCTCCAGATCCTGAAGCTTTTGCTCCACCACATCCGGCTGCACCAGCCTGTGGCGCACCTGCTCGACCAGTTGCGTCAAATCGGCGCGGGCCAGCGCCTCCAGGGGAATCCCGAACACCTCGCTCACCCGGCGGTTGGCCATCAGCACCTTGCTCTCGCTGTCCAGCACGATGACGCCGTCGCCGATCGAGTCCAGCACGGTTTCCAGTTTTTCCTTCTCTTCTTCCAGCGTCCGAGTCAGCTTGACGAATTCCTTCTCGCGCTTCCCGGCCCAGCTCATCAGCTTTTCGTCCCGGCCGCGCAGCTCTTCCACGGTGCGGTTGAACCCGCGCATCAGCTCGGAAACTTCGTCTTTGCCGTCCACCACCAGCCGCGGATAGCCCCCCTGGCGGATTTCTTCCATCCCGGCCAGCAGCCTCTCGATCCGCCGGGAGACCAGCCGCACCTGGATCATCGCCGCACTCAGGATGAGCAACACGGCCAGCCCGGCAAATATCCAGGTGATGATGCGGATACGCGCGAGGTCGGGCATATCCTCGGCGAGCTGGCGGTCCAGGACATATCCCATCATCAGCACCACCGCCGCAGCGATGCTGGAAACCACCAGGAATTGGACAATGAGCCGAGTGCGCCGCATCGGGTAGACCGAGACTCCACCCTTCCCCGGCCGGGCTGCGGAGGATGCTGGGCCCGGTCGCTGCGCTCGATTATAGTGAGTCGTCAAACACGCCGACAAGGGGCGTTTCGCCGGGAGGCGCGCAAATGCCAGCGTGCGGCGCAGGACTGATTTCCCGGTACGGCAAGCACATTGCCGTCCGCGCCTCGGTGGACTATGCTCTACGGCGAATTCGCGCGGGTGTCCGTGTGCCCCAAGGCCCGCCGCGCAAAGGACCAATCGCGTGGATCACAACAAGAACAAGCCCGACCAGCCCGTAAAAGCCACGGTGGCCCCGCTGCCGGGCAGCGATCGCCGGAACCGCGGCCGCGCCAAGCTCGCCCAGCCGTTGCGGGTGCGCCCCTCCGAGCCCGGCGGCGCGGACTTCGACGAAGTCCTGATGACCATCAATGTGTGCAGGGACGGGGTGTACTTCCCCACCGAGCGCGAGGGCTACTTCAAAGGGATGCGCGTCTTCATCACTTTCCCGTACAACGAAACTCCGGGGGCCATCAACCTGGAGTACATCGGCGAGGTGGTGCGCATCGACAAGCTTTCGCACGGCCGCCAGGGCATCGCCGTGCACCTGAAGATGAAACTCAACCTCGGAGGCCGCGAAACCATCCGGCGCTAGAATTTTCAGCGGATTTTGTATTCCACCGGCATCCGCGCCTGCACGGAATTGCTCAGGCTTCGCGCCCGGCGGATCTCTTCGCTCACCGCGCGGAGCAGAATGGTCTGGGAGTCGTCTTTGCCGAGCAATGCCTGCCACCAGGGCTTCTCGGCCGGGTATCGGACAATTTCCACTTTGGCGTCCGCAGCCAGGTTTGCAGCTTTTCGCGCCTCGGCCAGCGCAGCGTCGAATCCCCCCACTTCATCCACCAGCCCGAGACCTTTGGCCTGCTCGCCCGTCCACACGCGCCCTTTGGCAATTTTTTCCACCGCTTCGAGTTTCATTTTCCGGCCGTCCGCGACGCCCTGTGTGAAATTCGTGTAGATCTCGCGCATGAATTTGCGGATGGTTTCCCGCTGTTCCGGCGAGAAGCTGCGCTGCTCATTCCAGAGATAGGCGTTGTCCGACGTGGCCACCGAATCCGTGCTCAGGCCCAGCAGATTATAGAAACCGGAGACATTCATCTTTCCGAACACCACCCCGATCGAAGCCGTGATCGTGGAAGGATCGGCCAGAATCCTGTCCGCGGACATCGAAATCCAGTAGCCGCCCGAACCGGCCACATCGGACATCGACACAATCACTGGCTTCTCCTTCTTGGTCAGCACCACTTCCCGCCGGATGATTTCGCTGGCTACCGCGGAACCTCCGGGAGAATCCACGCGCAGGATCACCGCCTTCACGGCCGGGTCCTGCCGCACCGAGCGCAGGTCCGCAGCCACCGAGTCCGATCCCATCACAAATCCCGTCGCGGGAGTCCACGTGGACTCGCCGACCACAATTGCGCCTGTGGCGTGCACCACGGCGATTTTTTCGCCTCCCAGGTTCACGATTTCCTTGCTGTAGCGGTTCAGCCCCACAGGACGCCACTCCTCATTCTTTTCCTTGAAGAAAGTCTGCACCTCGTCCCAGTAGGCCGCGCGGTCCACCAGCTTCTCGGCCAGCGCCTCACTGGTCAGAAAGGGTCCCTTCCTGACCAGCGCATCCAGCTTGTCTTTCTCCATTTTTCGCGCGGCGGCCACATCGGCGAGGAACTGGGCGTAAATGCTGCGGATGAGAGACTCGCTCATCTCGCGGTTGGCGGCCGTATATTTCTTCTCGGTGTAGAAATCACGGGCGGTCTTATATTCGTGAAAGCCGTAAAAGTCGGGAAAAATGCCGAGCTTTTCCAGGGTCCCGCGGATGAACAGGGCCTGCGCGCGCATGCCGGTGATTCCCAGCGTGGCAGTCGGAACCAGCCACACCTGTTCGCAGGCCGTCGCCAGGTAATAATCGCCGTTGTCCGGAATGTCGCTGCTTAGGTAGCAGATGGTGGGCTTGCCGCTCTTGCGGAAATCAGCCACGGCCCCGCGCAACTCCTGAAGCTTGGCCCAGCCGGATTCCGGGCCCGAAATCTTCAGCACCAGCCCGCGGATGCGGTCGTCGTCTTTCGCGAAGCGTATGGCGTCGGCCATCTGCGGCACCACGGTGATTGAGGAGCCGCTCAGCTCCGCGAGCACGCCGGGGCCTTTCTGCTCCTCGAGTTCCCCGTTCACTTCCAGCACCAGCACCGAGCCCTGCGGCAGCATCCCGCTCAACGAAACGAGCAGAATGACAGCCACGATAATGGCCAGCCAAATAAGCAGCTTTTTCTTCCCTCGGGTCATCAGCGTCTCCATCCTTCGAGCCTCGCCTCCGGCGAGGCATCGCGGCTCATCAATTTCTACGCATCGGCATTTCTGGAGATTTCATTCCGCGCCGCCTGGTGCGGCAACCCCTAGACCTGCGCATCGCGCAGGAACTGTGCCGCTTCTTCGGGCGGCGTGGGACAGATATAGAAGCCGGTGCCCCACTCAAACCCGGCCACCTTGGTCAGCTTGGGCATCATCTCGATGTGCCAGTGATAGTGGTCGTTGATTTCCTCGCCGATGGGCGAGGTATGTATCACAAAGTTGTACGCCGGCTTGCCGAGCACGGCGTCTAGCCGGGAGAGGCAGTTGCGAAGCAATCGCGCCAGGCTGGCGTAGATGGGGCTCTGCGTGTTTTCAAACGCGGATCCGTGCTGCTTGGGCAGCAGCCAGGTCTCAAAGGGAAAGCGCGGCGCGTACGGAGCGATGACTATGAAATGCTCGTTTTCGGCTATCACGCGCACGCCGGTGTCAATCTCCTGCCGGATCATATCGCAGTAGATGCAGCGCTCTTTCTCGCTGAAGTAGCGCTTGGCGCTATCCACTTCCTCTCGCACGCGCTTGGGCACGATGGGCAGGGCAATCAACTGCGAATGCGTGTGCTCGAGAGAGGCGCCGGCAGCTTCGCCGTGGTTCTTGAAGATCAGGATGTAGCGGAAGCGGCGGTCGTTCTTGAGGTCCAGCATGCGGTCGCGGTAGGACCACAGCACCTCTTCGACCCTCTGATCGTTCACAGTGGCCAGGGTGCGGTTGTGGTCGGGTGTTTCGACGATGACTTCGTGCGCGCCAACGCCGTTCATGCGGTCGAAGAGTCCTTCGCCCTGGCGGTCCAGGTCGCCTTCGATCCCCAGTGCCGGGAATTTGTTGGGGACGACGCGGACGCTCCAACCCGGCTGGTTGGCCCCAGTCCCATTCCGCCCGTAGGCCAGCACTTCCGGCGGGGTCTTGGCTTCGCTGCCATAACAGAACGGGCAGAAGCCGGTGCCCTTGATCTCCACGCTCTCGCGGACAAAATCCGTGGGACGCTTGCCGCGCTCGGTGGAAATAATCACCCAGCGTCCGGTAATCGGGTCCTTACGAAGCTCGGGCAAATGCGCCTCCTAGCCTGAGGGGGATGCCGTATACCCATCGCGCGCGCATCAATTCAAACTACTATTTTACTACCGGACAGCCACGGCGCAAAATGGCCATGGATGAACGCAGGAATCTAAAAGCGCCAGCGGGTGGCGCTGCCTGTAAACTTTTTTGGATCCTCGACAAAGGCGAAAGCAGTGTGAGGACGCACTGAGTAGAGGGGCATCGTCTTTGGTTCGAAGACTTCGCCATATTTCCGGGCATAGAGGGCGGCAATGCGACGATACAGGGCGCGGCCCTTGATCCGCCGGGCAACGCCTTCCACAATCACGGCTTCCCTGGCCCCTTCAGGAAAGACTACGCACCGGGGATTCGAGGACAGGTTGCGAGCCTTGCGCGAGCGAGGGCCGGTGCTGAAGAAGAATTGATTTTCGGTCCACAGTCCCCAAACCGCCATGGCGTGCGGAGAGCCATCGGGTCGCGTCGTGGCCAGCCAATAGTTGTGCGAGCCCGAAAGCCGCTCCACGGCCCAGCTCCAGGGCAAGGGGCCTCCGCCGCGCCCGGCGGGCTCGATTCCATAGCCAGGCATATGCGGCCGGCTGGCCTTCGGCTCCACTCTGTTCTTTCGCGTCAACTTCTTCTTCACCGTGACCTCCTGCCGACGAGAGACCCGCAGGTCATCCGCCAAAAGCGGCCTTATGCAGGCGTACCTCCGGAGGGCTGCCGGGGCTGGATTCAATGGCCAGGATGTCGAAGCGGCACTGCGCTTCGCGGATGCGGCGCTCGGCCAGGAATCGGCGGGCCATGCGCATCAGGTGACCCCGCTTTTCGAAATTGACGGCGTCTTCAGGCCGGCCGAATTCCGGGGAAGCGGAAGTTCGCGTCTTCACTTCGACGAAGGCCAGAACGGAACCGTCGTAGCCGATGAGGTCAATTTCGCCCTTCAATCCAGGCGAAGTGAAATTGCGGGCGATGAGGATGTAGCCGTGGCGGCGGAGGTACCAGTAGGCATAGGTTTCTCCGCGGATGCCCACCTGCCGCGCGCGGAGCTTCGCGTCGCTGGATGGCGAGGAAGGATTCTCCGTCGCGAGTCCCTTGCGAGCGGCGAAATGAACCAGTCCGAAAATGACGCGGGCCAGCACGGATTCACATCCGCGGCGCAGCAGCCGGGCGCTGCTTAGAGTATCCCTACTTCACGACTTCGAATTCGAACTCCATCACCTTGCCCCGAATCACATAGCAGAGGTAAAACTCCCAGAAGCGGCGGAACCACACGGCGCGGTTTACCAGCAGCTCAAAACCGAAGGCCCGCCAGAGCTTCAGCAGGCGCACGGTGAGGCGCTTCTCTTTCAGCCGCACACGCGTATACCAGTGGTCCTCGCCGTGAATTCCGCCGGAGTAAAAGTACCGGAATGAGAAGCTGTTCAGGTGCCACCTGTGCGTGGGATCGCAGAAGGAGCTGAAGTCCGTGTAATGGGGTGTGACGATGTAAATGGTTCCGCCGGGCCGGGTGATGCGGTGCAGTTCTTCCATAGTCTCAACGACGTCGCCGACGTGCTCGATGACGTGCACCAGGCGGACGTGGTCAAACGAATTGCTGGCAAAAGGCAGCCCGCCGTGGTCGATGTGGCAGAGGACGTCCGCCGCCGTGTCCGGATTCTTATCTGCTCCGATGGCGCCGGGAAATTTGTTGGGCCCGCAGCCGAGGTCGAGTATTCGCGGCACCGGAAGATACTATAACGAGGCGCGGGGCTGCTGACGGGAAATGAATGCGCCCTGCACCTCGTCCGGGTCATTTCTCCAACTCACTCAGAATCCCGTCCAGGGTGTTCACGGCGAAATCAGCCTGCTGGGTATCGATCACCAGCGGGGGGCACAACCGAAAGCTGTTGAAGCCCGCACCGAGAATCAGGAGTCCCTTGCGGAAAGCTTTCTCGATAATCTGATCGCGAAGATCCTTGGCCGGTTCCTTGGTGGCCTGGTCCTTCACGATTTCAATTCCGACCATCAGCCCGCGCCCGCGCACGTCGCCCACGATGCGGTGACGCTTAGGCCAGTCGCCGATGCGGCTGAAGATGTGATCGCCCACGCGCCGGGCGTTTTCGATGTACTGCTTCTCCAGAAGGTCCATGGTGGCCAGCGCCGCGGCGATGCACACCGGGTTCCCGCCAAACGTGGAAGCGTGCGCGCCGGGCGTCCAGTTCATCACGCTGGCCCGTGTAATCATCGCGCCGAGCGGCATCCCGCTGGCAATGCCCTTGGCCACGGTGATGATGTCCGGCTCGATGCCTGCGTGGTCACTGGCCCACCAGCGCCCCGTGCGGCCCATACCTGACTGCACTTCGTCACACACGAGCAAAATTCCGTATTTGCGGCAGACGCGCTGCAAATCGAGCAGGTAGTCCGTTGGCGCGGGCAGATATCCGC
>Ga0247727_10007774_pt1 | contig 20244 bp, 16 predicted proteins | sample WisWelCaveWW1625_FD_202498 | JGI IMG/M metagenome (GOLD analysis project Ga0247727, IMG submission 202498) | Biofilm microbial communities from Wishing Well Cave, Virginia, United States - WW16-25 | ecosystem: Environmental > Aquatic > Deep subsurface > Groundwater > Cave microbial mat | place... | reverse complement strand
GCCAGCACGTCGTCCCACATGGATTCGAGCCAGCGGCGCAGGTCGGCCAGCCCCTCGGCGCTGGCGCTGACGAACCGCCGGGTGCCCTCGCGCCGATCCCGCACCAGACGGGCCCGGCGCAGCACCCTCAGGTGCTGCGACACCGCCGGCTGGCTCACGCCGAGGGCGCGCGCCAGCTCGCCCACAGTATGGGGACGGCGGCGCACCCGGGCGATCAGGGCGCGGCGGGTGGGGTCGGCGAGGGCGGCCAGGGCACGAGCGTAAGTCACTGCTTATATAAGTACTGGATGATGCTTATGGGCGCAAGGGTGGTGTTGCAGGTTGGCGAGTGGCGAGTAGCGAGTGGGGAGTGGCGTAGACCTGCGGAACTGCTGCCTCTCCACTCGCTATTCGCCACTCGCTACTCGCTATCTTGCTTTCGATGGGGTGTAGGTCAACTGGCAGACCGCCCGGCTGTTACCCGGGAAGTTGGAGGTTCGAATCCTCCCGCCCCAGCTGGAAAGACGAAAGGCGGGGCACGGGGGCACAGCGGCACGGGGGCACGGGACAAACAAGAACACGCCGGTCTGCGCCTTTTCAGTGCCCCTGTGCCACCGTGCCCCTGTGCCCCGCCTCTCACTGGGTGTAGTTTCCGCGCGGTACCTTGGAGTGGTGGCCGAGAGGCTCAAGGCAACGGTTTGCTAAACCGTCATACGGGCTAAAACCTGTATCGAGGGTTCGAATCCCTCCCACTCCGCTCTCCCAGACTATGCTCCGCGTCCGTTTCGCCCCCTCCCCTACGGGCTCGCTCCACGTCGGCGGCGCGCGTACCGCGCTGTTCAACTGGCTGCTGGTCCAGAGCGTCCGCCGCAAAGGCGCGGAAGCGGTGTTCGTGCTCCGCATCGAGGACACGGACAAAGCGCGCTCCACCGACGAGTTCACCCAGGTCATTCTTGACGGGATGACCTGGCTCGGCCTCACCTGGGACGAGGGGCCGTCCTTCCAGGGCGCCGGGCTGGCGCGGCACCAGGCGGACGCCGACCAGCTGCTGGCCGAGGGCAAGGCCTACGAGGACGACGGCGCGATCCGGTTCAAGGTCACGCAGGAGGAGGTGGCGTGGGACGATCTGGTGCACGGGCGGATCGCGTTCCACGGCAAGGACCTTGAGGACTTCGTCATCCTGCGCGCCGACCGGACGCCGGTGTACAACTTCGCCGTGGTGAGCGACGACGTGGACATGCGCATCACGCACGTCCTGCGCGGCGACGATCACATCTCCAACACGCCGAAGCAGATCCTCCTGTACCGCGCCCTCGGCAAGGAACCGCCCGCCTTCGGGCACGTGCCGATGATCCTGGGCAGCGACCACAAGAAGCTCTCCAAGCGGCACGGCGCCACGGCCGTGGCCGACTACCAGCACGAGGGCATCCTGCCGCAGGCGATGGTGAACTTTCTCGCCCTGCTCGGCTGGAGCCCCGGCGGCGACCGCGAGCTGTTCTTCTCGCTCGACGAGATGGTCGAGGCATTCGACCTCTCGGGAGTCCAGAAGAAGCCGGCGGTCTTCGACACCGAGAAGTTGGCGTGGATGAACGGTGAGCACATGCGGCACCTGGGCGCGCCCGCGCTCGCGACGCTGCTCAAGGACCGGCTGGACGGCTCGCTCCCCCCGGCGCGGGCGGCCGCGCTGGTGAGCGCCGTGCTGCCGCGCAGCCGCACCACGCTGGACGTGGTGCGGCAGGCCCGGATCCGGGCCGGGCTCGACCCCGCGACGCCGGACGAAAAGGCCGCGGCGGCCATCGCCAAGGACCCCGACGGCCACCGCCGCGCGCTGGCCCTGGTGCGCGACCACTTGCGGACCGTGGCGGACTGGTCGGCGCCGGCTCTCGAAGCCGAACTGCGCAAGCTCGCCGAGACGAACGGGATGAAGGCGGGGGCGGTGATGCAGCCGGTGCGCATCGCCCTCACCGGCTCGACCGTGTCCGAGCCCGTGAACGAGCTGCTCGCCGTGATCGGGAAGGACGCGGCGCTCGACCGGCTGGCGAGGGCGGCGGGCCAGGCAACGCCGAGCTAGGCGAGGTCCACCCTCGGGACCGCCGGCAGCTTCCACGCGCTGTTCAAGAAGCCCGCGCAGTAGCCCTCCTCGAGGAACGCCCGGACCGCCTCCGCGGTGGCCACCCGGTCCGCGCCCCACAGGCTGACGCGCTTGTTTTCGCCATCCCAGGAGCCCTGCACGAACACGCGGTCGTCGCGGCGGATCAGAGCCGGCAGGTCCTCGACCAGCGCGGCGGCCACTGCGTTCACGCCGGGCCCGCCGACGACGATGGTCGGGCACAGGTGGAACACGCGGTTGTCCGCGTACCAGCGGTCGCTGACCACGACGGCGTTGCGCCAGCGGTGGCCGCGGCCCAGCCGGTCGATCTCGGCCTTGAGCGTGTAGGCGGTCGGGCGGTCGTTCATCTCCGCCGGCACGTCGCTGCCCGTGACGATCAGCACCGTCTCTTCGGTGTCCACGAGCTTCATGGGCATGAGGGCGTCACGGGATCGCCCGCTCGCGCTCGCGCTGCCGGCGCTCGCGCTCGCGGCGCTCTTCGCGCTCCTGGATCCACCGCGTCCGGATCTCGCGCACGGCCCGATCGAAGTCGTCTTCGGCTTCGGCCCGCGCCGCCGCCCGCAGGATCTCGGCCCGCATCTCGAGCAGGCGCTGGTTCGCGCGGGCCTGGTCCACGTTGCCCTGCGGCAGCGGGAGCAGCGCCAGCAGCGCGGTCGGCAGCGAGAAGACGCCGAAATGGACCGCGCGCTGGTCGATGCCGTAGCGCCGTCCGTTGCGCTCGACGACCCACGACGGGTTGCGGACGCGCCGGTCGGCGTTGGGGCTCAGCGAGTCGAGCTGTGCCAGCGAATCCATCATGTCGGCCATCACGAGCAGGCGCTGCCGCACCACGGAATCCATGGAAATGGGCCGGCCGCCGCCTTCGGGGATGTACATCGGCGTGACGGCGATGCGCGGGTCGGGGACGCCGGGGCGATAGGCCATGACCCCGCGCGCGCCGCGCTGGCCTCCGGGCAACCCCGGAGGCGCGGCGGTGTCGACCGGCGCCGCGACCGTCGGCGCGAGCTCGGGCTGATCCGGCGTGGTCGGGATCTCGAGCGGCCGGCGCGGCGGCCCCTGCACCGGCGGCGGCGGCTCGCTTGCCGGCGGCAGCGGCCGCTCCTGCACCGCGGGCGGCCTCTCGAGCAGGAAGCTCAGGGTCCGCCGCGGCACCTCCGGGCGCCAGCCGCCGTACGACAACACCATGGCGCCAACCAGCGCGGCGTGCGCCACGACGGACAGCGCGATCCAGCGCGGCCGCAGCCGGCGCGCGATCGGGAGCGTGAACCGCTTACGCGCGCGCAAGCACCTTCCCCACCCGCTCGGCCGCTTCCGCGAGCCGTGCGGCGCTCACCGTGAGCGCGACGCGGAAGTAGCCCTCGGCCGACGGGCCGAACGCGCTGCCCGGCAGCGTGATCACGCCCTCCTCGTCCATCGCCATGCGCGCGAAGTCGGCCGATAGCAGGCCGTCGGGCAGCGGGACCCAGACGTACATCGTCGCCTTCGGGACCGGCACCTCGAAGCCGTGCCGCCGCAGCGCCTCCACCGCGGCATCGCGCCGGACCCGGAACTGCTCGACGGCCGGCGCCACCAGCGCCTCGGCCTGATCGAGCGTGTCGGCGGCGGCCTGCTGGATCGCGAGGAAGGTCCCGGTGTCCATGTACGACTTGACCTTGCTCAGCGCGGCCAGCAGCGCGCGGTTGCCCACCGCCCAGCCGCAGCGCCACCCCGTCATCGAGAACGACTTGGAGCAGGAGTGGAACTCGACCGCGACGTCGCGCGCGCCCTCGATCTCCAGGATGCTGGGCGCGCGATAGCCGTCGAACGTGAGCTCGACGTAGGGATTGTCGTAGGCGAGCGCGATCCCGTATTCGCGGCAGATCGCGACCGTGCGCTCAAGATACTCCCGCGTCGCGACTGCCGAGGTTGGGTTGTTAGGGTAGTTGAGAAACACGAGCCGCGTCTTCTTCAGCACCTCGGCCGGCAGCTCCGAGAGCTCGACCAGGAAGTGCGTGCGCTCGGTCAGCGGATAGATGACCGGGGTGGCGTCGGCGCAGAGCGTCCCGCCGATGTAGCACTGGTAGCCGGGTTCGGGCACCACGACGTGGTCACCGCGTCCCGCCACGGCGAGGGCGAAATGGGCGAGGCCCTCCTTGGACCCGATCAGCGGCAGGACCTCGCTCTCCTGGTCGAGCTCGGTGCCGAAGCGGCGGCGATGATAGCGCACCACGGCCGCGCGGAACGCGGCCAGGCCGATCTGGAATCCGTAGCGGCTCATCGCCGGATCGCCGGCGGCGCGACGCAGCGACGCCACGGCGATCTCGGGCGGCGCGAAATCGGCGTCGCCGGCACCCAGGTCGATGACGTCCACGCCGGCCGCGAGGAGCTCGCGCTTGCGCCTCGGAATGTGCGCGAGCGGATACCCCGGTAGCAGCCCAACCCTCTCCGCGATCCTCGGCCTCAACCCCACCTCCGCGCGCTCACGCCGCTATCCGTTCCCTACCCCGGAGGCCCGGACAGGATTCCGGAGCACCCCGACCCCCGGAATCTCGACCTCGACCACGTCGCCCGGCCGGAGCGGGCCGACCCCCTCCGGTGTGCCCGTGAGCACCAGGTCACCGGGCTCCAGTGACATGACGCCCGAAATGTACGCGAGCAGCGCCGGGATGCCGAACACCATGTCCCGGGCTCGGCCATGCTGGCGTTCGACCTCGTTCACGCGACACCGCACCTCCAAGGTGTCGAGCGCGAACTCGGGGCCGATTTCGTGCACCCCCCCCGGGCCCACCGGACAGAACGTGTCGAATCCCTTAGCGCGGGTCCACTGTCCGTCCGACTTCTGCAGGTCGCGGGCCGTCACATCGTTGGCGCACACGATCCCGCGGATCGCGGCGCGCGCCTCGGCCTCGCCGGCACCGCGCAGCCGCCGACCCAGAACGACGCCGATCTCACCTTCGTGCTCGACGCGGCTCGACTGGGGCGGCAACACGATGGCCTCGCCGTCGCCGATCAAGGCGGATGGTGGCTTCAGGAAGATCAGCGGCTCTTTGGGAACTTCATTGCCGAGCTCGCGGGCATGGGCGACGTAGTTTCTGCCCACACAGACGACCTTGCTGGGAGGCGGGACAAGGGCATGTGGCATATGAGGCGGTCTTGGATCTCAGGTCTTGGGGACGAGACCGTGCAACTCGAAGAACTCCACGATGCGTTCGCGCACCAGCGACCAGGGACCGATGACGCGCTCCGCGGGGGGGAGACCCGCGAGCAGCTCGGCCCCGTAGCGGCGGCGCAGGACGCGGGGATCGAGCAGCACTACGACGCCGATGTCGGTGCGGGTGCGGATGAGGCGGCCGAAGCCCTGCTTGAGCTTGAGCGCCGCGAGCGGCACCTGGTACTCGGCGAACGGATCGCCGCCGCCGGCCTCGATGGCTTCGATGCGCGCCGCGGTCAGGGGCTCGGTCGGCACGCGGAACGGGAGCTTGGCGAGCACCAGCGCGCGCAGCGCCGAGCCGGGCACGTCCACACCTTCCCAGAACGAGTCGGTGCCGAGCAGGATGGCGTCACCGGCCTCGCGGAAGCGGCGCAGCAGCTGGTCGCGCTGGCCTTCGCCCTGCACCAGGAGCGGGAACCGCCCCACCACGCCCTGATGCTGTCGCAGGATGTCGGCGACGCGGCGGAGGGAGCGATAGCTGGTGAACAGCACGAACATCCCGCCGCCCGAGGCCACGGCCATCTCGGCCGCGATCTGCGCGGTCCGCTCGTCGTGATCGAAGGACCCTTGCTGGGGGTCCGGCAGGTCGTCGGGAATCACGAACAGGCATTGATCGTGATAGTTGAACGGCGAGGGCAGCACTTCGCGCGGACCGGGGCGCAGCGGCGCAAGGTCGAGCCCGAACCGGTGCTCGAGGAATCCGAAGTCGCCGCCGGCCGCCAGGGTCGCACTGGTCACGACGACGCTGTCCACGCGCTGGAACAGCAGCTCATTGAGGATGGGCGCCAGCTCCAGCGGCGCGGCTGCGAGGGCCACGTGGGGCCCGCCGCGCCGCTCCAGCCAGCGCACAGTGACCGGGCCGGGAGGAGGGCGCAGCGCCGCAGTGACCGCGTCGCGCGCGGCATCCAGCCGCGACGCGATGCCCCGCAACTCGCCGTGCAGCCCGAGCAGCCGGTCGGGCGCCGCAGTCTCGCCGCGGTCCAGCGCGGCTTCCATCATGTGGTCGAGTCCGCCGAGCACGCCGGCCAGCTCCTCGCGGAGACCGGCCATCGCCGCGTGGAACTGCTCGAGCGCCTCATCCAGGCCCTGCGCCCAGACGGGATCGCGCGCGAACTCGTCGCCGAGACGCACGACGTTGTCCTGCTTTCCGGCGAGATAGGCCTCGAGGATCGCGAACAGCCGCTGGCTCGCGCCGCGCGCCTGGGTGAGCGCGGGGGCGACGAACGCGGCGATCCGGCGCAGCAGCGGCGGGCCGGTCTGCTCATCCGCCTCGGCCGCCACCGCCGCCTTGAGCGACGGCAGCACCCCCCGGGCGCCGCGGTCCAGGCGCGCCAGCAGCCGCTCCACGCCGCGGCTCGCGACGCGCTTGCCGAGGTGCTCGGCCGCCACGTCCTCGAGGTGATGGCCCTCATCCAGCACCAGCCGCCGGTAGGGCGGCAGCACGGCCGCGTCCTCCCAGTTGCCCGACACGCGGCGGATCGCCAGGTCGCTCGCGAGCAGATGGTGGTTCACCACGACGACGTCGGCGTCGGCCGCGCGGCGGCGCGCCTCGAACACGAAGCAGCGGTCGAAGTGCTGGCACTTGAGCCGGGTGCAGAGATCGGGCTCCGCGGCGACCTCGTCCCACACTTCCTCGGAGGGCTGGAAGGCGAGGTCGCTCCGGCTGCCGTCGGACGTCGCCTTGGCCCACCGCGCGACCGCTTCCAGCTCGTCGCGCCGCTCGGGCTCCAGCAGCGAGCCCGCCTGGCTGCGCGCCTGGCCGAGCCGCGCCAGGCACACGTAGTTGCGCCAGCCCTTGAGCAAGGCGAATCGCACCGGCCGGTCGCCGGTGCCCAGCGCCTTGCCCAGCAGCGGCAGGTCCTTCCCGACCAGCTGCTCCTGGAGGTTGATCGTGTTGGTGGAGACGACCGTGCGCTCGTCATTCGCCAGCGCCCACGCGATCGCGGGCACGAGGTAGGCGAAGCTCTTGCCGACGCCGGTGCCCGCTTCGAGCAGCGCCACCCCGCCGTCGTTCAGGATGTCGGCGACGTGGGCGGCCATGTCGCGCTGGCTCTGCCGGTCCTCGTGGAGGCGGAGGGCCTTGGCGACGCGGCTTTTGGGCGCGAGAAGCGACGCGATCTCGACGGGGTCGATCTTGCGGGTGCGCCGCGGCATCGGTACCTCGACCACGACGTACAGCTCGCGCGCGGCGTTGTCCACGATGCCGAAGCCCACGCCGGCGTCGTGCAGGCGTGCCGCCACGTCGAGATCGGCGTTGGAGGGTTGCAGCACGCCGCTGGGGTGGTTGTGGATGGTCATCTGACCGCGCGCGGCGACGCCCGGGAGGGCGAGCACCGCGTCGGCGGTACCGCGCGCCACGGCCCGCGCCGCGGTGACGCACCCTTCGGCGTCCACGTCGGCCACGAATGACACCTCGCGGCCCCCGGCTTCGGCGATCGCGGCGGTGATGGTCCGGCGCACCGCCTCGGCCAGTCGGCCGCTCACGTCCTCAGCTCGCGCTTCCGGGCCGCGGGAAAGAGGACGTTGTTGAGGATCAGCCGGTAGCCCGGCGACGTCGGGTGCAGCGACAGGTCCGTGGGCGTGTCGCCGATCTGGTGCTGGGGGTCCTCGGGGTCATGCCCGCCGAAGTAGGTCCAGGTGCCGCGGCCGACGTCGCCGTGGATGTACTTCACCCACGGGGCGCCCGGCTCCTCGGCGAGGATGATGTTCGCCGGCTTGAGGGTGTTGCGCATGAAGCTGGTGGTGAGCCCGTAGAAATCCGGGATCACCTGGCGGTGGCACTGGACCAGCATGGCCGGCACCGGATCGATCTTCGCGCTGAAGTTGAACAGCTCGAACGCGCCGAGCGGCTGGCGGCCGCCGGGGTTGTTGACCTGGTGCCCGTCGATGTCGCTGAACGATGGGATGCCGGGCGCGGTCTGGAGCCGGGCGCCCGTGGTGGCCAGCGCCTGGGTCCAGTCGAGCCGCTCGGAGGCGTCGGCCTGCATCGGCGTGCCGTCGGCGAACGCCGCGGCGATGTCGACGTGGTGCGCCGCGAGGGCCAGCTCGAGCGTCTCGGTGGCCGTGCACATGGCGAACAGGAACCCGCCCTGGTCCACGTATTCGCGGATCCGCTGCGCGACCGCCTTTTTCAGCGCCGGCACGTTGGGCATGCCGAGCTGGCGCGCCGCGTTCTGGTTGATGCGCACCATTTCGGCCAGCCACGCCGAGCCGCTGTAGGTGATGAAGAACTTCGAGTACTGCCCGGTGAAATCCTCGTGGTGCAGGTGGAGCCACTCGAAGTCGCGCAGCCGTCCGGCGACCACTTCCGGGTCCCAGATCCTGGTGAACGGGATCTCGGCGTACTGGAGGGCCATGGTGACCGCGTCGTCCCACGGGGCCGCGTTGGGCGGCGAGTAGATCGCCACGCGCGGTGCCCGCTCGAGTGGGATGGCGTCCATGTTGCCCTGCTCGATCGTGCCGCGGATCGCCACGACCTGCGCGTCGCCGACCGCCTCCACCTGGATGCCGGCCAGGGCCGCGGTACGCCGCGCCGCGGGCTCGTCCGGCAGCAGGAACGCGCCGCCGCGGTAGTTGAGCAGCCACTCGCAGCGGCCGCCGCGCGCGATGGCCTGGTAGCAGAGACCGTACGCCTTGAGGTGGTTGGTCTGGCCGTCGTCCATCGGAACGAGCAGAGAGACGGCTAGGCGGCTAGGCGGCTGGGCGGCTGGCGCAAGCTCCGAGCCGCCTAGCCGCCTGGCCGCCAAGCCGCCCATCCCGGAAGCGGCGATGCTCTCCAGGAATCCCCGCCGCTCCATCAGCTCCTCGGAATGAGGCCGCGCACCCGGTCCAGCTCGCGGCGGGCTTCGGGCACGAGGGCGCTGGTGGCGTGGTGCAGGATCAGCGCCTCGAGCCGCTGGGCCGCGCGCTCGACGTGACCGCGCGCGGCGTCGGCGCGCGCGAGGGCGAGCAGGGCGGCCGGTGCGGGGGCGGCGTCGGCGTGCCGCTCGGCGATCTCCGACCACAGCGATTCGGCGGCGGCGGAATCGCGCGCGACTTCCGACCACCGTGCGGCGAAGCCGAGCAGCTCGGGCCGGCCCGCGCGGGTCGCGCGCGCCAGCGCGTCGAGCGCGCGCGCGGCGCCCGCCGTGTCGCCGCGGGCGGCGCGGAGCATCGCCTCGCCGAACGCGGTGGCCGTATCGGTCTCCAGCGCCCGCAGCGCCGCGACCACCGCCGCGCGGTCGGCGGGCCGGTCGCGGTCGGCGGGCCGCGCGCCGGCGCTGCGCAGCAGCTCGATCGCGCGCTCGGCCTGGCCGCGGTACAGAGCCACCCACCCCCGCAGCTCGTCGGCGGCGAGGGAGGAATCGGGAGCGATCGCCTGCTCGGCGCGCTCCAGCTCGCCCTTCGCGATCCAGCCGCGCGCGATGATCAGTCCCAGGCGCTCGCCTTCCCCGCCACCCACGCGGTCGCGGGTCCGCTCGAGCAGGCGCGCGGCTTCGGCGGGATTGCCCTCGCGCACATACAGCTCGACCAGCGTCGCCGTGGCACTCGCGGCCTGCCCGCCGGGCTCGTCGGCCATCGTGCGCAGGACCCGGCGGGCCGCGGCCGCGTCGCCGGCCTCGGCGTAGGCGCGCGCGCTCTCGATGCGGTAGCGCGTCGCCTCCGCCGGCGCGACCGACGCCGCGAGCCGCTCGAGCGCCGCGGCGGCGACGCGCTGGGCCTCGGCGCCTTCCTGCGCGCGCGCGCGGTCGGCGAACGCCCGCAGCACGTTGGCGCGCTCGTCGCCGGTGCGCGGGAGCGCCGCCTGGAACAGCGTCCACGCTCGCGCCGGCTCGTGCCAGCCGAGCAGCAGGTCGGCGGCGAGCCGCCGCGGACCCGACGTCGTGTCGGGTTCGGTGAGCGCGCGCACCAGCCGTTCCCGCTGCGCGGCCGGTGCGGGCTGGAGGTTGAAGACCGCCACGCCGTGCAGGTCGGGCCGCCGCTGCAGCTCGGCGCGCCACTCCCGCGCCGCCTCCGCCCAATTGCCGGACTGTTGCTCGACCTGGGCTAGCTCGGGCCGCAGGCGCTCGGCGTCGCCAAGCTGGGTGCGCGCCGCGGCGACCGCCTCGCGGGCCTCGTCGGTGCGGTTGGTGGACAGCAGCAGCCGCACCAGTTCGCGGTGTGGCGCTTCGCTGCGCGGCGTGGCGGCCATCCAGCGCCGCAGCGCCTCGCCGGCCCCCGCCTCGCCGCTCATGGCGCGCGCGGTGCGCACCTCGATGGTCCGGGCCGTGGTGTTGGTCGAGTCCACCTGGAGCGCGCGTTGCACCAGCGCGAGGATCGAATCGCGTCGCCCCAACTGGGTGTACACCCGCTCGGCGCCGAGCAGCGCCGGGGCGTTCAGCGGGTCGCGCGCGAGCACCTGGCGGAACGCGCCGGCGGCTTCGGCATGGCGCCCCTGGCGCTCGAGATCGAAGGCGCGCCCCAGCGGGTCCTGCGCCGCCGCGCCGCGAGCGGCGAGCAGCAGCACCAGTGCGACGCTAGCGGTTCGGAGCATTCAGCCGGCGGAAATAGTCGAGCACCATCGCGCGCTCGGAGGGGGAGAGCCCTTTGAGCGTTTCCCACGACGGCGCGGGGAAGCGCACCGCGCCCTCGCGCGGCAGCCGGCCCCGCACGTCGCGCCCGCGGACGTCACCGGCGGTGCGGCTCTGCCGCTCCGGGTCTTCCGGCTGGTCCTCGTCGCGCAGCGTGCGGCCCGCGTCCAGCATCCGCCGGAACAGCCGCTGCTGGCGCTCGAGCGTGGCACGGTCGAGGCGGGCGGTCTCGATCCGCTCGGCCAGCTGGCGCGCCTCTTCGGCAAGCTGGTCGGGCCGGCCCGGCATGCCCGACTCGGTGAGGCGCTCCATCTGGTTGGCGAGCGAGCGCTGGCGCTGGGCCAGCTCGCGCAGCTGCTGCATCAGGGCTTCCTGGCCGCCGCCGAGCATCGGCAGCAGCCCGCCCAACTGGTCGTTGAGCTGGCCCTGCTGCCCGGCGAGCTGCGCCATCCGCTCGACCGCTTCCGCGAAGCCCGAGCCCGACTGCGCGCCCGCCACGTCGTCGCGATTGCGCATCAGCTGGAACGCGGCCTGCGACAGGAGCTGGGCGGCATCCTGCGCGCGCTCGGCGGCTTCCTGGCTGGAGGGCGAGGGGCCCTCGAGCGCCTGCCGCGACTGCGCCACCTGCTCGCGGGCCTGCGCCATCGCGGCGCCGAGCCGCGGCGACACGAGCGCGTTGGTGCCCGCCGCCGCCTGGAGCTGGCGCACCAGCTGGTTGACGCCCTGCTCCACCGCCGACTGCCGGCCGCGCGCCTCCGCCGAGCCTTCGCCGCGCCTGAGCTCGCGCGCCAGCCGCTGCTCCTCGGTGGCCAGCGTGATGGTCTCGTTGAGCGACTGGCCGAGCAGGCGCAGCACCTCGTTGCGCCACGCCTCCGACATCTCCTGCTGCGTCTCCTCGAGTTGCTGCGGCACCTGCTCCAGCTCCTGCGACGCGCGCCGCCCCTGCTGCGCCGCGGCCGAGCGGTTACCGGCGCGCATGGACTGCCGGGCCTGCCCCATCTGCCGGCTGGCGTTGCTCACGCGCTCGCCCGAGGAATCCACCGCGGCCGCCGCCGCGCTGTCGCCGCGCTCGCGCAACCGGTCCTCCAGCCGCTGGAGGTCGCGCGCCAGCGAATCGGCCGCCTGCTGGAGCCGCTGCTGCTCGGCTGCGGCCGCGGTGGAATCCTGGCGCTGCATCGCGCGCTGGTTCAACTGGTCCTGATCGCGCCGCAACGCCTCGGCGTTCTGCGCGAACGTCTGGAGCGAGCCCTCGATGGCGGCGCGCTCGAACAGCTCGGAGCTGCGCTGCAGCTCGTCGCGCAGGCGCCGCTGTTCCTCGGTCAGGCGTCGCAGCGCGTCCTGGACCGCGCGCGGGTCCAGCCGCTCGAGGGCCCGCTGCAGCTCCTCGAGCCGCTCGCGCAGCTGCGGCGTGATCGCCTGCCGCAGCAGCTCTTCGAGGTTGCGCAACTGCTGCTGCCACTCGCGGTCGTTGAGGCCGGCATCTTCGGCGGCGCGCGCCAGCCGCTCCAGCTCCTGTCGCATCTGGTCGGCCCGCTCCGCGAGCTGTTGCTGCTGGTCGGCGAGGCGCTGCGCCTCGGCGGCCTGCTCGAAGTTCATCGCGCCCTGGTCGGGGCGCTCGCGCGCCGCCCGGGCATCGGGCCCGGGGGGGGGGGAGGAGTTGGGCCGGGTCGGGTCCTGGGCCCGGTTGCGCTGGGCCGCGAGGTCCTCGGTCTGCCGTGTCACCTGCGCCTGATCGGCGGCCAGCGCCGCCGCCTGACTCGCGAGGCTGTCGGCGCCGCCGCGCACCGCCTCGCGCAGCTCCGCGAGCGAGCGCAGCCGCAGCGCGTACTCGCGGCTCCGGCCGATGTGCGGTACGGGCGCCTGGTCGCCGGCGCGCACGAAGAAGCGCAGCGTGTCGCCCGGCACGAGACCGCGCGCCGTCAGGTCCATCACGTGCGTCAGCACGATGCGGTCGGCGCCGGAAGCGCCCGGCACGCTGTCCACCGCCGTGTCGCTGACGACCCCGAGACGGCTGACGCGCCAGCTGAGGATCTCGACCTTGCCCAGCCCGTAGTCGTCCCGCGCGTCGATCACCAGCACGGGCCTGAGGTCGAGGGGCGCGGTCGTGTCGGCGCCGGGCACGGGCACCGCGACCACCGGCGCGCTGTCGGGCACGGCGCGGACGTCCAGGAGCGTCGGCTCGGGCGGCTCGGCGCCGGCGCGGTCGGCGAGCGCGAGGCGCCACGTGGCGCTGGCCCGGACGGCCAGGGTTCCCTCGAACCCCGCGCCCCGGGTGCGCAGCGCGACGGTGTCGCCCGCCACGAGCGCCGCGCGCGTGAGCGGCGCGCTGGCGGCGCCGCGAATCGTCAGGGCGGTTCCGGTCGGGACCACCATCGGGGCCGTGGCGTCGAGCTCCTCGCCCGCGCGGTTCAGATAGTCGGGGTAGCGGGCGGTGACCGACAGCTGCGCGACCAACAGCGGCTCGATCAACGCAACGTGCAGCGTGTCCGAGCTGGCGCCGTCCAGGGCCGCGTAGGCGAACAGCGGCGCCCGCAGGTCCGCCACCCGGTGCTCCACGGTCGAGCCCTGCTCCAGGGTCAGGCGCTGCCACGGCTCGCCCGGCTCGCGCAGGAACAGGGCCAGGCGGCCCGGCGCGGTCGCGTGCACGGTGAACGTGACCGCCTCGCCCGGCCGCACTGCCCGCGCCGACGCCGCGAGCGTCACCCTGGCCGCCACCACGGCCCTGAGCGCGCGCAGCGGCGAAACGAGCGTCGCGGCCGCCTCGCCCGCCCACCACAGCGCCAGCATCGCGGCCACAGCGGCCGCGCCGCCAGCCACCGCGAGCCGGCGCACCCGCGCCGCCAGCTCGGCGGCGCTTCCCGGCGTCCAGTCCAGCGGGCGCTCGGGCAGGCGGCCTTCGACGTCGCGCGACGCGCGCGCGCGCAACGCGGGCGAGGTCCCCGCCGGCGCGCCATCCGCCGTGTCCACGAGCCCGATCAGCGTGCCGCGCCGCAGCGCCTGCTCCGCCTCGACCAGCCGCGCCGCGTCGCGCAGGCCCGCGCCCGCCCGTCCCCCTCCTCGCGCGCGGACGATCACGCGGACGACGGCGGCCACGGCCCCGATCACCGCGAGCCACCACACCAGGGGCAGCCACCGCGCCCGGGCCAGCAGGCCGGCCCGCGCGCCCAGCGCGAGCAGGCACACCGCGAGCGCCAACGCGCCGAGCGTCGCCAGGCCGAGCGCCAGCGCGCGCCGGTTCAGCAGGGCGCGCTGCAGCACCGCCAGCCGGTCGAGCAGGCTCACGGCAGCGCGCTCACCGCGTACGCGAACAGGTTCACGCCCATCCGCAGCGCCTGCTCGCGTACCGGCTCCGGGTCATGGTGCACGTCGGGATCCTCCCAGCCATCGCCGAGATCGGTCTGATACGAATAGTAGACCGCCAGCCGCCCGCCCAAGAAGATCCCCAGTCCCTGGGCCGGCAGGCCGTCGTGCTCGTGGATCTTGGGCGGGCCGGACGGGAAGTCGTAGACCAGGTGATAGACCGGGTGGTCGTACGGCACGTCGGCCAGCGCGCGGTCCGGGAACACCCTGGCGATTTCGCGCCGGAACGACGCGTCCAGCCCGTAGTTGTCGTCGGCGTGGAAGAAGCCGCCGGCCTCGAGGTGGCGCCGGAGCAGCCGGGCGTCGGCGTCCGAAAACAGCACGTTGCCGTGCCCCGTCATATAAAGGTAAGGGACCGACCACAGGTTGGGGTCGGTGAGCTTCACGACCCGCTCCCGCTCGGTGGTGCGCAGGCTGGTCCGCTGGCGAATGGCGCGGAGCAGGTTGGGCAGGCTCGACGGGTTGGCGTACCAGTCGCCGCCGCCGTCGTAATGCAGACGCCCGATGGTGAGCAGCCCGGCGGCCACCCTCATCGGGTAAGCCGCCGGTACGCGTCCTGCCGCGAGATACCGAGACGTCGGGACAGCTCCTTCGCGACGGCGGCCGGGGCGCCGCTTCCCTTGAGCTCCGCCAGCACGGCGTCGGGGTCCTCCACCACCGCCCCCGGGGGGGGGGGGGGGGCCGCGCCCGGCGGGGGGCGCCCCCCCCCCCCCACCGCCCCTTCGCCGCGCGCCGGGTGCTCTTCGTAGTACGTGGCAAGCGCGCCAAGCGTTCCGCGGCGCACCTCTTCGTGCAGCTTCGTCAGCTCGCGCGCCACCGCCGCGGGCCGATCCGTGCCGCAGCGGGACGCGAGGTCCGCGAGCAGGGCCGCGGTGCGCCCCGGCGCCTCGTAGCACACCACCGTCAGCGCTTCCCTCGCGATGCGATCCAACAGCGCGGCGCGGGCCGAGCCCCGTTTCGGCAGGAAGCCGAGGAACACGAACCGGTCGGCGGGAAAACCGGCCGCGGCGAGCGCGGCCAGCACCGCGGCCGGGCCCGGAATCGGCACCACGGTCAGCCCCCGCTCGTGGGCCCGCTCGGCGAGCAGCCCGCCGGGATCCGAGATACCGGGCGTCCCGGCATCGGTCACGTACGCGACGTCTTCCCCCGCGGCCACGCGGTCGAGCAGCCGCTCGATCGCGGCCGGCGCCGAGTGCGCGTGCAGGCTCACCATGGACCCGGCGATGTCGTAGTGCGTGAGCAGGCGGCGGGTGCGCCGCGTGTCCTCGCACGCGATCACGGCGGCGCTCTTCAGCGCCTCGACCCCCCGAAAAGAAAAATCCCCCAGGTGACCGATGGGGGTGCTGACCATCAGGAGCCGGCCGGCCTTCACCACTCGATGCGCCACGGCAGTCGCTCGAAGAACTTCACCGCGGCGAGCGCATAGCGGTGCTCCCGCGCCGCGTCCTTGATGAGCCTGGGGGCGACCTTGGGGTGGGCGACTTCCAGCTCGCTGAGGAATTCCTTGGTCCACAGGGCGATGCTCGCCGCCAGCAGCTCGGGCTCGACGATCGGGTCGGCGAGCGTGGCGCCGCGCGGCCCGCCGACATGGCGGAGCACTTCGTACTCGCTCGACAAGCGCGTGCGCGCCTTCTCGGCGCGCTTCGTGGCATCGTCGGGCGCCTCCTGCTCGGCCAGCTCCACCAGGTCCCAGACGTAGTGCCGGAACATGCCGACCATCGCGGGCGGCGCCTGGAACGGCAGCTGCGGCAGGCCCGGAAACACCTTCACCGTGACCTTCGGCAGCGGCTCGGGGTGCGTGGAAGTGAACAGGCGGGCCACCGTCTGGGTCGGCGGCTCGCCGGGCTTCTGGTCGGCGAAGTAGCCGCCGCTGAACCGCCCGTCCTTGAGGCACAGATAATTGACGCGCGCGTTCGAAATCAGCTCGAGCACGCCGGTGACCTTCTTCTCGAGCACCGTCTTGAAAATGGACTCGGGGCTCGACGTGTTGAGGGGAAGCTCGAGCGGCGTCTGCTGACACGCGGCGTACATCGCCGCGAGGAGCGAGCCGTCGGCGGCGTGGAACGCGATCTCGGCGCGCTCCGGCTCCGAGCGGATGTGACGCAGGGCCTCCGGGATCGCGGCGGTGAACCGCCCCACGCCGGTCAGCACCGCCGCGTTGACCATGTCGCCGCGGTGGAAGAACAGCAGCGCGACCTCGTCGGGCAGGTAGCACGCCAGATACGCGTCGACCTTGCCGTCGCGGTCGCGCTTGCTGAAGGCGATCAGGTTGTCGAGGTGGACGTACGCCGCGCGGGTGCGGGCCAGCAACACCCGGGCCGCCGGGAGGCGCAGGTCCCAGAGCCGGACCGTGGAGTCGGTGAGGACGGCGCTCGACGCCCGCATCGGCTCGTCGTCTACAGGTGCTGGTCGATCTTGCCCGCCAGGTGCGCCTTGGGCACGGCGCCGACCACGGTGTCCACATGGCGGCCGCTCTTGAAGAACATCAGCGTCGGGATCGAGCGGACGTTGAACCGCATCGCCGTCTGCTGGTTCGCGTCTACGTCCACCTTGGCGACCTTGAGCCCCTTCGCTCCGTACTCCACCGCCAACTGATCGAGCACGGGGGCGATGATCTTGCACGGGCCGCACCACTCGGCCCAGAAATCCACGACCGTCAGGCCCGTGTGCTGCTCGACCTCGGCCTGGAAGGTGACGTCCGTGACTGCGACTGCGTTAGACCCTGCCATCAGTGCATGCTCCGGTGTAGAATGTGGAACCGTATGGTACCGGCCCCCCCCTCCCCCGCCCCCCCGGGCGCGGCCGGCGCGCGCATCGCGCATGTCGGCATCGCCGTCCAGAACCTCGATGAGGCCGTCGCGTTCTACCGCGACGTCCTTGGCCTCGTACCGCATCCTCCCGAGACCGCCGACGGGGCGACCATCGTCGGTCTTTCCCTCGGCGAGTCGGCCGTCGAGCTGCTGACGGCCGGGGACGCCGAGAATCCAATCGGCAGATTCCTGGCCAGACGGGGGCCAGGCATCCACCACGTCTGTTTCCGTGTGCCGGACCTCGACGCCACGCTGGCACGGTGCCGCGCCGCCGGGTACCGCCTGATTGACGAAGCGCCCCGCCGAGGGGCCGACGGCCGGCGGATCGCGTTTCTGCACCCGAAGGCGACCGCCGGGATCCTGCTCGAGTTGACCGACTAAGACTAAGGCCGCGTGGGCGGCATCGCAGCATCCAGACCGATCGCGTTGATCAGCCAGCCCCCGGTTCGCGCCGGCACGAGCGTGAACGGCACCGTGAACCGCCGGGTTCCGCGGACCAGCTCGACCTGCAGCAGCCGCGCCCCCGTGGGCTCGTTGCTCTCCCGCAACACCCGGTGCTCATCCGACGCGAGCAGCCGCTGCATGATCGTCAGCCGGGTCTGCCGCTGGTCCGGCGGGATCGTGTTCGTGAGATTGCTCGGCCCGCGCCGGTCGCCCCACAGACTCGCCATCCGCTCCAGGTCCGCGGCGTTGGCGGCGGCCAGGAACTGTGCCACCGTCTGCTCGGGCGCCGCCGGAGCCGGGTTTTGGGGGGTGGGACGGGACCCGCCGCACGCCGCGAGGACCGTGGCGGCCAGGACGATGGCTGGGCCATGCGCAAAGCTCACGCTACTCATAGCTTAACCCCGGAGAGAGAGGGCGGCAACGATGCGCCTCTACATTAATATCGATCATGTGGCCACGGTGCGAGAGGCAAGACGCACCGACGAGCCCGATCCGGCGCAGGCCGCCCTCCTCGCGGTGCAGGCCGGGGCCGATGGGATCACCGTCCACCTCCGGGAAGACCGCCGCCACATCCAGGATCATGACGTCCGAGCGCTGCGGGCCGTGCGGGGCCGGATCCTGAACCTCGAGCTGGCGACCAGCGAGGAGATCGTCGGCATCGCCCTCGACGTGAAGCCGGATCAGGCCACGCTCGTTCCCGAGCGCCGGGAGGAAATCACCACGGAGGGCGGCCTCGATTGCGCCGGGCAGGCCAGGCGGCTGGGCGAAGTGCTGAAGCGGCTCAAGGACGCCGGCATACGCACCAGCCTGTTCATCACGGCCGACACGGCCTCGGTGGCGGCGGCGCTCGCGCTCGGTCCGGACGCCGTGGAGCTGCACACCGGCCGCTGGTCGCGCGAGTGGAAGAGCAGCGCGGCTGCGCTCGAGGAGCTCCTAGGCGCCGCGCGCTCCGCACGCGCCGCGGGCATCGCGGTCCACGCGGGGCACGGGCTCACCAACGACAACGTGGGCCCGGTCGCCGCCATCGTCGAGATCGAGGAGCTGAACATCGGTCACAGTATCGTGAGCCGCGCGGTCCTGGTCGGCATGGAGCGCGCGGTGCGCGAGATGCGCGAGCGAATTGACCGCGCCCGGCCGCAGTCCTAGCTTCGTGCTGTTCCCTCCCCCTCCCCTGACAGGTCGCTGAGGAGCCGCGGATGGCCGACAGTCTGGGCACGCTCGACTTCTTCCTGCTCGAGGCCGGCGAGTACCTCGAGCGGCTCGACGCAGTCGCCCAGACGGCCCCCGGCCCCTTCGCGCCGGCCGACGAGTTCGTGCGGCTGGCGCGCGCGTTCCGCGGCAGCGCGATCATGGCCAATCAGCACGGCATGGCGCGGGCGGCCCAGGGTCTCGAGTCGGTGGCGCGCGCGCTGCGGGAGGCGCGGCTCAACTGGGACGAGGGCCCGCGCGGCGACGTGATTCGCGCGGTGGACGACTGCAAGATCCTGATGCGGCGTCTGCGTACGCCGGATCCCGGCGACACCGAGAAGGCGGAGCAGATCGGGATCAAGCTGGACCGCATGTCGGGCCGCGCCTCGGCGGCGATGCGCGCGCAGCAGGGTCCCGGGCTCGACGCCGGCGGCCGCGCCTTCGTGGCGCGGGAAGCCGCGACCATCGGCAGCGTGCTCCAGCACACCGCGCGCGCGCTGGCCGGCGACCCCGGCAGCCGCGACGTCCTGAACAGCGTGGCACCGGCGATGAGCGCGCTGCGCGGCGTCGCCGTCCTGAACGACCTGCCTCCGCTCGGCGACATCCTGGCGGCGATCGAGGCCACGGTGAAGGAGATCGCGGCGTCGCCCGGCGGCGCGGGCCGCGAAGGCACCGAGGTCTTCGAGGCGGCCGCGCGGGCGCTGGCCCGGGCCGCGAAGGAAGTGGTGGACGCCGGGCGGCCCGACGCCGACAGCGACGAGGCGCGGGCCTTCGCCGCGCGCGCGCTCACCGCCGTGGCAGCGTCCGCCGTGCCGGTCGAGTCGCTGTTCTTCGACGATGCGGGCCCGCACGTGGTCCAGCAGGGCGCACCGCCCGCGCGGGCCAGCTTCGGCCGCGTCGAGATGGTGAGCCAGGGTGAGTTCCTCACGGCCGCGGCCTCCGAGCTGGTGCGCGCGGCGTCGAGCGTCCAGCGCGACCTGCGCCTGTTCGGCATCGCGGCGAGCCTCAAGCCGATGACCACGGCGGGCGGCGCGGCGCTGCCCGAGGCGTTGAGCCGGTTCGCCGAGGCGGCGCGGAGCGTGATCGGGCGCGGCATCGCGTCGCAGGCGCTCGAAGGCTTCGTGACCCGCGTGCGCGAGGCCGCCGACGCGCTCGCCGCCGCGCAATCGGGCGATGAGACGCGGCTGGCCCAGCGGGTGGCGGACGCCGCGGCGGGCCTGGCCCAGCTGCAGCCGGCCGCCGCTCCCGCGGCTCCTCCCGCGGCGGCGACCACGGCGGCCGCGGCCGCACCGCCGCTGTCCGCGCCGCGCGTGTCGGTGCCCGCCCCGCCGCGGAGCGCCCCGGCTCCCGCGCCGGCCGCGCTGGGCGAGGCGGACCTCGCCACCAGCTATCTCACGCTCGAACAGCTGATCACCGAGCGCGGGTTTCCGCTCGGCACGATCGACGAGCTGGTCGCGGGCGCCACCCCCATGCCCGGCGCGCCGAGAGTGTCGCGCGCGCCCGCACCGGCCCCCCCCCCCCCCCCCCCCCCCCCCCCCCCCGCGGGCCCCCCCCCCCGCGCCCCCCTCTCCCCCCCCCCCCCGCGCCCCCCCCCCACCCCCCAGCCCAAGCCCC
>Ga0247727_10007773_pt1 | contig 20246 bp, 15 predicted proteins | sample WisWelCaveWW1625_FD_202498 | JGI IMG/M metagenome (GOLD analysis project Ga0247727, IMG submission 202498) | Biofilm microbial communities from Wishing Well Cave, Virginia, United States - WW16-25 | ecosystem: Environmental > Aquatic > Deep subsurface > Groundwater > Cave microbial mat | place... | reverse complement strand
ATGACGACGCGTTCACAAACAAGGCAGGCGGCGCGCTGGCGCGCGCGCCCACAGCTTAAAAAAGCAAAACCAAAAGCGGACATTTCTAAAAAACGGAAAAGCGGACATTTCTATTTACTTGCGACACGCGACGGCCCCGGAATGTGGCCAAGAACGTTCCGCCGCAATCCCACGGGCGTTGAAACGGATTTTAACCAGGCTTCCGCGGCGGCGGGAACACCGGGACGGCTCGTTAGGAGGAGGGCGAGCCGGACGGCCAAGAGATCTCCCGGCGGGGCCGCTTTCAATTGATCCGCGAGTTCGTTCGTCAAGCTCCAACCCTGATCCCAATTTTTCCAAAGGCCCCACTCCCACAACAGTTTCAGCGCGGGAACCGGGTTCCCCTCCCCCAGGAGGAGAAACAATTCGTTCCGGCGGCGGACCGGGCTCAAGGCCGCCGGGCGGTTTTCCTTCGCCGCCCGCCGGATCCACTCCAGCGTCGTCTCCTCCACGCGCCAGCCGTAGCGCCCCGCGTAGCGCGCGGCCCGGTAAATGCGGGTGGGATCGTCCACAAAACTTTTGTCGTGCAACGCGCGGACGCGTCCGTTCTCCAGGTCCGACAGGCCGCCTGCGGGGTCCCAAAGTTCCCCCCGGCCCGGCGGGAGGAAAAGGTAAAGGGCGTTGATGGAAAAATCCCGGCGGGCGGCGTCCTCTTCCAAGGGGGCGGAGCGGACGGACGGCAAGGCCGCAGGACGGACGTAGGTTTCTTTCCGAGCCGTCGCCACGTCCAGCGAGGCGCCGTCCGGGTAGGTCATGGTGAACGTCAAAAAAGCGGGGTGGGAACGAACGCCGGCGCTTTCCCCATCGGCGAGTTGGCGAACCAGCGGACTGGCGTTTCCCTCCACGACGACGTCCCAATCCTTGGGAGGAACGTCGAGGATCAAGTCCCGCAGGCAACCGCCCACCAACGCCGCCCTCTCCCCGCGGCGGCGGGCTTCCTCCCCGAGACGTTCCAGCCGCGCGCGCCAGAGGGGCGGCACGCGGGCCCAGACCGTCCGGGAATCGATCGTCGGCGTCACGCCCCGGTCACCGGTTGTCCGGCATGCGCTTGAGGGCTTGGCGGACGGCGTCGTTGTCCGGATCGAAACGGAGCGCAAGGAGAAGGGACTCCCGGGCTGCGGGAAAATTCCCCACGTCGATGGCGATGAGGCCGAGAATTTCGTGGATCTTGGGGTGAAAAGGATTGATCTCCAGAGCGCCCTGAAGCTTTGCCTGGGCGTCCTCGTAACGCCCGTCGTCAAAATCCAGGTCCGCCGACAGCACAAAGGGCGCCGCGTAGGAGGGGTTCATGTCCATGGCGCGGCGCAACAGCGGCTCGGCCGCCGCCGTCCGCCCGGCGAATATTTCCGCCCGGGCCAGGCGGGTCAACGCCACGCCGTTGTCCGGCTCGAGCGCCACCGCTTTCTTATATTCGGACCGAGCGGCCGCGAGCTGATTGTTTCGGCGCAAGCGGTCCCCCAATCTCAAGTGTCCCCCGACGTCGGCGCCGACCCCCAGAAGATCGTCGGCCAGGCCGAGGTGGATGGTTTGGACCAGCGCCCCTTGGGCGGCCTTCCAAGTCCCGGTGGAGAAGGACTCCCGCCAGGAGGACTCGACCTCGCTTTCAGAAACCCCGAGCGTGGAGGTGAAGGCCGAGGCCCGCGACAGCCGCGAGAACGCCTCCAACAACGCCCGGAATTTGTCCAGGCCGTGCTCGTTCACCGTATCGGCCACGGCGTCCGCCGTCTCGGCGTAGGCGAGGGCGACGGTAGGCTGGTCGGGTAGGTAGACAAAGGAGGGTTCCATCGTGGCGAAGGGCAGGAGCCCGCCGGGGATGGCTTGATCGGCGGCCGGAACGTCGCGGTCGGCCAAGGTGGCCCCCACTGCGGCGGCCAGCAAGGCCTCGTCTCCGGGCGGCGGCGCATACCCCTCGGGCCGGCGCCACAGGAATTCCAGGTAGCGTGCCGTCCCTTCGTTCAACCACAGCGGGCATTGGCCGCCCGATAACCTGTTAACGGTCAAATGGGCGAATTCGTGGACCAGCGCGTCCAGCCAGCGGTAACCCATCGCCGTGGCCCGCGGCGACAGGATCATCAGCCGGCCGAACTTGCACACGCCGACGGCGCCGGACCGCTCCAGCGCTTCGCGGGACAAGGTGGAGGCGAATGAAAAACTTTCGGCGGTGGGGTAAATTTCCACCACCACGGGCCGGGAGGGCGAAGATCCCAGCAACTCCGTGAATTTCGCGTGGGCGGTCTCAAGCGCCGGGAGGGCGTAGTCGGCCAGAAAAACGTCTTCCGTCGGCGCCCTCAACACGAAATGGTCCGACCGCGTTTCCGTGAAACCCGCCTGAAGGGACAGGAGGCCCGTCAAATAGTTCGCGCGGGAGACGGCCCAGGCGTCGTCGGCACGGCGCGAAGCGCCGGGCAAATGGGGCTGTGGCAGAGCCGCCCGCGCGTCCCCGGACGCCGTTCCGGGCGCGTGGGACCGCCGGTCCGCCGGTTCGGTCCTTAAGATTTCGAGGGCCTGTTGGGCCCCGGCGTAGTTGCCATTGTAGATTTCCTGAAGACAGCGAACGCGATTGACCGCGTCGGCCTGGCCCGTCGCCGCCAGCGCCTCCAAGTACGCTTGAACGGGTTCGCGCCTCTCCCCTTCGAGAAGCGTTTCAACGACGTTGAGCGGGGTTAAAGAACGGGCCAAGGCCTTCGCGGGATCGGCGGTGTCCGGTGGGGTCGATCGCAGAGCTCGCGACGCTTGGGGCGGCAGAGCCTCTGACGCGGCCGTCCCGAAAAGATTCGCCGGGAGGACCGACGCAAAAAGCGCGATGCGGGCCGAGCGTCTACTTCGACCAATGATGGAAATAATCCTGGATGAGCCGTTCATAGGAGTTGGGATACCGCTCCTTCATGGATTCGGACAGCTCCTCCCGAAACTCCGCGGGAGGGTGAAAATCGCCGGCGCGGGGAAGTCGAACCCGGCCGGCGGCGGACCCTGTCGCCGGCCCGGCCGACCGTTGGAGAGTCGGCGCCGCTGGGCCAGCGCCCGAAGAGCCGCGGCGCGCCAAGCTTTGACCGGCCTGGGACAATTCCTGATCGTTCTCCCTCAATAGATCCAGGGCGCGCTCTTCGCTCTCGACGGCGGGCGAAATCCGGCGACGGCCAAGTCGTTCCACCGCTTCATCCATGGCCGCGGCCGCCTCGGCGAAGCGCCTGAAGAGCCGGCCGCCGAGAAGCGCCGTCCTCCGGGCCGGGTCGGCCAGCTCCGAGGCGAACTCCCGCGTCTCCCCCGACAGCCGCCCCTCCTCGGCCGCCAGACGTTCCACACGGGCGGCATCCTCCGAAGCGAGATCCGCGGCAACGTCCGCGCGAACCCCCAGGGCGTGGAGGACCTCCGCCGCTTGAGCCGCCAGACCGGCGGCCGATTCTTCCAAACGTTTCCACTCATTGTAATTCTTTTCCCGCTCGGCCGTTTGCGCGCCCCCCGGCCCCTTCCCCGGGACCCATTTATCGGGGAAAAGCCCCCGCCGGGTTTCTTCGACCCGAACCGCAAAATGGCGCAGCGCCTCGGCGGTCTCCGCCAGCCGGGCCGGAACGCTCGTTGGCGGATCCGTCCCGAGAGCGCGGTCAAGATCAAAAAGCCGCGTTCGAACCCCGAGGACGGCCGCCGCTAGGGGCCGTCCCGGTTCGTCGGACGGGGCGGCCGCCGCTAGGGGCCGCAGTCTACCTTCCAAGAGATCTGCCCCGCCGCGCCATTGGGGGACGCGTTCCCGCAAACCGGCCAAAGCGCTTTCCTGGCGGCGCATTTGGGCTTGCAGCCACCGAGACTGCACGGCGACGGTTTCCCCGAGGACGGCCTCCTGCCGGCGAATCAGGTCCTTCAATCTTTCACCCAGGACCTGCAACGCTCGCTCCAGCGCGGGATCGGCCCCGCCGAGCTCCGAACCCAGGGCGTTGCGGCCGGCGCTTTGAAGCGTGCGCTCCATCTCCCTCAAGGCCTCCAAGGCCGACCGGGCCGCGGCCAGAGCGCCCGCCGCGTCGCCGCGCGCCAAAGCCGATCCCAGGTCCCCCAGACGGGACCGAACCTCGTCGAACCGGAGGGTCTTCACCCCCGGCTGATTGAGAAAATCCTCCGCGAGAGACTTCGGCAGGTCCTGAATTTGGCGCGCGATCCGCGTCAGGGTTTCCTCCATGCGCCGGAGGGCCTCGCCGAGGGCCGCTTGATCCTCAGCGGAAAGGGCGCCCGGGATCCGCCGGGCCAGGACCTCCTCTATTTTGCCCGCCTGGCGGGTAAGATCGCTTTGGTCTGCCAGCAGGCGGCGGGTGTTTTGCGCCTGGAGCGCGCGCTCGGCCAAGACGGAAAGACGTTCCAATTCCGACGTCACGGCCGCCAATCCCGCGCGGTTTCCCTCCCGAAGGGCCCGGGCGGCCTCGGGAACGGTTTGGCCGGCCAGGTCCCGCAGGTTTTCCTCCACCGCCCGGTGCTCGTCCAAAACGGCCAGGTCGGTGAAGGGGTCCACGGCCATACGGTCGATGGTGGAGGCGAGAGCGCGGGCGTCTTCCTCCAGTTTCCTTCCCAAACCCGCCTCCCGGTCGGCGAAGGCCGCGCGATCCGCCTCGGCGCCCGCAGCCCCATCCTCGATGTCGATCTGCTCGGCCAACCGGTCCAGAAGGGTTCTCTGAAAACTCTCCAACGCCTCAACCACCTCCCGGTGGTCCTCTTCGTAGGAGGCCACTTGAAACCGCCGTGTTTCCGAGCGGCCTTCCGCGCCCGCGGGGTTCCGGTCCCGGGCCGCGAGGCGCGCCTCCACGCGGTCCCCGGCCTTCACCCCCAGCGGCGCCAGGGCCCACCGGCCCTCCACCAGGAGCGGAGGATCCGTGGTGTTCTCCCCCGGCGAAAAGCGCCGCCACCGCTCGCGTCGGAGCGGACCGCCGTTGACGGAAAATTCCACCGACACGCCGTCCGCGCCGAAATCGTCGGCGACCTCGTAGGCGACGGGGATTTCCTCCGTTGGAGAAACGCGCAGGTCAACCGCGGGCTCCAGCCAACGGATCTCCGGTGGACGATCGGTTAAGGCTTCGATGACGATGTCCGCCACCGCGGCCGGAGCGGCGTTCGGGGCCTTGGCATCGGCCGCCCAAAGTTTCAGATGCGCGGGACCTCTCGCCGCGTGCGTCCACCGGAAGCGCTCCCCTTCCGCCGTCAGGGTCGCGAGTCCTCCTTCGCCGTCCGACACCCGGGCGCGGACTCCCGCGCCCTCCCAGGCGCCGGAAAAAACGATGACGGCCCCCGGGAGCGCCGCCGGGGCGAAGGGATTGGCGGCCCGCTCCACCGGGTGACCGGCGTAGGAAGGCGGCCGGATTTCAGCCCGAAAAGAGGTCAACCGCGGCGGGTCAAAGGGCCGCAACCTGAATTTTTTCGAACGGCGCGCGTTCACCTTCACCCGGTATTGGATTTCTTCGCGAAGAGAGGGCAGGGTGGCCTGATACCGTTTATCTCCAGCGGCGGTGAAAATCAGAGGGGTCAAGACCGCGCCCGCGCTTTTCGTCCACAAGACAGGCGTCTCGGCTGGCGCGCCGGCGAATTTCAAAACGATCGCCACGTCCGTCCCCCGGGGGACGTCAGCGTCGCCAGGTTCGAGCGACAGGAGACCCGGAAGGCGGTCGGGGCCAAAGGGCCAAAACGCGCGCCTTCCTCCCGCCGCAACGGCCAGCGCCGCGAGCCCGGCGAGGGCCAGCCCGACAAATCGTCCCCGTCGCCTCCCTCCCTCGCCCGCGTCGCTCCTGAGGCTTTGTTGAGGCCACCGCAGGTTGTCCAGGGCGCGGTCAACGAAGGGGTCCGTTCCCGCGCGGGAAATCAATTCCCAAGCCGTTAGAAATTCGTCTTCGGGTTGACGGCCGCGGCCCAGGCGCAACGCCGCCGCGCGCGCCCCAACGGCTTCTTTCCGCCAGCGCCACGCGCCGACAAGCAACGCGGCGAGCGCTCCCGACGCCCAAACAAAGCGGCGGGCCTCCACCTCAAGGCCCGCCACGGCCTCAATTCCCGCGCCAGCGCCAATCACCGCCGCAAAAACCAAAATCCCAAGCCCCAGGGATTCCCTTGCGGCCGCGGCAATCACCCGGACCTGCGCGGCCCGGACGCGCCGTCGGAGTTCCTGGACTTTTTCCATGGAGAGCGCCGGGCCTGTCAAGGCACCCCCTTATCCTTAGAGCCGCTGACGCGGCCTCGGCCAGAGGCATCGACACTTGGGGCGGCAGAACCGCTGATGCGCCGCCACAGCCATTCCGCGGCAAGGAGAAGAATTACGGCCCAAAACCAAAAAGCGCCGGCGGACTCCGCGCGACCGGTGGGGAGGGACGACAACCAACGCCGCAAACGACGGGGAGACAAATCGTCGACCCCAAGGGAGTCCCCGCCCGTTTCACGGGCGAACCGGGCCAGAAATGAAAAATTCGGCCGCACGTCCAATGCCTCCTCCCATCCTGCGGCCGCCTCCACGATCATGTCGTCCTCGGCCCCGTCGCCTGTCACCCGCCACTCGTAAAATCCCGGGGCGGGGAAAGTGACGGATCCCGCGTAGTCGCCCGGCCCCACGGGGCGAAGGACCGCCTCCACCGCAGCGCCCTCCGGCGATCGCCCCCGGGCGCGAAGGACGGCCGGCGGATTTTCCCCTGCGACGCGCGCGATCAGCGTCCAAGGTTCCCCCACCGGCGCCGGCCCCTCGGGCCGGCCGAAGCTCAACCGTTTCTGATCCGGGGACTCCCCCAACCACCGAACGGCGTTCTCCCAAAAACGTTGGTAAGCCCAGGGCCCTTCCGATCCTCCCAAGGCCCAGCGCCACCCCGTGAGGGAAGCCAGGAGCGCCACCCGCCCGCGCCCCAGGGACCGGGCGGACAACCAGGGAACGCCGCCCGTAGCCTCAGCCAAAACGCCGCCGCCCGCCAAACGAGGCCAAAGCCCGGCCGGCGCTTCCAAGGGGGGCAACCCCGCCCAACGCCGAGCGGAGGACGCAACGTCCGCGTCGAGGGCCAACAGCGGGTGAACGGCCGCCGCCAGGGGCCGGTCCGTCACAAAGCGACGGACACGGGGGGCGGCAGAGCCGCTGATGCGTCCAAGTCCGTCGGATGGGACGGCGGCGGCGGGGCGCAAATAGAATCGTCCGGAGGGTCCGGGAATGAAATCCGCCGGCGGCAAAAGGTCTTCCCAGGCGTTTCCCCGGCCGGGTCCGCCGTCGGCCCAAGCACGTCCCTCGCCGGCGAGCAGAAGGCCGCCGCCCCGGCGCACGTATTCGCGGAGCGCCGCGGGCATCCGCGGGCCGAGCCCGAAGGCGGTCATCGGAAAATCCTCCAAGATCACGACGTCGAACGTTTTCAATTGGCCCATCAGCGTGTCGGGAGCCGGGAAGGGGATGAGCGCCAAATCGGCGTCCGGAAAACCCACCGCGTCCTCGGGATCTCGAAGAATGACGAACGACACCAGCTCCACCGCCGGGTCGGTCTTCAACTGGGCGCGGAGGAACCCATAATGGGGGCCGGGACGCCCGCAGAGGTACAGCACCCGAAGACGGTCGCGGTGGACGTCCACCGCGAAAACGCGGCGGTTGTTGCGGAGGTTCGTCTCGCCGTCCTGGACCGCCGCTTCGACGCGGAGGAGCCGGGGACCGGCGCCGCTCAACGAAAAGCGAAGCGGGATCTCTCCGAGCTCATCGCTGGAAAGGCCATCGGCATTTCCGCCGACGGAGTCCGGAGCCCTTGGACGGGCCGGCGCGAGCGCGGCGGCGGCCAGACGGCGGCGCCCCGCCCAAAGGGAGACTTCGCCCGTCAGCGTCGAGAGCCCGCGCCCGACAAGCCGCACCGTGGCTTCGCTTTCAGCGCCGGCGAAAACCAAGCGCGGGGCGCGCACCTCCTCCACCCCGAGGTCCGGAACGACCGCGTCGCGGCCCACCCCCACGGCCAAAATGGGGATCCCCACGCTGGCCGCAGCGGCGGCGGGATCGCCCTCCTCCGCCCGGCCGTCCGTAAAAAACAAAATGGCCTGAGTGTCGGGCGCCGATTCTTTGACGCCCGCCAAGACCCCGAAAGCGCTCCGGAGCTTTTCGGGCCGGCCATCAGCCAGCGCTTTTTCGGTCACGCCCTGAAGACCGTCGCCCAACCGGAAAAAGCGGGGAGCGATGCCCCGGACGCCGTTCACCCGGCGCCAAGAGCGGAGGGAACGCTCCCAGCGGGTTTCAAGCTCCTGACCCGCCGAAGCGGCCATGCTGGCGGATTCATCGAAAACGACGGCGAGCCCCCGCGGCTCCGGACCCGCCCGTCGCGCAAACCCGAAGAAAATCAAAAACAGAAGGAGCCCCGAGAGCCCGCGGAAAGCGATCGACGTTCCCCGTCCTTTTGGATTTCCTCCGAAGCGGGTCAACGCCGCCGCGGCCGCCAAAACCGCGGCGGCGTCCCAAAAGGCGAAGCCCCCCGCGGTCATGGCCGAACGCTTCCCATTTTCTTTTCCAGAAAGGGTTGGTGGACCGCGTCGGTTTTGTAGGTGCCGGTGAGGCTGAACAGGACGATGTTCACGAAGAGTTTTTGGCTTTCCAGGCGCTGGGCCTCGCCGTCGGGAACGCAGGGGAACAGCGGCGCGCCCACCCGGTCCTGGGCCAGCGCCCCCAACAGGTCGTTTTCGCAGTACACGGCGACCAGGCGATCCCCGAACCACAGCCCTTCCAGGTCGTCATCGGACCGGCGGCGGCCGGCGGAGCGGTGGAGGAGAAAGAAGGATCGATACAAGGCGTGGTCCTGCGGCACCGTCCGCCACCGGGCATCGCCGGAGAGCCGGGCCGGCAACGCGCGGGCCGCGCGCGCGAAAGGACCGCCGGCGTTCGCTTCGGCGTTGTCGATCAGGAGAAAACCCCCGGCGGACAGGACATCGCGCAGGCGCCCCACGTCGGCGTCGGAAAAAGACGGATCCCCCCGGCCCGCCAAGCAAAGGAACGGCGACTCCCCCGCCGCGGCGTCGCCCAGGGCCAGGACGCGCCGGGCCGGCCAAGGGTCCAGACTCGTCGTCCGGCGCAGATACGGCGCCTGCGTTCCCCAAACATCGGGCGCCGGGTCCCAGTCGCCGGCGTGGCGGATTTGGGCGAAAACGAAACGATTGCCCGGCGCTTCCTCCGCCGGCAGGAAAACCGGGAAGAGGAGAAAGACCGCGAGGCCCAAACCTTTCTTAGTCACGATTTTCTCCAGCGCCACAGCAGAAAGGTCTCCAGGGCGAAAAACGCCAAAATCAGTCGCGCCAGGATCGGCGCGAGGGGCCGTCCTTCCAAAGCGCGGCCTACGTTTTCCTCCGGGCCCACCCAGGTCATCCCCGTGCCTCCCAGCGCCCGCGCGGCGTGGTCCCGGGAGACGAGGCTCAAATCCCCCTCCCCCTTCGAACGGTCCACGTTAACAGCGATCGTCGCCGGCCCGCCGACGGCATCGAGCAGGCGGTAAAAACCGGGAAGGTCGGTCTGTTCGTAGCGCCAGCGACCGTCGCGCTCCGTCGAAACGTCCTCGCTTCCATCGGGACGGCGGATTTTCCCGGTTCCCGCGCCCCGACGTTTCCACTCGAGCGGCTCTCCCACCACGCGCGGCGTTTCCTCGGGGGGCGCATCCAGCCGGCCGATATGGCTCAACGCCTCCCGGCACAACACGGGGAAGATCGGTTTGGCCGGCAGGTTGGTCCAGTCCCGGTCCACGGAAGTGGTGAGAACCGCCACCCGGCCCGCGCCCGCAGAACCCAGGAGGAAGACCGGCAAACGGCTCTCGCGGGTTTGAAGGAGGACCCGGGCGTCCCCCCCGGGGGTCCACGCCAAGAGACGTTTCACGCGCGCGCTTTTCCAATCCCACTCGGGGCTACAGAGGGCGGGAAGCGGATCGTTTTCCCTTCCCCCCGAAATCACGCCCTCGTCCACGTCTCGAAAGCCGCCGGATCCCGATGGAAGAACGGCGAGCCGCCCCGATTCCTCCCAGCGGTCGCCGACGGTCGTCCACAACCCCCCCCCTCCCCTCACATACCCTTCGACGTTTCGCCGGGCCCTTTCCGGCAGGGGGCCGACGTTCAAAAACACCAGGGCGTTCCAGGGGGAAAGATCGGCCTCGGCCAATTCGGAGGGAAGCACGGATTGAAACCGGGCGCCGTCACGCGCCCAGGCTTCCAGCACGGGGCGAAGGTAGTACGCCTCGTCGCTCACGGGCGAAAGGTTGGGCGCGCCGTTCACGATCAAAAAAGACGGCGCGGAGGGCCGCGCAGCCATCCAATACAAGGGGTCGTCCGCAGGAAGGGCATCGGGATCAAGCCGCGCCTCGACCTCGGCCGCGGCCCCCCGGCCGGCCACCGGAGCGGAAAGGAACTCCGCCGCCGCGACGCCGCCCAAGACCGGGACCCTCCCCCGGGCCAACGAACGGCCGTTGACGAAAAGCGACCACGGCCGTTCCGGGCGGGCCGGCGCGCCCCAGGCCGCCACGGACAACCGCCCGCGCAATCGGTCGGAGGCGGGATCCAGGACCGCGTCCGCGCCGACGAGGGCCGCGTTGTCGCCCGCGGTTCCCGCCTCGCACAAGACCCATCCGATCCCCCCCCGGGGGGCGGTGGAGGACACCACGTTCCTCCAGCCGTGTGCGGCCAAATCCGAAAGGATCACCGCCGACTTAGCGCCGGATTCTTTTCGCATCCATTGCCGCGCGAGGCCGACGGCGGGGGCCACGTCGGTGGGCCGGAAGGTGAGCCGCGCCGCGGCCAATTCCCGGCGGACGCGGGCGACGTCCTCCGTGATGGGCAATTCGCTCTCCACACGGTCCGAATAAACAATCAAGCCGGCGCGGTCCCCGGCGCGCGTGTTGTCCAGGATGTCCCGCCCTCGCGCCAAAACCGACGCGAAAGCGGTTCGACCCTCCCGGGTGGCGCCCAACGAATACGAGGCGTCCACCAGCAGCAATACAGCGCGTTGACCGGAGGCCGATAGCGCCCCGCCCCCGCGGTGAAGAACGGGCCGGGACCAAAAGAGGATCAACGCGGTCAAAAGACCGATCCGCGCGGCCAGCAGCGCCCAGCGCCGGATCCGTTCCCAGGACATCCAATCTCGAACCGCTTCCTGAAGAAGCGCCACGTGGGAGAATGGAAATATCCGCGAACGCCCGCGCCCCCAAAAATGGAGGAGGGCGGGCAGCAGGGCCAATGGCAGGACGACGAGGAAGAGGGGCGAAAGGAACGTCACAGCCGCTCCATCCGGCGCCGGAGAAACAGGGCGAGGGCGACGTCGATGGGCTCATCGGTTTCGAAAAGGGCGGGCTCCACCCCCATCCCCGTCAGGGACCGCGTCAGCCGGCGCTGGCGCTCGGCCATCAGGGCCCGGTAACGCGCCCCGACGATTTCCGGGTCCGCGGTCATCCCCCCGCCCGTTTCCAAATCTTCGAATCGGCGGGACCCCGAAATCGCGAGCGAGAGTTCCACCGGATCCAGCACTTGAAAAGCGATGACGTCGTGGCCGGCGGCGGAGAGCCGGCGGAAGGAGGGGAGCCAACCCTCCAGCGGCTGGAGGAAATCCGACGCCACCACCACCACGCCGCGGCGGGCGAGCGCCGGCCGCGCTTCATCCAAGGCGCGGCCGATGTCCGTGGCCCCAGCGGCCGAGGCCCCTTCCAAAACGGACATCAATCGGGCCAGCGCCTCGGCGCCGGTGCGGGAGGGAACGTGTTTCACCACATGATCGTTCACCAGTCCCAGACCGCACCCTTCCTGACGGCGGACCAGGACGGCGGCCAGGAGGGAGAGGAGCAGGGCGGCGTAGCGGATCTTGGGGAGGCGTCCCTCCGCGCTGAAAGCCATGGAGCGGGACACGTCGAGGAACAGGGTGGATGAAAGAGGGGATTCCATCCGGGCTTCCCGCACGGTCCACCGGTCCGTGCGGGCGTAGGCCTTCCAGTCGATCCGGCGCCACTCGTCCCCGACGGCGTAGGGCCGCTGGCCGATGAATTCCCCCGAGAGGCCGCGCCGAAGGCCGGCGTGACGGCCGGCCGCCGCCCCTTCCGTACGCACCCGCGCGCGAAGCTCCAGCGGGGCGAGGCGCGCCAGCCAGGTCGGGTCGAGGATCATTACCCCCGGGACGTTTCGCTCACGAGGCGGCGGACCACCTCGTCCACCCGCACGCCCTCCGCCTCGGCGCGGAACGAGAGGAGGACCCGGTGGCGGAGGACCGGCGCCGCCAGGGCGGCAAGGTCGTCCCAGGACACGGTGGCCCGCCCCCGAAGCAGGCAGCGCGCCTTGGCCCCGAGGATGAGCGCCTGGCCGGCCCGCGGGCCCGCTCCCCAGGACACGAAATTCTTGACGATGTCCGGCGCGCCCGGGTCGCCGGGCCGCGTGCGGCGGACCAAGGCCAGCGCTTGCCGAAGCGGCGTGTCGGCCACAGGCACTTCCCGCACCAGGTTTTGAAAAGCGAGGATGTCCGTCGCGGAAAGAATTTTGGCCGGGGCGGCCGACGGCGCTCCCGTGGTTTGGAGAAGGACGCGGCGTTCCTCGTCCTCGCTCGGATAAGGGATGGCGACTTGGAAGAGGAACCGGTCCAGTTGAGCCTCGGGCAGGGGATAGGTCCCCTCCTGCTCGATGGGGTTCTGGGTGGCCAGGACCAGGAACGGCTCCGGCAACGGATAGGTGCGGCCCAGCACCGTCACCTGGCGCTCCTGCATGGCCTGCAAAAGCGCGGACTGGGTGCGCGGCGGCGTGCGGTTCACCTCGTCGGCCAGGATCAGGTTGGCGAACAGGGGTCCGGGCGCGAACACGAACCGGCGCTCGCGGGTGGAGGCGTCCTCCTGCAGGATGTCCGTTCCGGTGATGTCCGACGGCATGAGGTCCGGGGTGAATTGCAGACGTTGAAATTTGAGGTCCAGAATCGACGCGAGGGAGGACACGAGGAGGGTCTTCGCCAGCCCCGGAACGCCGACCAGGAGGCAGTGCCCCCTGGCGAAAAGGGCGATCAGCAGTTGCTCCACCACGTCGTCCTGCCCCACGATGACCTTCGAGAGCTCCCGGCGGATGCCGTCGGCCGCCCTGGTGAAGCCGTCGATCAGCCGTCCCGTGCCCGCCGCGTTCACAGGGAGACGCCCCACAACCGATGGGCCAACGCGCCGATCAAGGTCGTCATGATCACCGCGCCCGCGATGATGGAAAGGTTCAGGGCCACACGACGCGCCATGCTCAACCCGGACAGGAAGGCCACAACGGCGGAGACACCGGCCGCGGCGGCCGCGCCGGCCAGCGCCGGGAGCACGGCGTTGCCGGCCCCGAAAAGCACGGGGAGGATCGGGACGCTCGACCCCAGGAAGTAACTCAACCCAACAATGAAAGCCGTCGCCAGGGGCGAGGCGCCGTCAAGGGCCGGGGCCTCCCGTCCAAGGAACTGACTCTTTTTTTTCAACGTCCGTTCCATTTCCCGTTCCGAGCTCGTCGCCGCGAAAGCCCCGGCGGCCATGGAAAAGGCCCCGGCCGCCGCGACGGACACGCCCGCGACCAACACCAGCCGCGGCTCCCGAAGCGCCGCGAAAAAACCCGCCACGGCGCCCAGGATCTCCACCAGCCCGTCGTTGAACCCCAGGAAAATCGTCCGCACCCGCTCGGGGCTGATCCTCTGGCCGGTGAGTTGGGAGACGATCTCGTCCTCATGGCCCATCTCGTCGTTCAAAATCCGCTGGACGGCCTCCCCGAGCGGCTTGCCGCGGTAATCCTCCCAGACGGAAAGGTATTTTCGGATGCCGTGGATCTCGATGCCCTCCAGCACCAGGCCGACGGCCGCCGGGCCGAACAGTCGGCACGTCGCCGCCACCAGCTCCAGCTTGATCCGCCGGCCCCAGTCCAGCGTGTCGAGCTCGAGCTCCAGGAATTTCTTCCAAAAAGACAGGTGTTCGGCCTCCACCGCGACAAGTTCATCCAAGAGCTTGGCCAGTGGGCCCACGGCCTGAGACCGGAACCGTTGGTAGAGCGACAAATCAAACAATTCATCCAAAATCAGCCCCTCGGCCAGGCGGCGGGGGAGTCGGTCAAGTGTCGCAACGGATGGCATGGGAAAAATCTTAGCAATTCTGAACCCTCGACGGATTTGGTAGATTTCCCTTGTGAAAAAAGAATCGGCGTGCGTGTTGGCCAGCGGCGGATTGGACAGCGCCGCCCTTTTGAGTTGGGCCCTCCGGCGACACCGCGCGGTCTTCCCGGTCTTCGTCCGCTTCGGGCTCCGTTGGGAGCGGGCGGAATTGGCGGCCCTCCGGCGTATTTGGCGGGCGCTGGCGCGGCCGGGATTGAAACCGTTGACCGTTTTGCTGCTGCCCGCAGGCGACCTCTACGGCCGCCACTGGAGCCTCTCGGGCCCAGGCGTGCCGAGCTACAGATCGCCGGATCGCGCGGTGTACCTCCCCGGCCGAAATCTATTGCTGCTCGCCAAGGCGGGCGTTTTTTGCGCCCGGAAAAATATCTCCGTCCTCTACCTGGGAACTTTGGCGGGCAATCCTTTTCCCGACAGCGGAAAATATTTTTTGCGCTCCCTGTCCCGATCGATCTCCCTGGCCCTGGGACGGCCGATCACGGCGCGCGCGCCCTTTCGCCGGTGGTCCAAGGACGACGTCCTCCGCCGTTGTCCCTCCGCGCCCTACGCCCTCGCCTTTTCCTGCCTGCGGCCGAAGGGCCTCCGGCCCTGCGGCGCCTGCAACAAATGCGCCGAGCGGGACCGCGTCCTTCGACGGTGGAAAACCTGACCGCCGCGACAAATTTGGTATCATCGCCTCCATGAGCGATCGTCCGCTGCACGTCAGCGTTTTGGGCGCGGGGTCCGCCTACGGCGTGTATTTGGTCAAATGGGCCTACCAACTCTTCCGCGACCGGAACGCCAACCGGGAGAACCTCTCTTTCCCCCCCATCGGGTCCATCAGCTATTCGAACACGGACAAGCGCAACACGGCCCTCGTCCTCGAGGTTCTACAGAACGACCTTCATCAAATGCCGGGGTTCGAAACGCTGACGACCGAGGAGATCGGCCGGCACGTCCGGGGCTACGATCGCTGGCGCGAAATGGTGGAAAGGGAGAAACCGGACATCGTGGTCGTCTGTTCCCCCACGGAGACCCACATCCCCATTTCCCGGGAACTCATCTCCGGATACGGGGTGAAGAATATTCTCTGCGAAACGCCTTTGACGTCCGTCAACGATTCGGACAGCCTGCCCGGCCTGGAGGCTTTGGCGGCGGAAAAAAGCGTCAACTTCGGCGTTAATCAGCAGTACGCCTCCCTGCCCGACTTTTTAAAGAACGTGCCGCTCAATCCCGCCGAACCCAATAGTCTCACCTTTGGCCAGGTCTATAACGGCGCCCAGGGGGCTGAAATCACCTTCATCACCCACGGCACCCGGCCCTGGCGGCGGTTCGGCAACATCGGCGAGTTGATCATCCTCGAAGACCTGGGGATCCACGCCCTGGACTTCCTCCCCCCCGCCCTGCGCCGGCGTCCCGTGACCGTCAAGAAGGTGACGCGGGAAGGCGACAACGTTTTTCTCAACCTGGTGGAGTATGAACTGCTGTTCGGCGAAACGCCGGTCAAACTCGTCCTCGGTTACCGCCGAAAACTCAAAAGCCTCAAGCTCGTCTACCGCAAGGATGAAAAAGAATACGATTTCCACGTGACCGGAACGACGAACCCACAGACGGGCGAATTCACCCGCGGCATTGAAGGAAAAAATTACGCCTTCCCCTTCCGCTACGCCCTGCGAACGGACCTGGTGAAATATTCCTTCATGCGGTCCCTGGCCGGTCAACCCCTCTCCCCCTTGGCCGACGGCATTGAACACCAACACATCATCCACCGGATTTACGAAGGATCCTCCGGACTCAAATAACCGCCCTTCCCCACGGAAACCCGCTGGTACGTCAGTGAAAACCAATGGGTTTCGACCCCGCCCGCCTCCGGCAGAAACGCGTAGTCGATTCCCCAGGACCCCCGCGACAGCCCGAATCCCATCCGAAGTCCGCTCGCGCCGCCCGCGGCCGCCCGCCCGTTGTACCCTCCCCGCACGGCGGCTCCGGCGAGAGCTGGAAAACGGCCTTCCACTCCGAAGGTAAAAAAGGGGTCTCTGTCCCGCGGGTAAACCGCGTCCAGAGCTGCGGACCAGTCGCTGGTCAACTGCGCGGACGCCCCCGCGCGAAGAGTCACCGGTAGCGGGCTGGCCTCCCCCTCATAGCGAAGAGCGCCGCCCAGGTTGCTCGCCGCCGCGGCCAGCGTCACCGTTCGCCACAGGAGCGGCGGCGAAAGGGCGCCGACGTCCGCCGTTAACGCGCCGGCCGAATCCAACAGGCGCGACCGAACAAATTTGGCCGCCGCGCCCCACGCCGCCCCGGCGCCCGTCCACGCCGCTCCCGCCGAGAGCGCCAAGTCGCGCGGCTGAAAATCCCCCGTCACGGCGCCACCGGCGTCGAGGATCGACAACTGTCCCGTGGTGAAATGATGGACCCCGAGGCCGAGGACGAGGTTTGGCGAGGCCGGCCGCGCGGCGGCGATGTGGTCGAAGGCCCCCGCCTCCAGGACCCCCGCGTGGGTCATGACGACGGACAGGCCCTTGATCCGGATCAGGCCGGCCGGGTTCCAATGCAGCGCGGACGCGTCCCTCGCCAAGGCGACGCCCCCTTCGCCCAGCGCCGCCATGCGGGCGCCGGCGGGAAACCGGAGGAACTGCCCCCCCGACGTGCCGTTCCGAGACCCCGCCCGCACGCTCAAAGCGAAAACCGCCAATAGAACCGATGTCCCTATGGACCGTGACAGTTTGTGGCCTGGTCGGACCTTCATTTTTGAATCACCAGCGTCAAAACCCTGCGGCGGCCCGCGCCGTCGATGTGCACGGCGTAGATTCCGCTGGCCACCGACGCCCCGGCGCTGTTGCGGACGTCCCACTGAACCCGTCCCGCATCGTCCGCCCGCAGGGACTGAACCAGGTCTCCCGCCAGGGAACGGACCTCCACCGTCGACTGCGATGGAAGTTGATCCATCGTCAGGGCGGTGTGCCCCGCGCCAGGCCGGAACGGAAATGGGAACAGGCGCGCCTCGTCTAGAGCGCTGAAGTGTGGCGTGGCCGACACTGTGTTTGAAAACCCGGTGGGCGTCCCGGCGTAGTTTTCCGCCCAGGCGCGAAAAACATGCCGGACGCCGGTCGCGAGCCCGCCGACCGAAACGGTCAAGGACGGTCCGGCGGCGGCTTCGGCGAAAGTCGTTCCCCCGTCCGTGCTCGCCTCCACATGGGTGACCGTCCCCGGAGGATTGTCGGCGGGAAGCAGGGCGAGGGTGACGGCGGTCGCCCCGATGGAAAGGACCGACAGCCCCGGGGTGACGGCCATTGTGACCGATGAACCGATCAAAAAGTAGATGGAACAGGAACCGCCGTTATCGCAGGAGCGGACGAAAAAATAAGTGGTCGTGTTGGGGGTGAGCCCCGTCAAGGTCGCCGTTGTGAAGCTGGTGAAGGTCAAGGGGCTCGGAGACGCCGAAATCTCGGAATTCAGATCGGCGGCCAGGGTGTAGTTGGTCGCCCCTCCCCCCGGGTCGGTCCATGTGGCCGTGGCGGAATGGGCCCCAACGGCGATCAAACCGCCCATGGAGGGTTGCGGGGGAGCCGCCTCCAGGACAAGAGGAAACAACAGAAGAAGAACCACCCAGGCCAAGACGTGTCTGGTCATGGCGGGCGTTACCGGGTCTTCTTTTGAATTGAGAATACCGGCGTGGGGTCCCAGTCCCGTTCCGCCCGGGGAACGGCTCCCGTCTCCGGCAGAAGGGAAGGCAGAAGATGGGTGAAAAGCGCTGCCGCCCGGAGCGCCGCGAGATCCGCCCCCGGACTCTCGGCGACGGGCTCCGCGGCGCGGAGAACGATCGTGCGCCGGGGGTTTCGCCTGATCTCCGCCGCCAGCCAAACCAAATCCTCAAACGCCTGGGGCGTCAGCGTTTCCCCGTTCGGCAAAAACAGCCGGTCCAGGAAAAAAGTGACTTCAGTTTTGAATCCCGTCCGCCGCAAGCCGAGGCGCTGTCCTCGGCCCGAGGAGCGTTTGTCGTTTTCCTCCTTCAACTCCGCCCGCTGACGAAGGAGACCCCGCGCGTTTTCCAGGCCCGCAGTTTCCGACCCGGTCTTTTCCTCGTTGACATCCTCCCGTCCCGCCGATCGGGCGCAGCGGGTGAGGTATTCCCTCGCCTCGGCGTTGCCGGGGTCCTTTCGAAGGACCTCCCGGAATTGGGACAGCGCAAGGTCATAGTTGCCGCTTTCAAAGGACGCCAAGGCCGACTCCATTGCGGCGCGGGAGGAGGAGGCCCGGGCCACGGGCGCGCCGGCCAGGAACATCAGCGCGGCTCCCGCGAGAAGCGCGGCCGGCCGGGGTTTCATCGGGCCTCCCCAACGTGGTCGGCCATTGTCAGCCGCGTCACATCGCCGTTGTCCGCGCTGGGGGGGGCCAAAACCGCCGGGAGCGATTTCTCATCGACGGCCAGGTCGTCCCGCAAGCGCAGCGACAAGGCCGCCAGTCGCCGGCGGGCCAGGGTCTCCTCGCCGGGACGATGGAAAATCACAAGCTGGTACGCGCCGCCCGCGTGGCGGCGCAGGAGATGGACCGCGCCGTCCCAGAGGGGACGCGCGGCCTCCGCCGGTTCGACGGCGCCCGGGCGGAAGAGCGCCGCGTTGGCGAACTCCACGTGGCGCCGCGCGCCCTCGCGGTATTGAACGACGTCCCACCGGGCGGGGCTCCCGAAAAAACTGCGGGGGGTTCCGGAGGAATCGGTCACCGTCAGCACCGTCGCGTAGGCCCGGCCCGCGCGAAGGCGAAAGACGCCGCCTTCATACCCATCCCAGGAAACGCCGGACCGCGGCCATCGATCGCCGGACCACCGAAAAATGGCCCTTCCCTCCTGGCCCACCACCTCGAAGGCCCAGGGGCGGCCGTCGAGTCCCTCCGGAGCGGTCGCTCCCAGGGAGGGAACGGGAGGCATCCCCACCGCTCCGGGCGAGTCCGCCTGCCGGGACACAATGTGGTCCACCGCCCCGAACCCGCGCGCGCCCAACGTGTCCACCGGCGCGGCCAAGATGGTCCCCACTTGCTCATCGGTGGACAAGGGCACCAACGCCTCAAAAGAGACGTCCAAGGTCGGCGGATCGGGCCGCAGGGGACGGTCGTCGGAGGCCTCCCCCGTGATGTTCACATCCAAGGGCGCCCCGCCCTTCCCCGACCCCTCGGCGGCGGCCGCCGCTAGGGGCCGTCCCGGTTCGTCGGATCGGCCGGGCGCCGCGCCCGCGATCAGCAAACCCAAAATAATCATTTTTGAAAACCGCATGGTCCGCTCCTAGCGAATGAAAAACGTCATCGTGATGCTTCCGACTTCCTCGCGCGCGCGGTCCGCCGGCAGGTTGGAAAAGAGCCACGTCCGCAGGGCCTCGGCGGCTAGGCGGTCCATGGCCGGGTACCCGGACGTCCGGACCAGCAAAATATTATCTTTCACCCGCCCCTCCGCTGTGACTGAAAACTGAAGCGTCACGGCGGCTTCAACCCCCTGGGCCCGCGCCCAGTCCGGGTAAACGGGAAGGGTTCGATGCACCACCGGCCGGTCCGCCAGGGGACCGGCGATGGTGAACAGGGGACGGGGCGGCGCCGCCGCGCGGCGGATCGGGACCGACGCGGCGGGAAAAGAACGTGACGCGTCGAGAAACGTCTGTGATTCCGAAAACGATTTCTCTATCCCATCCGGCGAACCGGGACGGCCCCTGGCGGCGGCCGCGGGAACGGCCCCACGCCCCGCTCCGGCGTCCAACGTCGTCAGGGACCCGCCCATTTTAATTCCGATCCCGCCGGCCGGACCGCCCGGCCGCGCGACGCCGGGCGGTCCGGCCGATGACGAAGAGGACCGCCCCTTCACCACCGGAGAAAGGACCGACGCGTCGGCGCGGGGCCGAGCCGCCACGGTGACCACCACGACCGGCCCGGCGGCGATCCCGCCGGCATCCGAACGGCCGCCGATGGAGGACAACGAAGATCCGGCCGCCACCGCAAAACCTTTTTTTCCCTCCAGGACCGCGCCGCCGGGACCTCCCGCCCGTCCCCCAACAGAAAGGACGGCCGTGGCGCCTCCCCCCTTCATGTCCGGCAGGGTAGACGACCCGCCCGCCGGGCGGTTTTGGCCTTGAAATCCCTCCCGGCCGGCCAGGCGAGGCGG
>Ga0247727_10007772_pt1 | contig 20247 bp, 16 predicted proteins | sample WisWelCaveWW1625_FD_202498 | JGI IMG/M metagenome (GOLD analysis project Ga0247727, IMG submission 202498) | Biofilm microbial communities from Wishing Well Cave, Virginia, United States - WW16-25 | ecosystem: Environmental > Aquatic > Deep subsurface > Groundwater > Cave microbial mat | place... | reverse complement strand
GAATTCAAAACCCGCGCGGCGCGCATGGGTAAAGTTGTGCATGTCACGCTGGATCATATCCGCTATTATCAGGCCGGCGACGAGAAAATGCACTTTCTCCGCTGGCCACCAAAATAATTGCTACGCCTGAAAACCTGCGATACGAGAAATTATCCTATGCCTAAAAGAAAAGTTTTAATTAATAGCGCAACCCGTAAACGTCATCTATTGCAAAGCATCAAACGCAGCCAATATGTGGTCTCCGATCCTGAAATTAATCGCGGGAAATTAACCTTTAAAGGAACCCGGATACTCGTTGAAACGGTATTGACCGCTCTGGAAAAGGACGGAAAAATGGAGCCGATTCTGGCAAGATATCCGAAATTAAGTCGTGAAGCCATTCAGGAGGCGGTCGAGCTGGCGAGCCAGGCTTTGGTCCGGCCGTTTGAGCCGGGCCATGATCGAAAACTGTGGCTGCCGGCGTGAGCCACGTTATTCTTATGGAGAAATTTTTCACCGACCGAACGTTGAATTTTGCTCACCGCGGCGCGTCGCAGATGGCGCCGGAAAATACGCTGGCCGCTTTTGATTTGGCCGCGCGACAGGGCGCCGACGGCATCGAGCTCGACGTCCGTTTGTGCCGCACCGGCGAATGGGTGGTAATTCACGACAGCCGGCTCAACCGGACAACGAGCGGGCGCGGATTTGTGCGCGCCAAAACGCTGGAAGATTTGCGCGGCCTCGATGCGGGTTCATCATTTCATCCCCGCTTTGCCCGCGAGCGTGTTCCCACCCTCGCCGAAGTTCTGGATTGGGCGCGCGGCCGGGTCCTGTTGAATATTGAAATCAAATCGCTCGCGCGTGCCGAAGCGCGCGCCGAGTGGCGGCTGCTCAATTTGCTGCGACGCCACGGCGTGCGCCGGCAGTGTCTCATCTCCTCGTTCAATCCCATCGTGTTGCGGCGGCTGGCGCGTTTGGATTCCGAAATCCCCACCGGCCTGTTGTTAAATGTGAAATGGTTTCGACGCAGCGCCGAGAAATCTCTCATTCGTTTGATGAATCTGCGGGCGGTTCATATCAGCCGGCGCCTCGCCCGGCCGCGCTTTCTCAACCGGCTGCGAAAAACCGGCCTGGGCATTTTCGTTTGGGATGTCAATCTTCCTGCCGATCTCCGCAGGCTGGTCGATTACGGCGTCGATGGAATTATTACCGATGTTCCTCATCTGCTCAAAGATATTTTGCAAAGGACTTCATAGTGCGCAGGGAAATTTTGTTTTTGGGATGTTTGATTTTTTCGCTTAATGTTGAGGCTCAGGAATATCTCTGGCCGACGGACGCGAGCCCGTACATGACTTCCGCTTTCGGCGAATCGCGGCCGCGGCGTTTTCATGCCGCGATCGATGTCAAAACGTGGAATCAGGCTGGTTATAAAACTTTTGCCGTACGTTCCGGCTACATCGAGCGCATGGCGGTTTCGCCGTTCGGCTATGGCCGTGTGCTTTATTTGCGCCTCGACACCGGTGAGACGGCGGTGTATGCGCATCTCGAAAAATTCAACGAACAACTGCAGGCCCTTGCCGAACAGGAGCAGGCGCGCGCCGGGCGGTACCGCTTTGATAAAACTTTTTCGCCAGGCGCGTTGCCGGTGCAAAAGGGTGAGGTGATCGGTTACACCGGACAGTCCGGCATCGGTGTGCCGCATTTGCATTTTGAATTGCGCGACGCGCGCGGCCGGCCGCTCAATCCGTTTTTGCGCGGTTTCAAAATCGCCGACGCGGTGCCGCCGACCATTACGAGCATTGCGGTTTCTCCACTGACGCCCGGCGCGACGGTCAACGGTGATTTTGCCCCGGCCATTCTGCGGCCGTTTCGACAAAATGGCAAATGGCGAATTGCCGGGACGATTCATATTTCCGGAAAAGTCGGGATCGCCGTCGACGCCGATGATCATGCCGACGGCGTGGACAATCGCTTTGCCGTTTATCGCTTGCAGCTTTTTGTCGATGACAGTTTGCAATTTCAAACACAATATGATCGCTTCGATTATGCGCAGAATAAATTGATCGAGCTGGATCGCGATCTGCTGCTGAAACGACGCGGCTTCGGCGACTTTCAGCGGCTGTATCGCGTCGCCGGCAATACGTTGGGATTTTATTCGCATTTGAATCATGCCGATGGCGCGCTGCTGTGCGCGCCGGAGGAGACGCCTGATTCGACCCTTCCAGGCTTCGGCATGATTGAACGCCTCATCGCTTCGCGGCAATATCAACCGCTGCAAACATGGAGCTGGGGCGAACATCGCCTGCGCGTCGTCGTGGCGGATTTTTTCGGGAATCAGTCGACGCTCGAAGCAAATTTACTGGTCGGACCAAACTTTACCATTACACCACAAATTGCGGAACGCCGGCCAGCGCAAGTTCGGATTGCAGCGATTCAAACGCCGGCCTCTCGGAGAATGCAGCGACTGGAAGCAGCGGTTGCCACGGTCAATGGCCGAACTATTTTATCCCCCTGGCGCCCGATTTTGGCAAAATGGAAAAAAATACGCCCGGCTTCCAATCATGCCGGTGCGCAGAATCATTCGTCACGCCTGGATAGCCTGCCGAACAAATCGATAAGGCAAACCGGAATTGACACCAGTTCCGCGGCTGCACCGGCCGACTCCATTTTAGAATTAGCAACCGGCGGTGCGTCGATTATTCGGCTGGTAGCGGTCGATCAATTTGGCCTGCGCTCGCGGGCGGCGTATATTTTCAATCCGCCGGATCGTAAGCAGGCAACGCCGCTGTTGATTGATGTCGAGAAAGATTATTATCCGAATTATTTGCGGCTGTTGATTCGCGCGAACCAACCTCTGGCGAGCATGCCCGCCATTAAATTTTCAAACGGAAAAAAAACTTTTCAAGCACAGGCCTTTCCGCAACAACCGCATCGTTATCTCGCTGCCGTGCCGCTGGCGGAAATTGCCGGCGATTCCGTGCAGCTCGAAGTCACGGCGGAAAATATCTTTGGGCAACTCGATGCCTGGCAGGAGACATTGATGAATGTGCTGGTTCCGCCGGGGCGAGGAAGGAGCCTGTTTGCTGCTGATGCCCGCATGCGCGTGGTTTTTTCTGAGGCGTCGGTTTACTGGCCGCTGTATGGCCGCGTTCACATTGACACCGTCACGCGGATTAACGATGCGCGCGTGATGGGTCCGATCTATCGCGTCGAGCCGCAGGATGTGCCGTTAAATGAGGGCGCGATGGTGACGCTGAGTTATCCGGATACGATCGCGTCGCCGCGACAAATTGGCGTGTGTTATCGCCATCGCAATAACTGGGTGTTTATCGACAATAATGTCAACGCGGCGAATCGTACGGTTTCGGCGCGTATTTTTAGTTTGGAAGATTTTGCCATCATGCGCGACAGCGAGCCGCCGCATTTGCAGATTCGTTCACCCCAACCGGGCGCCGTGCTGCGTGATCGCCGTCCGGGTTTTATTGTTGAGGTGAATGACAGCACTTCGGGTTTTGAATCGGAGCAGGCTATCGAACTGCGTTTGGATAATCAGTTGCTCATTGCTGAATACGACCCCGAGCGCGAGAGCGTCCAATATAAACCGAAGGGTGAACTTGTGCCCGGCGTTCACAAACTGACCGTACGCGCCGAAGATCGCTGCGGCAATGTGGCAAAGCGGGAGGCGGAGTTTACGGTGAGATAAACCAATAGAGGATTTCTTTTAGATTAAAATTTGTTGTCCAAACGCTGCAAAATCGCCGCGGCATGTCGTGGCGCAACATTCATGTTGTGTTGCTGGCGCAGCCAGTCGATAAATTCGGCCATAACTTCCGCGCGCCAGCCGCCCTGGGCGAGATTGTGATCGACATAGCCGATCACGCAGGCGTATTCATTTTCAGGAGAGCACGAATCAAACAGAAGCCGGCCCTTCGCCAGCAGCGCGTGACGTTCTTTCTCATTGGACATATTTTAAAATAGGAGAATTTGGCGGGAAAAGCAAGGGCTTCGGGGGAAAACGCAGAGGGCATAGCGCATAGCGCATAGAGATAAGCTTTGCGCTATGCGCTTTGCTCTATGCCCTCTGCGCACCAAAAAAAATCCCCAGACCCGATGAAGGAATCTGGGGATTCTGAGGAGGAAGGAAAACGACGAATAAAGACAACCATTTATAAAACCATGCCGTTCTATTTTCCCTGGCATTATTCCGCATCCATGCGATGTCGCTGTCTTTGATTTATATATACCAGAATCGCCGGAATTTGTTCCATCGGCGGGAAAATTTTTTTGCCGGCTGGCATCGCCACGAACTTAATCATAAAGATTTTTATTGCGATTCTTTTTGCCGCTGGTTATATTAAAATCTGTGCTATGATGGCCATGATGAATAGAAGCCACGAAACCATCGCGGTAAAATGATTTAAAAACGGTTAAAGGATTATGCCGAAGTTTTTCGTTTTTTTAAGCCTGTTCTTTTTGCTTTTGATGCAGCCGTCGTTTGCCCAGAACCCCGAAGATCGCGAGCCCGAGAAAAATCCCTATCTCAAAAACAGCTCCTCCGAGTCGCTGGATTTGTTGCAGCGCTATTATCAGCGGCAAAATTCCCGCCCGGATCAACCCTCCCGCCCTGACGTCGAGGTGACTACGGACCCAACCCGTCGATTCAGCACCGCGGCCTTCGCAATGGAAGGCCCGATTGACCCGCTCACCTACATCGTCGGTCCGGCGGACGTGCTGGCGATCACGATCGGCGGCCTCTCGACGTTTTCGCACGTCGGCCCGGTGACGCCGGAAGGCACGCTGGTGATCCCCACCGTCGGGGAAGTGGCGGTGGCGGGCAACGCGCTGGCCGAAGTGAAAAAAAATGTGCGCGAGACCGTGCGCCGAAAATACAACACCGGCGACATCGGCGTCCATCTGCTGTCCATGCGCACATTCAGAGTCACGGTGGTCGGGGCGGTGGCCACGCCAGGAACTTACACGGTCTCCCCGGTTGATCGTGTGGATCGCGTCGTGGCGCTCGCCGATTTCGACGCCGAGGCCAAAGCGCTGCAGCGGCGAACGGATAAGGAGAAGACGCCGGGATTTTTTCAGATCGAAGAAAGACCGCCGACGCCCATCTCGCTGCGCAATATCAAGCTGTATCGCGCCTCCGGAGACACCCTCGATGTCGATCTCGTGCGTTACTACGCGGCCGGTGAAACGGCGCGCAACCCATATCTGCGCGACGGCGACGTCGTCTTCGTGCCGGCGGAAAATCTGGCCGGCAACAGCGTGAGCATTTACGGCGGCGTGCGCCAACCGGGCGTTTTTGAGTTTCATGAGGGCGACAGCCTGAGCACCTTGCTGCGTCTCGCGCAGGGGCCGACGGTGCTGGCGGAGCTCGAGCGCGTTGAAGTGGTGCGCTTTCTTTCGGCCGGCCGGCAGGCGCAAATTCTCACGGTCAATTTGCAGGCGGGGCAGAATGGGCACACACCGGATATGGCTTTGCAGCGGAACGATCGCATTTTCATCCGGGAAGATCTGGAGAAACGAAAAGAGCGCAAGGTCGGTATTTACGGTGCGGTGGCGCGGCCCGGCGAGTATGCGCTCCTTTATGACCGCACGATGCTTTCCGAAATTATCGAGCGCGCCGGCGGCTTCAAGCCCGAGGCCTCGATAGCGGAAGCCAGGCTGGTTCGCAAATACAAAGACCATAACCCGGATGCCATGCGCAAGAATCCGGATTATGTGCGATTGCTCGAAGCGCGGCTGATGGATCTCAAAATGGCCGACCACCGTGAGTACTTCGATTTTGAGCAGACTCTCAAGCGCGGTTTTGTCGCGGTTGATTTTGTCGGCTTGTTCCAGGATCACAAAAAATCCGCCGACCTCGAAGTTGTGGAAAACGATGAAATTTTCGTGCCCTTGCAGCGCCGAATTATCAACGTTTTCGGCCAGGTGGCTAATCCCGGTTATGTTGCTTATCTCGGCGGCATGGATTATCGATATTATGTCGACAAGGCCGGCGGTTTTGGCAAAGAAGCTGATCGCCAGAAAGTGCGCATTTTGAAACGCAATACGAATGCCTGGCTGATGCCGGGAGAAACCGACCTCGAGCCGGGCGATCAGATTTTTGTGACGCGTGTCGTGCGGCGTCCGGCCTCGGCTTATTGGAATATCTTCCGCGATATTCTCCAAACGACGGCCGGCGCTGCGACTGTGTATTTGCTCTATCAGCAATTGAATAAATAACGCCGCCAGGAATGGCGGTTCCGGAGATAAATCATGACGAAAGAAATTCCCAGGCTGGAGGAACAGGTTAACGGCCAGATGACGGGAGGTCATCTGTTTGACTACCTTTATGTACTCTTTAAACGGCGGCGCTTCCTGCTCAAAACCGTTTTGGGCGTGGGTATTTTATCCGCGGCGCTCAGCCTGCTCATGCCGAACTGGTACATGGCCACCGCCTCGGTGCTGCCGCCCAAACGTCCCGGCGGATTATTGAGCCTGCTGGAAGGCTCGGGGTTCTCTTCTTTGTTGAGAAATATCCCCGGCATCAGTGGCAAGCTCAGCGGCGGGCAGGAGGCATATAGTTATCTGGCGATTCTGCAAAGCCGCACGGTTTTGGAACGCGTCGCGCGCAAGTTCGATCTGATAACGGTTTACGACGTCAGCGACAGCTCGATGGACAAGACGCTGAAGGAGTTGCGCAACAACGCCGCGTTTGATTTTGCGACGGAAGGCAATATCGTTATCACCGTGCTGGATAAAAATCCCCAACGCGCGGCGGACATGGCGAATTATTTCGTCGTGCTGCTCAACGAACGCAGCATGCAGCTCGGCACGCAGGAAGCGCGCAACAATCGCGAATTTGTGGAGCGCCGCTATCAACAAAATCAGCGCGATCTTAAAAACGCCGAGGACAGTCTGAAGGCGTTTCAGCAGCGTTACGGCATTTACGCGTTGCCGGAGCAAACCGCCGGCGCCATCAGAGCCGCGAGCGTCTTGAAGGCGGGAGCCGACGCGAAGGAAATCGAACTGGGCATCGTGCGCCGCAGCTTTGGCGACGAGAACGCCCGCGTGCAGGCGCTGCGCCTCGAGTTGTCCGAGATCAACCGCAAAATGGGCGAGATGAAATTTGGCACTGCCGATTGGTACAATGATCGCTCGCTCAATTTATTCGTGCCGTTTAAAGACGTTCCCGAAATCGGCGCGGAATACATCCGGCGTTTTCGCGAATTTGAAATTCAAAACCGGATGATGGAATTTTTGGTGCCGCTGTACGAGCAGGCCAAAATCGACGAACAGAGAGACACGCCGGTGGTGCTGGAGCTGGATAAAGCCGTGGCGCCAGAGCGCAAATCCAAGCCGCGCCGCAGTCTTGTCGTGCTCGTCAGCATGGCCGTCGCGCTGATGTTCGGCGCCACGTGGGTTTTCGTGCAGGAAATTTACGAGCGCGAGAAGGATACGAATCCCAAAATATCCGCGATTACCGAAGAGCTCAAGCGGGGGGCGCTGTATCGAAAGATCGTTGAGAGAATCAGGTAACCAAAACAATTTTTCCAACGGATAAAAAGCTGCCAACGGATTTTATTTCTCCATGATTCGGCTCAACTGTTTGACAAAAAATTTAAAACTAAATAATTGAGGCAAAATAATTTTGCCATAATCATTTTGCTGGTAATTGTTTTTTATCCGTTGGTCGTTTTCCATCCGTTGGGCATAAAACCTGGTTTTTTAACTTTTGTTACATAACAGATGAAGCTTATTTTGGTTTTTCTCTGTTTCTTTCTGTCTGAAATTTTATTCGCCCAGAACTCCGGCTTCCAGATCATCTACCTCGCCGATACCAAATATGCCGCCGACTCCGTCTGGGTGAATAAAATCAAATCCGATTGGTCCGCCACCGGCATTAATTTGCGCCTGCGCTGGGCCGAGATTGAAAACGACACGCACACGCTCGATTGGACGAACGTTGACGCCGCATTAAAAATTCTGGAGCGGAAAAAATTGGATATTTATATTCGCGTCAGTTTTATTTTTACGCGCCCAGGCTGGTTTGCGCCGCCCGCCTATTACACCGATGACGATTTCCATCGCCGCTGGAATGGCGAATATTATCTCAATCCGTATATTCTCGAATTCAATCAAACCGGCGAACATAGCAGACTGCTAACGTTTCTTTCACCCAACAGCCGCAGCCGGATGAAAGAATTCCATCGTCAGGTACTGGCGCATTTGAACCAGCAACCGCTGGCCGTCAGACGCCGCATCAAACTCATCGTGCCGGCGCTCAGTCAGGACGATGAATCGGAATATCCGTCGCACGCGTGGATTGCGGCAAAGGATTCCGCGGAAATGAGCGGCTACGCGCCCCCAGAGCAGGGAGCGTTTGTCAAATTTTTGCAGACGAAATATAATAACGACCACAGCCAACTCAATCGTGGATGGGGCGATGGCGCCAACTTCAGCGCCATCAGCGCCGCGCAGATTAAAATTGCCGATTACAATTGGCATCGCCAGCAGCCGATCACGGTGTCTTATGTTTATCCCCGTGGCCGAAAAGACTGGGTGGATTTTAAAACCGGCGCGTTGAAAGAATTTCTCGACGAGCTCGCGGGGTTGACCAAAACGGCGAAATTCAAATTCGGTTTGCAATTCGGCTCGTTTTATGGCAATGACATTGTTTATCGCGGGTTTTACGATCCGACGGCGTTGCTGGAAAAAACTGATTTTTTGATCACCGACGACGTCGTGGAGTACGAGCCGAATTTCAAATTCTCCGCGGACTATTCACGCAGCCTGTGCAAATTTTGGGACTGGCGAAATTCTCGGCCGGCGGGCGACAAAATAAAATTCGCGACGGAAACCAACTGGCCGGAATACAACGGCCATTCGCCGCTGGTTTTGACCGAGTATTGGAACCGCCAAATGCGCAGTTTTTATGAGCGTGGCGCTTCAGCACTTTTTGTCTCCCATTGGGGAACAACCGACGGCGACGAAATTGCCAATGTTCTTGCCCGTATTAAAGACGGCCGATTGCGCCAGCAGTATCCGCGCTGGGCCGCAATTTTGCGCTCATATAAAAATGCGCCGATTCAAAACATTTCACAAGCCGCCGCAACGCATTTGAGCTGTGAGCAGGGGCTCTATTTTCGCGCCGACTCAGGTTTGAGCGGCAGCAATGACTTTTTCTATAACAACGGCTTTGTCGTTGGCAAAAATCCGACGCGCTATGAATTCCCGCTTTACCGGTTCTTTAAATCAAGAATCGCCGATCGCCGGCGCGCCGCACCGTACGAGCAAAAGCGCGACATCATCACCAATTATATGCTCGTCAATTCCCCGACTTATGTAACTGCCAATTATCGCGAGTTTCACCTGACCGCGACCAGTTACATCATGCCGGCCTCGACGTATCAAATTTTGCAGCGCCGCGATTTGAAAAACGTGACGGCGACCAACGACACCCTTTTTCGCGCGAAGGCGCGGATTGAATAAGATAACTGATATTGACCAGTCGCTCAGATCATTCGTTCTCAGCAAATCGGTGAAGTTATAACGACTGGTCAATGTGCTGCTTCGAAGTTTTGCTGAATGATTTCATGATTTGTAAAATCTGCGGCAACGCCCACGACCACAAAACATTCCAAGTCCGCGAAATGATGTTCGGCTATCGCGAATGGTTTACTTACTTTCAGTGCAGCCGCTGCGCGTGTTTGCAAATTGCCGAAATTCCGGCGGACATGGCGAAATATTATCCGGCAAATTATTACAGCTTGACGCAATCGCCGGTTGAACATTTCAAAAACCCGGTTAAAAACGCGATTCGAAAATTACGGAATAACTATGCGTTTTTTGGCAACGGCATTCTCGGGCGCTGGCTTTATGAAAAATATCCGGCGGAATATTTTCAGAGTTTATCGCGAGTGCCGGATTTAACCCGAACCACGCGGATTCTGGATGTGGGCTGCGGCGCCGGCGCGCTGCTGTATGCTTTGCGAGAAAGTGAATTTGAAAATCTTCTGGGCGTCGATCCGTTTATCGAGACGGATATTGAGTATGAAAACGGCCTCAAAATCCTTCAAAAAAAAATTGACGACCTTGTGGGTGAATGGGATTTGATTATGTTCCATCATGTTTTCGAGCATCTCCCCGACCCGCTCGAAGCTTTACAGGCGGCGTCGCGTTTGCTTGCTCCAACCGGCGCCTGTCTGATTCGCACGCCGACCGTGTCTTCGTGGGCGTGGGAGCATTACGGCGTCAATTGGGTGCAGCTCGATGCGCCGCGACACTTTTTTATTCATTCGCTCGACAGTCTCGAGCGCGTTGCAAAAAAAGCGAACCTGCAATTAACCCAGATCGTGTATGACGCCACCACGCTGCAATTTTGGGGCAGCGAACAATATCGGAAAAATATACCATTCATGTCGGAACAATCTTATTTCATTAACCCGTCGCGGTCAGTTTTTTCCAGGGCTGAAATCAACCAATTTAAACAAAAAACGCGGCAATTAAATGATAGCGAGCAGGGTGACGCGGCGGCATTTTATTTGAAGAAAAACTAATGCACATTCATCCATTAATTCTCGCCGGTATCGGTTGCCTCGGCGTGATGACCGGTCGCCTTCTTTTCGGGCGCTGGTTCAATCATTTTTCTCTTTACTCGCTGATCTGGGGCACGGGATTATCCTTGTTTGAATGGAGACTCATCGAATACATTCCTTTGACCGCTGAAGTCTGGATGTTGCTGCTCTATGCCTGGATCGCCTTTGTGGCGGGATCAGCGATTTTAATTTTAGCCAGAACGGCCGTCGCTGACCGGCGGACGATTTCGGAAACGGCATATCCGTTGCGCATCGGGCTGACCGAGAAGAAACTTTTCGTGGCGTTTATTTTGTTGTTGTCGATGGTTGCTCTGCTCACCGTCATTCAACATTGGTCGATTTTGCTCAAACGTTTCGGCAGTATTGTGGGGGTTTTGATTAATGGGCGAGCCGTTTACCAAATGACCGTTGCCGGAAAAATTGCCGGTCGCCTGCCCTATTTTGATTCGTTGGCTTTAGCGGCGATTGGTCTGGCGGGAATTTACAGCGCCCGCGCCGGAAAGATCAAGCTGCTGGTGTTGTTCCCATTGGCTATTACGATCTTGTCCGATATTGCTTTGGGAGGAAGAGCGAAAATGATTATTTCCGGCATCCTCTTTTTGAGCGCCTACTTCCTCACCAAAATTGCCTCGGCGCCAACAATGGCTTCACAGCCGGTTCGGCGGCTTTTAACGCTGGTTTTATTGCTGGCCGTGGTGCTCACGGCCGCTGAGTTTGTTCGCAGTTTTCGCGGGGCGCAGGAACGTTTTTATGGCGTGTCGAAAGAACTGCGCCAATTCGAGAATAATATATTTTTGACCCCTTCGATTTATTTGTATCTCAGCTCGCACCCCGGCGTTTTCAATGCGTATTGGAAAGCCGGCGGCGAACCGCCGGTTTTTCCAGGTTCGTATACCTTTGCCCCGCTCTATAGAATTTTAGCGCGCGCCGGGCTTGCCGATCCGGTCTCTTTTTTTCAAAAATTTTATGGCATTCCGATTTATACGAACACCGGCACTTATCTGCGCGAGCTGCACTCCGATTTTGGCCTCGCCGGAATTTTTTTAGCGCCCTATGCGCTCGGATTTTTGTGTACCTGGCTCTGGCTCAAAATTCAACAGCGGCGCCGGATCATGACCATCGCGCTGCTGGCGCATCTTTATGTGGTCGTGGCCTTTACGTATTTGTATCAGGTAACCAGGCTCGGGCAATGGGCCGTAAGCCTGATGGCTTCGGTTTTGGTTGGTTATTTCATCGATTCTTACGGCAATGCACACCGCCAGGAAAAATATTCAACGCTTTGACGCGCGGCGAAAATTTTTTTGCGGTTTGCAGCAGGCTCGCAAAGTGTTGGATTTGGGTTGCGGAACCGGCAACAATTGCCTGGAACTGCGCGAACTCTATCCCCAGCTTGAAATGTACGGCGTCGATCTGATGGAGAAAAGCGCGGTCCCGGATTTTTTGGCGTACACGCAATTAGACCTTGACCAATGCGTCTTGCCATACCCCGATAATTTTTTCGACGCCATTCTTCTGACGCACGTCATCGAGCACCTCCGGTTCCCTCTAAGTCTTGGTGATGAAATTAATCGCGTGCTCAGACATGGCGGCAAAATCTACGTCGAAGCGCCGAATTGGACGACGATGTTTGTGCCCTCATTCGGGTATAAAAGGGAACAACATACGCCGTTTAATTTTTTTGATGATCCCACGCACATTAAGCCGTGGAGTAAACACGGGCTTTTTGAGTTTCTTTATTCGAGTTGCCGTCTGCAGGTTGAAAAAGTCGGCGCCGTTCGCAGTTGGCTCCGGCTACCGCTCGATCCTTTGATCATCGTTTGGGGCCTGATCAGCGGCAAGCGCGGTTTCATCGCTTCTTCATTTTGGAATTTGTACGGTTGGTCGATTTTTGCGATAGGTGTCAAGGCGTGAAGCGTAAACCTTTGCAAGCAATCTATTCCGGTCGAGGCGAGGAAATTGGAAGGACTGATTGGCGCGCCTGCGGGTTGGGATGGTGTGCGATCCGAGGACGAGAAAGGTGACGTCAAATGCGCCAGGCTGCTCGCCTCCGGTGGAACTCGCTGTTCTCGTTGCTGTCGGCAGGCATTCGCCTCTTGACCAATGTCCTGATGTTTTTGGGCGTTGCCCGCATGTATGGCCCGGAAGCGTTTGGTCAATTTACCACGGCGCATACGCTGGCGACGTTGTTTTTGATGGTTGCCGATTTTGGACTCGATGTGTTATTCACCTCGCAAGTTGCGAGACAGCGAGCGGCCGCCAATGATCTGTTTCGCAGCTTTGCCTCGGTAAAGCTGTTGTTGGTCGGAATCGCTGTGATCGGCATGTGCTTTATTCCTTTGTGGCAAAGCTTCAGCGCGGCCACGCGCTGGCTGATTTATATTTTCAGCCTCAGTGTTGCTTTCAATGCGTTGACCAATTTTTTTTATGCGCTGTTCAAAGGATTTGAGCAACTCCGATATGAAACCCGGGGATCATTTATCGCCAACCTCGTCCTCCTGGCGGCACTGGTTTTAATCAGTATTTTCCATGCGCCGATTTGGCTGGCTGCCCTCGCGTTTACCGGCACACGCGCTTTAGGGCTTATCATCGCCGTCATGACGGCAACGCGTTTCGTGCAGTTTCACGCGCCCAGCTTCGCGATCGGCGAACTCACAAAAGTGTTACGCCAGGGCTGGAGCTTCGGTCTGCATCTGCTGTTCGAGGTGTTGTATTTCCAGCTCGACACATTATTGCTGTCTTTGTGGCAGGGCGACTATGAAGTTGGAATTTATCAATCCGTCATGAAACTCGTTGTGCTCGCGCTCATGTTGCCGGATATCGCCATCAATGTGATGTTGCCGGTGCTGTCGCGTCTGCACGAGCAGGACAAAAAAAAATGGGAATGGGTAGGAGGGCTTTTAAATAAAACCCTGTGGTTGCTCGCACTCCCTTGTGGCCTCGTCTTTGTTGTCTTTGCGGAGCCGTTAATTCAAGCGCTGTATGGCGTGGAAAAATTCGCTCCCGCAATTCCCATTATGCGCATCGCCGGGTTGATTATCATCACGAGATTCTTTTTTGCAACTTACGGCCTCATGTTGATGGTTGCAGGACGTCAGAAAGTGAGAATGTTTGTTGTCATGATGGCAACCGTGCTTTCTCTCGCGCTTAATGCGTACGCCATTCCCCGGTATGGGGCGTGGGGTGCCATCATCGTATCGCTGGTGGCAAATTTTTTTGTGGCCATTGCATTGGTTTTATCGTCACGCTTTTTATTCAAGCGCTGGACGCTCAATGCGCGCTACCTCTGGCCTGGAGTTTTAACGATCATTGCAGGCCTCATTCTGTGGAAAGCGCTTATGTTGAGTTTTTGGTATGGTATCATCGTTGCGCTCGCTTTTTATGCTTTCATTTTTTATTTTATAGGATATTCAGAAGATGAGCGTCGCGTCGTATTTTTCGGCAGAGAGTAAATGGCTTGGAATTAACTCCAGGCATGGGAGACAACCGTCCATGTCTAACGCGAGGGTATGCGTCATTTTGCTTAATTATAATCGTGGCAATGACACGACTGAATGCATCGATAGTTTTTTTCACTGCACCTATCCTCATTTTCATATTCTCGTTGTTGATAATGCTTCAACGGATGATTCTGTAGCAGTGTTAAAAAGAAGAATTCCCGGTCTTGAAATCGTGCAAACCGGCCAGAATTTGGGCTATACCGGCGGCATTAATTTCGGAATCCGCTGTGCTCGGCAAACTTCGCCGGAGTACATTCTAATTTTAAATAATGACACCTTGGTGACGCCGGATTTTCTCCATCGACTCATTGAGGCGATGGAACAAAACCCCGCCGCCGTCGCGGCCGGTGGAACGATTTACTGTGAGCACGAACGAAAAAAAATTTGGTACGGTGGCGGGCGTCTGGTCCCATGGCGAGGTTTGGCCGTGCATGAAAAACGCGACAAGTTTGTTGAACCGGCCGCGCTCAATGGCGTTCGCGAGGTTTCTTTCATCACCGGCTGTATGATTCTCTTTCGCGCCTCGATGCTTGATGCTATTGGCGGGGAAGACGAGCGTTTTTTTATGTATTTGGATGACATTGAATTGTCCGCGCGAATTCTGGCGCGGGGCCATGATTTGTTGTACGTTCCGAAAGCCATAATCTATCATAAAGTGCTTGGCGAGAAAGACAACACCTTTAAACTTTATTATGGCGTGCGTAATCGGTTGCTGCTCATCAAGATCGCCTTCAGAGGTGTTGCAAAGCTCATTGCGCGAGTATATTTCTTATTTGTAATTACAATAAAACTTCTAATTTGGCGGTTCACTAACCCCCCTTTTTTTAAAGCCGCTTCTTATGGTTTGCAGGACTTCTTTAAAGGAAAATTTTATGCAGGCCGCGGCGTCTCGGAATTTGGCAGCAAGGTTTGAATGAATACAGATCAGCAAATAAAAGGCGCTAAAATTCCGCAGATCATTGCCATTGTCTTGAACTGGAATGGCTATGCGGATACAGCCAAATGCGTCCTATCGTTGCAGCAGGCCGCCTATTCCAGTTTGAAAATTATCATGGTGGACAATGGCTCTACCGATGGCAGCGCGGCGAAGCTTGAGCAAACCTTTCCTGATCTGACGCTCATCAAACTTCCACGCAATCTCGGATATGCCGCGGGCAACAATGCCGGCATTAAAGCGGCGTTGGAATTTGACACAGAATACCTCCTGGTGCTGAACAACGATGTTGTTGTTGACAAAAATTTTCTCTTGCCAATGGTGGCGCTTGCCGAGAAAAACCCCTCTTGGGGGATCGTGACCTGCAAAGCTTTTTTGCAATCCCATCCTCAGCGTATTTATTGCACAGCAGGAAGTTTCAGCCGAATTCGGTGCGCCGGAGTTCCGCTCTCACGGCGGTATCTTGATCGTGAAGGCGAGGTCAACTATATTTCCGGATGCGTGCTGCTCGTCAAAAAGAAGGTTTTTGAAACGGTTGGGCTGTTTAATGAAAAATTTTTTATGTATTGCGAGGACCTGGAATTCGCGCGCCGCGTCGTCAAACAATTCAAGCTCGCGTACACGCCGCAGGGAATCGTCTATCATAAAAGCGGCGGCGGAGACCGATGGAAAAACTATACGGAAACTTACTTATATTACACGACGCGAAATCGGTTTTGGGTTTTTCAGAATGAGCCTTTTTTTTTATCGCACCTATGTTTTGCTATTCGGTGTTTTTAACGTTATGGTCAAGGCGATTGTTATTATGGCCCGCTTGCCGACAAAGAGTAATCGCAATAATGCGGGCAAAAAATTGCTGGCGCTCTGGCGTGGATTAGTGGACGGCTTGTTTTCATCACCGCCAACCGAATAATATAAATGGAATTTTAAAGTGCAAAGCAAGGTGCAGGAAAAATTATCGACGCAGGAAAACTGGGAAAACGTCTACACTGACCTTTCCCGGTATCATGATTTATACCTGTACCAGGAACAACTCGTAGAAATCATTGGCCGTCAATTTGCCGATTTAACAGCCATAAAAATTCTGGAAGTGGGTTGTGGCAAAGGCAATGAGTTCGTCCAGCTTGCCAGAAAAGGCGCGGCGTGTGTTGGGTTGGATTTTTCCGAATCCGCCATGGGTTTAGTGCAAAAGCGTTTGGCGCGAGAAGGTTTAGCCATGCCGCTCGTGCGTGGCGATGCACGCCTTTTGCCTTTTAAAGAAAATGCTTTTGATCTGGTTTTTTCGCAGGGTGTATTAGAGCATTTTGTGCGGCCGGCTGAAGTTTTGCAAGAACAGTGGCGCGTCCTGCGGAAAGGCGCCCTCATCGTTGTCGAAGTTCCGAACAAGTGGACGCTGTACACGATTTATAAAAAGATACTCATGGCGATGAAGCGCTGGTTGCCGGGATGGGAAACTCAATACTCGCCGTCGGAGTTAAAAACGCTGTTAACACAAAACGGTTTTGAAATTATTGACTGCGTCGGATGGGATTTCTTGATTTTAAAAATCTGGCGAAAATTACGCAAGAAGCTTGGCCGGCCGGACAATCCGGAAAATGCCTTCACGCGCTTTTTGCGACAGCGTCTTCAGCGCAATCCGATCTTATTGAATTTTTGTGTCAGTATTATTGTTGTTGGAAAAAAGTCTTAATTGTATTATGAAAACTCAAGCCCTTGTTATTCGATGGATGTTTATCGGCCTGTCTTTATGCCTGGAAGACGTGTTCTCACAGAGCTTGCCTGATTCTGTGCATCAAGACTGGGTCGTCAAATATAACTCTGAGTTCCCCAATTCACTAAGTTTTGCCACTGATATCGGAATCGATCCGTTTAAAAATGTTTACGTGACCGGATACAGCGGGGCGCCGCCCGATTATGCTTTTATCACGGTCAAGTATGCATCGAATGGAACCAGACAATGGATCGCTCAATACAAAAACTTTGGATTTTCTGATCACCGTGCCCAGGCTTTGGTTGTCGATTCAGCAGGGAACGTTTATGTGACGGGCTATAGTTTTGGCGCGAATACGTATGTCGACTATGCTACAATAAAATACAATCCTGATGGAATCCAACAGTGGGTGGCAAGGTATAGCGGCTCAGGCGGATCAACGGATTTGCCTCGGGCCATTGCTGTTGATCAAAAAGGCAACGTCTACGTTACTGGAGAGAGTTTTGATACCAGTCAAACGTGGGACTACGCTACCGTCAAGTACGGTGCCGATGGCGCGGAAAAATGGGTGGCGCGTTATAACGGCTCTGGCAACTCTGATGATCGCGCCTCGAGGCTGAGCCTGGATTCGCAGGGCAATGTCTATGTTATGGGATCAAGTATTGGCCAGGGCACACAATATGATTATGCTCTGGTGAAATATGATCCTCCTGGTAATCAGCAGTGGGTAGCCCGCTATAATGGCAATGCGAATGGAAACGATTATGCCTATGCCTTTGCGATGGATCGTTTGGGGCATTCGTACATTGCCGGAGTAACGGCTGATACGGCGTCATTTCGTGGCGTGACGTGGACGATAGCGAAGTTTGATGCCTCCGGAGTTTTACAATGGACTTCCGGCCTCGCCGGAATTGTTGATATATGGTCTGGCGCTGATCCAATCGCGCTGGCGCTTGATGACTCACTGAATATATATGTCGCCGGGTCTAGCTTTAGTTTGGGCTCGCGGTTTGATTTTCTCACGCTGAAATTTGATCCATCCGGTGTTTTAATATGGAAACGGTTTTACACCTATGGTACAGGCAGTGATCGTCCTGTTGATATGTCGTTGGACAGCAGAGGAAATATCTTCGTCACCGGAGGAAGCGCCGGAGAACACGGTGGAGGATTTGCAACTTTGAGCTACGACAGAAATGGAAATGTAAGATGGGTAGCTCGTTTGGAAGGGCCGGAACATAGCCCGATTGCTTCCTCTGCTCTCGTTGTCGATAATTCGGGGAGCATTTATGTGACGGGATCAGGTAAAGGAACCATGGTAACAGTGAAATATTCGCCGCTCAAACCAACAAACGTAGTTGCGGAGGCCAAAGAAGCGCCAGAGATCCATAGTTTGAGCCAAAACTTCCCCAATCCGTTTAACCCGAGTACAACAATTCAATTCTCTCTTGCAGCTCCTGGTTACGCATCTTTAAAAATCTATAACACTTTTGGTGAGGAAGTTGCAACGGTGGTAGCCAGCAAACTTAACGCTGGTCGGCACATATTTAAATGGGATGCGACCGGGTTTGCAAGCGGAGTTTATCTTTATCGTCTCCAAACCGAAAGTTTTGTGGAGACCAGGAAATTACTTTTCCTGCAATAGCGTTGCATTTTGAGAAAAAAATTGTTTTATTGATTATACAAACGCTGACTGAATGATAGAGTAACGGTACGGTAATGAAAATACTTTTGCTGACTCCCCGTCTGCCTTATCCGCCCTATCGGGGAGACAAATTAAAAATCTTTAATTTGCTGAAGCGGCTGTCGCAGGAGCATTCCATTCATTTGGTCTCTTTTATTGAGAAAAAAAGTGAATTGGATTATTTGCAACATCTCACGCCTTATTGCGCGGCGATCGACGTGGTTCCGCTCCGGCGCTGGCAATCTTATTGGAAATGCCTGATCGGCCTGTTCTCCCCGCTGCCATTGCAGGTGCATTACTTCAAATCGCGGCGCATGCGTCGTTTGCTGGCGGAGATTTGCCAGCAGCGCCATTTCGACGTCATTCATACGCATTTGATCCGTATGGCGCCGTACACCGCGGCATTACGGCACACGGCCAAAGTGCTGGATCTAACTGACGCGGTTTCACTTTACTTGCAGCGTTTCCTCGCGCGTGAAAAAAATCCGGTGATGAAGTTTTTGTTGAAACTCGAATTGCACCGCGTCAGCCGCTACGAAAGCGTGGTCGAGCAATTTAATGCGTGTTTTGTTTGCTCCGAGCCGGATCGTGAACAACTTCGCAAAGCCGCGCCGGAAGCGGATATTCGCCTCATTCCCAACGGCGTTGATTTGGCCTGTTTCTCCGGCACCGCGGCTGCGGCGTATGAGCCGAACCGCATTGTGTTTACCGGCAATCTCACCTATCATCCGAATATCGACGGCATCTTTTATTTCGTCAACGAAATTTTCCCGTTGATCAAAAAAGAAATTCCCGCGGCAAAATTCTATATCGTCGGACAATCCCCCTCCGCGAAAATACGCGCCCTGGCCGGCGACGACGTGGTCGTCACGGGTTTCGTTGAAGACATCAAACAATACTATTTGAGCAGCGCGGTGGCGGTGTCGCCGATTCGTTTTGGCGCCGGCACGTTGAACAAGATTCTCGAACCGCTGGCGCTCGGCGTGCCGGTGGTCGCCACCTCGATGGGGATCGAAGGCCTGGATTTGACGATTGGCAAGGATATTCTTGTCGCCGATCGCCCGCACGCCTTTGCCAAACACGTCGTGCATCTTTTGAAAGATGCGGAATTTCGCGATCGCCTGGGCAATGCCGGCATGGCGATTGTCCGGCGCTTGTATAATTGGGATACGATCGTAACTTTGCTCGACAGGATTTATCGGGAATTATCCAGCGAAACGGCGGCGATACGTTATTCGAAGCAATGGACTTCGGTTGAATAGTCTGTTAAGAGTCAAATTTGTGCTTTTACGGCAAAGATTTTTTTGACGAGTTCAATTTCAACCGCTGTTCATAAGAGTTTTATTCAACTTTCAAAAGTCGCCAACTTTTTATTACCAACGGATGAAAAGCGGCCAACGGATTCAGAGAAAAGCTTTTCAGGTTTAATTTCCCACGGATTGAAAAAGCCCGCGGATAAAGCATTTCATCAGTGGGTGTCTTCAATCCGCGGAAAAATTGAAGAGGTCATCCGTTGGTCGCTGTTTATCCGTTGGGCAATTTTTTAAACCTTTTTGATTCCGGCTCGTCCGGCTTATGATGTTGCCGATAAGATGGGTCGGCTCTCCACAATCTTGACTCTCCACAATCTTGACAAGTCCGCAAAATTTAAAAAATTACTCCAACGGATGGAAAAACGACCAACGGATAAAAATCCTGGGCAGAATCATTCTGCCGTAAAATTATTCTGTCAATATAGCTTGACAATGTTAAGTTAGAGTTTTAAAAAATGTTAATCCCGAATTCAGTGTGAATGAATATATAAGAGCGTGCTTCATGACCGCGAAAAACAAGGTAAAATTGCGAAATTGGCCTGTGCC
>Ga0247727_10007771_pt1 | contig 20250 bp, 18 predicted proteins | sample WisWelCaveWW1625_FD_202498 | JGI IMG/M metagenome (GOLD analysis project Ga0247727, IMG submission 202498) | Biofilm microbial communities from Wishing Well Cave, Virginia, United States - WW16-25 | ecosystem: Environmental > Aquatic > Deep subsurface > Groundwater > Cave microbial mat | place... | reverse complement strand
AACAGTTCCAAGCGTCGTCGTTCCTGCTGACTCATCCGTATCTCTCCCAGAAGACCTCCTGGTGGAGATCTTCAGGGGGACATTTCTAACGAGTCCGCCAGGGGACCTTCTCACGGAGTTACGACAGTCAGCGAATAGCCGGTCAAAACTCGTCCACGAACCGGATCTTACTCACCCAAAACGGCATTGCTGGCAGTTCTGCTGGCACTCTTGCTGGCACTTCCCGGGTGTTTGGAATCGACACACGCCCGCACGACGGCAGCAAAAAACAACACGCGGAAAACTCCACCCGCGCTGACCCGTGCGGGCGGCTGTCTCCGCTCAGTTCGCTCCGCCATCTCACCGCGCTCGCCGCGACGGTCTCGATTCATGGGGCGGTCCGTGCCGCTTCCCGTCGCGCGTGGCCGAGACGACTATCCGTTCGTTCCGTCCACCGCTCCGTCCAGCCGCACCGACCGCCTTGCCATATCAGGTTGGCAGAAATACTACCCTCTTGGAACCATATATTCCGTTTGCATAATGAACCGTCTGACGGTACGGTGCGCAAATGCACGATAAGCCTAAACGCGCTCAAGAGCTTCGTCACATCGGTGCAGCAGAAGCCTTTATCGACGGGCGTACGGCTTTAGGTCGCGTCGCTTTCTCGCTGGCTGATTTGATGCAGGAATCGGGGTTGTCGGCCATTGCTGCGAAACGTCAAGTGTCGAGACTGCGGGGCAAAGTAGTCAGGGTTTCGCCACGGCAACCGTTTTTCCTGATCGTCAGCCCGGAGCATCGCACTGTGGGCGCGCCACCGGCAGTTTGGTGGCTTCAAGATTATTTCAACTGGCTCGGTCGCCCCTATTATCTGGCGCTTCAGTCGGCGGCCAGTGCGTTTGGTTCCAATCCGCAAGCGTTGCAGGTGACGCAAGTGATGACCGACCGTCCTTGCCGGGCGCTGAAGGTGGGACGGATTCAAGTCCGGTTTTTCGTCAAGCGCGGGATTGCGCGAACGCCCACGCAGCAACTCGCACATGCGGCGGCCCCGCTTTGGATCACCACGCCGGAGGCCACGGTACTTGATCTGATCCGCTATGCAACCAGCATCGGGGGAATCGAGCGCGCGGCGGAAACCATCGGCCCGCTGTTGCCACTCCTGCGTGCCCGCGAATTGAAACGCGTGTTGGAAGCGGAAACTGAGACGGCGACCGCCCAACGGCTCGGATTTGTCTTGGAAGCGGGCGGAGCGCAACGGCTGGCGCAAGTGATTCACGATTGGCTGCCCGCGAGATTGACACCCGTTCCCCTGTCACCATTGCAGGGCGAACGGAAAAACATTCCCGTCGTCGAACGCTGGCAAGTCCTCAATAATTCCGCCGAACTGAAATCATGAACCCCATCACCCGTCAGGATATTCTGGCGCATCAAACCGTTGTGCCGTGGTCGGCCCAGTATCAAGTCGAGCAAGACCTGTTGCTGTGCCGGGCGATGGTGGCGCTTTTCAATGATGCCTTCCTGGGCGCCCAAATCGCCATGCGGGGCGGCACGCTCCTGCACAAGGTCCATCTCGCGCCGCCATCCCGCTACAGCGAAGACATTGATCTGGTGGTGGTGGGAACTCGGCCGGAAGACCATATCCGCCGGGCGATCCGTCGGGTCTTGGCCGATGTGTTGGGAATGCCGAAGGCATCGGTGTGGGACACGCTCACCCTCGCGTTGCGCAATACCGTCAAGTCGTCCCGCGTCTTGCGCATGACGTACTCGCTCTCGTCGCTGATGGAACCCGGTCGGATGCTGGACATCGTGGTCGAAGCGAATGTCACCGAGCGCACGCCACATCGTTCCGTCGTGGCGATCCCGTTTCGCTTCCCCTTCCGGGATCAATCGGTCCAGACGCAGATCAAGGCCTATGACATTCACGAACTGCTGGGCACGAAGATGCGAGCGATGTTCCAGCGCAAACGCGGGCGGGATTTGTTTGATTTGTATTGGGCGCTGACCAAATCCACCAGCCCGGTTGATCCGGCCGGGATCATTGAATCGTTTCAGCATTACATGAAACAAGAAGTCACCAAGGCGGGGCGCGCCAAATTCGTGGGCATTCTTGAAGCGCACCTCCAGGACCGCGGATTCTGTTCCGACATGGAACCATTGCTGCGCGCCGGCATCAGTTACGACCCGCAGTCTGCGGGGATCTACATCAAAACCAATCTGTTAAGCCTATTGCCAGAGTGATTCGGTTTGGATGTTGGCTCCGTTCAGCCACTAATTAGCCAAATCGCCCACGATGTTGTTCTATGCTGGGTGGCCATCCAAAGACTTGGCCTTTGCCGCGGCGGCTTTGTCCCTTCTGCCCCGGAGCCGCCGCCCGCAAAGCGCCAAGACTTTGTTCTGGCAGGGGCTACCCGATTCGCTGGCGATGTCGCCGCTTGCACATCACGCGCGGCCACATCGCTCGTTTGCCGCACGGTATTACCAGCAAGCATGTTGCGAAATTGAAGAATCGTTCGCGCTGAGAATTTCCCGCACAGGCTGATAGAGAGATTATCCATTTATACTTGTATCCGGATATAAACGTGAATAAATGGCTACAAATGGATCCAATCAAGAATCCCTACTCACCCGGGGCGGGTGCACCACCGCCCGAACTCGTAGGTCGCGATCCCATCTTGGAGCAGGCGCGCATTCTTCTGGCCCGGATCAAACAGAAGCGGCCAGAGAAGAGCATTTTGCTGACTGGATTGCGGGGCGTGGGAAAGACCGTTTTGCTCAACGAGATCGAGCGCCGGGCAAAGGACGATGGCTACCGGACGATTTCCATCAAGGCGCACGAAGACAAACCGCTGGGACCGCTGATCGCACCACACCTGCGAAGCTTGCTCTATGAGCTCGACCGCGTGGCTGGTGCCGGAGACCGGGTCAAACGGGCATTGCGAGTCCTCCGCAGCTTTATCAGCGGACTCAAGATCACGGTAGGCGATATCACGATGGGACTGGACATTGATCCGGAGGCGGGAGCGGCCGACAGTGGCGACTTGGAAATCGATCTGCCCAATCTCTTTGTGGCCATTGCCGAAGCGGCGCAAGAGAGGAAAGCCGCCGTCGCCGTGCTGATTGATGAGGTGCAATACTTTAATCAGAAAGAACTCGGGGCGCTCATCATGGCGATGCACAAAGTTCAGCAACGCCAGCTTCCCCTGGTCCTGCTCGGCGCAGGCCTGCCGATCCTTCCGGCGCTGGCAGGAGAATCCAAATCGTATGCCGAACGGTTGTTCCATTTTCCAGAAGTAGGGGCGCTCTCGGAGGCGGACGCGGCCAGAGCACTGCAGGACCCGGCTCAGGCCGCCGGAATCAGCTTCGCCCGTGAAGCGCTCAAAGAAATCTTTCGGCTGACCAATGGTTATCCCTACTTTCTCCAAGAGTGGGGCTACCAAGCGTGGAATCTGGCACGGGCAAACCCGATCACGTTGGCTGTGGTTCGAACGGCCACGTCCGTCGTCATCCCGCGGTTGGACCAAAACTTCTTCCGCGTTCGCTTTGATCGACTGACTCCAAGCGAGAAGAAGTTCCTGCGTGCCATGGCTCAATTGGGGCCGGGGCCGCACCGCACCGGCGACATAGCTCAAACGCTGAAGGTCAAGGTGACGAGCTTGGGACCGCTGCGGGCCAAATTGATCAAGAAAGGTATGATCTACAGCCCGGCACACGGGGACCTTGCGTTCACCGTGCCACTGTTCGACGAATTCATGCGACGCACAATGCCAAAGCTGGAACCCTAGTGTGCTGTCCCTGAAGTGTCTGCCTTTATTTCTTCGAGTTTAGCGCGGGCGCGGACGATCTTTTCAAGGATGGCGGCGCCCTCGGCGCGCCATACATAGCGCCGGGGCTCTCGATTGCGGTCGGCCAGCCAGCCCTCGATGGTGCGGACCAGTTCCGCCACGCTGCGGAAGCTCCCTTCGCGCACGACTTCCACCGTCAGGTCACGGAAGAATCTTTCCACCAGGTTGAGCCAGGAACTGCTCGTGGGCGTGAAGTGCTGCCGTACGCGGGGATGCCGGGCCAGCCACGCTTTGACCGCCGGATGCTTGTGCGTCGCGTAGTTGTCCACGATCAGATGCAGCGTGAGTTCGGGTGGCGTCTGCCGCTCGATCTGGCGCAGGAAACGCAACCATTCCACATGAGTGTGGCGCGGCTCGGTGCGCGCCAGTACCCGCCCGTCCAGTGTGCTGAGAGCGGCAAACAGCGTGGTGGTGCCGTGCCGCACGTCGTCATGGGTGCGGGTGCGAATGTGGCCCACACCCAAGGGCAACCCCGGCTGGCTGCGTTCCAGCGCCTGACACTGGCTCTTCTCATCGCAGCATAGCACCAGCGCCTTCTGTGGCGGATGCAGATACAGCCCGATCACATCCCAGAACTTCGCCTCGAACTGCGGATCCCGCGAGAGTTTGAAGATGCGTACGCGGTGCGGTTTGAGATTATTGGCCTGCCAGAGTTGATGCACGCGGCTCTTGGACAACCCGGCGCTGCGGGCCATGCTGCGCACACTCCAGCGGGTTTGCCCTTTGGGTGGCCGGGTGACCGTCGTGAGCACCTTCGTCACCGTTGCCGTGGCCAACGACACCGGTCGCCCTGACCGTAGCGCATCTTCCAGCCCCGCCAGGCGCTCGCGGACAAATCGCCGTCGCCAGACTCCCACGGTGTGGGGGGTGGTTTCCAGTTCTGCGGCGATCGCTCGGTTCTCCCACTCTTGGGCGGCGAGCAGGACGATCCGGGCCCGCAACGCGGTCTGCTGGGTCGAGCGCCGATCCCGCACACGGTCGGTCAGTTGGTTCAGTTCTGTGACGGCCAAGATGAGTGGCTGAGCGCAACGCGGCATGGACGGAGCTTACCCCATCCATAAATAATATCAATCACTTATTGGACACTACACTAGTCCCGCATACTCTGTCGGGGACAGATCACGCATACTCGCGCCAAAGATCTGCAGCAGGTTCGCGAGTCTTGTCGGGCGTATCCACTTGAGCAGATTTGCCGGACATTGTCTGGCAAATCGCAGACACCGTCTGCGGAATTCCTGAACCGGATTGCTCCCGCTTCCCCACTGCGGTCAGCTGGAAGGTCTGCCAAACAAAGTACTGGCCGCCGAATACCGGATGACGCTGCCGGACGAAAACCTTCTCGCCGCCGACCTCGCCAAGACCCGCCGCCGACTCGAGGCCCACCCGAAGCGGAAATGAAACTGTGAACCTCTGGCTGATCAGCCGAAACCGCATCGCCGCGCGGGCAGCCAAAGACTCTGGGATTTTTTCGCACCGTCCTCGCGTCGCCGAAGCACGGCCGCCACCGCGGAGGCGCGTGCAAACCCCAGAGACTTTGGCTTTGCCTTTTGCGAATCCACAGCGCGCCGATGTCACCCCGACATCGGATGTCGGGGTCACATCGCTTGAGAATTTGCTGAACGCCGGTTTCCTACTCGGAAGGCCATCCAAAGACTTGGCCTTTGCCGCGCCGGCTTTCCCTTCTGCCCCGGAGCCGCCGCCCGCAAAGCGCCAAGACTTTGTTCTGGCGTGAACTACCTGATACGCTGGCGATGTCGCCCCGACATACCCTGTCGGGGTCACATCGCTCACCTGACAACCGACCGTGTGTGTTTCACCCGCATTCGCGCCCAGAACCTGGTTGACTGCCGGCACCACATCCACGCGCGCGGGCAGCCAAAGACTTCGGTTTTTTCGCTTCGTCACAAACGGCGGTGCTCCGCTGCAAAACCCGAAGACTTTGTCTCTGCCCGTATCGATCCGATGCCGCCCCGACTCACTTCGTCGGGGCCACATCGCTTTCCCAATCGCAACGCGTTTGCGCATTCGCGCTTGGTCCCAGTCGGCTTGCGTGAGTCGCCAACCAATTGTACGGCTCGCTGCGCGCCGTCAAGAATACTACGGGTCGTGGCTTCCGTTCCTCCTTGACGGTGCTCGCTCCGCCATTTATGTGGAGCTCCACATAAATGGCGGAGCGGGCGCGGCAATTGATCAGCGAGACCGAGATGAAGCTCAGCCAGATCGCCGAGGTGCTCGGCCATGGCGACGTCTATTTCTTCAGCCGGCAGTACAAGCAAATCTTCGGGAAACCGCCGAGCGCGGGCCGAAATCTTTGAAGTTGACAGCCCGGTGAATAATATCATATAAGACTTTTCTGTACTGAGAGGTACTGCCATGTCGCTCGAACTGCGCATCGAAAAGTCCGCGCCATCCCACACGCAGATCGAGAGTTATCTCCAGCGACAAATCCGCTCAGGAACCCTCAAGGCCGGTGACCGGCTCCCGCCAAACATGGAGCTCGCCCGGAAATGGAGTGTCAGTTGCACCGCCGTGCAGCGCGCTCTGGCCAATCTCACGTCCGCCGGCTTGGTGGATCGGTCGCCTCGCCGGGGGACGTTCGTGAAGCCGCACACGGAGAAGGCGAACATCGGTGTGCTCGTCGGTCCAAACCTGGGGGGTGAGACCGCCCATTTTCACCGTGCTGTCATCAAAGCGCTGCGAAGCGAGATCGATTCACACGGGGCGACCTGCCGGGTGTACGACGCGTTATCCGGCTTCCTGGAAGGAAACGAGACGCACCGCTCCCAGATCGTCCGGCAACTGGAGACCGACTTTGGCAGTTACGCCTTCAAGGGCCTGATTCAGATTTCACCCGACCCGAAATGGCCGCGGCAATTGGATCGCATGCTGGAGTTGCCGCAGGTGATTATGGCCGGCACGCGGCAGAAGACCGACTGCAAGATGGACACGTACCAGTTTGGGCGAGATGCCATCCGGTATCTGGCCGGGCGCGGTCACCGTCGGATCGTTTATTTGCGCAACACGTGGCACCTGGCGGAGCACTCCGACGATCTCGATGGAATTTTAGATGAAGTCCGAGCAGCAGGACTGGCGCAGCCACACATCGAACAGGTCGTCACGACCAAGCAGGGCCATCAATTGGAACGCGAGATCGAGGAGCGGATGGAGCGACTGCTGGCGGGATGGAACTCCGGCGCAGACGGCCAAACGTGGCCCGACGCGTTGGTGGTCAATGACGACATCATGATGCGGGGCGTGGCCTTGGCGCTGATCCGAAACGGCGTGCGCGTGCCCGAACGAATCCGGGTTCTTTGTCACGCCAACGAGGAGGTCCGTTTGCACTACGGGTTGCCGGTCGTCCGACTGACATATTCGACGGCCGACCTGGCCCGGGCGCTCGCCGACCTGCTCTGGAAACGGCTGCAAGGCGAGCCGGAGCCGCCGCTGCCAATTTTGATCAAGGGTAAGATTGATGAAGCTCAGACGTAGCGGGACTGCATTCACGTTGATCGAGTTACTCGTGGTCGTGGCGATCATCTCGCTGCTGGCGGCGCTGCTCTTGCCGGCACTGAAAGGCGCGCGCGAGTCGGCCAGGCAGACGTCCTGTGTGAACAATCTCCGTCAACTCGGCCTCGCGTATCAGATGTATCTGGATGACAGCAAAGGCTGCTTCCCCACGTACGATGCGGTGGGGTATCCGGGTCACACGATGCTCGGGCCGTACTATGGTCGGAGCACGACCGTCATTCTTTGTCCCAAAGACCGCACCGTGAATCAGGAGTTGAGCTACTACGTCAACGACTACCTCATTGATTATGACGGCAATCCGCCGGAGAATTTTCCGTACTTCCTCCAAGACGTGCGCTACCCGTCCAAGGTCATTCTGCTGCGCGAATTCCACGTGTTCTTCTCGCGCAACAACTGGGGTCGCGCCATCGGATTTGTGCAGACTTGCTGGGAAGCCCATCGCAGCGGCTCGAACATGTCCTTTGTAGACGGCAGTGTGCGGTTCTATTTGCCCCCCTGGGAGTATGAGTCCCCGGAGTATTTGTCCGTCGGGGGATATGGCAAGTGGGACAGATACGACATTACCACCTGGCCGGGCAACTGACCCGTTTGGACGGATCCGTTCAGGGAAAGACAAACAAGCAACAACCAACCAACAGAGGGAAAGGCATCATGAACAAACAAGCAACACGCATCGGAATCGCTGCGGCATCACTGGCGGCGTTGACCAGCATCGCGCAAGCGACGTCGGTCATCCAATATGTGGCCAACCCGAACCCAACCAACTTCGACGGATATGCCACACAACCGGGCTTTCAACCGTGGACGTTGAATTTGACCGCCGGCACCGCAGCCGGTACGGGTGTGATCGACGGGGGCACTCCCGCGTGGGAAACACCGGCGTCCCCTGCCAATGAGGAATACTGGACACTTGCTCCAACCGGCGCGGATGTCGCGCTGGGCAATACCGAGGGATGGATCTTGTCCGGCCGGGTGCGGATGCCCGATCCGGGCCTCGGTCCGTGGTTTCACACCGAGGTGTCCTATCTCGATGGCAGTAAGTTTTGGGCGATGATCTTCGGCACAGACGCGGAGGGCGATCCGATCGTAAGCGTCTTCGACGGCGGAGTTGGTCCGTCGTGGACCAACCAGCTTGCCGGTACGGGTGCGTATCACCTGTATCAGGTGGTTTACAATCCCGTGGCGCTTAACGTCGACGTGCTCGTGGACGGCGTGGAGCGGATCAGCAACTTCACCGGGTTCGCCATCGGCGGCTCGCCGGTAGTGCGCTGGGGCGATCCATCCTCCACCGAGGGCCACGCCTTCTACAACCTCGTCCAGTTGGAGTTCGATCCCGTCCCCGAACCGTCCGTGGTCGGATTGCTGGTCGCCGGTGGCGCGTTGCTGGCCGGCTGGCGTCGGCGCAAGCAATGAGGCTGCCCCAATGGGGTGTGGCCGCGCTGGCGTTGGCGGCCGGGAGCCTGTGGTGCAACGCCGGGGAGCCGTCGTATTGGAAGCTGGGCGTTGGCTCCTACGGCGCGGCGAGCGGGCCGGACGACACCTGGTCGGGGTTCACCGATCTCGACCGGGCGCGGATGGATTGGGTGTTCGTCATGCTCGGGAGTTCGACCACCACCGGCAACGAACTCAACCGGCTGCTGGCAATCAATCCCGACCTGAAAATCCTCGTCCGTCTCTGGCCGATCGCCGGCATCGGACAGCCTCAAAACCGGGGGCAAACCACGTTCCTCGACTATCTCTATGCGGACGGGGTGAAGGTGAAACTCCTCGCCGAAACCTCCCGGCAGATCCGCTCGATCCTCGACCCGATCACGAAACCGGAAAACGTCGTCGGGTTCACCTTCCTCGAAGAGCTGCCGATGCACTTCACGGGAGAAGAACTCACGCAGACCGACGCGAAGCCGCTCCCATGGGCCTTGGCGCTCTACCAGAAACAGATCGAAGCCGAGCGCGGCCAGCGGCTCACCTGGGACGCCGACACGCGGCGGTGGTGGGGGCAGAAATTCGCGCAGGTGGTCAACGAGATCAACGCGCACATCAAGAAAGAGTCCGGCGGGAAAATGGTCTTCGTGTACCTCCAGACCAACCACGACGTGCTCGACTACTACCCCGCCGGCGCGGATCTCAACCGCGCCAATCTGCTCCCCATTCACTACCGGGAGGTGATCAAACCCGGCATCGCCGATGGCTTCTTCGTCTATCCGAACAGCCCCGCGATCTTCAAACGCTACGCCGACATCGCGAAGCAAAACAACTGGCCGTTCTTCTCACAGGTCGCCCATCCGGGCGCGATGCGGCTCTGCGATTGGGAAACGCAGTTGCGGCTCGCGCGGACCAAGATGCCCCAAAACCTCGGCTACTTCTTCTACTGCGACGGCAATTGCAAAGGCAGCACGTGGACCGACAATCCCGCAATACCGGCGGATGACAATTTTCGTCCCGCCAGCATCCCGTCGCATTTCCGCCGGCACGCTGCCGAGCAAGGCGTCGGCATTGAAATCGTCAAGCGCACCCTCGTGCCGGCGCTGGAACTGGAGTACAAGACCGAAGACATAAAGACTGACGGCTGGGTTTTCTTCAACCTCTTTATCCGCAACACGCGCGGAGCGGCGTGGCACCTCTCCGAGGACGACGCCACGCTCAAACGCGTCCGCGTGACCATCCACCCGCCCGCGTCGCTCCCACTCGCGGGCGAGAATTCTTTCCCGGCCACCGTGGAGTTGGGCGATCTCGCCGCGGATGCTGTCACCACAATCATGTGGTGGTCGCGAGCCACCCACGCCAGTCCCGTCAGCAAGGACAATCCAGTCCGGGTCACACTCGAAGCCGACAATTGCCCGCGTGTCGAGTTGGTGAAAGACACGGCCAGTTCGATCATCGAACCGCCCGTCGTCCGCGAAGTGCGCCGCTCCGGCGAACAATGGGTCTGGCCGGCGTACCACTTCAAGACCAACAACCGTCTGCCGACCACCATCACGCTCGAATGCATTCGCGATACTGCCACGAATCCCGCGATCACCATCGACAACTCGCGCGTCATTTGGCAGGGCTGCCTCACGAATGGCCAATCACTGGTCCTCGGCCCCGGGCGCGAGGCGAAGTTGGATGGCCGCGATGTTTCCGACCGGCTCGGCGGCCGGGCCGTCGGCATCGAAGGCTACCGGCTCAACTACCTCAGCTACCACGACGACGATGTGCCGTCGCCCTCCGCCAAGTTGAGAATTACCATCGAGCCTCAACCTCAGCCGTGAAAGTCATCACCGCGCTCGTCGCCGCATTCAGCGTGTTCACCGCTGTAGCCGACGTGGCACTCTGGACCACCGCCGACAAGCTGATGCCGGGCTGGGGGCTTTATCCCGACGGCAAAACGCGCGGCGGCACCAAACCGACGGGCGCGCATGCCGCCTGGCATCACGGCCGGCTGACCTGGGTGGCGGACTTCCCGGCAGATCAGGACTACACGGTGTTCGTGCGGCGCTATGCCGGCTCCGGACGAGTGGGGGTTGCCGTTGACGAACGCCCGGTCGCCGGTGGACGCGGGTGGACGATCGTGGACAATCAGAGCAACGACCGGTATCGTTGGGAACACCTCGGTCAGGCCCGCGTCACCGCCGGCCCGCACCATGTCGATCTCGACATCGAGGGTGTTTTCGACGCGGTCGTGTTCACCACTAACGCCGCGTTCAAACCCGACAGCGATCCGCTGCCCGAGGCCGAAAAATCCCCCGTCCTCCGCGCCCCGCGTCGCTACCGGGATGATGCGCGCCTGAAACAAACGGCTGGCCGACGCGGGTACGTCGTCAGCACTGTGCCGCCGTATGAAGACCTGTTCAACGACCACGTGCCGGCCACCCACGACGTGATTCAGTCGCTCCGGCTCTGGGGCGCGGCCGATCAGTACATCAACCGCAGCTTTTGCGTGCGCGCGCTGCGCGCGACCGGACCGATGACCGTCACGCTGCGTGAACTCGTCGGACCAAATCGCACGCGGATCGACGCTCCGGCGATCGACCTGCGCGTCGTGCTTTTGCGGCGGCGGACGTTGAACCTGGTCGAGACGTGCAGCCGCGCGGTGTTGTTGCCGGACCTGTTGCTGCGCGATGATCGGACCGGCATCCCGCCGAAGGGTAAACAGGGCGGGTACGGCGGCGGAAAATGCGCGACGGCGATTCCCGCCCACGAAAGCCGGCAGTTCTGGCTGACCGTGCGCGTGCCAGCCGGCGCGCCCCCGGGACTGTACCGGGGGACGATCCGACTGAAGAACTCTCTCTTCCGCAGCATGGCGTTGCCGGTCGAGATCGAAGTTTTGCGGCTCGACCTCCAGCCGGTGGAGGGCTACTACGCGATGTTTCACAATTCACATCCGATTCCACCCGAGGTGCGGAAATTGGACGGCCACTACATCAAACCCGAGCGTTACCGCGCCGAACTGGCGGACCAGGTGCGCCACGGCTGCAACGCCGCGACGTTGTACGGCGGCGCGCCGACCTTGGCGGACGCGAAGGCGGCCGGCACGACGCAGGCACCGGTCACGATGACGTGGCCGGCATCTGACCCGCATGGAAAGGAGTACGTCGCGCAAGCTAAGGCGCTGGGTTTTCCCGATCTCTACTTTTACGGCGTCGACGAACCGCGCGAACCGGATCGCCTCGAACAATGTCGCACGGAAGCCGCGTGGCGGATGCAGAACGGCTATCACATGTTCACCGGAATCAACACGCGCGACTCCTACGAAGTGCTCAAAGACCTGGTGGATCGACCGGTACTCTCCATGAATGCGTTCAGCGGACCGGACAATCCGGCGGTGATGTACGCGCGCAGCAAAGGGTTCGTCCCGGTCTCCTACTGGATGGCCTCGACGCACTACCCGCTGTGGCATCGGGCATTGACCGGCCTCTACAACACCCGTTGCGGATACTTGGGGACGACGCCATGGTGCTACCACGATTTCGTCGATCATCGCATCTGGGACGAGAACGATTGGTTTCAAGCCGTCGCCTACCCCGACGAGTTCGAACAACCGATTCCCTCACGAGCCTGGGAAGCGTTCCGCGAAGGCATCGACGACGTTCGTTACCTGCAGGCGCTCGACCGCGCCATTGCCGCCACCGAAAAGCAACTGGAGGTACGAGCTCCCGCGAGTCCGAGGGGAATCGCCCTCGCCGCGGCGTTGGCAAAAGCGCGCGAAGTTCGCAAATCACGTTTCGAATCGATCGACGGCGCTTTCCATCAGTACCTGATCAGGTTGAAACTCGACGTATTGGACGCCGCCCGGCGTGAGATGGCGGAGGCGACGGTCAATCTGACCGCGGCGTTGCGTTGACCTCAAACCGGGCTGGTGGGAGCGGCGTCCCCGCCGCGACCGGGCCCCAATCGCGGCGGGGACGCCGCTCCCACCAAGATCCAAACTGCAGATCAACCCAAATGCCGGCGAAACTCCGTCGGCGTCAGGCCGGTCTTCGTGTGGAAGAAATTGCTGAAGTAATGTTCACTCCGAAAATTCAGGCGCTGGGCGATCTCTTTCACCTGCAACCGCTGGTCGGCGAGGAGCGCCTGCGCCATGTCCACCCGGCGACGTTACAGATGTTCGTGGATCGTTTCGTGCAGGTGCTGCCGGAACAGGGCGCGAAAGGAGGCGTAGTTCAGTCCGGCCCGCGCCGCCAACTCCCGCGCTCGCCAATCGCGGAACGGTTCGACCGCGATCGCGTTCAGCGCGCGGGTGATGGATTCCGGCAGGTCCGTTTGATTGGTCAGCAGCAGTTTGCGGGCGTCGAGAAGTTTGTCGAGCACGCTCGTTAATGCCCCGTGCACCCGGCGTTCCCAGCGGGGCGGATATTCGTTCACCCAGCGCTGCAAACGGGGATACAGCGCCCGGACCTCCGCCGCTTGGGACGCGCCCACCGTGAACTCCGGCGCGTGCGTCACATCGAGCACCTCGAGCCACGGCTCCAGGCCGGGACCGCTAAACCGAATGGTGGAAATCACCAGTTGTCCCTTGCGCGCCGGCGTGAACAGCCGCGGTTTCACCAGCTTGAACAACCAGAGCTTCGGCCCGCGTTCCAGCCGGCAGCGGTGCTGACCCATCTCCAGCGTGCCCGTGCCCGATTCCACCCAGAGCAACACCGCGCCGGGATTGATGAATGGCTCCTGTCGGACCGGCCCCGAAATCCATGTGCGTCCCGTCCCCAACACGTGCCACAACAGCCGCCGCGCAATCGGTGACGGCGAGACGAACGTGTAGTCCTTGGTGATGCTCGGCGTTCGACTCACAACACGCCATCATCGCCGGCCGCGCCATTTTTTGAAAGAGAAATGGCACTTTTTGAACGCACTTGGGCTCCGTCGCACGCCGCGCCAACGATAAGCTTCGCGCCATGAAACGTCTGGCGGCCTCGCTGATCATCTTCGCGTCAACAATCTGCGGGACCAACGCGGCGGCGAACGCCACGGACGCCGAGAAACAGGAGTTGCTCAGCGTCCGCCGCGACCAGGCCGAAGCCGTGGTGGCGCTCAACGAAGCCATCGCCACCGCCCAGGCGATTCAACGCGCGGAGAAGTATCTGCATAGTTGGCAGGGGCGGTCGCTCATCGCTGTGGACGGATTTTCGTTCGTGGAGGTCATCAGCAAGCTAGACCAGATGCTGCAAGAACTCGAAAATCGTTTCACGATTCTGTATCAGGCACACTTTGGTCCGTGGAGCGGCGGAGGAAGCGAACCCCCAGTTCGCAAACTGCGTCTCGCGCTCCGGCCCGAAGCGGAACAATTGATGGCTGATCCGGAGAAGCGAGCTGCAATGCGAAAGGAGCTATTATTCCTTTATCAAGAAGCCAAGAAGGCAGCGACGAATCTGGTTCAAATGACTCATGGCCATCTAACTGATTTGCAGGAACTGGCTCGCAAACAAAGGGGAGTGCCCCGGGTCGAGCCGACGCCGGACTTCGCCAAAAAGCCCTCGGCCACGGTCAAGGCCGACGGCACGCCGACCGGCATCCTCTTCGGCAATGCGGGCGGCGGCCTATGGCATTCGTCGCGGAGCAATCCCGCGATCGACGTCCTCGGGTTCGATTACGAAGTCGGCGGGTATGATCCGTATGACAATGCTCGATCATTCCAGAATCATCCGGAAGGCGAGCCGTACAAGGTGCAGTTGGAGAAGTCCGCCGGCAACGGCCAGAAGTCCGCGACGATCATCCCGTGCGCCGTGCATCGCGAGATGGCCAGCCCGACGCACCTCTGGCAGAAATGGCTGGAAGCACCGAGCAAGGACACCAACCTGCCCGTGGTCGCCCTCTCATGGGCGGGCAAACCGATCGGTGGTCACATCGCACGGTTGGATTATCACCACCCGGCCGTGCGCGGCATGATGGGCGAGTATCTGGCCGAGGCGGGCAATCGTTACAAGGACAACCCGCACGTGCTCTGGCACGTCACCATCTGGGAACCGCACACGGCCAACATTGATGCGGATGCGGCGTGGGGTCAGTGGCCGATTGATGTCGTCACGCCGGCCGGCTTGCTCGACTTTCGTCGCTACCTGCAGAAGAAATTCGCCACCCTCGAGGCGCTGAACGCCGCGTGGAAAAGCGCCTACAAGAGTTTCGACGAAATCCAGTTCCCGCCCGATGTCGTCACCGGCCCCGAGCCCACGCGCAGCCAGTTGATCCGGCAACTGTTCATCGGCCGCTGCCCGCCGTTGTACTACGAGTACAACCGGTGGGTCAAAGACAGCTATGCCGGGTGGCTGACGCACTGTTACCGCACGCTCAAGGCCGCCGATCCCACGCACCCGATCGCGGCCTCCCCGAGTTTCGAGGCGTTCGACGGCTACATCTCGACCGGCCGCGACGCGTTCCTGTGGGCTGAGCAGGCGTGTGATGTTCACGGCAACGAGATCGGCGGCGCCATGCAAGAGGTGTTCGAGTACTCCGTCAAACGCCTCACCGGCCGCACCACCGCCAATAACGAGTACATCTGGAACGAGCCTGAAAACGTCATGGACCCGCCCGAGGAAATCAACCGCGCCATCGGCAGTCGCAACCTCTGGCGGCCGATTGCCTGGGGCCGCAGCGCCCTCACGCTCTACGGTCCGCCGGACACGTACGGCGGCGGCGTCTATAACAATTTCATGGTCCACGAAAGCGCCCACCATATCCTGCGTCGCGGCGGCGGCGTGATCGAAACCACCGCGCGCCGGCTGCGTTCCATGGAAGACGTGTGGCTGGACGCGCCCGTCGTCGAACCGCAGATCGCGATGCTCAAGCCGTCGGCCTCGATGATCTGTCAGCCGATCTGGCAGATGACCGAGAGCGTCATGCAGAACTTCCACGAAAACCTCTATCGCCACCACTATCACTTCGCCTACGTGCCGGAAGAGTATATCCTGTCCGGCAAGGACGACCTTGCCAGGTACCGCGTCCTGCTCCTGCCGGCCGCCACGCATTTCCCGCCGGGGTTGACCGAGAAAATCCTGCCCTGGGTTCAAGCGGGAGGCACGCTGATTGTTTCCGGCATCGCCGGCGGGAATACACCGTACGGCGAGCCGGACGGGAGGTTGATGAAGGAAATCTTCGGTCTGACCGATCAACAGATTTGGTACGGCGAAAGCCTCGGCGGCGATCCCACGTGGATGCTCAACACGAGCGGCCTGCGTGAAGGGGTGCAGACCCTCGACGAGCGCGCTTACGGTCAAACCCTGCTGGCGACTTACGGCAAAGGCCGGGCGTTGATGGTGGTCCGGCTGAAAGACCTGAATGTCGCCGGCCCGGCCACGCCGCACCTCCACCGGCTGCTCGACCAGGCCGCGCCGCGTCGCGTGTGGATCGAAGGCGCGCCCATCGAGATGGTGTTGCGCGAGCAGGGTCAGCGGCTCTACGTGGTGTTGATCAACCCGAGTCCCATCAGCACCGCGACCGCGATCATCCATCTCGCCGGTAAATTCCGCAGTGCCGTGGATCGCGGCATCGAGCGCGGTTTTCCGGTTCCGCTGCGCAACGGACAAGCATTCGACATCACCCTCGCCCCGGGTGAGGGAACGGTGATTGGGTTGACCAAATGAAGGGACCAACGCGGCGAGCGTTTATGATTACCCACTCGCGGATTCCGGTAAAGTAGGACAGGCATCTTGCCTGTCTCGGTTTCGACGGATGGACAGGGAGGATGCCTGTCCCACTTTGCTTGCCAACCGATGCAATGTTGTCCAAGCTGTCGCCGCCGATGCAACCACCGCTGGTCACCGAACTGGTGCGCTACGTTTACTCGGTCGTCCCGCCGGGTACGTACATGGCCAAACCGCACCTGCATCATTATCACCAACTGGACGTCTACCTCGCCGGCGCAGCGGTGGCGCGCATCGAGAACGCTCGTCCGGTGCGGGTCGGTGCCGGCTACGCTTATTTCATCCCGCCATTGCTGCGTCACGACATTCGTTCGCCGCGGGGGTGTCGGACGGCGTCGTTCAAATTTCATCTCGCCCCGCGACACTGGCCAGCCTTTGGCACGCGCGCGCGAGCCGTGCGGTTGTCGAAGGGATTGCTCGCCTGCATCGAGCACTGGAGTCGCGCCTATCAAGCCGGCGGCACACTGTTACCCGAGCGTGCGCGGGCAGTTTTGACGCTCTGTCTGGTCGAGGCCTTCGAGATGGCCGGCCCACGCGCGGCCCGCGCTGACGGCGACGATGAACTGGACGCGTTTCGGCAACGACTCTGGCCGGTGCTGGAACGCATCGCGAACCAGCCGCACCACGAATGGTCGGTGAGTCAGATGGCCGCGGATTGCCATTTATCGACGGACCATTTCTCGCGTTGCTTCCAGCGCGTCGTCACGCAAACCCCGAAACGGTTTCTCCTCGGCGCCCGCCTGCGCGCGGCCGCAACCGAGCTGACAGCCGATCCGCGTCAGCCCATCAAGACCGTCAGCGAACGCGCCAGCTACACCACGGTGCATGCGTTCACGCGGGCGTTCACCGAGTTCTTTGGCGTAAGTCCCGGCGCGTACCGGGATCAGGCGGAGAGACACTGAGTAGACTTGGCCGCAGTGACCATGGTAGGCGCGCGTTGTTCATCTCTGCGTGCTTGGGTCTGGTGCTTTGCGAGTCCAAGTCGTGAGGAAATCAGGGTCAATGACAATCTCGCCCGTCGAGTGCAGCTTGTACTCGCCTTTCTTGGCAGGTCTGAGCGCGGATAGGTCTGGCGGCAACGCACAGTAGTTGGTGTCGTTCTTTAAGTTGATGACGATTCCTTTCTGGTTGGAAACCTCGGTAATTGTGCCGTACCACTGGATCTGACTGGTGACTCTCTCTTTGTGGTCGAGGTAGGTGACGCCAATGAGGACGGTCTTGCCGACGTAGTCCTTTGCCTTGCTCTCATCAAGATGCGGTCTCACATGCTTCTGACAACTGATGACACAAACTGCAATGCAGAGCAAAAACATACAGGTGGCGCATTTCAACTGAACCCAGGGTTGGGGCAAGGACTGTGCGCGATGGGCTGCGTGGTCGACTTCCATAAGTCTTTGCGTCGTTAAGGTTCATGAAACCAGCCAGGCGCGTCCCCATCAAGGAGAATCACCAACTGAGGCTGCTGCGGGGCGCATCTGGAAAACCGTCGCCGTGTGTGAATCGTAACCCTCGACGTGAGAAGGGGGCAGCCGGCTTGCAGGAATGCCAACCACCTCCTCATGTCGGTGGCTACAAGCGCGCCGGGCTTTCCCTGGGTGCTGTTTGCTGTTAAAAGGAAGTCTGGTTCTGTCAAAGACAGCGCGCGGTGCGGCGGAGCATGCTGAAGGTCAATATGAGAAAACCTCGAGCGGCAGTTGTCGGGTGTGGCGGGATGGGCCGGGCGCACGCGATGGCGTTGCGCACCTTTGGCGGGTTTGATCTCGTGGCGGCGGCCGACCTGATGCCCGAACCCCGCGCCAGGATGCAGGCGGTAGCCGGCGACATCAAGCTGTACGAAACCACGCCGGAGCTTCTCGACCGTGAACGCCCCGACATCGTGGTGGTGGCGACATCCTCGATGTACCACCGCGATCTGGTGATCGCGGCGTTGCGCGCGGGCGCGCACGTGCTTTGCGAGAAACCATTTTGCGTCAGCCTGGCGCAAGCCGATGAAATGTTGGCCGTTGCCCGGCAGACCGGTCGCATGCTGCTCATTCATCATCAGTTTCGCATCAATCCCCGCACGCAAGCCGCCTGGCGGTTCGTGCGCGCCGGCGGAATCGGTGATGTGTTGGCCATGCGGTGCGCGGGCAAGGGACGACATGGCGGGTGGGAATTGATCGAGACCGGCACCCATCTGTTTGACGTGGCGATGTTGTTCGGAGGCGCGCCGCGCTGGGTGTCGGCCGAGATGCTGATGAAGGGCGGCCGGCGCGCGACTGCTGCTGACATCGTGGACAGCCGGACGGTCGGTCATCTCGTGACCGGCCCGATCATCGCCGACCGCGTGTATGCAACGATCGGGTTCGAGAACGGCGCGGTGTTGAATGCCGATCTCTGGGACGTGCCCTCAACCAATTTCGTGAACGTACTCGGCACGAAGGGCATCGTCCATGTCCCGCTCGGCGTGGCGAAGGCGGCACCGTTTTTCTCGCCGAAGACGTTTCTAAATCCAAACGATTCCGACGCGAAATGGCAGCCCATCCCCGTCGAGTGGGGCAAATGGGGCGAGGAACACAACTTCTACACCTACGATCTGTGGGTCCAATGGCTGGCCGACCCCGAGGCGAAGCCGATGGCCATCAACGGCAAACATCCTCTGGACGCGGAGAATGGTCGTCTGTCGATGGAGATGATTCACGGCGCATTCGAATCGCATTTCCAAGACGGCAACCGCGTGACGTTGCCGTTGAAGGAGCGCGATCATCCGTTGGAACGGCGATGGAAAAAATCATGACCACCAAACTGCCCGTCATCTCTTTCAACAAACATTTTCAGGCGCTCACGGTCGAGCAGTTGATCGAGCAGGCGCATCAACTCGGCTTCGAAGGCTACGATCTGTGCTGCCGGGCGGGTTACGTGGTCAATCCCGACAATGTCCGGGCGGCCTTGCCGAAGGCCGTCGATCAGCTACAGCGCGCAGGCTTGGTCGTCCCCATGCTCACCGCGGCGGGCGATCTGGTTGAGCCGACGCAGCCGACCGCCCGGCCCATCCTGGCCGCCATGCAGGAGGCCGGCATTGGATTGTTGAAGCCTGGTTACTACACCATCGACAACGCCAAGGACGATTACTGGGAGAAGGTCGATTACGTCCGCCGGCAATTCGACGGCTGGGCGAAACTCGGCGAGAAGCACGGCGTCAAGATTTGCTACCACACCCACTCCCACCCGTCGCTCATGGGCCTGAACGCCGCCGCCGTCATGCATCTCGTGCAAGGCTTCGACCCGCGCTGGATCGGCGTCTATCTCGATCCCGGCCATCTCATCATCGACGGCGAACACCCCGACATCGCCATCAACATGGTCAAACGTTATCTCGCCGTCATCGGCCTGAAGGACATGCGCAAAGAGCAAAACCCGATCGGTCCCGGCTACCGGATGATCATCACCCGCGCCGGACTTGGCTTTGTGGACTGGGAAAACTTCTTCGTGAACCTGCGCCGAGTCAATTTCACCGGCCCGCTCTCGATCCACGGCGAGCACGACCGCAATTACCCACAGAATGAACAGGGCAAGGCGGAGTACGTGGCATCGCTGGCGCACGAGGCGGCATTGTTCAAACGTCTGCGGGATCGCATCTGACCTGCGTTTGTCATGAATCGCGCACCCGGCCAGCGGTTCGTTGTAGATGCTATGCGGGCCGCTGAGGTTGTGGCATACAGCGTGGCGGCACCGGCACGCACGCCGGCGCCGCAAACCAACAACCCCGAAAGGATCACGTCGATGACAACCTCAGCAGACCCACAAGC
>Ga0247727_10007770_pt1 | contig 20251 bp, 21 predicted proteins | sample WisWelCaveWW1625_FD_202498 | JGI IMG/M metagenome (GOLD analysis project Ga0247727, IMG submission 202498) | Biofilm microbial communities from Wishing Well Cave, Virginia, United States - WW16-25 | ecosystem: Environmental > Aquatic > Deep subsurface > Groundwater > Cave microbial mat | place... | reverse complement strand
GACCATCTCCAGCACGTCGTAGTCGTGGCCGTCCTCCAGCCAACCCGACTGGTCCTCCTCGGGTATGCGCGTTGAGTCGAAGCGAACCCGCATGTGCCCACTCTGCCCGTTATGCCCGCCCCTGGCCAGTAAGCAGAAGGCAGGCCGTCGCAGGAAGATACGTCTTGGCAGAGTTGCGGTACCAGTGGTTGAGCGTGTGCTTGGTCCACCGGATGGCGGCCTGGGCACCTGCGGCGAGCTGCTCGGCCACCTCGAGCGCCCGCCCGTGCACCTGGTCGTCCGCGACGCAAAGCGACACGAGGCCGATGCGCTCTGCCTCCTCGCCGGTCAGCGTGTCGCAGGTGAGGAGGAGGTACTTCGCCTTGGCCATGCCGCACAGGAGCGGCCAGCAGATGGCCGCGTGGTCGCCGGCCGCCACCCCGAGGCGGGTGTGGCCATCGATGATGCGCGCCGTCCGACCGACGATGCTTATGTCGGCCAGGAGCGCCGCGACCAGGCCCGCGCCGACCGCGGGGCCGTGCACGGCCGAGACGATCGGCTTCGAGCAGTCGATCACGTTGACGACGAGGTCGCGCGCCTCTCGCATCGTCCGCAACCGCGCCTCCTCATCCCGGATGACCGAGTCGACGAGCTCGAAGCTCCCGCCCGCGGAGAACCCTCTCCCCGCACCCTGGAGGATCGCGACCCGGGTGCGCGGGTCGCGATCGACGGCCCGCCACACATCGGCCAGCTGCGCGTGCGCGTCCGGACCCACCGCGTTCAGGCCGGGTCCGTCGAGCGTGATCCGCAGCACCCCCTCCGACGGTCGATCGAACCGCAGGGCCGGGAAGTCGTTGTAGGCAGACAGGTCGTCATCGGGCATCCGCCCGGTCTAGCCCGGACCCGATCTGTGGACCCTCACGCTCGCCATGCGAGCGGATCCGTCCACAGATCGGGTTGGGGGCTCACTGGGTGGCGAGATCCTTGCGCTGCTCGCTCGCCGGGTCGCGGCGCGGGCGGCCCTCCGGGAGGATGACGACCTTGCGCAGCACACCGGGCGTGACCTCCGCGCGACCCTCGAGGGCGGGGCAGATGGCCGCGCCCGGCTGGTACCCGACGGCGAAGCCGCTCATGCCGTAGGTCACCCGGGTGCGCGTCGGGATCGTGCCCTGCCCCACCGGGACGTCGCCGTAGTAGAGGGCGACGTCCCACGCGTCGCCGGCGGCCTTGGTGACGACGGCTCGGGCCTCGACCGAGCCCGCCGGCAGCTCGACGTCGGCCGACACGACCGTGAGATCCGTGCCCAGGAAGTTGTAGGCGAGGTGCAGGCGCCGGCCCTGCAGGTAGAGCGCGTAGCCGCCGGAGTGGCTGCCGTGGGCGACGATCGTCCCCTCGACCTCCCCGGTGGCCGGGACGTCCAGGGCAGCCGCGACGATGTAGCCGCGTCCGCGGAGGTTTGGTGCGACGGACTCCGGCAGCGGGCCGATGCCCGGGTAGAGCTCATAGCGCTCGCGCCGGTAGCGGCGGTCGGGGAACTTGCCGGGCTCGTTGTTCAGCGGGAGCACCTGGTACCTGGCCGCCTCCTCCCACCAGAGCTGCTTCATGGCCGCGAGCTGCTCGGGCTCCTTCTCGGCGAGGTCGTCCACCTCGGAGAAATCCTCGGCGACGTGGTACAGCTCCCAGATGTCGTCGTCGAAGGGCTTGCTCACGTCGGTGCCGTCGTAGGCGATGAACGGCGTCGGGTGGAACACCACCGACTTCCAGCCGTCATGGTAGAGCGCTCGCGAGCCGAGCATCTCGTAGTACTGGGTGACGTGGCGGCTCGCCGCGTCAGCGTCCGCCAGGCTCGCGGCGAAGCTCACGCCTTCGATGGGGGTCTGTTCGATGCCACCGATGACAACGGGCGGTTGGATCCCGAGGAGGTCGAGCAGCGTCGGCATCAGGTCGATCGCGTGCACGTACTGGTGGCGGGTGCCGCCCCCGCCGAGCCCCTTGGGCCAGTGGACGATCAAGGGGTCGGCCACCCCGCCCTCGTGGGTGTCGCGCTTGAACCGCCTCAGCGGCGTGTTCCCGGCCCACGCCCAGCCCCACGGGTAGTGGTTGTTGGCCCGGGGCGTGCCGAGGTCGTCGATGCGGCGCAGGTTCTCCTCCATGCTCTCGGGCACGAAGTTGAAGAAGTACTGCTCGTTGAAGGAGCCCCGCACGCCGCCCTCGGCGCTGGCGCCGTTGTCGCTCATGACGACGACGATGGTGTCGTCGAGCTCGCCCAGCTCGTCGATGAAGTCGAGCACGCGCTGCACCTGGGCATCCGTGTGGGTGAGGAAGCCCGCGTAGACCTCCATCATCCGGGCGTAGAGGCGCCGCTCGTCGGGGTTCAGCGAGTGCCACGCGGGCACCCACGAGGGACGCTCCGACAGACGGGTGCCGGCCGGCAGCAGGCCGGAGGACACCTGCCGCGCGAACACCTCGTCGCGCCAGGCATCCCATCCCCTGTCGAACTGACCCCGGTAGCGATCGATGTAGGACTCGGGGGCCTGGTGTGGTGCGTGGCAGGCGCCGGGGGTGAACCATAGGAAGAACGGCTTGTCCGGCCGCGTCGCGCGCAGGTCCTTCAGGAAGAGCATCGCCGTGTCGGCCAGGTCCTCCGTGAGGTGATAGCCGTCCTCCGGCGTCGCGGGCGGCTCGACGTGGTGGTTGTCGTAGACGAGCTCCGGGTGGTACTGATCCGTCTCGCCGCCCATGAAGCCGTAGAAGCGCTCGAAGCCGCGCCCGAGGGGCCACTTGTCACGCGGGCTCCCCATCGTCATCTCGGTCGCGGGCGTGAGGTGCCACTTCCCAACCGCGAAGGTCGCGTAGCCGTTTCTCACGAGAATCTCCGAGAGGAAGCCGTTCTCGTGCGGGATCGTGGCGTTGTAGCCGGGGAAGCCGGCCGCGAACTCGACGATGCGCGCCATCCCGTTCGAGTGGTGGTTGCGCCCGGTCAGCAGGCAGGCACGCGTCGGCGAGCACAGGGCCGTGGTGTGGAAGTTCGAGTAGCGGTGCCCGGCACCGGCCAGCGCGTCGAAGCACGGTGTCGCGATGTCGGAGCCGTAGCAGCCGAACTGTGCGTACCCCACGTCGTCGAGCAGCACGATGACGACATTGGGCGCACCCTCTGGTGCCGTGGGCAGCGGCGGCCACCAGCCGTCCGACTCTGCATAGGTCCTCCCGACGACACCCTCGAAATCCGGCCTCGGCATGCTCATGCCCGGCATTGTGTCACCGGTGGTGCCAGTACGGGCTCGCGCTGATGGACGAGGAGTTCGCCTTCGCCGACCAAGGTCGGGCGGAGGTCCCTCAGCTCGCGTCCCGCTCGGCCGGCGTCATCGCCTGCAGCACGAGCGGCCGGAGGAGGTCGCGCAGCGACACCATTCCCTGCGGCCGGTCGAGGTCGTCGACAACTGGGATGTGCCGTGTGCCCGCGTCGAGCATCTGCAAGGCGACGTCGAGGACCGTGTCCTCGGGGCGGGCCGAGATGACCGGACGCGACAGGTGATCCGCCACGCGAACGACATCGACGTCGACGCGCGCCGCGACCGCATCCACCAGGTCGCGCTCTGTGAACACGCCCACCAACCCGTGCTCGTCGCGCACCGCCAGTGCGCCGATCGTGTCGGCGTGGAGCCGGCGAGCGGCGTCGCGAAGCGTCGCGTCAAGCGGGATCGTGACGAGCGGCTCATGGTCGATGTCGGATGCCGACGCACGTGTGCTCTGCATGGAGGTCTCCCGGTTCGAAGGTGCACCCTCAGGATGGGGGACCGCCGCCCGCTCTCCTAGGGACCAAGGTCCCTCCTGGCGGGACGAGAGGCCCTGCCGAACCACCGCGGTCAGGGGGCGAGGAGGTGGTCGATCTTCTCGAGCAGGCGAGCGAGGTCGATGGGCTTGGTGTCGAAGTCGTCGCAGCCGGCCGCCAACGCCCGCTCGCGGTCACCGGACATCGAGTGCGCCGTGAGGGCCAGCACAGGGATGGCACGCGTCTGCTCGTCACCCTTGAGGAGGCTGGTCGCGTCCCAGCCGCTCATCACCGGCAGGCTCATGTCCATGAGGATCAGGTCCGGCGCGTCCGCGCGCGCCATCTCGACTCCCTGCGCGCCGTCTATGGCGATGGCGACCTCGTGGCCCCGCTTGATCAGTCGACGCGACAGCATGTCGCGGTTCAGCTCGTTGTCCTCCACGAGCAAGATGCGCGCCATCAGTCAGTCCGCTCCTTCGTTGTGGTCGTGATGCGGCGGATCTCCGCCACGAGATCAGCGAGGGCGTAGTCGCCCTTCTGGAAGATCCGGCCGACGCCCCGCAGCCGCTCCCGGTCGGCCGCCGACACGTCCATGGACGTGACCACGATGATCGGGATCGTCCGCCACTCCGGGCGGTGGTGCAGCGAGGCGACGAACTCGAACCCGTCCATCTCGGGCATCATCAGGTCGAGGATGATCAGCGACGGCGCCTGCACCGCCAGCTCCTCGAGCGCCGTCCGGCCGTTGACGGCCTCGCGCACCTGCCACCCCGCGCGCTCGAGGGCGCGACCCGCGATGTCACGCGCGGACGGGTCGTCGTCGACGACCAGCGCCGTCTGCTCGTGCCCCGGCTGCAGGCGGCCGAGGATGGACCCCAGTCGATCCCAGTCGACCGGCTTCGTCAGGTACTCAGCGGCGCCGAGGGCGTAGCCCAGGTTCTGGTCGTCCGTGATGGTCATCAGGATCACCGGGATGTCCTCGAGCGCCGGGTCGGCCTTGAGCGCACGGAGCACCTCCCAGCCATCCATCCCGGGCATGATCACGTCAAGGGTGATCACGTCGGGGACGTGCTCGCGCACCATGCGCATCGCCTGCCCCCCGGTAGAGGCGGTGAGCACTGCGAACCCTTCGCGACGCAGGAATCGGCTCAGGAGGTCACGAGCCGCCGGGTCATCGTCGACGACCAGAACGGACGTGCCCCCGGTGGGCACGTCGGGCCGCTCGACCTCCTCCGGCTCCACCAGATCGATCGACTCCCGGTCGGGCAGTCGCACCTCGAACATGGAGCCGACCCCGGGCTCGCTCTCGCCCCGGATCGAACCGCCGAGGATCTCGCAGAACTGCCGCGTGATGGCGAGGCCCAACCCGGTGCCGCCGTAGTCGCGGGCGGTCGTCTCCTCCGCTTGGCTGAACGCGTCGAACACGCGGTCGAGCTGCTCCGCCGTCATGCCGATGCCCGTGTCGCGAACGCGGAAGATGAGCCAATCCTCGCCCGCCACACCGGCGCTGCGCTCGACCTCCAGCATGATCACGCCCTCGCGCGTGAACTTCGACGCGTTGCTCAGCAGGTTGAACAGCACCTGACGGACCTTGGTCGCGTCGGAGCGCATGGTGCCGAGGTCCTCCCCGCAGCGCACCTCGATGTCGTTGAGGTTCTTGCGCACGAGCGGCGTGACCGTGCTCTCGATGTCCCGCGCGAACGAGTCGAGGTCGAACGACTCGATGTGGACCTCCATCTTGCCGGCCTCGATCTTGGAGAGGTCGAGCACGTCGTTGATCAAGCTCAGCAGGAGGCGCCCGGACCCGACGATTCGCTCGAGGTCCGGCACGTAGTCGTCGTGGTCGTTCTCGCGCACCTCCTCCTGCAACATCTCGCCGTAGCCGATGATCGCGTTGAGCGGCGTGCGCAGCTCATGGCTCATGTTCGCGAGGAAGTCGCTCTTCGCCCGGCTGGCCTGCAGTGCCGCATCGCGGGCGACGCCCAGCTCCTGATGCGACTTGGCGAGCTCCCCCGTGCGCTCGGCGACCTTTCGCTCGAGCGACTGCTCGGACTCCCGGAGCGCCTCGTTCGCGGCTCTCGTCTCGTCGAGCGTGGCGGCCAGCCGTCCGTTCGACTGGCGGATCGAGAACATGCAGAGGATGGCCCCCACCAGCGCAGCGAAGGCGGCGAGGCTCTTGACGAGCAGGTCGGACACCCCGTCCAGTGGCAGTAGGGGATCGAACATGGTGGACGCCGCACCGACGACGAGGATGCCGGACGCCACGTACAGCATCTTCAGCAGGTGCTCGCTGCTCACGAACGGCAGTGCGAGCACGACCGAGAGGATGCAGAAGACGAGGGTCAACGCCCACAGCGCGGGCGCGAAGATCGCCATCGCGAGCGTCGGGCACCAGATCGCGAGCGCGAGCGCGGTGATCCCCTCGGTCACGCGGTTGCTCTCCGCGTAGCGCACGGCGAAGCGCTGTAGGAAGAACGTGGGTATCAGCGATGCGACCAGGATCAGCAGCACCGCGTCGCCGTAGATCACCCAAAGCCCGAACACGGCCGGGATGGCAACGGGAGCGGCCGGCTCGTTGAAGCTGATCAGCTGACGCAGGAGGACTGCGTCCGGGGACATTCCCGCTCTGTCCGACAACTCGCTGCTCCGCTCTGGCGCCGTTCGAGGCGTCGGTGACGACGCCAGCTGCACGAATCTGAAAACGAAGACGGGGGAAGCCGTATGCTTACCATCCGCATGGGCGGCGACGGCAAGGGTGGCGCGGAAGCCCGCACCATGCTGCGCAAGCTGCAGCACGACCTCCGCACGCGGCTGGGTCAGGTGCTGGGGTACAGCGAGATGCTCGAAGAGGAGCTCGCGGACCGCCACGTCACAGACCTGCTGCCGGACGTCGGCCACATCCGCGAGGCAGCCGCGACGATGCTCGATCTCGTCGATGGGGTGTTCCGTGGCGAGCGCACCGAGGAAGCCGCATCCGCAGGCGAGTCGACCCCGACCGAGCCCCCCGCATCCGCACCCACGGACCGCCGCGGCCGCTTGCTGCTCGTGGACGACGAAGCCGGGAACCGCGACCTGCTGCGGCGACGGTTGGCTCGCGCCGGCTACGAGGTGTGGGAGGCGGAGAGCGGGCGGGATGCGCTCGCGATGATCGAGCAGCAGGACTTCGACCTCGTGCTGCTCGACGTGCTCATGCCCGGCATGGACGGTGTGGAGACGCTGGAGTCGATCCGCCGCACGCGCTCGGTCTCGGAGCTACCGGTCATCATGGCGACCGCGCTGGCCGGGACGCGCGACATGGTCGCGGCCCTCGAGCTGGGCGCGAACGACTACGTCACCAAGCCGTTCGACATGCCCGTCGTCCTGGCGCGGGTGCAGACGCAGCTCGCGCTCCGGGCCGCCGCACGCGAGATCGAGGCGCTCGCGCAGCAGCTGGAGCTCCGCAACCTGTTCCTGCGCCGCACGTTCGGACGCTATCTGTCCGACGACGTGGTGAGCAGCCTGCTCGAGAGCGACGAGGGACTCGAGATCCGCGGTGAGCGGCGACGCGTCAGCATCCTCGTCGCCGACCTGCGTGGCTTCACGTCGCTCACGGAGGCCTTCGCCCCCGACGAGATCGTCTCGATCCTGAACGCCTACCTCGCGACGATGGCCGAGGTGATCCAGGAGCACCAGGGCACCATCGACGAGTTCCTCGGCGACGCGATCCTGGCCCACTTCGGGGCGCTCACGACCCGCGACGACGACGCCGAGCGCGCCGTCGCGTGCGCGATCGCGATGCAGCTGGCGATCGAGGAGGTCAACCGGATCAACGGGGAGCACGGCCTCCCCGCCGTCGAGATGGGCATCGGCGTCGCCACGGGCGATGTCATCGTCGGCAACCTGGGATCCGAGCGGCGGTCCAAGCACACGGCGATCGGGAGCGCGGTCAACCTGGCCTCGCGCATCGAGGGCTACACGCTCGGCGGTGAGGTCCTCGTCTCGCAGGCGACGCTCGACGACGTTGACGGGCTGATCGAGGTCGACCTGGTGCGCGAGGTGTGGCCAAAGGGGTTCGAAGCGCCGCAGAAGATCCACCGCGTCGCCGCCATCCGGGGGCAGTACGCGCGGGCGATCCCCACCGAGCGGGCGCGCTTCGTCGAGCTCGCCGATCCCATCCCGATCCGGTTCGCGCTGCTCGACGGTAAGTCCGTGTCGGGCCACTTCCACGACGGCGCCATCGCGGCGCTGTCCTCGACGGGCGCGCGCCTCGTGTCGAGCGCCGACGTGGCCGACCTGGCGGAGCTCCGCATCGAGATCGTCGGCCCGGCCGGCATCGAGGGCGTCTGCTACGGCAAGGTCGTCGACCGCGGCACCGCGCTGGACGCCCAGCTCACGGTTCGCTTCTCGATCCGCGCCCTCGTCCTCTCACAGCACGCCCCCGCCGATCCCGTGCCGGACGCGATGCCGCTGGCCGGCAGCTAGCTTCGCGGCCGGTGCGCCTCGACCCGGCGACCGATCGGCGAGTAGCGAACGATGCAGACCAGGGCCCAGAGCCCGTCCTTCCAACCGATCTTCTTGCCCTGCTCGTACGTGCGGCCGCTGTAGCTGATACCGATCTCGTACACCCGCCACCCGCCCGCCGCGACCTTGGCGGTGATCTCCGGCTCGATGCCGAAGCGGTCCTCGCAGAGGGTGACGCTGTCGAGCACCTCGCGTCGAAAGACCTTGTAGCAGGTCTCCATGTCCGTGAGGTTGAGGTCGGTGAACATGTTGGACACGAGTGTGAGGACCTTGTTGCCGACCGAGTGCCAGAAGTAGAGGACCCGGTGCGGACGGCTCGAGTGCAGGCGTGAGCCGTAGACCACGTCGGCCCGCCCGTCGAGCAGCGGGGCGAGGAGATCCCCGTACTCCCCCGGGTCGTATTCGAGGTCGGCGTCCTGCACGATGACGTACGGCCCCTTCGCCTCGGCGAAGCCACGGCGCAGTGCCGCGCCCTTGCCCTGGTTCCTGGGCTGCAGCAGCACCCGCACCCGTGGGTCGTCGAAGGCGACCAGGCGCTCGCGGGTGCCGTCGGTGGAGCCGTCGTCGACGATGAGCAGCTCGAGCGTGTGCGGTGAGGCCAGAACCTGCGCGACCACGTCGTCGATGGTCGCGAGCTCGTTGTAGCAGGGCATCACGACCGAGAGGCAGCCAGCTGGCGAAGGCGTCATGAGCGTCGAGACTACGAAGCCCGGTGAGCGCGCGCATGACCCGGTGGCCCAACCAGGCGCAGGTACCGTGCCTTCCGTGCCTTCCGTGCGTCCGCCGGCCGACTCGATCCTCGGACCGGTCGGGCCGCCGACGGGGTCATGGCCAGCGCGCCACCGATATGCGCTGCTCGCGCTCATCGTCACCGTGCTGACCGGCATCCAGACCCTGAACGGTCAGTGGTCGAGCGACATGTGGGAGCACGTCGCGGTGGTCCGCGAGCTCATCGCCCACCCGTTCGACCCGAACCACCCGCTGGTGCTCTCCGATGCCGCTCACCCGGACTTCTCGCCCTACACCGTGGTGCTGGGGATGGTCGGCCACCTCCTCGGCGTCGGGGCGGTGACGGTGCTGTCGGTCGCCGGGGTGGTCAACGTCGTCTTGCTGCTGGTCGCGCTGCGGTTGCTCGTGATCGAGGTGACCGGCAACGAGCGCGCGCCCTTCTGGGCGCTCCTCTTCACGCTCGCGCTGTGGGGCGCCTCGCCCTACCGCTACAGCGGCTTCTACAGCCTCAACTCCATCGGGTTCGTCGCCCCCTATCCGTCGACCTTCGCCACGGCCGTCGCCTTCGGCACGCTCGTGGCCGCGCTTCGGTTCGCCCGCACCGGCGAGCGACGCCGGTTGGTCGCGGTCAGCCTCGGCACAGCCGTGGTGGTCCTAGTGCACCCGCTGTCCGCCCCGTGGTTCGCGCTGGCGATGGCGGCCGTCGCGCTGAGCCGCCAGCGCGACCTCCGCGCGATCGCATGGTTCGGGGGCGTCGGGGCAGTGGGTGTGGGCCTTTGCCTCGTGTGGCCCTACTACCCACTCGTCGATCTGGTCAACAGCTCGGCCGACCTCGAGAGCCTGAACCAGACGATGTACTCGAGCGTGGTGCCGCGCATCCTGCCCGCGCTGCTCGGTCTGGCGGTCGTGGTGCGGAGGTCGCGGGCCGACCACCTCGACCTCCTCGGTCTGTTCCTGGCCGGCTCCGCTGGCCTCTACCTCCTCGGCGCGTTGTCGGACAACACGAGCTTCGGACGATCGCTGGCCTTCGTGGTGGTCGTGCTCCACATCGCGCTGGCGGACGGTGTCGCCCGGTTCGAAGCAGGAGCGACGCTCGCAGACGCATCGAGGGGGGCTCGGGTGGGTGTTGGCGTGATCGGCTTCCTGCTCCTGGTCGGGCTCGTGACGACCAGAGCCGGGCTGGTGAGGATGGTCCCCGAGGCGCTGCTCCCCGCGTCGATTCGAGGGTCGGACGAGCTCGTCCGGCCGGATGACCGGTACCGGTTCCTGGTCGGCCCGGTCGGTCCGACGGAGGTCGTCGCCGCCGCCACCCCGAGCGACAACCGCATCATCCCGGCGCTCACGGGTCGAAGCCTCGCGCTGGCGGTCCCGCGCCCCTTCGTCACCGACGCTGACGCGCGCAAGCGGGCCCAGCGCCGCTTCTTCGATCCCGCCACAAGCGCGCACAGACGCGCCGAGATCCAGGACGAGTTCCAGGTTCGCTTCGCACTTCTCCACATCGACGAAGCTGGGCGCGCGCTGCTACGGATCCTGACGGCCGGCGGCGCGACGGTGGTCCACCGGGACGACGAGCTCGTGCTCGTCGAGCTGGCCGCACTCCCCTGATTTCCCGACCGCGACCTGCGTAGCATGCGCCGATGGATCGGGTCGGTTCGTTCACGCTCGGCTGGGGGGAGAGCCTCCTATGGGACGAGCTACGGCGGCGCCTCTACTTCGTCGACTGCGCCACCCAGCAGCTCTTCTGGCTCGACGAGGGGATGGAGGAGCCGCAGGTCCTGGCGGCACCCTCGATGCCGGCCGGGATCGTCGCCACGGAGGACGGCCGCGTCGTCGCCGCGCTCGACGACGGCCTGCACGTCGTCGACCCCGACGTGGGTGCCTGGAACCGCCTCACCCAGTACCCCGACGGACTCGGCGCGAGGGCCAACGACCTGTGCGCCGATCTCGACGGCAACCTGATCACCGGCACGCTCAACCTCGGACCGGGAGACGGGTCGGCATGGTGGTTCTCGGCCACCGACGGGTGGCGCCTCCTCGACGACGACATCTCCAACACGAACGGGCCAGCGGTCGGCGTGCTCGACGGCGCGATGACGCTCATCGTCGGCGACACTGCCGCGGACTACTTCAGCTACCCCTACACCCCGGACGACGGCACGGTGGGCCCCCGAACGGTCTTCGGCGACGTGTCGGGGTTGGACGGAGGGCCAGACGGGTCCACGCTCGACGCCGACGGTGGCCTCTGGTGCGCGCTCTTCGGCGGCGGCCAGCTCGCGCGGTTCACCGCCGCGGGGCTCGACCGGACGGTGCCCGTTCCGTTCGCCCACCCCACCGACGTGACCTTCGGCGGGCCCGACCTCGACCGCCTCTACGTCGTGTCGGTGGCGGCGGCCGACCCGAACGACTCTGCTCTCGACGGTGCGCTCTGCGTGATCGAAGGAGCCGGCCACGGTCGGGTCGAGCCGCGGTTCCAGATCGGCGACTCGTCGTGATGATGACCACAGCGGTTCGCCGCCGGCCAGGTGGCTGTGCGTTCGAGGTTCACGTGACCGTCACGACCGGGTCGCGTACTGATCGTCCGTCGGGTGCCAAGCTGCCTTCGAGATCGATGTGCAGCAGACCGCCTTCGTTGGCCGTCTGCTCCGGCACACTCACAGACCCGAGCTTCTGAAAGGGCGTCGCGAGGTTCGCCTGCTCGTCCAGCAGCCACACCTCGACAACGCGACTCGGACCGACGTATGCGCTCACCGTGGTGGGCAGCGCGATGCTTCGGTCGAGCGGAATGCAATCGTTCCAGCCTTCATCGACACGAGTGCAGATCGTCGACGACGACATCCACCCAGCCGGGACTGAGACCTCGACACCGATGAGATCCAGCGAGGACAGCAGCTCGGGATCTGCCCCCTGCGGGTTCAGCACCACCTCACTCCTCGAAGGCGTCGTGGGTGGAGCGAGGGCTCGTTGGAGGTCCTCGCCCACCGTTCCGATGAGTGAGACCAACCGCGCGTCTCCGAGCGCTGTGAGCAAGGGTTCGGTAAGGGCCTCGCGCGCGCAGTCCCCCGCAAACGCTGCTTCGCCTTCAGATGAGACGACCAGCACGAACAGCGCTCGACGATCGAAGTCCGGGTCGTCGATCACCCAGACCCGCAACGGGTTCGCTATGAACTCCTGACCGTTGGGCGATCTGCCTGCGGTGCCCACCTTGCCCGCTCGCAGGGCCGCACCCGCGATGGGGCTCATCACCGTGAGCACCTGGCGGGAACGCCCTGCGCGGTCTGGCATGGCGCGACCGACACCGTTGAGGGCGCGGGTGACGCGGTCGACGGGAGGTTCGCCGTCCACTCCAGGTCGGCGTCAGGGACGGCCACCCGGAGCGTCGACTCGCCAGGCCAGCTGAGCTCGATGTCAACACGTCGGCCATCGCTCAGCGCAGCCGAGAAGTAGCGCGCACAGCCCCTGCTCGGCATGCTGGTCCTGCCAGAACGCCGATTGGCCCTCGGGGTCGGGGTGCCAGACCGAGGTGTACGGCAGACCGATCGACGACGCGGGGAAGCGCCGCATGGCCAGCACGTGACCCGACGCGAACGGCAGCCCCATCACGCCACTGGCCTCGCCCGTCAGGTCACCGTGAAGGTGGTGTGCATGGCCTGCGCGAAGTGATCCGGCAGGTTGCAGAGCAAGAAGTAGGTGCCCCTGGTGAGGCTCACGGTGAGCGTGGCGGACTCGCTGGCTTGCAGGTCCTCGACCTCGTCGACGAATTCGAGACCCTCGCCCCGCTCGTCGACGAGGCCGTCTTCGTCGAGCGGGAGCGCACTGGGTGCGAGATCGCTCCTGACCACGACGAACTCGTGCACCTGGCTGGCGTCGTTGTCGATCGCGAAGGTGATCTCGCCGGCCTCGACCGTGCTGGTGTCAGCGTCCACCTCGAAGTCGGTGAGGGTCACGCCAATGTTGTGGCCGGTTCCGGAGTCGCCGCAGGCGGCGAAGCTCAGGGCCGCGACTGTGGCGAGGATGACGGCGGCGGTGCCTCGTGTGTTCACTCTGCTTCTCCCTTGGTTGCTTGGTCGTCGGTACAGCAGGTCTGCTCGATCGGCCCTGCTCGGCCTTCAGCCGTGCGCGGCGAGGTAGGCGTCCGCGCCTTCGTCGAGGTCGTTCTTGCCTCGCTGGACGCGATCGGCGGCCTGCTTCTCGATGCCGGCCTTGATCCCGCTGAGGCCGTCTTCCATCTGCAGGTACAGATCGATGTCGTTCTTGCGGACGGTGCCCTCGAACTCGAACCAGCGCTGGTACATGGCCTTGGCTGTCTGCTCGGCGGCCGGCGGATCGGAGCCGAGCTGGCCAAGGATCTCCGTGGCCATCGCGCGCACGTCGGCGAGGCCTTCGGTGACCTCAGCGTCGCTGACGATGCGGTCCTCCGGGCTGGTCGTGGCCGTCTGCGCGTCGGCCCCGCCGTCGGAACAGGCCGCCACACCCCAGCCCGACGAGGCGACGAGGACCAGCGCCATCGCCACCCGCCCCCGGTTGGGGATCCACCTCACGGACCGTCCGTTGGCCGTCAGAGCTCGCATGTTCAGGTCTCCTAACATCCACTGTTCGGCAGGTTGTAGTCCGTGAGGTCCCGCGGCGCAACCCCGGCGCGGCGGGTGTCCAGGGCTGTCGGCGGAAGGGCCGCTCGCTTCGTCGGGCTGGGCATCGCTGCGCTCTCGGAAGGTCGGCCACCGCGGTCCGGGTGAGCCGAGGACGGCCTGCGAGGCTCTTTGGATGACCTCCGAGACTCATCAGCCGGCTCGCGGACACCGGCCCACGAGGTACCACGCGGCGTCGGTGCTGATGAACGGCCGCGGCACGGGCGCCGGGCGGAGCTGAAACGTCGGTACGCGCTCGACGGCGGCGACGACGACGACGAACAGCGCGGGACAGGGTGAGGAACGCAAGACCTGCGCTCATGCCAGTGACCTCCTGGGCTCTTGACGTGTAACCATGGTTGCGTCATAGAACCCCGTTCGCAGTGATTGCAACCGTGGTTGCACATCGGTATTGTTCGAGCGTGGCCACTTCGGAGTGGGTGTTGCTCGCCTATCGGCTCCCGCGCGAGCCGTCGACTCCTCGGATCACGCTGTGGCGCAAGCTGCGGCGGCTCGGCGCGGTCCAGCTGGTCGATGGCTTGGTCGCGTTGCCCGCCGATCCCAGCACGGTCGAGGCGTTCGACTGGTTGGCCGAGGAGGCGAGCGAGGCCGGCGGCGAGGCGTGGACGTGGCGCGGGCAGCCTGGGTCGAAGGCGCAGGAGAAGGCACTGCGGGAGCGGATGACAGCCGCCGTCGCGGAGGAGTACAGCGCGTTGCTCGTGGATGCTCAGGCAGCGCGGTCGGAACCCTCGCGACGCATCGTCGAGCGGCTTCGCCGGGAGCTGCACCGGATCGAGGCACGGGACCACTTCGGTTCCGACGAACGCGAGCCGGCGCGACAGGCGATCGACGCGCTGGCGGCTGAGGTCGAGGTCACCGAGGCGCGAGGAGCGGCTCGATGAGGTGGGCGACGAGGGTCGGTTGTCACGTCGACCGCGCTGCGTGCGCGTGGCTGATCCGCCGCTTCGTGGATCCGGACGCGACGTTTGTGTTCGTCGAGGACCCGTCGGATGTACCAGCCGATGCGACGCCGTTCGACATGCGCGGCGTCGAGCTGTCGCACCGCGGCGGCGATTGCAGCTTCGAGACGATCCTGCACCACTACGGGCTCGAGGATCCGGTGCTCTGGGAGCTGGCGCACCTGGTGCACGAGGCTGACCTCGGAGACGACCGCTACGACGAACCCGGCGCGCCCGGCCTCGACGTCATCTGTCGTGGACTGACGCTGGTCCTCGGCGACGACCGCACCCTCGAGGTGAGCGGGGCCATCCTCGACGGCCTCTATGAGCACCGTCGACAGCTGCTGCGCGGAGACCGGCCAGGGTGAACCTCGACCTCCCCCGCGCTCGCCACCGGACCCGACACCCTCCCGACTGAGGAGCCACAACCATGAGATGGGTCACCCGCGCCCGCCCCAAGACCGACCGGATCGCGTGCCCATGGCTGATCCGGCGCTTCATCGACGCCGACGCCGAGATCCTGTACGTCCCCACCGACCAGGTGCTCACAGTTCAGGCCAACCAAGGCGCCCACGGCTTCGACACACCGGGTGCCACCTACGACCACCGCGGCAGCAAGTGCACGTTCGAGGTGCTCATCGACGACTTCGACCTCGCGGGTGATGCCGCGCTCGTACGTCTCGCGCGCATCGTGCACGCCGCCGACATCGAGAGCGAGGTCGACACCGACCCCTTCGCCCCCGCGCTGCTCGCACTCGCGTTCGGCGGGCTCGACGTCGAGGCCGACGACCACCGCCTGCTCGAACGGGCCTCGTTCGTCTACGACGCCCTCTATGCCTGGTGCAAGCAGCAGGTCGAAGCAGGTGCAGCATGACCGAGCACTTGGGCTACGAAGACCTGCGCGCAGACACCGTCCGCCAAGTCGCCAAGCTCATGGCCGCCGCCGCCATCACCGCACCGAAGTCCGGTGGACAGCTGTTCCTGGCCGGCAAGCACAACTTCATGGAGACCGTCATCGTCGAGGACGCGACCGCCCGCCACGAGCTCGCCGAGTGGATGCGAGCGCGGGGCACGGAGCGGCGCGAGGCGATCTGGTTCCGTGACGCCGACGTCGCCGAGGCAATCGACGCCGTCCTCCTCGTCGGCATCGCCGACTGGTACCCACCGAACTACGACTGCGGCGCCTGCGGCTACGCCACCTGCGCCGAGTTCCTCCACGCTACGAAGCCGCTGCGCGACGACTCCGTCGAGCTCGAGTTCGTCGGCCCCACCTGCAACCTGCGCGACATCGACCTCGGCATCGCCATCGGCTCCGCCGCCAAGACCGCCGCCATCCACTCCATCGACTGCCGCTGCCAGACGCGGATCGCCGTCGCCGCTCGCAAGCTGGGGATCATCCGAGCCGACATCGCAGTCGGGCTGTCCCTGTCGCTCACCCACAAGGCCGTCGGCTTCGACCGGCGCATCGCGGACGTGGATGTCGACACGCTTGACTACCCGCCCACCGGAACCCTTCCGATCGGTGTCAAGGGCGGCGAACGCCACGACGGTGCTCGCAACCGCCAGCAACTCCGCCAACCGATCCGACGACCGCGGCAGTGATCGCGGGCCAAGCTGCGCGGCGAGGTGGAGTCGCTAGCCCGCGGTGCACATCCGCGAGACTGAACCGATGGCTCCTGGGATCGTCGACGTCTGGATGCAGCACCCGACCCTGCGTCACTCCAACCACGAGATGTTCGATTCACTGCGCCGCTGGATGGGCGTCGACGGGCACTTCACCGAGGCGCTCCCCCTCGATCTGACCATCGCCGCGATGGACACCGGTGGCGTCGACATAGGACTCGCCGCCGCCTGGTATGGGCCCGCCGGCTCGCTGATCGACAACGACGAGGTAGCCGGGTTCGTGGCGCAACACCCCGACCGACTTCGTGGTGTGGCGGGCGCCGACCTCCGCAAGCCCATGGATGCCGTGCGGGACCTGCGCCGCCGCGTCGACGAGGGGTTCGTCGCGCTCCGCGTCGTCCCGTGGCTGTGGGAGCTCCCGCCGACGAACCGTCTCTACTACCCCCTGTACGCCGCCTGCATCGACCTCGGCATACCGTTCTGCACCCAGGTCGGCCACACGGGCCCGCTCCGGCCGTCCGAGACCGGCCGGCCGATCCCCTACATCGACCAGGTGGCCCTCGACTTCCCGGAGCTCACCATCGTCTGCGGCCACATCGGCTACCCCTGGACCACGGAGATGATCGCCGTCGCCGACAAGCACACCAACGTCTACATCGACACCAGCGCCTACGCCGCCCACCGCTACCCCACCGAGCTCGTCGACTACCTGAGGGGCCGGGGCCGAACCAAGGTCCTGTTCGGGACCAACTACCCCATGATGACTGACGAGCGGGCCCTTGCCCGCCTCGACGAACTGGCCCTCGACAACGACACCCGCGGCCTCTTCCTCGCCGGCAACGCCAGTCGCCTCTTCAGCCTGTAGCCCTGCCTCGCCCGACGCGGCCAGCCGCCACGGTGGACGCGAGACCGCCCGACCTGGGGTCGGCGGAGATAGTTCCACAAGCCGGGTGGTCGCAGGCACGCGGGCCAAGGAGGCGATCGCGGGTCGCCTCCTTCATCGCGTCTCTCCCTGCCGTGCGATGGTTTGGCAGGGCCGAAGCCCCCGCCAGGTCAGTCCTCTTCGCCGTCCTCGACGTCGCCGTCGTCACGGTCATCGGCGTCGTCATCGACGTCCGCCGAGTCGCCGCCGTCATCGATATTCTCGACATCGGCCTCATCGACAGCATCGACCGCGTCGGCGGGATCGGCAGGGTCGGCGGGGTCGGGGATCGCGATCTCGGTTGTCGTCGTGGTGGGATCGTCGCTGGGCTCCGGGTCGTCCGCCGTGACGGCTCCAGCGATGGCGGCACCCCCGAACACGAATCCCATGATTGCGGCGATGATCAACTTCTTGTGAAGCACGAGCTTCCTCCTGTGGTTCGGTAGCCCGGCTGACCCGATGCGGCCCCGTGGCGTTGCGTGCCCGCCGAAGCGAGGTTGCCCTTTCGTCACCCGCCACATCGGCTCGGCGACCACAGATGCACGGTCGCGATCCAAAGAAGAATTGCTCCCACTGACCGTGCACATCCGCCCGCGAGAGCGATGTGACCTCGCGAAGGGGACACGATCGGCGAATGCCGGCAGAAAGGGTCGAGCTGCTCGAGCGCTACTTGAGCGGGGACCGGGCTTATGAGCTCGCCCGGGCCTTCAGACTGGATCGCCGCACCGGGGCATCCATCGTCGTGAAAGCGGGCGTTCGGCGACCCCGCTCCATGACCCGACGATGCACGCGTCGAGGGTGCCCGCCTCTATGCAGAGGGGTGGTCATGCCAGCGGATCGGTGAACAGATGGGCCGGGACCATGGAACCGTCTGGCTTGCGCTCAAAGGCGCGGTGCTGAGACAGCCGTGGGTTCGCGCAGCCCCTCCACCTTCATCGACTCGCTAGGCAACCTCGGGCATAACGATGCACTATGACGCGGTGCGCCAGGTGCAGGACACGCTGCGATGACGAGGATCTTGTCGCGACTTACCGATCCCGATGGTGCCGGGCTTCGCCTACTCACTTCCTCGATGTTGCTGGTGCTCGTCGTATTCGCAGTGCACCACCCGTGGCCACTGGTGCTGGTGGAAGCGACCGTGTCCGGGTTGGTGGCGATGGGTGCGATCGTCGCTCTCGTTCCACTCGTGCCTGAGCTGCGTCAGAAGCTCGGCTCCTTCATCGAGACCCAGCGGAGGGCTCGGGACTCCGACTAGCTGGCGTCCGTTCAGGGGCAGCCGCTCTTCGGAAATGGCGGCTGGGCCGGTCGTGAACGACGCCCGTGTCTGCCTGATCAGCACCGCCCCGAACGGCACAGCGGTCGACGAGGGGCCGTGGACCTGTGAGATGCTGGCCGTCACTCGTGCGGGAGGCAAGCGGGTGATGAAGGACGTCGAGTGGAAAGCCCCGGGGTCCGGCTTGTGGGAGTTCGACGCGATCCACTTTCCGCAGCCGGTCTCCACCATGTACCAGGAGATCTTCCGGGCAGGGTTCGTTGAGCCGTGGCAACGCGACATGGCTCGCTGGGGCTTGCCGCTGCGGATCGACGCCGCGTTCGTCAACGACCATCTCTACATCCAGTTCGGCGCCGATCCGGCGGCGGACCTCGAAGCGCTCGAGGAACGAGCCAAGAGCGTGTTCGACGAGCGGGCGTGGCGCGAGTGCCTCGAGGAGTGGCGCGCGCGACGGGCTGCTCGTGTCGACGCGAACCTCGCGCTGCAGCATGCCGACCTCGCCACGTTGGACGATGACGCGCTCGCTGATCACCTCGAGGCGACCATCGACAACCTCTCGGCCGGCATGGCGGACCACTTCGAGTTCGTGAATGTCGGTGAGGTGGCTGTCGGCGATCTGCTCGCACGCGCCGACGGTTGGGGCACTACCCCCGGCGAGCTGCTCGATCTCCTGACCGGCACGTCGCCGTCGTCCCGCGGCCCGGAAGCCGAGCTGAACGCGATCGTCCAGGCGCTCGGCCCCCGGGCGGTCGCCGTGACGTCGCTCGACGAGGTGCGGGCGGCTTCGCCGGCCGCCGAGGCCGCCCTGGGCCGGTACCTCGACGACGTCGGCTGGCACGTGGTCACCAGCTACGAGCTCACTGGCGCCACCATGCACGAGCTGCCCCAGGTGACGGTGGCTGCCATTCGCGGCGTCGCGCAGCGTGGGTCTCGTGCGCTCGTTGAGCCTCCAGATCCATCGGCGCTCCGGTCGAACCTGCCAGCCCCCGAACGAGACCTGTTCGACGAGCTCTTGACCGAGGCGCGCCTGCTGTACGGCCTGCGGGAGGACAACGAGCCGCTGACGCTCTTGTGGCCCGCCGGGCTCGTGCGCCGTGCGGTCCTCGAGGCGAGCCGCCGCCTCGTCCTCGACGATCTCGTATTCGTCGTCTCGCGGGACGAACTGGTCGGCCTTCTCCGAGGCTCCCGAGCCGTCGCCAACTCGGACCTAACCCCTCGACGCGATCGCCGTCAGCGTGCCCACGCCAGTGGCCCGCCTCCGACGCTCGGCGATGCCACAGCGCATCTGCCCGACGCCGCCGACCTCCCGCCAGCGGTCGGACGTGCCGTCCGGGCGTTCCTGGCCGCGATGGAGGCAGAGTTCGGCAGTCCGGACGAGGCCCCATCGGTCGGCGTGAGCGGGCAAGGCATCGGCTCGCAGCCGGCGACCGGGCGAGCCTGTGTCGCCACGACCCCGGAGGAGGCGCTCGCCCGCATCGAACCAGGGGACGTTCTCGTGACGCGGTCGACGAGCTCAGCGTTCAACGCCATCCTGCCGATCGTCGAGGCACTCGTGGTGGAGGAGGGCGGGCTCTACACCCATGCCGCGATGATGGCGCGGGAGTTCGGCATCCCGGCTGTGGTCGGCGCGCGCGGCGCGTGCACGAGTCTTCTCGACGGCTCGTACATCACGGTGGATCCAGCCTCTGGCACCGTTGAGGCTGCCCCGGTGCACCCGAGCGCTGACGAGAATCCGTGGAGTTCTGCCAGGGCATAACTCGCTCTTCTGCTGGATCCGTGGGTCATCGGCCGGGGAGTCGGGGTGGGTGGGAGCCGAGGGCGAGGAGGGCGAGGGCGATGAGCGGCTGGTGGCCGTGGAACCCGAAGGCG
>Ga0247727_10007769_pt1 | contig 20254 bp, 21 predicted proteins | sample WisWelCaveWW1625_FD_202498 | JGI IMG/M metagenome (GOLD analysis project Ga0247727, IMG submission 202498) | Biofilm microbial communities from Wishing Well Cave, Virginia, United States - WW16-25 | ecosystem: Environmental > Aquatic > Deep subsurface > Groundwater > Cave microbial mat | place... | reverse complement strand
CGCCAGGTGTCGGCTTACGGCCATAGGCCGAAGCGCAAACCCGCGATCGATAACAAAGAAAAGCAGTTTGTACACACAACCTTAACGAGACTGTCAAAGAACTGAACTACAAATCAATATACAAGGGGTATAATGTTTATAGTCACGGAGGATTCTTATGCTTTTTCAACTCCTTTAGGAGTGAAATGTAAAAAATGTTATAAAAATTTGATCGCTTGAAAATTTCGTCGCACGTCTACATGTCACTCCTACGGAGTTTTCAGTGCTGAATTAACTTTTACTATAAACATTCCACTCCTAACGGAGTTCGTTGAGTTCGGATAGCTTTAATTGGCGCATCTAAATTTGGATGATCCGGAAATTCATTAAAAGTTAGTGACATTGGTCAGGATGACTGCGCTACGTTTTTCCCCCGTATCTGAGGCCTTACCGTCGCTTCACTTTCGGGGTGCTACGCTGAAAATTAAATTCCCGCGGGCGGCTTAAAAATTCAAAATGACTTAAAAATTCAAAAGAAAAGTGCTTGAAAGAGTCGCCATGTTTGCTTATCTTCTCAAGCAGTAGATTCGGAGAACATCGAGAAATGAAAACACTCTATAATATAGAAGTAAACCCCGGCTTGCTCTGGGATTATAGCTTTTCGCCGGCAGAAATTGAACAGGAAAGTTTCTTCATTTGGTATCTTGGGCGGCTTCTGGAGCGTGGTACGGCTGCGGAGGTCAAACTCATTCCCCCCGAAGTTGTTGCCCGGTATTTGGAGCGTCTCAGTATTCCCCGCCGCGTTCGGCGTTTTTGGCAATGGTATCTCCATGAAGCATAGGCTCGTCAATGAATATTCTCACGCCTTTTCAAGAAACCATTTTAAGAGAACTCGGGCATTCATCATTAAGCGAAGCCTTTTTTCTAACCGGAGGAACGGCGTTGAGCGCATTTTTTCTCCAACATCGCTACTCTGAAGATCTTGACTTTTTCACGGATCAACCGGAGCAGGTTCCTCAAGTGTTGCCGATTCTTCAAAACATCGCCCGGCGGATCGGGGTCAGGTTAGAAATAAGACGACAGTTCAAAACGTTTCTCGAGGTTTTTTGGCATAGCGCGGAAAATGAAATTCTTAAATGCGACTTCGCCGAAAATTCGCCCTACCGGCTGCAACCGAAAATTCGTTCGGAAGAATTCGGCATTTTTTTTGACAATGCCCTTGACGTCTCTTGCAACAAGCTTTCGGCTCTCTTTGATCGTTCGGCAACAAAAGATTTCGTCGATGTTTTCTTTATCGATCGCGAATTGTTCCCTTTTTCGGAGCTTTTAAAAAATGCGAAACAAAAGCATGTTGGACTCGATGATTATTGGCTCGCGATCTCTTTGCTGAAAATTGAAGAATTCGGTCCATTGCCACGCATGATCAAATCGGTAAATATTGACGAGCTAAAAGCTTTCTTTTTGACACAAGCTAAAACGTTAATGACGTAGCACGCTTCAGCTTATTGCCTTTCATCTTGTTTGAATAAAAGACGCAATAACCTCGCCATTGAAGCCGGTGCGACGCCAGCCTCGTAATTTTGCTTCCCAATCTCGAACGCCATGCCCCATTGTTTCATCAACACGCGATAGCCGTACCACAAACTATTCTTCGGATCGTAAATGTGCGTCGCTTCGGAGGTCACGCCGTTCAGTTCGACGATTTTGAAGCCGGCGCCGTTTTTGATATCGACGATGGAGGGCGTGCGAATATCATAGCGGCCAAAATAAAATCCTTTGAGACTTTTGCTGATGGCGTCGATGCGCGCTTCCAGTTCCGGCGTATTAATAAATGCGCCGTCCAAAAACATCGCGCCGCGGCAGTGCGTGCCGACGTCGACTAATTTGACCTCCTCCCCGTTTGCCGGAATGTTGTACAAATCGGGTTCATGCTTTTGTAAATGAAATCGCGCCATGCAAACGGCGCGGTCATCGGCGAGAATCAATTCTTCGAGCGTGCGTTTGCCGTCGCCGACGACGGAGATCAGGCGCTTATCCGTGATTGAATAAATGAAGCCTTTTTCCGCAAGTGGATAGCGGATATAAAAAATGCCGAATTCATTTCCCGCGACATATTCCTGAACGATGACGTCGAAGGCAATGTTCGTGAGATGCGCTTCCAATTGTTGCTCCGTGCGCGCGAACAAAACCCCCGCGCCACGCTGGCCTTTATCCGGTTTGATGACGATAGGCAATTCCAAATTATGCGCGCGCATAAACTCGCGGACTTGCTGGAGCCGCGCTTCCACTGGCGCGTTTTCCCCAATTAAAATATGTCGCGCCACAAAGCCGTTTGCGCCTGACAGCCCATCGAGAATCGCGGCCTTTGATTCGCCGACAAAACCGCTCTCCGGAATCGCCGGATTGGCCGTGGTAAACAACGTCAGGCTGCGATGTTTGAGGCCGAGATAAAGTATATAAAGGATAATCGGCGGATAAAAAGCCCAGAGCGGCCAAAATTCCCACCGCACGAGACGACGCCACGAAGAGAGCAACAGCCGCCGGCCTTTATAATTGAATAAAGGAATGACGATTTTAAAAAAAGCGTAAATCGCCACGAGGCTGGCGAGGCCGATGATGAGCGCATATTTTTTGTAAGCCGTCATCAGCGCTAACGCCTTCTCGCCAACCAGCATCGCGATGCCGACGAGCAGCGGCGTCCAGAGCAGCGAAGCGAGCAGAAAGAACAGCGAAAAATTCCAGAAGTGCGTGTGCAAAACGCCGGCGGCAAAATAAGTCGGCAGACGGCTGCCCGGCAAAAAACGGCTGAGCAGAATAATTTTCGCGCCGCGCCGGTTAACCCACTCCGTGCTGCGCTGGAGATCATCAGCGGAGATGAACCATTTCAGGGGAACATGCCGGATGGCGGCGCGGCCCAAAACTCTGCCGGCCCAGAACAACAGGAGATCGCCAAAATAAATGCCGAGAAAGCAGGCGAGCGTGGCGGGAATAAAAGCAATCGCGCCGCGCGCGACCAGCAAGCCGGCGCCGATGCAGGTGAGATCTTCGCTGACGAGAGTGGCGGCAGCAATCGACAACATAAGCACGAAGAGGCCGATGCCGCTTTTAAACGGGCTTTGCTTTTGCTCAAAAAGCAATTGCGCCGCCGCTATTCGTTCGTGATCCGCGGTCGTGCGCGTGGGCGCTTTGCCGCTTTCAACCTCGCCGACAAAACGCTGAATATCCGGCGCGATCCACTGCCAGCGCACAAACGCCAAACCGTGCCCGCCTTGGTAAGTTTTTAATTTACTTTGCGGCACGAGGCGATGATGCTCGGTTGCGACGGCAAAGGGAACAAGCTCATCATGGACGCCGTGCAAAATGAGCATCGGGCTTTTATAATTCAGAAGATACTCGCGCAACGGCCGCTGATCGGTGTCGTAAAAATTTCGCGCGTAACGCGTGTTGAGCATCGACCGATCCATCGCGCCAAAATGCGGGAAGGCTTCCTGCAAAAACCACAGCAGGCCAAGCTGAACGCCGTGTACGGCGTGATTCAAATGATAATCGCCGAGCAATTCCAGCTCCTGCACGCCGATTGCGGAGAGCATGATGAGCGAAGCCACTTGATCCGGCGCAAGCGCAGCCATATTGAGCGCCACGCCGCCGCCCATGCTGTACGCGACGACATGCGCTGGCGCAATCTGCAAATGCTGCATGAGCTGCAAAACATAATGCGCATGCGCGCGCACGGAGTAATCGGGAATAAATGCCGCGGAAGCGCCAAAGCCCGGCAAATCCGGAACAAGGACGCGAAAATTTTTGCCGAGCACCGGACCAAGATCGTCAAAAGATTCCGAACCCATCGGGCTGCCGTGAAGCAAAATGAGCACGGGAAGCGAATCTTTCCGCGTCGGGGAAAATTCACGCCAGGCAAGTTGGATTTGCCCGCCAGTTTGCCTGGCGCTATCGACAGCCGCTAAATGAGCGAGTTGTTGGTCGTTAGTAAGCGGCGTTTCCGCGGGCGTGTTGCGGCGCGCGACGTGCGAAACGCCGAGCAGAATTAAATAGCCCGCCAATAACCAGACGCACCAGCGTTTGTTTTTTTTCGGATTCATATATAAAGTGAAGTCGGACTTGCGCTCGACGCTTTTTCTAATTTACCGAAATCTCGCCGCGCAAGTCCGACTTCGCCTTTTCCTGCGCTCAACGCTTTTTCTAATTTACCGAAATCCCGCCGCGCAAGTCCGACTTCGCCTTTTTACTCCACAACCGTCGGCACAAACTGCTCATTGAGGCGGCGCCACAATTCCTGCGCGAGGCTTTTGCGGTCATCGCCCTGCACGGTGGTGGCGCCGAAGGTGATGGTGGCGTCGAGGCGCGACAGTTTTAAAAGCTCCAGAAAATGCGGGATAAAAGTCATATTGCCCCACCAGCTCACGGCGAGATGAGCCGGTGGATCATCGGCGCCGGTGCGATAATGAATCGTCGCATACGACACGGGAAAATTCTTCGTCGCCGCATATTCCAATAGCGGCGATTTGAACGGCAATATTTCGCTGCCTTTGGTGCTGGTGCTTTCCGGGAAAATGATCACGCCGTCGCTGGCGTGAACGGCTTTTTCAATCAACGCATTGACGCGCCGAATGTCTTTATTGTTGTTGCGATCGATGAAAACCGTATTGGCCGTTTTGGAGAGCCAGCCGAAAAACGGCCAGCTCGCCAGCTCGGCTTTGGCGATGAAAATGCAATGTACCTGCGTGAAATAGGCGATAATGTCGATATAACTGAGGTGATTGGACACCAGAAAAAACGGCGGTCGCGGCGGCCGGCCGGCGGCATGAACTTTCATATTCACGATCCGCGCCACCATGCGCGCCCACTTTTGCACGATAAAATTTCGCCAGCGAATGCGAACGCGGTTGGCAAAGGCCAAAACGAATTGGCCGCCCAGCAAAAAAAATTCAATAAAAAGCGTCCCGGCGAACAACAAAAAAATTCGATAACAGAGTCGGAATGTCCTCATGGAAAAAACATGCGAAAGGTTCGTTGATCCAGCGTGGCAATATCGAGCATGACGAGGTAATCGATGGTTTTGAAATGGCGGTCGATTGCCGGCGGACCGCAAACCTTCGCGCCATATTCCAGATAAATCCGAAACAGCCGCGGAATTTTCACGCGCGGAATTTCCGGCGCCGCAAAATTATCCGGATAGCACAAACAATGCGCTTGCGGCAGAACCTGCAGCTCAGGATGCATGTATCCGCTGGCCCGCAGGTCATCCATCACCTGCCTGCCTTCGGCGGGATTCTGGCTGGTGAGCGAGCAACAGCCGAACAGATAACGCTTCCGCGTCAGCATCATGTAAACGGCGAGGCCGCGCCAGAGCAAAAACAGCACGCGCCCGTTGCGGTGCGCGGCGGCGATACAGGCGCGCCCGACTTCAACGGAATTTTTAATCACTTCAGCCGGCAGTCGCGTCAAATCAAATTCACCGGCGGAATAAAATCCGTTGGCGGCCGCAGCCATGTCATCCGTTTGCATGCGATACGTTCCGATCACGGCGCCGTTTTTCCGGTCCACCACGATCAGATGGTGGCAACTGCGATCAAATTCATCCTGGTCGCGTTGCGTCAAATACGACGTTTCCAGGCCCTCACCCAGCTCGAGATTAAAAACATTGAACCGCAGCTTCAACACCGCATCCAACTCTGCGGCGTTTTGCACGAAACGGACGTCGTAACGCGCATCGGAAAATTTTTCCTGCGGCGCGGGAGACGCGAACAAACCCGGCGCGGCGGCCTGCCGAGAAACGGAAGGAACGATGACCGCTGACATAATGCATCCTTACAGGCGTAGTCTGAATTTAAATGTGCTTACATTTTGTCGCCGGCATAGTTCTATCCTTACAAAAAAATCGGCAGAATTGCAAGGGGGAAATCATCTTGACGCGACGGATGGGTAGCGCAGACATCTTGTCTGCAGTCGAGACGGCGGCGCTACATTTTTCACCCGTAAGTGAGGCGCTACATCTTGACTGTCCGCCTCAGATACGGGTGGGCAGCGCAAAGCATCATGCTTGCAGTCAAGATGACTGCGCTACGATTTTCCACCTAATCTAAGGCATTACAAAAACCTTGAATTTACCGGCAAATTTTCGTACCTTATCATTCAAGTTGAAAGTTGATTACTCCGCCGCCTTCGACCACCCGCGGCTTTATCAGTACCCAAAATATTTTCGAGGAGATTCACGATGTCAACTTTACCTCAGAGATCGTTATTAACCGCCCAAGAGTATCTTGCTATCGAACGCAAGGCTGAATTTAAAAGCGAATATTTCAATGGGGAGATGTTTGCGATGGCAGGCGCCAGCCGGCCGCACAACCGGATCGCTTCAAGCGTCATCTCCGCGTTAAACCCGCAGTTGGTAAAACGCGGTTGCAACATTTATCCCAGCGATATGCGGGTCAAAATTAAAAAAATCGGCAAGTATACTTATCCGGATGTGGTGGTGACCTGCGGCAAGGAATTATTTGAAGATGATTACGTCGATATACTTCTCAATCCTATCGTGATTTTCGAAATCCTTTCACATTCCACCCAGGCTTATGATCGCGGCGAGAAGTTTCAACATTACCAGTTTATTGAATCGTTAGCCGAATATATTATAATTACGCAGGACGCCGTTCGCGTCGAGCAATATGCGCGGCGGAGCGATCGGACATGGCTGTATAACGAGTATCAAAATCTTGACGACGTTGTTAAACTCGAAAGCGTCGGCTGCGAGCTTCCGCTCAGGGAGCTTTATGTCAACGTGCCGAATATTTAATAACCGCCGAATTTTGTGTGGAGATGATATCATGTCAACCCAACCCCAAAGATCGTTATTAACCGCCGAAGAGTATCTCGCCATCGAACGCAAGGCCGAATTTAAAAGCGAATATTTTAATGGAGAGATGTTTGCAATGGCGGGGGTAAGAAGAGCGCACGATCTTATTGCCATGAATGTGTATCGTGTTCTTGGCAACCAGTTGTTGGCGCGCGACTGTCATGTTTATTCCAGCGATATGCGGGTGAAAATCAAGAAAATCGATAAATATACCTATCCGGATGTTGCCGTGACGTGCGGCAAAGAAGTTTTTGAAGATGATCAGGGCGATACGCTTCTCAACCCGATCGTGATCATTGAAATCCTGTCTGATTCTTCCAAAGCTTATGATCGCGGTAAAAAGTTTCAACATTACCAGTTCATTGATTCCATGGTTGAGTATATTATGATTGCGCAAGACACGATTCGTGTCGATCAATATGTACGGCAGAAAGATAAAACCTGGTTGCACTACGGGTATCAAAATCCTGACGACGTTGTGAAACTGGAGAGCGTTGGCTGCGAGCTGGCACTCAAAGACATTTATGCAAAACTGCCGAATATTCCGGCAAAAAAATAAGAAAATAAGGAAAAGTTTATGAGCAACACGGAATTGACCAAACCCTCGCATTTTATTCGCGATATCATTGAAGAGCACAATCGCACTGGCAGATTTGGCGGCAGCGTGATCACGCGCTTTCCGCCGGAGCCGAACGGCTATTTGCACATCGGCCACGCGAAGGCGATTTGCATCGATTTCGGCATGGCGCAGGAATTCGGCGGGCGCTGCCATCTGCGTTTTGACGACACGAACCCGACGAAAGAAGAGCAGGAATACGTCGATTCGATTATGGACGACGTGCGCTGGCTCGGTTTTGACTGGGGCAAACATCTCTATTTTGCCTCCGATTATTTTGAGCCGCTTTTTGATTTCGCTGTGCAGCTCATTAAAGCGGGCAAAGCGTATGTCGACGATTTGAGCGCCGACGCCACGCGCGAGCTGCGCGGCACGTTGACGGAAGGCGGCAAGGCGAGTCCGTATCGCAATCGTCCGGTGGAAGAGAATCTGGATTTGTTCGCCCGCATGCGCGCCGGCGAATTTCCCAACGGCTCCAGAACGCTGCGCGCGAAAATCGACATGGCCTCGCCGAATATCAATATGCGCGACCCGGTGATGTATCGCATTCGCCAGGCCGAGCATCATCGCACCGGCGACAAGTGGTGCATTTATCCGATGTATGACTGGGCCCACGGCCAGTCGGATTCCATTGAAGGCATCACGCATTCGCTCTGTTCGCTGGAATATGAGGACCATCGCCCGTTGTACGATTGGTATCTCGATCAGCTCGGCATTCATCATCCGCAGCAGATCGAATTTGCCAGGCTCAACATCACTTACACGGTGATGAGCAAACGCCGCCTGCTGACGCTGGTTGAAAAAGGCTATGTCAATGGCTGGGACGATCCGCGCATGCCGACCCTCGCGGGCCTGCGCCGGCGCGGTTACACGCCCGAGGCCATTCGCGATTTCTGTGATCGCATCGGCGTCGCCAGGAGCAACAGCACGGTTGATATTGCATTGCTCGAACATTGCCTGCGCGAGGATTTGAACAGGCGCGCCCCGCGCGCGATGGCCGTGTTGCGGCCGCTGAAGCTCGTGATTGAAAATTATCCCGAAGATCAGGTTGAAGAATTGGAGGCGGTGAACAATCCGGAAGATCCGAGCGCCGGAACGCGCCAAGTGCCGTTTACACGCGAGCTTTATATCGAGCAGGAAGATTTTCGCGAAGACCCGCCGAAGAAATACTTTCGCCTGTTTCCCGGCAATGAAGTGCGGCTGCGCTACGCATATATCGTGAAATGCACCGGCGTCGTGAAAAATCAAAACGGCGAGATCATCGAAGTGCATTGCACGTATGATCCGGCGACGAAGAGCGGCTCCGGCCAGGAAGGCAGGAAAGTTAAAGGCACGATTCACTGGGTCTCGACGGCGCACGCGATTCCGGCGGAGGTGCGATTGTATGATCATCTTTTCAACAAACCGAATCCCGACGATTTTCCCGAGGGGCAGGATTTTACGGTGAATCTCAATCCCAATTCGCTGGAGACGTTGGCGTCGTGTCGCCTGGAACCGAGTCTGGCGAGCGCCGTCGCCGGCAATCGCTATCAGTTCGAGCGCCACGGTTATTTTATTGCCGAGGCAAAAGATTCCTCGGCAAGTCATCTCGTCTTCAACCGCACGGTGACGCTGCGGGATAGCTGGGCGAAGATCGAGAAAGTGGAAAAAAGTTGAATTTAAAATTGTCTGGGACTGGAGATTTGTTTATGCCTCAGAAAGATATTTATCACGACGTCGTTATTCATGCTTTAACCAGGGATGGATGGACGATTACAGACGATCCTTTGCGCCTGGCTTATGGCGGACGAAATGTTTATGTCGATCTGGGGGCGGAACAGCCAATCGGCGCTGAAAAAGCAGGGCGCAAAATTGCCGTCGAGATAAAAAGTTTTGTAGGGGCGTCGGATGTGCAGGAACTGGGAGAAAGTGTGGGAAAATACAAACTGTACCGCAATATCCTGGCGAAAATTGAGCCGGATCGTGTACTTTATATGGCCATACCTTCATACATTTACGATGGCATTTTCAACGAGCCGATTGGACAATTAATGACAGAGTGTGAACAGTTGCAATATATTGTTTTTGACATTAAGCAAGAAAGGGTAACGCAATGGATACTTTGATGCGCTATCGACAAATTCTTTACGATCTTCTCCGGCAGTATGCTCACAAACCGTCGCACGGGGAAATTACGCCGGAAGTCATTGTTGATGCCGAGCAAAATCATTACGAGTTGATGCACGTCGGTTGGGACGGATCACGTCGAGTCCACGGCTCCGTGCTCCATATTGACATTATTAACGGCAAGATTTGGATTCAACATGACGGCACCGCGCCTGGGGTGGCTCTGGATTTGGTCGAAGCGGGCGTTCCGCGCGAAGATATTGTGCTCGGCTTTCGCCCGGATTATGTGCGCCCACACACCGGATATGCTGTGATTTAGACAAACTGAGTTCGATATATGCGCTATTTCAACACCTCCGGCCCCTGCAATCCCACCGAGCATTACACCGTTCTGCGCCGCGAGTTGATTGCCAGGAGCATGGAAAAAGTCCGGCACGGCAAATATCTCACGATTTTCGCGCCGCGTCAGGCGGGCAAGACGACATTTTTTCATCTGCTTATGCAGGAACTCACTCAGGACGGGCAATTAAAGCCGATGAAAATCAGCTTTGAAAATAAGACACTGCAATATTTTCTCACGGAAAAATTTGACAAAAACATTCTCAACATCGTGCAAAAGGCGCGCGCGAAACAGGCGTTCATGTTGCGCTTGCTGTTTTCCAACCAGCCCATTCCATTCACCGTGGATAATCCTGACATTGCCTTTCTCTATGCGCATGGCGTCGTGGAAAATTTCGCCGGCGCCGCCGATATTTTAGTGCCGTTGTATAAAAAACGTTTGCTCACCGCCTTCCGGCCCGCGATCAATGGTGAAACCGGTTACTATGTTTCGGCCAAAGACAACTTTAGCGCCTACCTGCAAAATGACGGCCTGAATATCAAGGCGATTTTGCAGCAGTATGCGGCGTATGTGGCCAGACGCGGCTTTGAGGCGTTCGACACCGAACAACTCAAAGAAGGCGCGTGGCATTATTCTCTCGATGGGTTTATTAATTTTTTCATCGAGCGTTTGGGAGGCCAAACTTTTGTCGAGGTTCCGTCGGGGCGAGGTCGTACCGACATTCTCATTCTCTGTCGCGGCCGCAAGCATATTATCGAAACGAAAATTTTCACGGACCTCAGCTATTTTGAAAAAGGCAAGCGCCAGTTGGCGGAATACGTGAATTCCGAAGGTTTGTCGGAAGGTTATTACGTGGTTTTTAGCAGCAAGCATGGCAAGGACGACGTGCTGGAGCAGGATGAAATCATCGACGGCAAGCGCATTTACACGTGCATTATTCGCGTCAAGTTTGAGCGGCCCAGCAGAAAAATAAAACGTAAGAAGTAAAACGTAAAGAGTAAGATGCCGGGAATATGAAGAGCAGCAATCCCTGTATAACCTGCGGCGCGTGTTGCGCTTATTTCCGCGCGTCGTTCTATTGGTCGGAAGCCGATCCCGCGACCGGCGGCATAGTTCCCCCCGAAACGACGGAAAAGCTCAACGACTTTCTCGTCGTGATGAAAGGCACGGATCAAAAAAATCCGCGCTGCCTTGCGCTCGACGGGACGATTGGCGAATGCGTCGGTTGTTTGATTTACGAAAAGCGTTCTTCGGTTTGCCGCGAATTTGAATTTTCCTGGCAAAACGGCAAGCCGCATGATCGCTGCGATAAAGCGCGGATTGCGTGGGGATTGCCGCCTCTTCTTCAGTCCGAGGTCGAAAGCCCGGGGTCCGAAGTCTGATATTGTTCAAAAAATGGAATCCCAGAAGGGTTTGTCGCGAGAAATCAATAATTTTGTTGAAAGGCGAATTTCAATGGCAGCTTCGGCAAAAAAATCCGCGCGCATGAGCGACGAGGCCGTGCAGGCGAAAACCGGCAAAAACTGGAATGCGTGGTTCAAAATTCTCGACAAGGCCGGCGCGAAGAAGATGAATCACAGGGAAATTGTGGCGTGTTTGAACGAGAACTACGAGGTCGGGCCGTGGTGGCGGCAGATGATGACCGTGACGTACGAACAGGCGCGCGGCCGGCGCGAGAAGCATGAAACCGCCACTGGCTACTCCATGAGCGTGAGCAAAACGTTGCCCGTCGCGCTCGCCAAACTTTACCGGGCTTGCAGCGACGCCGGAATGCGCGCCAGGTGGTTTGCCGAAAAAGATATAGTTATTCGCAAAGCCACGCCGGCGAAATCCATGCGGCTCACGTGGAGCGACGGCAAGTCGTCGGTGGAGTGGCGTTTCTACGCGAAAGGCGAAGCGAAAAGCCAGTTCACCGTCGATCATAACAAATTGCCCGACGCCAAAGCCGTGGCAAAAATGAAAACGTACTGGACGGCGACCGTCAGTCGATTGCAGAAGATGCTCGAGGCGTGAATATCCTACCCAGCTTTGACTTCCAAAGAGTTCGTACTGCAAGCAACTTTTATGTCATCCCTGGCCTGCGGCACCGCGTGGCGCGGCGGGCGCCAGGGCAGGCTTTTTTGTTACTCAGCACAGTGCTTATATTGAAAAGGCTTCCCTGGCCTGCGGCAGGGCAGGCTTCCGGAATGACATGTCACTGGGAAGCCATGAAGTAAAACTGGCTGCGCGCTTCCCAATCCAATCCCAAAATAAAACGGTGAGGAGGAAAATGTTAAACCAGGCGAAGGCGTTAATTCGATTATCAATCGTATGGGCGCTTCTTTTTCCTTTTATTAGTCACAGCCAAACGAATCCCAGTGAACAAGGCAGCCAGTCGGGCCAGACGATGTCGTTCGAAGAATACGAGCCGCGTTCGACATTGGTCGTGCCGGGCTATCCGGTGACGCGCGCGAAGTATCCGTTCATCGACGTACACAATCATCAAAACAACATGTCGCCGGAAAATTTGCAAAAGCTTGTCGCCGATATGGACAAGCTCAATATGGCCGTGATGGTAAATCTCAGCGGCAGAGGATTTAAGCGCACGCAAAATTCGGATGGGACGACAACGTTGGGGCTGAACGATAGTGAATATCTCAAAAAAAGTGTCGAGAATGCCAACGCCACGGCGCCGGGAAGATTTATTATTTTCACTAATGTCGACTTTAACAGCATCGGCGATCCGGGCTGGACGGAAAAAACTGTGCAAGAACTTGAGTTGGATGTAAAAAACGGCGCGCGCGGTTTGAAAATATACAAAAGCCTCGGCATGGACGTGAAAGATACGAGCGGCAAACGCGTGCCGGTCGATGATCTGCGTCTCGATCCGATCTGGGCGAAATGCGGCGAGTTGAAAATTCCCGTGCTGATTCACACCGGTGATCCCGCCTCGTTCTGGCTGCCGCAGGATAAAAACAACGAGCGCTGGCTGGAACTGAAACAGTTTCCCGACCGCAATCGCCACGGCAAAGAGCCGTCGTGGGAGCAGGTGATGAACGAGCAATTCAACATGTTTCGGAAACATTCAAAAACAAATTTCATCAGCGCGCACATGGCGTGGCTGGCCAACGATCTGGCGCGGCTGGGAAAATTGCTCGACGAAATTCCCAATATGTACACCGAAATCGGCGCGATCATTTACGACCCCGGCCGGCAGCCGCGTTTTGCAAGCACGTGGTTCACGAAATATCAGGATCGCATTTTGTTCGGCAAAGACATCTGGGCGCCGGAAGAGTATTATTGCTACTTCCGCGTGTTGGAAACCGCCGACGAGTATTTTGATTACTACCGCAAACGCCACGCGTTCTGGAAATTGTACGGCCTGGACTTGCCGGACGAAGTGTTGAAGAAGCTGTATTATAAAAACGCGCTGCGCCTCTTGCCGGGGATTGACAAATCGAAATTTCCGAAATAGGCAAAGTCGGACCTGGTCACAAAGATTTTCCAAATTTAGAAAATTTCTCTGACCAAGTCCGACTTTACTTTTCACTTTTCATTTGACATTTTAACCAATTTGGAGTATATTCCGAAATAGTTAAACTAATTCGGAGTCAGCTCCAAAATGGAAAATCTGCCAAGAATACTCAAAATCGACCTGCCACCGCGCCAATCGGCGTTTTTGTGGGGGCCGCGGAAAACCGGAAAATCGACGTTCTTAAAAACAGCGTTCCCCCAAAGCCTCGTTTATGATTTTCTGCGGACGGACTTGTTGGTGGAGTTCTCCAAACGTCCGGCGCTATTGCGCGAGCAACTGCTGGCCCGGGAGGCGCGCGCGTTGCAACCGCCGGTTATTCTGGACGAGGTGCAGAAAGTTCCCCAGATTTTGGATGAAGTTCACTGGCTCATCGAGAACCGCGGGTTGCGGTTTATTTTGTGCGGCTCCAGCGCGCGAAAATTGAAACGCGGCCAGAGCAACTTGCTGGGCGGCCGCGCCTGGCGCTATGAAATGTTTCCGCTCGCAACGCCGGAATTAGATGAGGTAAATTTGCTCCGCGCGCTGAATCACGGCATGATTCCCGCGCACTATTTGCAGGATGACCACAAGAAAACTTTGCAAGCGTATGTGCAGGATTATTTGAAAGAAGAAGTTTTTAATGAAGGGTTGACGAGAAACCTGCCGGCGTTCTCGCGCTTTTTTGAGGCGATTGGTTATTCGCACGGCGAGCTGATCAATTATTCCAATATCGCCCGCGATTGCGGCGTCGATTCCAAAACCGTCAAAGAGTACTACCAAATCCTCGTCGACACGTTGCTCGGTCGCTTTGTTTTGCCGTTCAAACCGCGACAGGCGCGACAGGTGATCGGCAAAGCGCCAAAGTTTTATTTATTCGACGTCGGCGTCGCCGGCGCTCTTGCCAAACGCCACCTCAGCCAGGAAAAAGGAGAGACTTTTGGCAAGGCGTTGGAGCATTTTATTTTAATGGAGATTGCCGCCTGCAATTCATTAAAGGAGATGGATTTTGCGATTGACTTCTGGCGCACCAAATCCGGCTTCGGAGTGGATTTTGTGCTCGGTGGCGGCGAAGTTGCCATTGAAATCAAAGGCACGAGCCGAGTCGATGGCGTGGATTTGCGCGCGCTCAAGGCCTTTGTCGAAGAATTTTCGCCGCGGCAGGCGCTGGTGGTGTGCAACGAAAAAACGGCGCGCGTGGTTGAGAAAATAAAAATTCTGCCGTGGTCAATTTTCCTGCGCGATTTGTGGGCAGGGAAAATCATTCGTTAAGACAGGCTTTCAAGTTTAACCACGGATCACTGGGCCGCCGTTTTTTCAACGTGAGCAGGGTGGTCATCAAGATCTCGCGCGTTTTCGCGCCCGCGTCCCCTTGCGAACCAAAACTGCTTTTGCGCGCAATGACTAATTTTCGCAGCTCCCGCTCGTTGAAGTTGTTGTCGGCGGGAATCGCACGATCCCTGGCCTGCGGCAGGGCAGGCTTGCGCCCAATGATACATCCGAGGCGCCTTCTCACGTCCCGCCAAAGGCGGGATGGATTTTCTGAATGCCCGCTTGGCGCGCCTCAGTGTGCATTACCTGTTGAATATCCATTTTCAGTTGATCGGCGCGCGTATAGAAAACTTCGTCTGAAATCGGCTGCGTTCTGAGCTGGATCGCTTGGGCCAAAAGCGGTGCCGATGCCCAGGCGTTCCGACAAATGACCCAGCGTGGCTTGGTGAAGATAATGCTCCGTCGCGACGTGCGCCAACAGACTATTGCTCTGCTTAAACTTCGGCAGCACGCCCGGCGCTTTGGCGCGAAAGACCCGCCGGCATTTCGGACAGCGACGCCGCGTGAGTTGATAAAGCACTTTTTTGACTTGCACCGGCTCGACCTTCCCGCGAAGGCGGGATGCGTTCGCGGATGTCCAGACTTTCCAGCGCGACCTGACAATCCGGGCAAACGTGTGCGGTGTCAACGGGAATCACTTCATCGGCTTAACGCGGATCAATGCTGGTGCGGCCATGACCGCGCCTGCCCTGGCGCCCGCCGCGCCACGCGGTGCCGCAGGCTAGGGATGGCCAACGCGGCCACCACCGTTGTTGCGTTCGGCTTTGGTGTTGGCCTTGAACGGCTTTTGGGAAGAAGGCGTGGAAGAACCAAAATAGCCTTCGTCGATTTGCCGCTGTTGATAATCCCGCCTTCGCGGGACTTGGAGACGGTGCTTCTCTTCGCGCAGTCGCTTGATCGCTTCCTGCAGCTTGACGCATTGCGGACAAATCGGCCGCGTCAGAGTCAAGCGACCATTTTTAGCGGCGGCGCTCATATCGTTTGGCAACGGTGACGAAAGTGAGAATCCAGCGGATAGAGATAGACCTGTTTGATGGGCAATCCCGCTGGCGGGATGCTCGTGCGGTCATTGCGGCCGCGGCCGGTGGTTTCGTCCGCCGCCATCCAATTCGCGGCGCGGTAGTCCCGCCGTGGCGGGAAAAACGCTTCTTCTCGATAAAGGTCTCAACCAGCACGATGTCGTGGGCGTAGAGCGTTTGCCAATCGTGACGGAGACGGCGCGTGATCTGCGCCAAAATCCACGACGCGAGATTCGCGATTTTGATCCACGGCAGAATGAGAAAGCGATGATTGTTGACAAGCAGGTGGAGATTTTTTTGTCGCGCTTGCTCATTCCAACCCAGAAAGCAATCGCGACGCGCCACGCCGCCGCAGAAAAACCGATCGCCCCCACTGGGCGAGCGTCCAGGGCGATAACATATTTGAGTTGTTCGCCCGTGCCTTGGCCATAGCCGAGATAATGATAAGCGCCGATCAGACCATTATACAATTTTTCCTGCGCGGTTCGGCTGACCAATTCAATCGCCACTGCAGAAAAATGATCGACGCGGCCTTCGAGCGGAGTCGTATCCAGCGAGGAGGGAAGAACGGTTCGATTGCGATAGCCGGGCTGGCGAGCCGCTTTTAAATGATTTTACCGCGAAGACGTATTTCCTTTTCGATCATGAAAAGAAAATACAAAAATAAAAATTGAGACGCCAGTCTTTTTTTTAAAAACTTGAAAATTTATTTCAGCGCGGCGGGATGGCGTTGTCCACCCGTAAATCTGAGGCAGTACGCGGGCCTTTTTTATTTGCTTGACATTCTGCGCGCATTTCTTTAAGATGGAAAGGCAAAGCTTCGATTTCAAGTAAGCCAAAAGAAGGAGAAATCAATCAATGTCACGGTCAATCAAATCAATGCAACGCCTGAACGAAATTTTGGGAATATCACTTTGCCTCGCAGCGCTGGCGTGCCGATCGCAATCCGCGAAGCGGCAGCCGGTCGATCTCGGCGTGGTCACGCTGCAAGCCGACGCGGAATGGCGCGCGTCGACGCCCAATTCGACCATGCGTAAAGCGCAGTTCACACTGCCGCGTGCCGCCGGCGATCCGGAAGATGCCGAATTAATCATTTATTATTTCGGCGCGGGACAGGGTGGCTCGATCGAGGCCAACCTCGAACGCTGGTACACGCATTTTGCGCAACCGGACAGCAGCGCTTCCGCGGACAAAGCACAAGTGACGCGCGAAACCGTGGGCGGGATGGAATTAACGACGGTCGATCTCAGCGGCACGTATATCGCGCCGGTTATGCCGGGAAGTGCGGAGAGTTATAACAAGCCGAACTTTCGTATGCTCGCCGCGGTGCTGGAAACTTCGGAAGGGCCGTACTTTTTCAAGCTCGTCGGGCCGGAGCAAACGCTAGCGCAAAGCGCGCAGAGTTTTAGCCAGTTTATGAAAAGCGCCCGAAAAAAATGACGCCGGGAGTGCGACGCTTTAGCTTCGCAGCGCAATGCTTTCGCATTGCACTGCGGACGGCAAAATTTTTAAACACGCTCTCCGTAAAAAGCCGGTTGCTATGAGTCACATCCCGGAACGCACTTGTCTGGCCTGCGGGCGAAAAACCGGCAAGGAGAATTTGCTGCGTTTGGCCGGTGAAAAAAACGGCGCGGTCACGATTGATGTGCGCCAATGCCTGCCCGGCCGCGGCGCGTATGTTTGCCGCACGCTCGCGTGTGGAGAATTGTTGAAGAAGAAAAAAGGCCTGCATCACGGCTTGCGCCGGCCGGTGCCGATGGAAACTTACGACACGGTGATTGAGTTTTTGCGTGAACATGCTTCCCAATGAAATGATGGGCCTGCTCGGGCTGGCGCAGCGCGCCGGCAAAGTGATCATGGGCACCACCGCGGTGGCCAATGAGCTGCGCCGGCCCCGCGAGATTCTGCTGATTTTTGCCGAAGATTTTTCCGCTTCCACCAAAGCAAAATTGCTCGCGGCCGCCGCGCGCCCTCCGCAGGTTTTGCAAATTGGCACGATGCAGGAGTGGGGCAAATATTTTGGCCGCCAGCAGGTGGGCGTCATCGCCGTCATTGACAAAAATTTCGTCGCCGGCATTTTGAAAAAAATGAAATCGTGACGCGCCGCGCTGAAAAAGAATTGCTGCGCGCGCAAATCCGTGCCCGCCGGCGCCGGATGAATCCGTCGTGGCGTGAGCTTGCCAGCCGGGCGATTTTCTCGCGCCTGGAAGCGCTGCCGGTTTTTCAACGCGCGCCGTGCATTCAAACTTACGTGGCGCTGCGCCATGAAGTTGATACGCAGGCGTTGATTCCCCGGCTGTTGCAACAGGGCAAGCGCGTCGCCGTGCCGCGCGTTGAAAGCGGCCAGGAGTTGCAGCAATATTTTATTCAGGATTTTTCCGAATTACAGGCTGGCGCCTTCGGCATTCTCGAGCCGCGCCCCGATCCAGGCCGGCGCGTTGCTGCGGAATCATTTGGTCTTGTTCTCGTGCCGGGGCTGGCGTTTGATCGCGCCGGCAATCGCCTCGGCGCCGGCAAAGGATTTTATGATCGCTTCCTCGCCGAAATCCAAGCGCCGAAAATCGCGCTCGCGTTTGCGTTTCAGCTTGTCGAGCAAGTCCCCATCGAACCGCATGATCAGCGGGTGGATATGATTGTCACGGAGAACGAAGCGATCACTTGCCGCTAAAAGACTACGCCAGATTTTCAGGCCAGCCGACAATCGTTTTATCTTTTTTTCGTTTTCGCTTTTTTGAAAACCTTCGGTTTCCATTGAAAGCGCGCGAGCGCGATCCGATCGGCGGCGTCGAATTTGACGCCTTCTTTCGCGAGCAAAGCGCGCTGCAATTCATAACCACCGTAACGCGGCAATGAAATGCCGCCCTGACTGTTGATGACGCGCTGCCACGGCAATTTTTCTTTAGCCGACGCTGAATGTAAAACCCAGGCGACTTGCCGCGCCGCGCGCGGATTGCCGGCCAGCACCGCGATTTGCCCGTAAGTCGCCACTTTGCCGCGCGGAATTTTTTTGATGACTAAAACAATACGACGGAAGAAAGTGATTTGCTTTGTGGTTTTTGCCATAGCCTTAATTTATAATGGAGCAAGGTAAAATGAAAAACAAATTTTTACTTTTATTGTGGCTTCTGTCAGCGACCATGTTTTCAGGAAAGAATCTCTTTGCGCAAACCGACAGCGCCGACGTCACTTTTTATTATAAATCAACGGGGATGCCCGCGGTTGTGTTTCTGCCGGGGGAATTTAACAACTGGCAACTGAATTCAACTAGCCGGATGACCAAAGAGCAGTCCACCGGCATCTGGTCCAAAACGATTCGACTGCGGATGGGCGGCCCCTTTCCTTTGCCGGCGCCAGGAAAGAGCATTTCTGGTGCCTATCAATATAAATTCAATGAAGACGGCGCCAGCACGGGATGGCGGTCTGATCCGCTGAACCCGCGCAAAAACCCGCGCGACAATGACAATTCCTATTTGTATATCCGCAATCCGACGATTCATTATCTGCTCCCCAATTCACTTTCCCCAACGGTTAAAACGCGCCAGCCGTTGATCGAAGCGTATCTGTTTCCGGCGACGCGGACGCGCATCGACACGGCGGCGATTGTGGTCAAAATCGACAATGTTGAATACAGCCGTATCGGCGCCGGGTATAATGAAACGACAAAAAAATTTACAGTCATTCCTTCGGCGCCGTTGACGAACGGCTCGCATCAACTCATCCTGATTGCGCGCACGCTGGCCGGGACGATCAACTCCGATACCACGCGTTTTAATGTGCAAGCCGATGCGGTGCAAATTCTCACGCAAGCCGCGGAAACCTGGAAAACGAGCTGGCCGATTCGCGGCGAAATTTTAAAAGCCAACGGTACGCCGGACAGCACGTCGCGTTCGGTAACGATCTGGCGCGGTAATGCGAGTTTTCCGGTGACGTTGCGCAACGGCAAATTCGACACGACGCTGGCGTTGCTCGAAGGCGACAATCTTTTCTCCGCGCAGGCGCAAGTCGGCGGCGCGCTGCAAACTTCCGGCATCGTGCAGATTAAACGCAAAGTCAATCACCATCCGAATGCCGTCATTGCCTTTGATACAACGGCGACGCAAATCAAACTGCGCGCTTCGCGGAGCACGGATCCGGACGGGCAAACGCTGACATTTAGCTGGCAGGAAGACGCAACCAATCCGCAAGCGCTGGGCGTGAACGGCGCGGCGGACTCGGTGATCACCGTGACGAAACCGCAAGCGCCGGGCGAGTATTATTTTACTTTGACCGCGCGCGACCCCAACGGCAATCTGGATCGCACTCGGCAGTTTTTGACGGTGACGCCAATCGGGCAGGTCATTCCAGCGACGATTAAGAGCAAACCGGCGTGGGTGCGTGATGGACGCATTTACATCGTTTTCTTTAAAGGCCTGACGCCAGCCGGCACTATCAAAGCGGCCATCCCCCATTTGGATATCATCAACGCCTTAGGTTTTAATATCATTTGGGTCCTCCCGGTCATGGA